>TARA_R110002003_G_scaffold214_9_pt1 | contig 26662 bp, 31 predicted proteins | sample TARA_R110002003 | Tara Oceans TARA_R110002003 (sample SAMEA4396441) | marine metagenome | biome: Westerlies Biome; feature: [SRF] surface water layer (ENVO:00010504); material: water (ENVO:00002006), including particulate matter (ENVO:01000060) such as... | depth 5 m
CGGGCGCTGTTGGAAAGCAAGGCCTGCTGAAGAGAGCGTGGGCGAACTTCTGATTGAGTGCTGTTTCAAAGCTAGCTAAATTGGATCATTATTTGCTGAACGGCTATCATGCTGTGTACGCAATCTATACATGTTCGTATTCGTACTCTGTGGCTTGCACATGCCTGGAATTGAAGTCAAACTTCTGATTGATAGTCACAGACTGCCGGTGCCTTGCCACGTTACGTCTCTACGTAATCTGATGTGCTTCCTTTGTGACCCATCTACGCCCGCCTTTCACCGATTAGCAGCACTTCTAAATCTACTGTCAGTCGCCCTGTAAGGAGGCATGGGAGGAGCACAGCCCCTGTCATCTTGTACGCCGGCTGAAGAGCGGGTCTTTTCTCATTGGTCACAGGACGAATGCCCCTCGTTGCACGCCTCGCCAGCGCGTCCAAGCACAACTGCGCCGCAACTCGTCGCATCCTCCTGCATCACCATCATGTAAGCCATAAAGAACCTGACGCGTCGGCGCTACCTCACACGTCGAATGTCATTTGTCTGCTCGTATAGTCATCCTCTTTATCACCTCTTTGGCGTCACGCAAAGAGCCCTGAAGGTTGTACCCTGACGATGACTATGCCCAACGGCAAGCCGCGCCAAAGGGCGTGGAAACCGAAGAACCGGACTGGTTGCAAGACATGCAAGTAAGTGCCTATCCGATCACATGTGTCTATTCGGTGCCCCAGGACTTTGGACCCCCCGGAATGATCAACGATGCAGCACATCGGTTCTGCGTTCACAGGCCTGCTTAGCGTATCCCTAGTCATTCGCTGACCTTACAGAATCCGCAAAGTCAAATGTGACGAAGAGAAACCTCACTGTAAGCGGTGTACCTCGACTGGCCGTACTTGCGACGGCTATGACCCAAACTTCCGACCCACAACGCAGTCGCCATCAGCTAGCCCGCCATCGGGGTTGACTCCACCCAGTTCAAACCGCGAGCTGGTTCGCTCCGTTTCACCTGTCCCATTGGCTCCAGCGTTGCGTCTCAAAACGGCACAGGAGCGAGACAGCTTCGAGTTCTTTACCACATATGCTATTTCCTCATTACGGGGGTTCTTGGACTCACCGTTTTGGCAAAGGGAGATCCTACAAGCAGCTCACGAACATGAATCAATCCAGCACTGCATCGTTGCTCTTGGTGCTATGCACCGAAGGTTTTACGAAGGCAGCAACTCCCACATCAACGAAGCGGACATGTCAGATCAGTATCTGCAATTCGCATTGCGACAGTCCAATCAGGCTATACAAGGTTTACTGAAAGCTGCGGGGCCCGGTGGCCGTGCCAGCTCGGTGGACAAGGTTACACTGATGACATGCTCCGTGCTCTTCAGCAGCATGGCTTGTCTTCAAGGCCATCAACGGGAGGGACTTCAACATCTACGGAGTGGCATACGGATGCTGAACGAGTTGGATGATGAGGCCGATAGCAAGATCGAAAGTCATCCAGTAGACGTGGACTCCCTTCGTTCGATCTTTGTTGGTCTCGACATGCAAGCTCGATCCATCATGACCTCACAGGAAGCAGAGGGGTGGGAGCCGCTTCCGCGAACCAAAGCGCCCGCTCTTTCAGAAGATGCGGAGGTCGATGATGCATCGCTCTTGGCAATGCAGCGCTACTTGCAGTCGTTGCTTAACCACTCCCTGGCTTTCTTGCAAGCGGCCGTTAAGAGATCTGTGGACGAAAGGGAGAGCATATACTATGAGTACCGTAGACTGTTCTCCCGGCTCGATTACGGTACCCTTCTCCTCGAAAGACTCTGCGCCAAATCGAAATTTACCACTGTTGATTACACGCAACCATTGTTGGCGCTACAACTAATGCACTGTCAGCTTGAGTCTTTCTTGCGCGCTCCAAGATTCGATGTCGAAGACAAGTTTCAATTCATGAGCGAGCCATTCCGGGAGCCATTCGATACCGCTGCACATTTCGCGAAGATGCTGGACCTAGCGGAACAGCTCCTACCGCACAATTCCTCCCTTTCGCCCGTCTTCACAACATCCATGGGTCCGCTTTCAGTCTTGTGGCTCGTCGCGACTCGCGCCCCGTCCTCTTGCACTGCCTTGCGCAAGCGCGCCGTTCGACTTATGCTAAGCTATCCAAGACGCGAGGGCTTCTGGGACGGCCTGGTGGCGGGACAAATCGCACAAGAATGTTTGAGACTGGAGCAAGAAAGTGCGCAAGAAGAACTGGGCTTGTCAGCTATGCCAACTCGCGACCTCATCGTCCCTGAGGATCTGAGGATCGTAATTGTTGCATTGAAATATGACGAGGAAGACAACAGGAGAGCAAAGGTCACTTATCGTAGTGCTCGAGATATGGCCGCAGGCGCACCGGGTAGCGTCCAATATTTGGCATGGTAGTGGCTGGGTGACCATCATGCGCGGAAGACAAGCGACGCGTGTAGAGAGTGGGGGACAATCATGATGATAGTAAAAACAGCGTTGCCATTACTCCACGCCAAATTCGCACACGACACGACCATGATCGGCCGCCTCCTTCGGGCGAGATGGATAGGCACAAAATATGCAGAGCAATTCAAGTCTCTTTGCCGAACCGTCAGGACGCTGAAAGGACATACAGCCATCGCAATTGGCTCCGTCCACCCTGCTGGTAATCTCGAGTGAACCTTGAGCGAATAGGTTTGGACGGAAAACACACCCATGTCACCAAGGCTGGATTTGGCTGCACTGGCTCAGGCGAGGCTTGAATGGGAGCACCTGCCAGCTTGACCACAGGTCCTGAAGCAATGCCCGCCATTTTTTTGTTCATAGCAAGGCTCTATGGGCTGCAAAGACGGCCTGGATAGTCACGCGCCGACTTGGGGTCGAAGTTGGGGGGTTTCACATTGTTCGAGTTAGGGCAACAGCTGTGTGCAGATGACAAGCCGCACTACCGGCAGGGGACTTTATTCCTTTGAAGACGGACGCGCAGTTCCTGTGCCCTTGGAACAATCTGCCCTGTTCACACTGCGAAGATTTCATACTTGTTACGGCGCAAACATGTCGTGTTTGGAACAAGATGTGTGAAGCTATCTAGAGCGAACTTAGATTCTGCGATGAATGCACACACGTGTCGAAGGGGGACCAACACGCAAGCGATCCACCCAGAAAATTTCGATTACCCGACAACGACGGTGTCATTCAGCTACACGTTCTATATGGTCTCGCCATACGGCGCACCCTCCAGCTTATACCCGCCTGGTTGCAATTTCTGAAATACCGCGCTAGGATCATACTTCTTCGCAATACTCTTAAGCCTAGCCAGATTGGCCTCTCCATAGCTAGGCACAACGTTCTGGTAGGGGCCCGCGTAGTTCATGTAAATATACCTGTTATACACGCCCCTTATTTTTGCCTCCGCCTTCGCAGCATTCATAAAGTCGAGGGCAGCTTTGTTCAACTGGGCATCCTTGGACGCGTCGTCCCACACCATGTATAGCAGGCAGTGAAAGAGCGGGCCGTCCTTGGGGTCGAGACCAAGGGCGTTGCCGCCCTTCTTGCTCATCTGGCTCAGCGCTGGCACGGTGAAGGCTTGGAACGTCAAGGAGCCTTGGTCGGGCAAAGGTCCGACGGTGCGCTGGTGCAGGGCTTGCATCCAGACCATGAAGTCGCGGTCGAGCTTGAAGGTGCCGGCCCAGAAGGAGTAGCGGTGACCGGCGGGCATCTGTGCGTTGAGCATGTCGGTGTCGGACGCAAGAGTCCGGTTGAGGGTTGCAGTCATGACGGCGGGGATGGAGAGGTATTCTTTGAGAATGGCGGGTGGGTTGGCCTCGTTGACGGGCTCAAGGTATTCGAGCTGTATCTGCGCGGCGGGGCTGCCAGCTGTGACGGCGAAGGAAAGGATCTGGACGGCCTTTGGGTCCTCCGGCGCGCTCTCAACCATGGTTGCAAACGCGTTGATGAGGGCTGGGTAATCCGGCGTCAAATGGATTCGTGTTCCACCCCACATTGTCTTTCCTTGGGGCTTTGTCTCCAAGTTGAACTTTGTGACGACACCAAAATTATTGCCTCCGCCGCGAAGAGCCCAATAGAGATCCGAGAATAGAGTCGGTGTGGCGTTCAAGATGATACCTGATGCGGTCACGACTTCGAAGGATGCAACATTGCTAGGCCATGTTAGTGACCCTGTCCATTGCTCTGACGGCGCTGGAACTTACTCGCAAGCGAAGCCGTAGATATTGGAGTGATGAGAAACGCCGCCTCCTAGGACAAGGCCGAGTCCTACGTCGGATGCACGTCCGCCAACGACGACGAGGTCTTGTTCTGCAAGCTTCGTGTACACTGCTCCCCATCGGTTCCCAGGTCCAATAGTTGCAATCTTCTTGTCGGACGAGAGAGTGATTTCATTCATTCTTTCGAGGGTCACAGTAATGCCGCCCTCGATGGTTGAAGCTCCAGGAAATGCAGTGTGGCCACCGCCCTTGATGGCAAAAGGACATTGCGTTAAACGAGACAGCAAGATAACAGTCGATACATCGAGCGACTTGGCGGGCTTGAAGATGCAGTAAGGATTGACTGAAGCCGCCTGTGTTGACCAATACGCGCCAGTGAAAGCATCGTAGTCGGATCCTCCAGTTAGAACATTACTTCCAAAAAGAAGCTTGAGCGATTTGCACTTCCCTGAATGTTAGTGGTGCAATATGAGATCAGGGATAAAGTGACATACAGCTGCCGAACAAGGGCTGAAAAGCGACCGCCTCTCACTCAAACCATCGAGCTCGGGAAGCGCCGAGACATTGACGCCATTGCTAAGAAGCGCTTCTGTGATGTTGAAGTGGGCAGACTCAAAAACGTCTTGCGCAATGGCGGTGACGGCGAGAGCACCCAGCGACACAAACAAATGGGACCTCATGTGCGCCAAGATTATTGTATCCGTTGAACTGGGGTGTGAGACAAAAGCAGCCGTGAGATTCCGGGTAGCCGGGAATGAGATCGAGAGATGTTGGTGTCTGATGGATGGGCTTGTCGCTTGGTGGTATCTTATTGATGTTGGGAAGGCTTGGACCAACCTCTTCCCCTGGCCCAAGTAGAAGTCGATAAGCCACCTGCCAATTTGCGGCTCCAAGGATCAGGCGATGGATCGTTCCATAATGTCCAAAAAGAACAGCGCTGGATGTAGCACGTCCTGGGTGCATGCTGCCGCAATCTAGGATGCTCGAAGTAGGAGGGTGGCGTTCCTCAAGACCACATCGGCGGGTCAGTGCCTCGGAACATTCACTCAACGGGATCTTGAGGCAGGTACGCCATTCCCGAAAGTCTCTGTAAGCCGCACGTGGGCATGTCTAACGGCCTCAACTTATCTCAATGGGTGCTATGGCGGTTGTGCGTATTGCGAGAAGGGTTGTGGCTTGAAGGAAGCGAGACGATGGCGACTCCTGTATAGCTGCAAAGGCGATGGAAGGGAACTTGCTTCAATTCACTCCGCACGGCAGATTTGTAAGGCAACCCAGCTTAATACGCTGAGACAAGGTTGAACGATGCAGGTGCTCCAGGGAACACTCAAGTGATGTTCGGAGAAAGGCACCCCGAAAGCCGTTAGCCAAGCCACTAAAACGTGCCGTGTAATTCTCCTGCGGCTCTGCTGACTCTCGTCCTGCGACACCGAAACCACCTCGAAGTTTGCCTGTCTCACAATTCGTAAGCGTGGTGTGGGATAAATTGTACTTGTGTAAGGCATCCATGCTCGCCTGAAGCTCCAGAACACAGGGACCTTTCACCCAACAGGTACGGTAGTTGTCAGGTCCGTGTGGGAGCTGTAGGATTCGAATTGCGGTCCCCTAAATCCTCACGTCGCACGCTAGCTAGCTCCTTCGTCTCGCATACGCATACCAAAACCACGGAATGAGGCAGGCTTGGTGGAGATAGCAACGTATACACCCGGCACCTTCGTCAGCTCCCGGTGAGGCTAATGGTGTCCACGATTCTGCATTGACAGGCACTCGCTGAGTGGTCAGAAACTCGTCTTCGAGCAACCCTAACGAGTCGGATCACTATCCGGACGAGGCAGGTAGCGGAGGTAGCGTGCTTTGGAGGAAAGGTCTGGAAGGATGCGCTGGATTGCAGCTTGGTTCCAGGCCATGGTCGCTCAGCTATGCGTTACCAAGTCAGTACTCAGTCGTAGGGATACGACAAGAGCAAGCAACAACCTTGTCTCTTGCCTGATTGCACAAATGTGCGGCACCCAAATGTTCCCCAGGTACTGCTCATGTCTGCCACATCGCCGTCGTCATCTTTGATACTATCGTCTGCGTCCTTCCCTCTATCTCCGCAGTCATGTCGTCCAAGACCAACGGCTTCGCGCAAGGCACCGTCCTGAAAGTCGCGTACTCGATGCTTGGACTAACAAGCGCTGTCATACTCGCGCGAATCGGGCTCAACATCCTCAGACCGAAGAGCTTGATCGCCTCGGATTACTTCGTCTTTCTTGCGTTTGCATTCTATACGACCATGTGCGCACTGTACATCTCAGTGTCACCGTACATGCAGAGAGTCTACGGGGTCATCAATAAGGAGATCCCGCCATACCCCGAGATGGCAGAAGAGACGGTGATCATGGCCAAGATGATCTTTGCGGCTCCATGTATGTTCTGGATGACTTTATGGTCTATCAAGATCTCGCTGTTGCTTCTATACCGGAGACTCTTGACGGGCATAGCGAAGCGCTACACGATGATTTGGTGGGGCATTTTGGCACTTTGCATAGTTGTAAGTCAAACGCATGTCACGAATGAGGATACCGGCTTATTCCAACAGACTTTCGCGGGGAACTACATCATGTACTTTCGATCGTGCGGGACAATATCCGGCTTCTGGACAGGAGGATGTAGCGGAAACACTGCGAAGAATGCGCAGCTGGCTAGTCTCTACTACTCCTTCACAGTAGATACTTCGACGAACCTCATGAGTAAGCACACCTTAGACATTTTGGAGCTCTTACTGACCAACACGTGCACAGTAATGGCGCTTCCGATAAAACTTACCTGGAGCCTGCAAATGCCACGAAGCAAAAAAGTAGCCATCTTACTCCTCTTCGCAAGCGGCTTCGTCTGCATCGTCTTCGCCTGTCTGCGCGTCGCCCAAGTCGCCATCAACGCCGCAAAACCCGAAGCCGACGGACAACCGCTCGACCCTACATGGCTGGCCATCTGGGGCATGGTCGAATGCTCAATCGGTACATCCCCACCAATCCCTTCCCTCCCCATCACCACACCCACCACTTAGCAAAACTAACCCCCCACCCAGCGGTAATCATCGGCTGCTGTCCCGCCTTCGCCATCCTGATCAACGCCTTCCGCACCAAAACCACCTACGACTCGCGCGGCTACCGCAAGCAGACGGACAGCAACAGCAAGGCCCGAAGCGACGTGCAGCTGCGCACGATTGGCGCGATTAGCACGCGCGAGCGGAATCAGAAGCTGGGCTTGCAGACGGACGCGCATTGGGCGGATGCGCATAGTAGTCAGGAGGAACTGAGGGCCGATCATGACGGGATTATGGTGTCGACGACGGTGACGCAGAAGGGGGCGACGGCGGGTGGGAGGGGGCGGTAGGAGCATGCAATCATGAGAAGTAGGTTTGTTTAGTGCCGCTGCGTGTGTGATGCGTTTGCTGCGGTGGTGCAGCAGCTTGCTATGGGTGATGCCGCAGGACTGAGTGATTGATGAGTGATAGCTGTCTTCTATTTTCAAGTGGGACACGGTGCTGACCACCTTCGTGCACAGCTGCTAGGTAAGGACAAACTGTGCAAGGCGCTGAAGACCGATCCGCTGTTGCATGACCTGAACGCTTGAGTCTACAGACATAAGTGTAGCTCTCCGCGCACAGGTTTTAGCGAACAGGGTTGGCATGACACTGCGTCCTATGACAGACGTAGTTTTACAGCGACAAAGCCCTTTCTCAACAGCACAGCTCAATCCAAGACCTCTCATTGCTACCAGAGAACCGTGTCTAGGAGTCTATCAATGCCCGATCCATCCCAACCGTCACCAGCATACTCATACACTGTACCCAAGCCGAAGGCCACTCCATCCCAAACCAAACCATACCAGCCGGCATGCTCAAATATCATCCAAATCCTCATCGTCAGCCTTTTTCTTGCCATCGCCGTTGAGACGATCCATTCGCACGCTTTCGTTCCTAAGCTGATTCCCGCTCATCGCAATGGCCTGACGACCAGATTCGCTCGACTCGAGCAAGTCGCGTAATCGCTCTTTGCCGACTTCGATTGCTTGTGCAGATGCTGCATTGGCCATGCGTGCCATGGGACCCCAGAGGTTGAGCGTGTAGGTGACGTATGCGCCGACACCACAGAGGATGAGAAAGATGAAGTAGACCGGGTTACGGAGAACTGTGTGACCTTATTAGTGCGCGGGTCATGAGAAATGCTGAGATAGGAGAGAGCTTACCGGCTACTATTTCGTTCCAACCCAATGCCAGTAGCAAACCGTAGAAGTACAACGGCACTTGAGTGATGCCGCCAATCGCACTACGCTTGGCTTCAACGTAGACCCCGTCTGCTGTCTTCTTGAAGCGTATGAGCAGGTCGGCTTGCTTAGCATCTGACAAGACTGTCATCTCCTCTTCTAAGCTTTTGCCCTCATCATCATCTACGCCACCAATAGGCGCCAGGTCCTCTTCATCGGCAGGAGAAACAGAAGCTGGTGCGTCGCCGATCCAAGCATCGAGCGGCGGCGGTGCCGATGTCTTTGAAAGCTTGAAGCGCGCAAGGAGCGGAATGACTGTGATGGTTGACTCGCGAGCTTTCGTGTAAACACCTTCAATGTCGTCGGTCGGTCGCCATATCCGCGGAACGCCAGCCTCATCGTAGCGGAACTTGTCCTCGAAGTTCTCCCTGAGCTTGAGCAGGATGTTGCCTTCCATGACCTCCTCGTCGATCTTCGCACGCAGCACTCCCCACGACTTCCGTCGCAGTCTCCACAGACCGACTTCCACTTCTTCGGGGCTAGCGTCGAAGCTTTGCGCGCGATCGGTGAAGCGCTTCTCTGCGCTCGAAACGGTCTCTGTAAAGATAACCCATACACGATCCCAGAGATCCTTTTCACTTGGTGGTTTCTCCCCGTGTTCTGGGGCGCCGGAGCCTCCGCGACCAGAACCAAGTTTGTTGAATTCGAGGCCTACAGACTCATCGAGGCGTGACCGTACCCAACGCTCGATTCGTGTCGCTAGTCTTCGCATCTCATCCTTGCGCAAGCGGCCCGATACTTCGTCCAGTTCTTTCCGGTAGACCTTCAGCTCGTGCTCATAGTTGCTCCAGGGCGCGCCTTCAATTACAATGCTCTTCGCGTCCTCCTCAAACTTAGCCAGAGCCTTCTTCTTTTCCGAGTCTACGATCTGCGCAAAGTCATATGAAGCACCCTTCTTCTGTCCGATCTTGACTGCCGCGCTGACAGCGTCGCTGAAACTCTCGACGCCCGACTTGTGAGCGGCGTTGAGCTGCTTCTGAGAAAGTGCCTTAAGACGTGTGTCGACCTTGCCCTCAAGCTCTGCCTGCTTCCTCTTGTATACACCCTTGTGGTACCGGCTCGCGCTAGTCTCGAAGTCCGTGAAGACCTTCGCTCGTGCCGCGTTCATAGCTGGGCCAAGATCCGCAATGACCGAAGGCTTCCCTATTCTTGTATCCTCTGCCTGCTTGTCTTCCAACGGTGTGATCTTCTCGTCGAAAGCAACCAAAACTTCCCGAGAGATCTCGTCGCATCTGAATTGTGCTAGAAGCTCCTGTTGCGTGGGCAGATCCAGGTCTTTGTTGTGTACGATCTGATCCCAGATGCCTTCCGCATATGCAGGGAATCCATCTGCAGGTATTCGTCGGTGGTATTGCGGGAGGAAAATGGGGAGCTCCGCCTCGTTGAGAAGACCGCTCTTCTTTGGGTCGTTGTAACCTTCCTTGAACCTTTGGCTCAGTTTTGTGACCGCTTCCTCAAATTTCTCTGGTTGTAGGATCTTGTGCGGCAGCGCGACAAAAGCGAAGTCGAAGTAGTCTTCTATCCGCGAGGTCTCGAGACCATTCGGTTTCGAGATTGTTGACCATAACTTGGATAGATCTTGTATCAGTGTGTTCTGTAGATTCTTGAGGGGTGTTGTGCCAAGGTGATCGCGAATAACGAAGAATAGGAGGGATTTAGGGATGGTTCTATGCAGTTGTCAGCATTACGTCTCACCGACAATATGTGAAATACGCACTTGCTGTCCTTGATGAACAGCTGTAGATTGACTTCGAACACCGTCTTCAGCAGGCCCATGTTTGCACCCTGGTACAGGCCGACCTGGTGCTCCCAGATGTTGACAATCAGGACTTCGCTGGTCGCAAGCGCGAACAAGGCGCTCTTGCGCTCAAAGTCCTGGTCCTCTCCTCGTTCACGTCCATCTGTACCTTCAACATCCATGACCAGAATGTTCTCGGCCATGCCAGCGCCGCCCTCTGGACGCTTGTTCTTGCTCATCCAAATGCCCTTGGTGGTCTGACGCCGCTCCTGCTCCGCCATGACGCCAAATTGTGTGCCGAAGAGGTAGTTGAGCAGCGTCGACTTGCCCGTGGACTGCGAACCGAAAACGGATATGAGGTGGTAGTTGAAGCCGGCGGGTATGACTTTCTCGATGTTGAGGTACGTGGAGAGGTTGTGGCTGCATTGCGGGCATACGTTAGCATTGCACACCACCGAATTTCTCTCTCCAAGCCTGCTGTACATACTTGAACACCTTGTCCTCGTCAATAACCTGGATGCCATGTTCGTACGCCTTCTTGGAGGCATCCTCGCCAACTCCTGCAAAGTGCGAGTTCATCATCATCGAGGGTGCGGTAGGGTGTCGGACGTTGCCTGGGCGGCTCTGCCCGTTGACGGTCAAGTGTTCTGACGCCATAATTGTATGGATGCAGCCGGGCGCCTGCTGCACGTGGTACGGGAAGAATAAGTTGAATTGTTAGGGGAAAGGTGGCCGCGTTGATGTCACAGGCTAGCAACCGTTGAGCGCGCCTCGATTTCATTCGCTGCTTCGGTTCGCCTAAGTGAACATGGTGGTTGCCATGGGCCTCATGACGGCTCTGGACCGTCATTCACTCGGCTGTTACCAGGATTTTGGTTCACAGTTGCCGCGTGCAGCTATCTCGTGGAGGCTATTTGACTGGGCAGGATCGAGGGACTACACATTGCTAGAGGAAGGCAGCCACGGCACGATGCATGTCTTGGCAGGTCTCGAAGCCGTAACACCTGCACCAGCCCGAGTCCTGCAGTCTCCCGACGGCTAACCCGCGCCACGACGACACTGCAGCCGGAACATTATCAGCGTCTTCGAAAGGCTCCCTTGGTGCCTCAACATTCGGCGGTGAATACTGAGGCACAATCCAATATGAGCTGCCCGTAGGGCGACGACGTGGATCAGGAGAACACCCAGGAATCAACAGAAGGACGATTTCGAAATCCATTCCATCTTCAAAACTTCCTAAACCCCTCCCCACCACTCGTCATGCTCTCACTAATCTCATTAATCTCCTCACTATTCTTGACCCACGCACTGCTCGCATCCTCCCACCTGCCCTCCCCAAATTTTCTCTTACACCACTCCAACACGCCCTGCATCTCCCTTACTATCCTGTCCCCAACGTCCCCCTCATCTCCCTCCTTCCCCTCCCTCAACCTCTCAACATCATCAATCAACCCCGCAGGATCCTCCTCACCGTACACACACGCTACTAAACTCCTCGGCTCACCCTCTATGCCAACCCTGGCAAAAGTCCCGAGATCCAGCTTCTCGTTCTGCTTTTTCTTCTTGGGTACGAAGCCCTCGCATGCATCCCGCACATCGCTCAGCCACGCTCTTGCATTGTCGAAATCGCCTTCTGCACGGTGCAGGATGCCATGTAGTAGCATGCCCTCTACAGCAGGTGGGGCTTGCATGTGCCGGACTAGAAAATGCGCGGACGGCAGGTCCGCATTGGCGATGTGCAGGGCTGCTTCTATTGTGGGGTGGAGTTGGAGATTTGAGATTTCGGCTGTGAGATCTGGAAAGGTTGAGTGGTGTGGTGGGTACGTGTTGCGGTTTGCCGGGAGGAGTTTTTGGGTGAGCGAGTTGAGAGTGTGTGGTGAGGGCATTGTGTCTTTTCGGCCCCATGCGCTTTGGGCTTTTGGGTCCGAGAAGGAAGTATATTTGGGTAGGGTGTCTGGCTGTGATGTTGTGGAGGATTGGCAGCGAATGGCGATGCTTGGTGTGAGCCGTTGCAGTGCTCTTGGTCGTAATGGCAATGCCTTGAGAGCAGATCGGTATTTGAACATGAAGGTTGAAATTGCTTTTGCTTCGCTGTTGTGCGTGGACATGTGACGGCCTCGAGGTGCCTTTATGGTCTGAAATGCACACGTCATGATGAACTCTGCACAGGAATCGTCATGTTCAAACGCTAGACTTGTACTCGGGCCTCCGTGTTAATGCTTTGATCAATCTTAAGAATGCACGAAAGAGGGCTATCACGGCTGCACTGCTGATCTGTGAGAGACGGTTGCGCTCTAAGCATTGACAAGGGTGTGGAACTTCGCAATCGTTATTGTGAGAATAAGGCACGCTCTGTACAAGCATCTAAAGCTACAAAGCATGTGCCGCTTTTGCATCCAGCCGAGGAAAAGTATTCGTACAATTGCAGTAACATCGCATGCTGCCGCCAAATGCCAGGAAATGTCGATATGGAAGGGGTAATCAGGATTGTATCGTAGCTGATTTCGCTTTGAGGTGATGGAAGGGTCGTGGTCGTCGGAAGTCGAGAGTCTAATGTGACGAAGCCTCACTTTGTTTCTTCGCGGCCTTCTCCTCAGCCTGCTGTGTCTTCTTTGCCTGATCCTTGGCCTTCTCGCGCTCCTTGAGTCGTGCCTCTTCGGCCTCGATCATTTCTGCCGAAAGTTAGAATTGGTTGCTGCAAATAGTGTCTTTTTAATTCTTTATGCCCGTATTCATCCTACGCGCATCGTCATGGTCAACACATCCTAAGATGCTGGCTGCCAGGATAGCGCGATCGAATGAGGCAAGGAAAGAACAATGCCTAGACGTACCTCTCCACTGGTCCTCACCAGGATAACTTTCATGATGGATCCTCTTCTCGATCATTTGCTTGTGCTCAGGGTCATTGGGGTCCAACACCTTGATCGTCTCCCACCTACCCCGCCCCTTCGCGGCATCGGTTCCCTCAAACGCAAAGCTCGTGAGCAATGCCGCCAGCGTAGCACCCTGCGCATACATACGCGCCTGCACCAGCTTCTGCGACCCGCTCAGATATCGATTGCGGTTGACCATCTGCCATGAGCCGGCCATGGAGGCGATCCAGAAGCCGAAGAGCAGCGGGTATCGGTTCTCTGAAGCCCATTCTTTGGCACGCTGAACGGCGGTCTTATTGGATTCGAGGAGGGCTTCTCGCTCCCTCTCGCGCTCGACTGCGCGCTTCTTCTCGGGCGTGTGCTCGATGTCGTAGGCGGCGGAGGCGCGGTCGGCTGCAATGACGGCTGGGGTTGGACATTAGCTGGTGTGACTTGCGAGCATACAAGTGTGTAGACATACCAACGAAGGTTCCCGTCGATGCGACTAGGAACACTCGAAACGGTAATGTAAGTGCTCTGAAGGAGGCGTATCTTCGGCTTGCGCCCATAACAGCTGCAGCACCAACTGCGGTTCCGAGAATACCACCGATTGAGCCGCCCTTGACCGTGGCACTGTCACTATGTTAGCAATTGACCTCCGCGACTCTCCAGGTCGGTATACGCACTTGTAATGTGCTGCCTCCTCTTCTTTGGTGAGAACCTTCATCTTGTTCTAAGCGATACTTTCAGGACGTTCGAATGCGTAAAAAATGTAGTTGGGTGGAGTGAATTTCGCAGGTGGATGCAGGAGCGTGCAGTACACCGTAAGTGGGATAGAACTCGAGTATAGTTATGGCTCCACGGAGGCGCACGCAAGCATTATAAAAGATAGCGCAGACTCGCCGATACAAAACGACACCATGGTGACGTCGCCGAACTTCCGGCGCCGCTACTAGCGTAAATCGCTGCGGGCAGCGGGTGATGAGGTAACGCCTGGCGAGACCCTGCCCAGCCCGACCATCCTTACAATATCTGCCACCAGATCAGGTCATCGCAGCATGATATGTTGTGTCGTGTGCACAAGTAGTACTCAAAATCTTATACTGTATCGCGCTCGTCCCATGGAAAATGTTTATTCAACCTTTCGTTGCGCTGGCTGCATTCGGAACCATCTACACGTCTCTTCAAGACGAACGTTCACGATCAAACTGAAATCCAAGAAAAAAACAGCAGCATCAGGCTCCCTCAACATCTCCCTGGAGATGCGTCCTTCAGATCATTTCTCACCCATGCCGCCGCTAAGTAAGCCGCACTGTAAGCACCCACCCCGGTTTCTTCCTGTTCGGTCCCATCGCATGCTCTTCGGAACCGTTCGTTGAAGCCGAGCGGCATCTGTGGGCATGCCGCTTGCCGCCAGCTGCCGTAACAGCAATTGAAGTGTGCACGCATTTTTTCAGAACCTTACGATGTGTGTTCCCAGTCCAGTGCAGCTGAGCAATGTCTCTCTATCATTGCCCTACATCTCCCGGAGTCGCTCTGAGTTGAAATAGTTACCGCGAGGCTCTCCGAGTCGCCACCGAGGATCCCCGCAAAAAACCCACGCCTGCCCCGAATCTCCGCCTCAACTCCATGCCATGCTCTGGACAATTCAGTTGATTACAGATTACTCCCAAGGCATTCTGCGTACCAAGCGGCGCGCTCATACGATAATGCAGGCACCGCAACAGGATACAATCAACCTTTCAGGCACACGAAGCATTTCTAAACATCGACAGGCTGTCCTCGTCGCCCGTCGCAAAGGTGACCTTCCGAGCAAAGACTGCCCCAGGCACGAGGTAAATTCAAGAGCTTCACACATGTGTGCGAAAAGGTTTGGAGTCCAAGATGTATCGTATTTGGAGGAAAAATACCTACATCCTGCTGAATGCCCGCCACGGTAACCATGTCACCATTTTGATCAATCTGCTTTTCGTAAGAAGGATGAGTATGTAGTGGAGACCGTTTTCCATGCACCACCATATGTCCTCCAGCTCACTGCCATGTCGATGGAACTAAAGTGCTAGCGTCCAACGACAGAGCTGTGGTAGACAAAAGAAGAGATGTCGGAAGTATCAGTTTGTCCAAAGAAAGATGTTGTCCCAACCGGTAATAAGAGATGCATCGTTTTCGTCTTATCCCAATGGGCTCGACAATCGTTTCGACATGACTGTATTTTGGGCATATCGTGATTACTTCTTCGAGATCGACATTAGGAACAAGCGCTCCGTGGCTATACCCAATGCTGGCTATGTTGAAGACAAGTAGAAGAGACCAGCTTGACGTTTAGCGGAAGGTGCCAAAGGTCGTCGTGGTGCGGGGCATAGGGTTGTTGTATCGGGAAACCATGCCAGATGGAGGTCCTGGGCGAGTAGCCAAGGCGGGGTTGCAGCAAAGCATTGCGACGCGGGAGCCGTACTTGGAGCCACGGAGAGAAACCATGTGTTTGCGGATGTGGCTGCCAACGATTTCGCGATGTTGGGGACTGCTGTTGGTCAAGATGTACTGGATGAGGTAGTTGCCAAACTGGTCACCAGCAACTGCAGGGAGTTAGCGTTCACTCCCATATATATGTGTTACGCAACATACTGTCGATAAGCGGCATGCGAGGACGATCCTGGCGGCCTTCGCAGACACGCTCCAGATAACGGTCCAAGAACTCGTTGCCGCCAATTTTCAAGCACTTCTCAATGACCTTGGACGCATACTGATCCATGCTGTACTCTGTAGCAAAGCGAAGGATGTGGTCAATGGCTCGGCTTCGATCGGGAGGCGCTCCGTGTTCGCAGATATGCTGGATGCACCAATTGCCGAACTGGCCGTGTGCGATGACATCGATGCTGGCAAGAACCTCGTTGATGCAAGGACGCTAGCAAACGTCAGTAATGACACGGTGTCAGGAACAGGATGTACATGCCTTGTCCTCTTCGAGACAATTCTCGAAGATATTTTGCACCACCAAACTACCTGTCTCACCGAGAGCGACCTCGTGCCACATACCACGTAAAGCCTCGTTGACATAGCGCATGATCTGTGGCGGAGAATCGCTCCAGCGCAGCTCGAACAGCTTCTGCCAGACGTGGCAAGCATATCGGTGAATGACAGTCTCCGGGATGCGACGAAGTAGCTCGTGGACCATGGTTGCCTTGTACTCTTCAGGGACGCAGTCGAAAGCCTTCTGGATGACATGGCAACCGAATGCATCCATGCTAAGAGCTAGGGTGTTGCCACGGATAGCTTGGGCGATGGCGATGATTTGATCCGCAGTACCATGCTCGAAGCAGCGTTGTACCAAGAAGTTACCAAAGCGATTGACCATGAGCGGATAGGCCTGCGAGATGATGGCTTCGACAATTTCGTACTTTTGCTCAGATGTGCCGACCTTCAGCTTCTGCTGCAGAAAGATCGAGGCTTGTTGGTCGTTGTTGCAGATGATCTTGTCGACAATGTATTTCCAGTTGCAGCTCATGTTGCGGTCAAGGAGACGACGGTAGTTCATTGGCTCAACTGGAGGCACGTATTGAGGGACACCGGCCTCGCTAGGAGTCTGTGATGGTGTCAGTGTGTCGTCGGACACCAGCATTTGAGAGCAGACCTGAGAGTTCCAGGGCGAAGGGCCGAGTCCAGTTATGTTGAATTCGTTTGCATCGGGCGAGAGTCGTGAGCCAATGACGCCAACTGGGGCGGGATAACCGGAAGCCTGCATTGAAGGCATGCCGTACTGATTGAACATCGGTTCGAAAGCAGAGCCAGGACGACTGGGTGGGTTGCTCATGTTGTTGCCCATACCGCTGAAGCTATTGCTCATACCATTCATGAGGCCGCTGCTCATGCCACTGCTGCGAAAGCTCTGATTGAGAGGGAAATGGGTGGGCTCGTTGAGATACTCGTTTCGACGATAGGCTGGCTGACCAATCGGTGGCCGCGTTGGGGCCTGGTACGTTGGGGCGCCAAAGCTGTTGCTGCTGTTGTAAGCTGGCCGAGTAGGTTCATTGCCCCAGCCGCTGTTAGTTCGCGTCGATGCATTGAACTTGCTCTGGAGCTGTGCGAGGGTCTGCTCTGTCACCTCTCCAGTGTAGTTGTAGTCACCTTCCGACGACTGACTCAGATGCTCCATCGTCGATCTGGCTACCTGGTGGCTGTGCATCTCTTGGTTCATGCGATTGACCTCGCTGCGAGCCTCTTCCAGCTCCGTCTTGAGCTTCTGTAGTTCAAAGGCGTCGACAAGGAGAACCGAGTTGTCCATGGACGATGGTGGCGTCGACGCAAACTCATCAGTGGCTGGTGTGATGGGAATGGAGCCATTGGACGAGTTGTACTGATCGGGGGGAGACGAGCGACCGTTGAGACGCTGAAGCAGCGAGTCCATGACCGAAGACTGGTCATGGCCATCCAACTTGGGCTTCTAGGCATGTCAGCGAGCTCAACACCTTGATGACAGCAGGCGGGATGGTGCTCGGGGTGTAGCGTCGGCACCCCTAGAAGAGGATACTCAGGCTGGAGGATCACGTACCTTATAGCCGTCGAAGGCGTTCTGCGGTGGCATCATAGCCTGGCTTCCCAGAGTAGAAGCTCCAAGAGATCGCTTTGCACCCTGCAGATTTGCGGTCAACGATGAGCCAAACGCACGATAGAAGGCATATGGGTTGTGGTTCTGGCTGAATCCGCCTACCGCCTGACCCAGCACCTCAGGTGACGTATCGATCTTGAGGTCTCCGGGAGCCATGGGAAACCTCGCAGGACCCTTGCGTGGGGTGGGAGATCCGTCGGATGTGATATTGAAGCTCATTGTTGTGTTGTTTGGGTGACTTCGGACGTGCTCGTAGATGGGAGAGATCCGAGAGATGCGTGCAGTCTTAGGTGACTTGGCAAATGCGTAGATAATATGCAAGACACGGCGGCTCGATGATGCTTGTTTGGCGACGTATATGGCCAAAGTAGATGCAGGAAGAAGGACGACGCAGCTCAGATGGTATTAAATCAGCAGCTCCCGCGGGCGCTCAACAATACGGAAAGGACGAAGACAGCAAGGTTGCAATAGCGAATTGCGTGCGGTGGAAAGAGGAATGGAGGTGGGGGAGTTGAGAAAAGGTGGGGTGACGGCGGATGAAGCTGCTCAGGTGAAAAGGGCAGGCGCGTTGGAGCGCGTACGCGATAACTCGATTCCGCCACCAAAGTCATAACAAAACAATGGCAAACGGAAGGAGCGACATAGGCGACCATATGACGAGCTTGGCACGGTGGCGAGGCCGCGATACCGCTACTTCGTTGCATAATCCAGCTGGAGGCATGTGGAGTGCTGATGTGGGTGTGCGCAGATCAGTGCGCCTTCACCTCACCATGATTCATTCCAACTCAACTACGCTCGAGGCGGTGACCTTCCACTCACTGTCGAAAAAGCCCATTGCCAACACACCCTCAATACCCCGCCACTTTGCACTCCCGCCAAAGACGACGAAGTCTGGCTGACCGACCCCAGTTAGCATTGGAACGACTCGCGCTGCTTGCCGCAAGCCCTCGTCGTCTGCACCCCATATCACCAGCTCGAGTCGTTCGCCCTCAGCTGGCCGCAAGAAAGCTGCTCCTCGCACCATGTCTCCATAGTCTTGGATATGGCCGTGGTGGTCCTGGACAGAAACCCCTGTAGTGCCAACGCAAAGAGGGAAGTTAGATGAAGACGCTGAAGCATCTGCGCTGACGGCGAGAGATATGATATTTCCGGTTGCGTTGAGTGTCGTTGGGTCGGAGTATGATGCATGAATCGAAGCATCAGCCTGGAAATACTGGTGTAGGTTTCGGGATATCTGGAGCGCCAAGTGCCTTGTATTAGCGAAACCTGGGTGTCGGATGATGAATGAGCCTTGTGACCGCAGGATCGCCGTCATGGAGCCCAACTGTCTTCCGTGTCTTTGAGCAGTCTCGGTGTTTTCCCTGATTGCACCGGTCGCCCAAGAGGTGCCAATCCTGAATAATTTGATCCGTGCATCAGTCCCTGTAAGCATGTTCGCAAGATTTATCTCTTGTCCATCGACTGATACCGTCGCTTTCCATAGCGTAGGGTCAAATTCGAGCGAGATGACATTCGACGTCCTGATGACATGTCCTTTCACCCGAACTTTCCCATACTGCCCCGGATCGTCTAGTTGCAAAACACGTATACCGCCTTTACTGCCCGTATCCCCTGGGTCACCCACGACTAGGGCGAACTCCTCCAGCTCTCTTGGTAACACAACATTGTTACGAGTCTGTGAGTAATAGAAATCCGTAAGCGCCGGGGTCGTCATGACTCCATCATACCAATGGTTCTTATCCGGAACTTCGTTGTAGCTTGAATTAGCGCCAGCTAACTGCAGCTGTTGAGCAAGTAAACGGGAGTTATACGAAGGCACGTTGTCATCAATCTCGCCATGCTGTTGCTGTACTGGTATCCCTTTGGCATTTGCCATGAGCATCTCGTGACGATAGCTGTTGAGTGATGCTCCGACAACCGCTATCCGCCTTGGATCGGCCGGTTGCCACAGCTCATACGGCACGTACTTTTGTATGCTTGCATAGCCAGACACGGGTGCTGCAGCAACTATCTTGTCCGGGCGGTGGGTCAATGCGTACCAAGTCCCTTGACCACCATTTGAATGGCCTGACACAATCCAGCGGTGGATGTCAACGTTGGACCCTTTCCAGCCAACAGTTTCGATCCAAGCGGGAATCGCGGCAATTGCAGCTTCGACGTCAGAGAAGCCCCAGTTATGCCAATCATCTCCAGACCAAGGGGTTACGCCGGTGGGAAAGAGAACGTAAGCGCAGAGGTTAGATACCGGGTCAAGTGCGCCTGTAACCATACCGTTATCTGCCTCCAGACCAGCGCCATGAAGGGCCAAGAGAACTGGTACTTTTGATTGACTTGAGTGACATGTCGCGTTCCTCGCTGGTGGTCGCAGCATCGCGTAAGAGACTATGCCACCAGGGTGAAGATAGGTGATCTTGTGAGGGTCGTAGACAGACCGATGAATCAGCTCTTGTGATACCTGCAGTATAGATTGATGTGCACTATTGATGCTTCGATATGTGACATTGTATGCCACAGATGACGCGTTGTGACTCGGAAGAGTGATGTTAAAAACGACTGGCCTAGTCTGACCAGCAACAAGGATAATTCCTATCTGGTCAATATTACGCGAAGATAGGGTAGCCTTGTACTAATTAGCTTTGGTACTCTCGACTGACAACGATTTGCGCACCATTGCTAAGCCTGAGATAGGGAAGGAGAGGCTCACGTTGGCAGCTTCGATGGCAACAATCTCGATGTCCTGCTTGCCACTATTTCTCAAGTACACAGAGCCAGTTGAAGACGCAATTGTCCCATCGACAACGTCGGAGAGAAGTATACCAGGCTTTGCAAGTTCCAGTGTTCCAGAGGCTTGCTGCACGTCCAGCACAACGTCTATAGTGGGCTCTAGGATGCCACCGAACGCTCGGACATCCCTTACAAGCCGAATATCAATCTTGTGAGAGCCAGGCTTGAGATGCAAGACCGGAGGAGCCTTGCGAAAGGTGTAAAAGTCGCCCCCGAAGTAGTGGACGCCGTCTACCCAATACTCCAAGATCGCATCAGTGTGAAGGATGACGTGCTGAGTTTCCTTACCGCCGACAATGAGCTCACCACGAGCCCATGCTTGATACTGCACAGCAGCCCATCCATACACGGTCTTCAAGAAATCCCAATCAACGTTAGAGTAGCTGACACTTAGGGAGGCATTGGCAGACGTTGGACTGCTCGAGACCTGCGCGGCCTGTGTAATGTTCCACTTTGCAGAACCGTTCGTGGGTAGTGAGCTCCGAAATGTCGCGGTCGGATCATATGACAGATTCCTGAAGCCGCCGACATACTCCAATGGATCCGCGCCCCAGGTGGCTTCTGTCAAACACATCAGCCTGCATTACTTGACACTATCTACGCACCGCCAATGCCGTACGGTAGAGTCTGAGCATGCGAAAACATACCTCTCGTGCCAATTTGGAATGGCCCAAGAACCTGCCATGTGTCGTTGAAAGAGAACAGATTCGATTGACGCAGTTGGTGTGCGAGTGGGGCCATGAGGGGCCCGTACTGAGCAGAAGCCTGGCACCGCCATAGCTGCAGGTACAGACAAAAGTAAAGCGGAAGCCGCAGCCATGATGTGCTCAGGAGACCGACCATGTTTGAGCTGCCACAACATCAAGATGCATTGCAGACCAATGCGCCGAGCAGTTGTACTTAGCTTTCATGGCAGCCTTACCAAGCAAGGACTGCCGTGAATGGAAGGTACTGTCTTCGTTCTAGCAGCCGGCTTGGCGGTGAACTGACGCCCGTTTGAAAGCGGAGCATCTGGTTGGTGACAGCGACCACGCGTCTTAAAGCGGATCGGATCTGCCGCTAACAGCGGGTGCATACCAAGCTTCAATCCACCACCACGTTTTGCCGCTGGGAACTCGCCGTCTTCACGGAGGCTTCAGATAGCGCTGTGCACGAGGGTCTGCGATACATTTGCGCGCACCAGGGAGCCGCTAGAAGGAAAGGAGACACAGGGCCAGCTATACCATCCCAGACATCACATCTGCACCCTTCCTGGCCCCATGGCGTAACCAAGAGTCCCTCGATCCCTCCCCACGAACACCTCCAACGCAGTCGCCATGGCGCCCACATCAGACCGGGACTCGAGTCCGCACGCAACGTTCAAGTTCCCCGCTTTCCAGCCCGATCTTATGCCCATGCCCGAAGAGGACTTCCCGTTCAGCTCCTCGCGATCTGCAAGCCCCTCGCACAACACGCAGACAATTGGAACTGCGATACCTGCGGATCGGTGGCAACCGCGCAAGGAGGCGAGGTTGGGCTATGCGAATGGTGCGGCGCACGGGTCGACGACGAGACATGGCAGGCAAAAGAGCTTGAGTGAGGCGATCAGGACGATACGGACAAGGAAGGGGAGCGTTAGTCAGAATGCGCATGAAATTGCGGACGCGCTCAAGGCGCCGCTGTCCCCGAGGCTCATCGTATGTTGAAAGCTGCTGTAGAGGGGAAGACTGAGAGTGCTAATGCGGGCAGATGCTTTGCGGTATCTGGTACATGACTTCCATCTTCACCAACATGTCCTCGAAAGCGATCCTTACCGCACTACCCCAGCCCGTCACGCTCACGACCGTCCAATTCGCCTTCGTGTCCGGCTGGTGTCTGCTGCTCGCCACATTTGCTCGACGGTTTCCCCGCATGAAGCAAACAATGCCTTTCCTGAAATACGGAATTCGACCGCCATCGAGGGAGCTCATACTGGCTACACTGCCTCTCACCTGCTTCCAGATTGGCGGACATATATTGAGTGCGGATGCGACGTCGAGAATACCGGTCTCGCTTGTTCACACAATCAAGGGACTGTCCCCGCTGCTCACTGTCGCGGCGTACAGCATCTTCCTGAACACGCGGTACTCGCTGCCGACCTATCTTTCCCTGATTCCCTTGACAGTCGGCGTCATACTTGCTTGCTCGGCCGACTTCAACGCAAACTTCATCGGCCTGCTGTCTGCCTTCGCCAGCGCGATTTTGTTCGTAGTACAAAACATCGTGTCTAAGCAGATCTTCAACGACGCTGCCGCAGCCGAGAAGGACGGTCTGCCTCCCTCGCGCTTCACAAAGCCGGACAAGCTGAATTTGCTTTGCTACTCCTCTGGCCTGGCGTTCCTCTTCACACTCCCGCTCTGGCTCTGGTCCGAAGGCTTCACCCTGCTCGGCGACTTCCTGCACGACGCCTCAATCGAGCTGTCCGACCGTCCTGACGCATTTGACCACGGGCGCTTACTCCTAGAGTTCTTGTTCAACGGCACATTTCACTTCGGTCAGAACATCGTTGCGTTCGTCCTGCTGTCCATGGTCTCGCCCGTCACATACTCGGTCGCAAGTCTGATCAAGCGCGTCTTCGTCATCGTGTTCGCAGTCGTGTGGTTCGGAAAACCCATTACCCAGATCCAGGCTTTCGGACTGCTCCTCACGTTCGTCGGCCTGTATCTGTACGATCGGACATCTGATGCAGCGAAGGTGGACAAGCGCGCAAAGGCGATGCAGTCGAAAGCGCTGGGTACATTGCTACCGCTGGCCACAGATGTCAAGGCCCGCGGAGCATTCACTACGAGCCCGGCTAGCATGTCTGCTGGCACAGGCGCGTATCCGATTCCCAGTATAGCGGAGGCGCGAGATGAGAAGAGAGACGACGACGCTGGGTTCAGGAAACACGACGCGGCACACAGCTATCTGCCGCCCGGTACTAAAGCTGAGGAGACATGGCGGCCGCACGAAATGAATGGTAGAACGAGTATTGGCGTTTCTTGATGATGTATTCCAAGGGAATAGATGTTGTTACGTACTTAGCCTTCTTGTATACCTACATTATTACCTCACGTTGAACGATGCGTTAGACGAATAGACACGAGGCTATCATTGTATCAAATCATACAGCTCGCATGATCACATTATCGCTACCAAGATGGAAGAAAAGGAAAAGGACGACCCGGCATGCAAAGAAAGCAAGCGACATACAGAGCCCGAAGCCGGCTCCCTAGTTAGCTCAGCCAGACCCCAGCGCCTGGATCGGGAAGCAGAGACATGAAGCAGACGGTGCAAATGAGGGTAACGAGATCGCAATGGACTTCCTGGACGCCTTGGTCATTCGCATGACTCGTGTAGCCCGTTCGTATGACAGCACTGCACGGCTGAACCGTTCGCCTCCATACCAAGCTTGTTCCACGTCTAATTGTGCATGTGTTGAGTCGCTTAGCAGCATCCGTTCTTCTTCTGCCCCTCGTCTGCCGATTTGCTGATCTCGAGCACCTTGCGCTCGCCACCGAGTACGTTTTGGCTGCCTTCGCCTTGGTCAAGGGCTTTGCTTGACACGATGCGGTAGATTTCTGGAATTTGTGTTAGCAAGCTTCTGTGGCGTGAAAGGACACGGTACGAGCAGAAGTGGCGGTGTAGGCGCATGTCCACCCAAAAGTGTGCATGGCCACGACATGTTGCATGTGAAATGCGCTTCGCTTAGTATGACGTGTCCTGTTCTTCAATACGCACCTGTGAGGATGTTCTGGAAGGCGAGCTCGACGTTGCTGGCGTCCAAGGCAGACGTCTCGATGAAGGAGAGGTTGTTTTCGCCTACAGATCCAGACTGTCAGCGATGATTCTTGCCGCTATGTAACGCGCGACTGCTCATATATGTATACGTACTTGCAAACTGCTTCGCCTCCTCTGTCGGCACTGCCCGCAGATGCCTCAAATCGCTCTTGTTACCAACCAGCATAATGACAATGTTCGAGTCGGCGTGGTCGCGCAGCTCCTTCAGCCATCTTGTGACATTCTCATATGTCTGGTGCTTGCTGATGTCGTACACGAGGAGTGCTCCAACAGCGCCGCGGTAGTATGCGGAGGTGATGGCGCGGTACCGCTCTTGCCCCGCCGTGTCCCATATCTGCGCCTTAATCGTCTTTGCGTCGACCTGGATCGACCGGGTAGCGAACTCGACGCCGATAGTCGACTTGGAGTCGAGGTTGAACTCGTTGCGAGTGAAACGACTCAACAGGTTGGATTTACCGACGCCTGAGTCTCCGATGAGGACCACTGCGGGGTGTTAGCACGGAGCAAGTGCACGGTGCCATGGGAGCATATACCTTTGAAGAGAAACTACGCGCAAAGAGTCAGTACAGGGTACAAGCACACATGTGTCGCACGCGGGACTCACGTCATATTCGTCGTTCGCCATGGTTGGGGTAGGCGGGGGAGGAGGTGCGCAGTGAGAAGTAGCGTCTTTTGGGGGTATGGAGCCGGGTCGTTGACGTATACAACAACGAGCTCTCGGATAGTGGGCGGAGGCTCGTGGGATCTCTTGCTGTTGGTGTAGGTGTGTTTTGGCTGCCTCGAATGCACCGCACCTCCCCGACAAAGCGCATGTGTCGCCAAGGCGCTAGCCACTCGACCCTCACCATCCCGCGCGTTTGCGCCTCCGCACTTCACAACATCCTCGTCCACGCTCATATTGAATTGCGCTCAAAGATTGCGTTACGGGTGGTGCTAACTGTGGAGGGCACTGCGCGGACGAGGCGCCAATCAAACAGGTTGCGCGACACACAGCGCACGTGTCCCGGGTTTAGCCAATCACGAATCCACACAGCATCGCAGCAACCGTCTGGGTTGGCAATCCTGACAGCATGGCGAAATCAGATGTGGAGTATGACACAGACACTATCTCACTCACGTCGACCGTCCAAAGTGAGCAGAGAGATGACAAAGTCTATGACGTCGAAGGCATCTTGTCAGAAGGTTCCTGCGCGGACAGAGATGGCAATAGGGTCATGAAGTACCTAGTCCAATGGACCGGGTACAAAGTGCACAGGTAAGAGACCTCCTATGAGAGAGCTTCGCCGTGTTCTGACCAGAGCACAGATGTAAGCCCACCCACTAAGATCAGCGACAACACCTCCGTCAGGTGACACTGCACTGCCGCTGGCTCAAAGCTTTCCATTGTGCAGATTGTGCATTCGAACAACTGTCAGTCTAATGAGGTCCCTGGTATTAACAAATTCAGGCACTTGGGAACCGGAAGAACACCTAGTCGATAGCGGCCTTCTGGAGCAGTGGGACAGGCATAAGGCACGCATGGGCGAGCATGCTTTCAAGCAGTACTGTGCTAAGAACGAGGCTGTTTTTAAAAAAGCGTGCAGAAAAGAGAAGGCTGCTCACCAACTCAGGCAGCAAAAGCGCGCCAGAAGGCGCAGCAAGTTGGAGACACGCAATAGGGCGCTCGCTACTAGTGATGACAGTGACGACGATATTCCTCTAATGCAACAAAGACGGGCCATTGCAAAGACGAAGCCTCAAAATTCAGCCATTACCGCCAGCCAGGAAGACTACTATGACCTGTTCGTAGGCAGTCAGGACCCAAGCCCTCTTGGACCTCCATCTGCCCTCGATCAGCAACAGGCCGACTTGCCCCCTAGGAAATCACCCGTGGTTCGTAAAGCCCCTCTAGAGCAGTCGTCGACGGAGGAAGAAGAAGGCTCCGCTTCCGATAGCTTCACGGATGATTCTCTGCTGGGAGAGCTGGCCGATAAAACGACAAAGAAAGTTCGTAGACAGACGACGACCCGCACAAGATCTAAGGGAGGACCAGATCTTGGCAATTCTATTCTGTCTCCAAAGAGCACACGGAGAAAGGATGCAGTGCTTCCCTTAAAACCTGTGGCCGAGTCGTCGGAGGCAGCTGCGTCGGGGCCTCAACGTCAAGCGCCAACTTCAGCATTGAAAAGGACATTGACTTCTCCCGCTGTGCAAGCCTCCACGGCAGGGGCAAGTAATAACCAAAACGCCAGGCGTCCCAGTGAGCCAGCGATGCCAACAACCTCGACAACGTCGCGAAAGGACGGGAACCCCAGCAACAACAAAAGCTCCTCTAGGGCTTCTGCTTCAACAGCCACGTTCGTAACCAGTTCTAGGA
>TARA_R110002003_G_scaffold206_22_pt1 | contig 26565 bp, 30 predicted proteins | sample TARA_R110002003 | Tara Oceans TARA_R110002003 (sample SAMEA4396441) | marine metagenome | biome: Westerlies Biome; feature: [SRF] surface water layer (ENVO:00010504); material: water (ENVO:00002006), including particulate matter (ENVO:01000060) such as... | depth 5 m
TTGAGCGCGCTGAACTACCTGCATCGCATGAAGATAACGCATCGAGACATCAAGCCCGACAATATCTTGATCTCTGACCTCGATCCGTTTACAGTCAAACTCTCCGACTTTGGTTTGTCTAAAGTGGTCAAGACTGAAGAGACATTCCTGAAGACCTTCTGTGGCACTCTTCTTTACTGTGCCCCAGAAGTGTTCCCCGATTTCGGACACAACAAGGGAGGTACCAAACGGCGACGTGGTGCGAAGACTTACCACGCCTACAGTTCCTCGGTCGACATCTGGTCCTTTGCTGGTGTCTTGTGGTACGCCCTGTGCGGCGAGCCACCCTTCAAGGGCATCGCTGATGCTACGGGGGAAGCCATGTACAACAACATCATGGCCACGCCGCTTGACCCATCGCCGCTTCGGGACAGAGGAATCTCAGCTGCTTGCATTGATCTCCTCACTCGAATGCTGCGGACCGATCCAGCCCTTCGACCAACGGATCGTGACTGTCTCAACCACCCGTGGTTGAAGGAGGGCATCGCTGTACCAGCTGACCCCATTTTACAGTCAATTGTGGAGGAGGATGAGTCAGAGGATGCAGAGCAGCAACTCTCGCAATTGCGCCTCGGGGCGGAAATACCGGAGTCAGATGAGGAAGGTGACATTCTCTCGGACGATGAGATGATTGCCATGTTGGGGCCAAAGCGAATTCGTCCTGATCCTTTGTATCCACGGAACCAGATTCGCGGCCATGATCCCAGTGCAAGTCCATCTGCTGGATCAGAGCAGCTTATCGAAGAAGGCGAGAGCTTCAGGATGATGCCAGCATCTGGGCGCCCACGTCTGTTTGGCGAGATCGGCCAGTCTGCACTACAAAGTTCTGGCATCCTCAACGCTCGAGCTAATGTCGTCTTGCCGCACGACGAAAGCGGTCGCCCCGCTGCTTGTGGTCCTTTGCCCGTTAGCAGCCACACCGTGAGCGGTGCCGAGCGCAACGCATCAAGGGTGGTTGCTCAGCTCGACGGCGGTTTCTCGTCCCCAAGCCTTCTTGGAGCGGAATCTATGGTGCGCGACCTGAACATGGAGTCGCCGCACTCACCCGTCTCCAGGACACAGAGCCCTTTCATGCCAGCGACGCCGCGTACGCCAGATGTGCTCCAACATAGCTCACTAGACCAGCAATCGAAAAGCCAAAGCCAGGTCAGTGAGCCCACGCCGAAAGCAAGGCCTGCTGGACCCGACCGCCAGATCAGCTTGCCATTGACGGCTTCGTACTATTACGATCCATCAGATCCAAGCACACACAACTTGGAGTATGCCTCCAGGGTTAGCGGGTTCGATTTCGTGGGCGCGAAGAAAGATGCAGAAGCGGGCGCGTCCGCGTACGAAGACACGCGGCGGGCCTCCGACACAAGTGGTCACTCAGAGTTCTCGACCACAGCTGGTGCCGCTCCATCTCCATCCGCAGCCGTGCCTACAGTTCCAGCGGAGTTGGATTTCAAGCCTCCCCCAAGGCGCTTAGGCAAGCTAATTGCAACGTCGGATTCGTTTGCTTCTGGTCTGACTCTCAACATCGACCAGAGCAAGACATCGTGGGGACGCCTGGCCAACAACACCCTGGTATATGAGCATAGCAAGGACACGCGAATCCCGAAGACAGCGTTTGTCGTCTTCTTCTACTCGTCCGCTGGGGTCATCACTGTAGAGGAGTTGTCACAGCAAGGCAATGACTGGACGAGCCTGCCTGAGCTGAATGTTGGTATCTGGACGTGCGCCACGCATGGCATCTGGATCAACGGTAAACACCTGAAGACGAAGGACGAGAAGGGCCACGCTATTTTTGGACATCTGCACACCGGGGACATTGTCCAAGTCTATCAGCATCCTCGCGGAACTGAGTGCTTGAAATTCAAGTGCGAATTCTATGTCGGATCTGGCAAGGAGCCTCGAGCGGCGGGGGAGAGCTTCACGACTATGTTGGGCAACAAACTCCAGCAGTAGTTGCTTGCTCTTGGGTTGAGCATTGGTGGAAAATACTGATGCATTTTCTTTCTGTTGTTGCGCATGTACCGTCAATTAGCGGGAGTTGGTGGGATCGTCTTTACGCATAGATCTATTTCCTATGCCAATGCATGGCCACGGTGCTGGGTTGCAGGATGGCACTAAAACTGTGGCGCATTATATCAAGCCATCTGGGCGGCATATTGTATCCATTGGGCTTACTCAGGGTGGATGGCATCGAAGGCAGGAGCCAGGGTCTGAGCTCAGCTACGTTAGGGCTCGATTAGACAGTAGAGAATCAAAAACAAAAACGAAAATCCTCGGAGAAGTGTAACCCAATTACCAAGCGAACTTTGACAAGAGTTCCGTCCCGTGATGACATGGGTGAGATGGTGGTTGTGGTTGTGGTTGTGGTAGTGGTAGCGGCGTCCCAAACAAGGCTAGGCGCATCGCCGTTCGGAAGTGACAGATGGCTCCAACCAGGATTACAAGAGCTCCGCAGCTCCACGTCCACGTCGCCATCAACACCAACCCCAACTCGCTCCACACCAACGATCCACTCCCCGTTGAGTCGCCTTCAGCATGAGGAACTTTTGGGCGCTTCCGGCCGTCCTGCGCATCGCCGTCGCAAGCCAACATACATTCAGCGTCTTCGACGACCTGCTAGCATTCCCGCAGTATGAAGTCATATGGCCGGACACTTTTATCACGGAGAATGACGCGACATCGCTCCTCTCGCAACGTGCTTCCCCCAGCTCGAGCTCGGCGATGCCGGCGTCGCAGGAAACGCAGGAGCTGTCGAAGCGCGACAAGGCCACACAAGCACCCGGCGGCGAGGATGCGCTCGAGCATACGTACGAGGCGATAGTACTGCAGGGCCAGCGCTACCTCTGCAGCATACCCACAATACCCGACGAGGTCCCGCCGAACAGCACGACCACGGCAGAAGAAGCCAAGGCCGAGGAAGCGAAGGAGCTGGTGCGCGCGACGGACCGCGGATGGGAGCTGCTTGAGGGCATGAAGGGCAGTTGCATCTACTATCTCAGCGGATGGTGGAGCTACAGCTTCTGTTACAAGAACGAGGTCAAGCAATTCCACCAGCTGCCACCGAGCCGCGGAGTGCCCATCTACCCGCCCGTGGAAGACACCAGCGTGCATAGCTTTGTCCTGGGAAGATACCCAAAGGAGGAGACGGCCAAGAAGCCGGAGCGAAAGACGTTGGATGGCGAGCGGGGCAGCAAAGCAACACTGGACGATGAGGGCAACGTAAAGGACGAGGCAGAGAAGGGTCTGGAGGTGCCACGGCTGGAGAGCAAGGGGTCGAGCAGATACATGGCACAGCGCCTGTCGGGAGGCACCGAATGCGATCTGACGGGTCGGCCACGCAAAATCGATGTTCAGGTGAGATTACAAACACTTTGCGAGGCTGGCGTGGGACGCTAATCTGCCTTCATAGTTCCATTGCAACCAGCAATCGGCGGACAGAATCGCCATGATCAAAGAGACCAGCACCTGCTCGTATCTGATGATTGTCGACACGCCGCGCCTCTGCCACGACGTCGCCTTTCTCCCGCCGCAAGAGAACCTCGCTCATCCTATTACCTGCCAGCCGGTCATCCCCGAATCGCACGTCGATGATTGGACCACTGCGAAGATCGAGGCTAAGCTCAAGGAGGCCGAACGTCTTATTGCCGAGCACGACGATGCGAACTCGAACCCTCTTCGCGAAGTCACCGAAGGCCTCGAGGGCTCCACCAAGCGCGGCCCCATCATCGGGGGCATTGAGGTTGGCGCACACGCCCTCGTTGGCAGTGAAGGCAAAGTCATTGAGAAGAGTGTAGTCGCAGGTGGAGGCAAGGAAACCTATGTCGGGACCGTGGCGAGTAGTGATGGCAGGCAAATGACCAAAGAAGAGATGAAGAAGCTCAACATTGCGGATCCCAAGGATGTGGAGAAGGTGAAGAACAACTTGAAGAAATTAGCAGGCAGGAAAGGCTGGAAGCTTGATCTCGTGGACACGCCACGCGGACGAGAGTTCAGAGGCATCATTGAGGCGGAGGATCAGGATGTGCCGAAGAAAGACCCAAAGAAGGACGGAAAGGGCAGTGGAATGGGGAACAACAAGGAGCCAACAGCAAAGAAAGACGAAGAGGCAGACGAGGAAGAAGTGCACGAGGGAAGTGAGGAAGTGTATAAAGACGAGCTATGAGCTACAGTAGGCTATTCTGCATCCAGTCAACAGCTATTTGTCCCTCAAATTGGCACCGTGAGAGGATTCATCACGCCAGCACCACCGTCCACACGAATTTCACTGCCAGTAATGTAGCTACTGAACCCACTAGCCAGAAAACCAACTGCCCTTGCGACCTCTTCAGGCCTGCCCGCCCTTTCCAATCCAATTGTCCTCTTCTGAGTCTCGGCCGCCTGCAGACTGGCGGGCGGAAACTGGCCGCCTTGCATTTCCTTCATGCCACTCCCCTTCAGATCCACGCCCACATCAATCTGGCCCGCCGTGATTGCATTGATCCTTACTCCCGATCCCTTCAACACCAACACACCCGATCGCACCACGCCGAGCGCGGCATGCGACGCCATGGTAAAGGCGGTACTCCAGCATCCGCCGTATTGGCCTGCGACACTCGTCACAACGATGATGCTGCCGTACGGGGCATCCTTGGGCGCAGCGTTGGGATAATTGCCCTTGGGCGTAGTTTTCTGCATGGCAGCGGGAGCATATTTGAGCGCGAAGAAAGCAGGCATGGCATTCGTTTCAAACGCATTCAGTAAATCCCTTGGTCCTGTGGAAGTGATGCTTGGGGGACCAAGCAAACCAGTGCTAGAAGTCCAGACATCGAGGCGGCCCCAGGAGTTGAGTACATCGTCGATGAGGCCGAGCGTGTCTTCTTCGGAGGTGATTTTGTACGGGTAGCCAATGACTTTTGTGTTTGGGTATTGTGCGTTTACAGAGTCGGCGAGTTCAGCGTAGGGTTCGTTGGTGAGGGAGGAGCAGGCGTATATGCATGCTGCGCCATGGGCTGGGAGGTGGATCAGTGCCGAAATACGTAGGTGGGTTAAAAGGTGGACTAATGTACCTGCGAGTTCAGCGACGATGGCCTTGCCCACGGGCTGGGTCGCGCCTGTTACGACACAGACGAAACCATACTGAAAGCTTCATGTTAGGTTGCACATGCTCAGCTTCGAGGCTTGGGTGACATACGAGCTTTCCATCTGCTCTATATGGCGAAAAGTGCTCCGAATCCAATTGTGTTTGCGACTTTCCGGTCATGTTCGATTCGGTCATGTTGGCTCACGGGTCGTTGGGATTGGCGAGATCAAACCTCACGACCAGGAGACGGGACATTCTGAGGGCCAAGGTTGTTTTTGTTGATTGCCCAGGCCCTACGTATACTGCATAGGGCAGACATTATGTCAGTATACATATCCACGGGGCGCGGAGATGCATAATGGGCGCGCAATTGTTGGTTGAGATGGGAGGGCTTATCGAGCAGATAAGGAGATGCATGGGCTGTTTTGGTGGCGGTCGGTTTGACGCGGGGTTGTGGGCGCGGGGCTTTTGAAATGAAGCCATCCTTTCCAAGCAGCAGATGGAAAGCATGGCAACTTTCGGCCGAGTCTTGGTTCTGTCGTATATATAATTATTGACGTTCGATTTCTAGCGCTGTGAAGCTAACATCCAAGTCTAAAGCAGCCCGCTCGCAGCAATGCACAGTACAAAGCCACCTCCAACTCTTGGGCTCTGCAAGCGATGCCGTTGCGGGTTGACTATTCCCAAGATCAAGCAGTCTTCGCCTTGTCCTCCTCCTGCACCTTCCGCATCTCTTCCCTAGGCGGCAAAACGTCCGGACCAAAGCTCATTGGCAGCAATTCGCCCATTGTCCTAACGATAAACTTGCCCTCGCGGTTGAACATGAAGATTGGTGTCTCGAGAGCCAGAAACTCTCTCAAGTACTGTCTGCACATTCCACACGGACTCGCGAATTCGTCAATGTCGGTGGACACGCCCACGGCTTTGAATGACCCGATGCGGTGACCGAGATGGACAGCGGTGCCCATTGCTACGCGTTCGGCGCATGTCCCGACGGGATACGAGGCATTCTCAATGTTTGCGCCTGTGAGCACGTGCGAGAGCGGGTAGGTGTCGGACCAGTGGTTTGGTGCGGGCGAGATGGTCGCGTTGAGGAGGAGAGAGGCGCCAACGCGGAAGAGAGAGTATGGGCCTGAACACCAGCAGTCAGCATACACTGCCGTATAACATGTATGCGCAAGTGCAGGCTATGCAGCTGCCATAGAATCAACACGACGTACAATACGCCTTCCCTTTGGCCTCGATACATTGTTCGCCCAGGATCTGCAACTCGTGCGCAGAAAGCCCGTGTATCAACCCATCTTTGTCGGCAACGGCTTCGGCTGACTGAAACGAAGTCGTCGTCATGGTGGAAGGAAGGAGAGAGGAGGAAGCGCGTTGCGGCGACAATTGGATGATGCGTATGACTGAGCCGAGGCTTGCCGTGGGGCAGGGCGCTATCGCTACAAAGGAAGGTACGGTACGTACCTCTGAGAGCGGAGGACTCCGGCGGTGATTGAAATGGTAATCAAGAACCAATGTGTAGAGTTGTGCGATATGGATATACATGAGCTCGTCTAGTGCTGCAGGACGACGGGCTTCCCTTGCTCCCAATTGTCAATGCTCTCTTTGATATTAATCCAGTATCTCAACCTGACCGTCTCGCTCTTGGCAAGGGCGATATCTTCGTCCTTGAACGCCTTTTCTAAGACGGCTTCGCTGTCTCTTATTCTCTGATCATTTTGGTGCTTCATCTCGATCAGATCCACTTCGCGTTCCGCATCTTCAATCTGCTCCCTTGCCTCCAACACCTCCATCAACAGTTCAGCATCTTCCACCTTTGCCGTCTCGTCCTCGGCAACCTCGATGCCCTTCAGACTCAACAGATACTGCGCGCGATGCAGCGGATTCTGTAGCGTCTTGTAGGCTTCGTTTATTCGCGCAGAGGTCGCCTCGGCGCGCTTCTTGTCGATTTGCGGGTGCATGTCGGGATGTGCCCGCGCTTGTAGTTGAAGAAACTCTCGCTTTAGAGCCTGGAGGTCTATCGTGAAAGGAGCGTTCGGCGGCGGACCAGCTGGGAGGGCGTTGGGGAAGAAGTCGTAGTGGGTTTTGTTGCTATCTGGTGCAGCGGCGGTAGATTGGAGTCGTCGCGGGGACATGCGGGCTGATACAGGCTGTTCGCAAAACATGCATGGTGGTGCGGCTCGTTGTCTGCGAGATGCCCATGACGACTGCTCGCAGGTTATCGAAGCGCGAAGCCTGCGCGCGGCCGTGGCGCGTACTGATCGCATCATGGCGGCTGCAATGTGTGCGTATTATGATATCTCACAAGAAGGCGAAGCTTCAATACAAGGTGCAAGGCGCGTGGCTAGTCGACTTCTGAAAACGACCGAAGAGCGACCAGAGGCGAAGATAACCGCCTTCGAGAATTGCACCGGTTACGTCATCCATCACGCATCTCAAATCGCCCTCTACCGTATTGTCCCATTTACAAGACCCAAGCAGGGGTGCGACGTTAGCCAATAGTAGACTGAGCTAGAGCTCGCTTAAGGGTTACATAAGCGGTCTCTATCGCCAATCACTCGCCTCATTGGGGCGGGGGCTCGGCAAAGCCACCACTGCTTGGGTCTTGTAAATGAGACAATACGGTACGTGTGCGCTCGCAACATGAAATGCTAACACGATTACAAACATAATGCGCTGGAGCAGTGAAATGCATAGTATATGCACATAACCTTTTTTTGTTTCTGGCTGTTGCTTGCTGCACATCACTGCTCATGACACCAGTGTTTGGAACCTGCATCTTGCTCCGACATGGGTGATGCCATCATCAGCAACACTATGGGCACTTTGTTCTCCACCGAGGTGACTAGAAGACAGCCCAGTCTCTCTAACTATTGACGTGCTCATCGGCCTTGCGAATCTGCTCCTCGAATTCCTTGAGTAGTCGCTCCGTGGCCTCAATATTCTTCTTCATGCCATCTGCGTTTTGCTGAATCTGCTTGAGATGCGCCTCCTGTGGAGTTCCTGCTTCAGGCTGAAACTCTCCATGCATACTAGTGCTGTGTTCTAGGAATCCCAGGAGCTCCTTCTGCCGTGTCCAGTTGATTCTCACCTGCTCTGCCACGAGTAGTGGGCTGTAGTAGTCTGTCCATGCCTCTGGCTGCGGCCTCTCTGCTGACTGGACTGTTGACAGAAGCTGTGTACTGCTGAGTCCCGACTTCCCCGTCTGTCGAAGCCTCTTTTGTGCATCGGCGATGTGGTAAGCAAGAATCGCGTCCCTGGATGCGAAGTCGCTGGCCATGTTGTTGAGAAGCTGGATTTCTCGCCGAGTAATGTCCTTTTCCCTGTCGTCTCCCACCAGTTGGTAAAACTCGTGCTCCTTCTTTGCCAAATGCTGCCAGAGATATTGCGCTTCGCTTGCCGTCGTCTGCCTGACTTCTTGAAGGTACTCAAGCCAATCCAAGAGGGCGCCGGTATCTCTCTCCGTTATCGAGTCTTTGTACGCACGATACCCATGCTCAATGTCCGGACCTTTCAACTCACCCTTGTTGAACTCGATCTGAATGAGCGTGTGGTTGTCCATCTCCTCTTGCGTGATATTCGCGTGTGCATCACCCCCAAACGGCAGTTGCTGTGCTTGACCTGCAACACCGCCCGGCTGGGACGAGGAGCGGGAAGAGAACGGGCTGAGTGCAACGTCCCAAACTGGCCATGTGTAGTACCTGAGCGCCAGTCTGCCGAAGCGAGAAAGTGGTTCCATAGCCTTGGGGTCTTGCTTGAGCGATTGATATTGTGTCATTCGAGTCTGTGCCTCTGAGGCGCGCATCATGGTTTCTAGCTGAGGAGGCAGGCGCACGAGGAGTGTGGCTCCAACATAGCCTCCAACTGCGCAGCCGACCGTTGCTGCGCCGAGGAATCTTTTCCAACCACCTACGCCGGGTAGAGCTCGTGGGTTCAGTGCGAGGAAGGTTCCAAGAGCACCGCCACTCACACTAGCGTCCTCGACCGTCCAATGTTTTGTCCGTTCCCAGAGCTTCCCCGGTTTTGGCTCGATGTTTTCGCGCTTGAATACTGCCCGGTTCACTTCTCTTTCTCCGTATACGTCAAGTGCTGAGAAGGAGATCTGCGCTGCGCTGAGATAGGCAGTTGCTTTCAGAAACGTTCCCGGCCGCGACTTGCCAACCAGGGCGAGAAAAGCTGCGAGGCCTGTAGCGAACACGACGCTCTGCAGGGGGCCGTAGACGATGTCGGCGTTTGTTATCATGGGATCGGGGTGCCGTCGCACGAGATCATGCTGCCCTTCTCCTACAGAATGGTCAGGTTGGCTCGTCAAGCGAAGAGCGCGCGACAAACCTTCGGGGACGAGGAGGCGCACCATGCTGCACACGCTGCGTCCGTGTCCTGGGCCGGACGATATTACTGTGATCTCATGTCTGGAGAGAGAGTGCGGGGGATGGACAGCGCAGCAATACTGGGCGGCGTGGGAGGCTGTGGAACGACATGGAGCTTGGTCGCGCTCATGATATCGACTAAGCACGGATCATGCTGGCGCCAGTTGCCGCTGCGGGCAGCTGAGGTGGCAAACGGCCGTGCGATTTTATATAAAACTATGGCTGCACTGTTCGTGGGCACGTCGTCATATCATGTAATCAGAAAAACCGCCAATAACCTCGTTGCTCATTTGGAGCTCAGAGCGCTCGTCGGAATCATGTGGGTAACGCAGCTACCCCGCCATGCATGAACGTCGTCGCTTAATCTGCAGCTTTCCACCACACCATTCCTCCGATTCGTAAGACAGGCGCTGGATAACTATCTATAATTACCAATTCGAGAATGATGCCATCAACGACATGAATATCATCGTCAGGTCTCGTGGTGTACGGCTTCCAACCCCCGATCTCCTGAGCGTCACTGACATCCCATCAGCTAGTGGTATGATTGTGAGTACAGACAGTTGATAACTCCCCAACACATCACTAATAATCTCCAGCTCGCTTAGGGTAATTCCCAAGCATTCCAGCTTGTTAATTCGAGTGTGCGAGAGGCCCCGCGTTCGAGTCGCGGCGAGACCCATTCTTTTTGCAGTTTTTTGGTTCCTTGGAGGTCATCTGTTAACTTCTACTAGGAGGTAACGATGCGTCATGGTGGTGGTCGGCACCTTTGCTCAAGCAGGCTGAAGAGGTTGGTGAGATGTGATGTGAAGTATGTCGGGCCCTCGGCAGCCACATGACTAAGACCAACCGAACAACGTCGGCGCAGGCGACCTCTTGAGAACCCGAAACGACATTTTCAAATGGACATTCTTGACTTCCGCATCCACGACAGCATTGCTACCGACAAGGGACTCTGACCCCGCTGTCTCGTCATTCGAAGTGGCGACATGACGATTCTTACCTAGGTAGCCAGTCTCAAGATGCTGAACCTTGCAAACGAACATTAGAACGCTCGCGATCCGCACCTTACCTTTGGTGGCGGGGCCACCGCCCTGCGCGTGGACCCATCAGTCTGCCCAGGTGGTGATGCATTTTGCCTAGGGGTCATATTCCCGACGGCGTAGTGTAGGTGCTGTCTTGGTCGAGACTAGTCGGTGGTCCTCCGCAATGTGGGGAAATGCATGGTTACTCCAAAACACCATGCGCCTCGTGTCGCCTATAACATAGGAACAAATTGTAAGCACAAGCATCCTCTCTCGCATCCACTACCCGAAGCAGCCGTGTACAAACACGAAGGCATCGATATACCGATCGTGGGACCTTAGACCTAAGGTACAATCTCAACGGCTTTCTGCCCAACATGTTCACCCTCCTTTTACTCGTCGCATCTCTCGTCGCCGTCATCATCTACCACCGCTATCACAGACGACCACCGCCAGGCACGCACCACGCACCAGGGCCGGCCGGACTGCCTGTGCTTGGGAATGCTCATCAATTGGGTCGTCAACCACATCAGCAAATCACGGCTTGGGCACGTGAATATGGGGAGCTGTACAAGATCCGACTTGGATGGAATGATTGGTACATGATCTGTTCACCCGAAGCCTGCAAGGAGATTCTGGACAAGCAGTCTGTACATTCCAGCTCTCGCGCTCCGCAACCGGTGGCTGGGGATACGCTGAGTGGTGGCATGCGATTCTTGTTCATGCCCTATGGCCCCGAATGGAGGAAATTGAGGGGAATCAGCCACAAGCTACTGACGCCGAATGTCAGCGCGACTTTTAAACCAAGCCAAGACTTTGAAGCGAAGATGCTGTTAGAGGAGATATTGCAGGGCGCAGACAGGAACATGGGTAACGATGTAAGCTATATGGCGATCCGAAGATACACAGTGAGTGTCATTATGACAAGCACATATGGTCGAAGGATTCCTCAATGGGTAGGTACTTAACGAGTCCCTCAGTCTTCCTCAAGACGTGTCGTGACTAACCCTCCCAGGACTGCGATGAGGTCCGCGGTATCTATAGCCTTATGAACGACTTTTCGGTAGTAGCCACACCAGGAGCGTACCTCGCAGATGCGCTGCCGTTCTTTGGTAGACTTCCACCTCGGCTACAGTGGTGGCGCAAAGGCCTCAAGCCCCTCTTCGATAAGCAGGCCAACCTGTGGATGTCCTTCTTCACATCGCTGAAAACGCAGATGGAGACGAAGCAAGCACCCGAGTGCTTTGTGAAGCAGTTCGTCGAGAGCGACTACGAAAAGCAAGGAATCAGTGAGCTTCAGGCCGCTTTTCTCGCTGGGAGCATGATTGAAGCTGGGAGTGAGACAACTTCTGCAGCGCTTAATACTGCAGTCCTGTACCTTTGCGCCAATCCAGGCGCCCAGCGAAGGGCACAGGAAGAATTAGACAGGCTCGTTGGCCCATCGCGCTCCCCAACGTTTGAAGATGAAGAGGCTCTTCCCTACATCCGTGCTATCGTCAAGGAAACCCTACGCATGCGTCCCGTGACCAATATCGGCACGCCGCATTACACAACGGCTCCCATAATTTACAAGAACATTTTTATCCCAGCCCATTCGGTGGTCAGTCTGGAGCAGTATCCAATTCACTACAACGCGCACATATTCCCAGAGCCAGAATGCTTCAACCCAGACCGCTTCCTCGATCATCCTCTGGGCTCGGGCCATTATGCCGCGGGTCCAGCTTTAGCGCGCGATCACTGGTCGTTTGGCGCGGGACGCAGAATCTGCTCGGGAGTGCATTTGGCGGAAAACAGCATGTTCATTGTTCTGGCGAAACTGCTGTGGGCTTTTGACATATTGCCACCGGCAGACGAGGCGGGACAGCTGATTCCAGTGGACACTGATGATGACGCGTTCGATGCCGAGGGCAGCATGACGACGGCGAAGGTCTACAAAGTGAGATGGAGGGCGAGAAACGAAGAAGCCAGGGAGACTGTAGTGAGGGAGGCAGCAGAGGCGCGACGGGACGGATATGTGTTGAGAGGCGTCAAGGTAGGAGAAGACGGCATGGAGGTGGGCATGTAAGGATCTTGGTGGCGTTATTCACTTTCACTGTCCCTTGTTTGCTCCTTCCTGCGTTTGCAAACGCACTTGCCATAGCAACCACAAGCGTCATTGCCGGCTCTGTCTATCCACGCGACTTTCTTTCTTAAGACGACAGACTCGGCCAGCGCCTTTGGGGGCGCTATTATACTCCCGGATGCCCTCCACTCGACTCGAAAATCGTACATATTGGGCGCTCGCTCCCAGCACGTGAAAGTCTTTGGCCTGGCGGCGCGGCGCAACATGTCATTCTCGGCTGATACACCTCGTTCATCACTGTCGCCTGCCGACTGTCGCACATTGCACAAGATCCTCGAGCATGTGCACATCCCATCAACATCCGAATCGACAGGCGCAAGCGAGCAGAGCGAAAGCCTGCTCAGCTTCAGTGCAGGCGAGGACGCGAGCAGCGATCCAGGCTGCGAGGATGAGGTGCAGTATGGACACGGCGAGGAAACAGAAGAGGGCTATGCAGATGAGGACAACAGCATGGAGCTGAGCGACGATGCTGAGGACGAGCTGCACGTCATTGGAGGCGACATTGAGGACGACATTGTGCGTTCCAACTCGGCTGCTAACGAAGGCCACGACGCGTTCCGAGCAGTGCAAGCAGAGCTTGGCATGAGCATGTTAGATGACAGAGCGGAGTCATCCGCTGCATTCGAGGCATGTGTACACCGAGGCTTGCTATATCCCTAAGCACTGCATGTGTTTCTGACCTTCCACAGACCTTCGACATGCGTGATCGTAGAGCATCTCGACGATTCTCTCCTGCCCTCATTCCTCGGCGGGCTTCGGACGATCCTCCACCATCCTCCTCCTTTTTGATCTTACCCAGCGAGCCGTCGGTCGTTTCCGCTCCTGGAGGAAGCCACCTCGATTTTACGTCCAGCGCCACTATCCCAGATACACCTTCCGCAAAAACACTGATGTGCTTCAAGCAGTATAGAGGCAAAGAGAATTCACCTTCTAAGAGCAGACGCAATGCCTCGCTGCCTGATGAGATTGCCGAGCTGTTGGCGCGCGATGCGGAAGAAGAGGAGGATCTAGAGAAGTATCGCGAAGTAGACCTTGCTCCGATGGACCCTGTCATGGAAAGTGCAACAGCTGGTGACCTGATCATTTCGACAACGCCGTACAAGTTCCGCGTTTCAACTCTCCTCGGATTGGAAGGCACAATTCCAATCAAGGTCAACCACATGAAGAAAAAAACCGAGGAAAGCGTATCGAACGGACAGTCGACAAGGACCCACCAACACTTCCTGGACCTTGAAAGCCAGCCCTCGGAACCCAGCGACCTGGTTGAACAAGACGATAAGGGCGATGCAGACGCCAAGAGTTCCGATGAAGCGGCTTCTGCAAAGCAGCAGCAGCTTATCGTGTACTCACAACATCCTACATTTGTCACGGTCCTTGGACTCCTGCCACAAGCGATGTTCTGGGCGACCGCAGCTCCGATTGCACAGCTCAGTAACAAGGCATATGACGCCATGGTCGAGAAGCTCATGGGTCTCAAGTTATAGCACCATGGGAATGAGAAGAGGCCCTCTGGATGCCAACAAGAAGAGAAGAAGGCATGGCGCAAGATATAGTGATCCCAATCGGGAAGATGAATCAAAGTCGCGGTACAATCCATAGTACATCAGTCTTACAATGCTCCGAACGCCTGATGCACGCTCCATGACCAGAAACAAATGCAGAAACACGACCAGATCACCTAGACGCTCATTTCCCTCAGATCCTCGGCCACTTTGAACGGTGCCTCGGTCTTGCTCTTGATTTCCTCGACACTCACACCCTTTGCGTATTCCTTCAGGGTCAACCCCTCTATCCGATCGACGTCAAAGACGGCCAAGTCTGTGATGATGGTCGAAACACACTTTTGTCCGGTGAGAGGGAAGGTGCACTGGTTCAAGATTTTGGGGTTTCCCTTTTTGTCGACGTGTTCCATGGTGATGACGACTTTTGTTTGTGTTGGATTCGCGACCAAGTCCATGGCGCCGCCAATGCCTTTGACTTTACCAGGGAGCATGAAATTCGCCAGATCTGAGTAGTAGTGTAAGCGAGTTGCTACGCAAGAAAGATGCCATGGGAAGAGGCTCGGGACTTACCTCCAAACTGATTCACCTGCATCGCACCCAGCATTGCCACATCGATCCTACCACTTCTGATCATACCAAAGCTTTCATGGCTACCAAATGTACTCGCGCCCTTGATCAACGTGACAGTCTCTTTTCCAGCGTTGATGAGATCAGGGTCTTCCTCCCCAGGCTTCGGGTACCGACCCATCCCTAGAATACCATTCTCGCTCTCCAGAACGATTTCAGTTCCTTCGGGTAGGAAGGCGGGCGCAGCGAGAGGCATGCCAATACCGAGGTTGACGTACATGCCGTCTTTGAGTTCTTGAGCGGCACGCTTGATGATGCGTTCGCGCTTTTGAGACGCTTCGGTTGAGCCTGTAGGATCCTGTTAGCAAGTTTGAAGAATGCTCAAGCTAGGCAAGGGTAGACATACCACCTTCCAGCAACGCCTTCTTCTGCTCCTCGGGAGACTTCCAAAACACTTTACGTTCAATCTGTTTCGGCTCCGTGCTCTTGATAACTCTCTTGACATAGATACCCTGTAGGTGAACATCTTCTGGCGCGATGACGCCGTCTTCGACAATCTCGTCCGCTTCCACAATCGTCATCTTTGCATTCTTGCCCATGGCTTCATTAAAGTTGTTTTGCGCCTTGCGGAACTGGCAATTTCCGAGACGATCAGCCTTTGCGACTTTGACGAAGGCGTAATCTCCAAAAATGGATTCCTCCATGACGTAGGATTTTCCGTTGAATTCGCGGGTTTCTTTTGCAGGGGCCATGACGGCGATGGTGCCGTCGGTGTTGTAGCGGACGGGTAGCTCACCGGTTTGCACTGTGAAGTGTCAGTCGGGTGTCCAGATTTCGACTTGCTTCGAGACGTACCTATCGTCCCGTACGCGGCCGGCGTAAAAAACGCCGGTACGCCTGCCGCTCCCGCCGCGCACTTTTCTGCAATTGTACCCTGCGGCGTCAATTGCAGACTAAGTTCTCCTTTGAGGTACATCTGCTCAAACACCTTATTGTCTCCAATGTAACTCGCAATCATGGTCCCAATCTGCTTTGTCTCCAGTAGTTGGCCTAAACCAACACCAGGCATACCCGCATTGTTGCTGACCACGGTGAAGTTTGTAAGATCTGAACGGTCCCGTAGCGCGTTGATGAGTGTGTTGGGTACACCAGAAAACCCGAAGCCGCCGACGAGAAGGGTTGTGTTGGGCTGCATGTCTTGTATGGCTTCCTGTGCCGATGACACGATTTTGTTAATGGCGGGTCGCATGGTGGTGGTGCTAAAGAACCGAGGCGTGAGGGCTTGCCGCCGTGCAGTGAAAAGGAATTGGCGCTGCATTCTCACGGTTGTGGGTATCTTGCTTTTGCTATTTCGTGGAAGTCGTTAAAGCTCAATTCGACCGGGCGATGTGCTGTTGTGGAAGGCTCAAAACTTCTCAGGTGGAAGTTGAGGTAATATCTTCGATACCTAGGCGGGACTCGGATGTCTGGAGTGGCTTCAGATAACTTAGAACTCGACTTCGCAAATTTACAAGGCTGCAAGGCAAAAGTGCGGTATGCAACTTTCTGATTTTCACGCGCAGCGAGCTCCCCACACGACATCAATTGTATTGCGGGTGGGTAGCAAGCATCATAGCCTAGTACGCATGTGGCCGCCGAACACGACTGCCGGCCGGTGCCGGTGGAGCTTCCAGGCCGGAAAAGACTCGCACAATATGTGCGGATGAAAAGTGGGTGATCACTCAACCGGCTGCAGAGCGGAAAAGCGGACAAGCTGCGCTATGATTGGCGCGCATCGAGGGCTGAGTGGAGTTGCCGTGGGTGCTTCATCGCATGCCCGGAAATATTTTCCTCGCCGTCACAGAACAGAGATGCACGTGATGGCGCGTTCCACAACCGCGATTTGCATTCTTGGCATTTGCTCGTTTTCTCAAGTTTCGCAGAACAGCACGAGGCATGATTGACACTGGACAGTCGCTATGTACATGGATCCAAACACCGCCCGCTGCTCAGTAGAGGTTGTGGACTATTTCCTTTACTGATACTACGCGTTAGTGAAGGGCCAGAATTGCCCATGGAGAAGCACTTACGGGTTGCAAAGTCTTTGTGCTCTTTACTATGCAGCGCCCGAGTCGCAATAGCCTCTTCTTCTGCATTGCCAGCCGGTACATTATACTGGAGACTCATTAGCTGGGTTCATTTCAGCAATCATCTCGACCCACAGCTGTCAAAGTGGTCGTGTGCCCAAGGTCCGCTACCAGTTGCGCGATCGCGTCTGCTACAACGTGCGAGTCCTTCTCGTCACTACCAGTGCTCTGCTTGCCAATGTACGGCATGATCCTCGCAATCTGTTTGGCTTCTTCGGGATTGCTCGCTTTGAAGTGCACTGTGGGAGCCAAGCTCAAACAACTGGTAATGCCGTGGGGAATGCTATAGCTGGCTCCTATCGCGTGGCCAATGCTGTGGCTTAGACCAACGCCGCCTGTGTACAGAAAAGGAAAAAGCGAGGAATAGCAGGCAAGGAAGAGCTTGGTGCGTATCTCCGCATTCTCTGGGTCTGCTTTGGATTGGGGGAGGTACGTGAAGAGGTCTTTGATGGCTTCGAGACACATGCGCTTTGTTGGCGTTTCTGCCGCAAGCGGGTGATACATCAACTCAACTGCATGGTCCAATGACCGGATCTGTGGCCTGTCAATGTCTCCTATATACTCAGTCATGCGTCAGGATTTGGACTTACCCCCGTGCTGGTCCAAAGATTCAGGGGCGTATACACGGCGAGATTGCCGTCATACACAACAGCTACTGCTTGTGAGTCGTTCAACGCGCTCATGCTTCACTCGCAACTCACCTTTTGGCACAAGTTCCGGATTGCTTACGGCAATTTTGTGCTTATCTTCGGTCGTGAAGCCTGCATTTTGTGTCGTTTCTGCAACGCTCAGAGTTGTTGGCACGGCGATGCTCGGTATCCACTTCCCTGTCTCTTGATGGATGTTATATGCGATGGCCTTTGCCGAATCAATTGGCGAGCCGCCTCCTATTGATATCAAAACGTCACAGCCAGACTTTGACATCAACGCAGTTGCTTCTCGAATGTCTTGAATTGGCCTGAGAAGAGTCAGATGATGCTCTAACTGACGTTGTCCAGTATCACCTACGCATGCTGCCCAATCTTGCTGAATGTACCTCCATGTGCAGGCCCAAGTGACTTCTCAATGTCCTTGATCACTGGCGTCTTCTCATAGAGGGAGCGTCCGGTGATGATGAACCCTCTCGTCCCGCCTAGCTCCTTGATTACATCCGATAGCTGGCTACTCGTTCCTAAATCCCGGTCAGCTTCAGAAAACTCAAGACTATGTAAACTTGCCTGTGCCATAGATCATCAATCTTACGGGCGAAGCGCGATAGACTCCTCTGACTGAAGAATCAATATTGCCTGCTTGATAATTGTCGGGGAGCGCCATGCTGATGGACCTGTCGTCGAATTCCAGACTTGGTTGCAAGCAAAACGAGACTCACGTAAGATGGGACGCAACTCCACGATCAGTAAGCGTTCATTATTGTTGCTTGTTGCTCCAGTTCCGCCATCGAGGGGTAGCTCGGCCTCGCCCCACACACAAATGCCACTGCCCCGCCACTGCCTCACACGGAAGCCACCAAACGGCAGTTCCTGCATGATCATGACTGTAAGATAGTGTGCACTGTGTACACTTCTTGGACCATGTCCCGAAGGACAAGCAGAACAGCTGGGCACGAAAATGGCGGTATTCAACAAGGTAGCGCGGAATGTGTTACAGAAGAGCCCAAACGATGTCGTCCTGCTCTCAGCTGTTCGGTCGCCCATCAATCGCAGCTTCAAAGGAGGCTTCAGGGATGCTCATCCTGAGGATATCTTGATGCCAGTGAGTACGGCTCGAAAAGGGTCCAAATGTGTTTGTTTTGACCGAACGCAGGTTATGAAAGCTGCTGTTCAACGAGCGCAAATACAACCAAGCGACGTAAATGATGCCATGATTGGAAACGTACTCGCAGAGCTGGGATTCGCGAAGACTGGACGCATGGCGCTCAATCATGCTGGGTTTCCAAACTCGACCACATTCCACACAGTCAACCGTCAGTGCTCAAGCAGCCTGCAAGCGATAACCCACATTTCACACTCGATCACGGTCGGCCAGATTGATGTCGGGCTGGCTGGAGGCGTGGAGAGTATGTCGAGAAACTACGGCTCTCGCGGAGTCCCGACTGACGTGTCGCCCGCTCTCGCGGCATCCACTGTAAAGGATGCCCGGGACTGCCTCATGCCTATGGGAATCACGTCGGAAAACGTGGCAGAACGATACAAGGTGGACCGCAAAAGTCAAGATGAGTACGCAGTACGGAGCCATGGCCGCGCAAGTCGGGCACAGAAGGAGGGCCGCTTCGACTGGGAAATTGTGCCCGTGACGGTGCAGAGAATGGATGAAGTCACGGGCCAGCCCACGGGATTCGAAGTGACCAAGGACGATGGCATCAGACACGGACTCACGTTCGAGAAGGTGTCGTCCCTCAAGCCAGTCTTTGGAGAGAATGGCAAGAGCACTGCAGGCAATTCAAGTCAGATATCCGACGGTGCTTCGTCCACCATTCTGGCGCGGAGAGCATGGGCGGAGGAGCGTGGTCTTCAGCCGCTGGGACGCTTCATCGGCACTCAGGTCAAAGGCTGCGCGCCGGATGAAATGGGCATTGGGCCGATTTATGCCATTCCCGCGCTGCTGAAATGGACTGGCGTCGAGCTCAAAGACATCGACGTGGTCGAGCTGAACGAGGCTTTTGCCAGCCAGACCATCGCGTGCATCCGCGAGCTTGGTCTGGACGAGGACAGAGTGAATCCCAACGGGGGCGCAATCGCTCTGGGACATCCCACTGGCGCCACTGGAGCGCGCCAGACAGCAACACTGTTTGGTGAGCTGCGGCGGCAGGACAAGGAGGTGGGCATTGTGAGCATGTGCGCCAGTACTGGGCACGGGGTGGCTTCGCTGTTCATCCGCGAGTAGCCGTAGAGAGTCCAATCATTGTTAGGCATGCCTTGCTTGGACCGTTGCTGTGGTGTCAACGTTGATGCAAAATGCGCATATCTGACTCGCGATGTCCGATGTGGTGGTGGAGACGATGGAGAACACGAAAGTGACGCGAGCACCAGGCTAGGACGAGTTGGGCACTGGCGCCTTCTGCATTCGGCCTCGGCACTCCAGCAGCTGCTCCCCACACGATGCTGGCCACCGCACCGCACCGCACCCCAGTCCCACCACTGCCACACACGCCCACCACGCCCACCATGTCGAGCCCGGCAACATCTCGCACGTGGCTGGCGTCGTGTGCTTCTTGTGCGGTTCCTGTTCCCGTGCGCGCCCTTTGCACTGCGACCAAGTTAAACGTCCATCATGTTCATGCTTCGCCGTGTCCCGTTGCGTGTTCGACCTCGCTGTGCAGTGCTCACCCAGTGCCGCGCCTTGGGCAGCGTGAGTGCCATCGACTCTTCCGTATTTCGCACTCTGTTTGGAACCGACGAGATCCGCAACGTCTTCGACGACACAGCCTACATCAACCGCTGCGTAGATGCAGAAACAGCCTTGGCAAGAGCACAGTCAAAATGCAACGTCATCCCATCGCACATCGGAGAGCTGGTCACCACCAAGGCCAATGAGCTGCAGCTCGATTTCGAACGGCTGCGACGCGAGACGGAAATAGTGGGGTACCCCATTTTTCCTTTGGTGCGACAACTTTCTGCGTCGTGCGGGGAGGAAGCAGGACGTTGGGTGCATTGGGGGGCCACAACCCAGGACATCATGGACCTAGCCAGCATGCTGCAGATGAAAGAGGGCCTAGACATCGTTGAGCGCACGTTGCGCTCCGTCATCAAGAATCTCGAAAATCTCTCGAGGAAACACCGAGATACGCCCATGGCCGGTCGCACGCATCTGCAGCACGCACTGCCCATCACCTTTGGGCACAAATGTGCCATCTGGCTGTCAGCTTTCCAGCGACACTTGGAACGACTCGAGGAACTCAGGCCTCGTGCGCTCATGGTACAGTTCGGTGGGGCTGCAGGTTCTCTTGCGTCGTTGGGTTCAGGCGACCATGGCATTCGTGTTCGCAAGGAGATGGCAAAGGATCTCGGGCTGACGGACCCTCCCATCACATGGCATGTTGCGCGCGACGGGGTGGCCGAGATCACGAACTACCTCGCATTGGTGGGAGGGAGCTTGGGAAAAATTGCCCTCGACATCATCATCATGTCATCCAACGAACTGTCTGAAGTTTCCGAGCCGTTTGTTCCGCATCGCGGCGCATCATCCACAATGCCGCAAAAGAGGAATCCCATATCCAGCGAGGTAATTCTGGCGGCTTCAAAGATTCTCCGATCCAACGCGGGACTGGTCTTGGACGGCATGGTGTCCGACTTCGAACGCGCGTCCGGCCCGTGGCATTTAGAATGGGTCGCGATACCCGAGAGCTTTGTCATAGCAGTAGGCGCACTCAACCAGGCCGACTTTGCTTTGTCAGGATTGGTCGTGAACCCAAAGCAGATGCTTGAGAACCTATACTCCACTCGAGGCCTAATCGTTGCAGAGGCAGTCATGATGGGCCTTGCGCCACATCTGGGCCGCGGTAAGGCGCACGATGTCGTCTACGAGGCTTGCAAGGAGAGCATTGAAAATGACACGAGCCTTCTGGCGGCTTTGCAAACACGGGACGAGGTTACTGACAAGATCTCAAACGAGCAGCTTAGTTCACTGTGCGATGCAAAGAACTACCTTGGGTCGTGTGGTCTCATGGTGGATGAGGTTTTGGCCGCGTCCAGATAGTATATCCTATATGTTTGTCTGCCTCTCCACATCCGGCGAGACCCTATGCGGTAGAACCTCGCGCATGTCTGCTTGATCGGAGATCAGCTCGATATGGTGCTGAATACTATTCGGCTCCTATATGCCCAATCTTTCGAATCTGGAAATTGCGTGTACACCTTTGGATAGCATATAAGCAATGCACCATTCGAAAGTGGCGAAGCTCTGAGACGTTGAAGACAACGTGGTACTCGTACAAACATCAGCGCAGAAGCTGACAGATCATGCTATCCAGCTTCGGGCCGAGGCCTCAACTTTGCGACTAGCAAGCACTGAATCACGACTGAGCTATTGCGATTTCAACGAAATGGCCTGCAAGTGATCTTGTCGGCATCATTTGCGGAAGTAGGTGCACATGCAGGGCGACTTACACATTCATCTGCCATGTCCCGCTAACCAGGTCCGAAATCAATATCCACATGGTGTGGGCCTCTCACAGCGGCTGTGGCACAGTAGCTCGAATCTCAAACCCCGCCATTATCAGACCAAGAACCAGGCCCCGCCACCACATTATGCGCCGCCCACACCATTCGGCTGCGGCAGATGTTGCGCGCCTGCTGCGGGCATGGACGCTCCGATATAAGGCTGGACACAAGCTCAACTAGTACGGTGTCCCAGATAGCCTCCTCGACGCCACATCATCAGCTTAAGCAATGCCAGAATTCAAAGAGCGGGAGCTTGTCACCGACCCGCAGAAGGTCTTTCACTTTACTGATCTTCAACGACTGAAGCCCACACGTGCAAATGACCCTTATGAGTATCAGCACGGCTGGGGAAATCGACACCAGTCCGAGGTCATTCCTGGAACCCTGCCAGTAGCGCAGAACAATCCCCACGAAGTTCGCTTTGGTCTGTACACTGAGGGCATAACATACTCAGCATTCGCAGCTCCGCGTGCACATAACTTTAGTACATACATGTACCGCTGCCGACCAGCAGCTGCTCATAGTCGGTATCCGTCTCATTCGTCGAACCTCTTGCTGACAGTTTCAGATGGATACATTAACATTGAAACAAAGTCGAACATTCAGAACTGCTTTTTGTCCATCAACCCAAAGGTTGCAATACTTCCCGAGCAGGCGGAATGGAGTCCCTTCCCGCTACCGAAGGAAGATGAGAAGACCGACTTTGTCGATGGTCTCCACACTCTTGCAGGCAGCGGAGATCCAAACATACGGGAGGGACTTGCTCTATATGTCTACATGATCAACTCCAGCATGGAGCAACGAGCGTTCTGCAACACAGACGGCGATTTCCTCATTTCTCCGCAGCTAGGCATTCTAGACATCGTGACGGAGATGGGCAAAATATTCCTACAGCCTGGTGAAATTTGTGTCATCCAGCGAGGTGTCAGATTCTGTCTAAATCTTGGTCCAGGAGTAAAGGAAGCGCGCGGCTACATTACAGAAGTGTGGGGCTCCATGTGGGAGCTTCCCGATCTTGGTCCACTTGGCGGTCACGGCCTTGCAAATCCTCGCGACTTTCTCTATCCGGTAGCTGCCATCGACGACAAACTGCATGTTGATTGGCAAATTGTGAATAAGACCAACGGACAGCTAAACGCCATCCAGCAAGATCACAGCCCATTTGATCTGGTTGCCTGGCATGGTAATGTTGTTCCATACAAGTACGATCTCACCAAATTCTCTTCGCAGAACAGCACCTCCATCGATCATACGGACCCGTCAATCTTCACCGTCCTTACAGCAAAATCTCGGGATCCCTTGACACCTCTCGCGGATTTCCTCTGGTTCGGCCCACGGTGGGACGTTGCGACTAACACTTTTCGACTCCCGTACTTCCACCGGAACTCAGCCTCTGAGTTTCTAGCGTGCATTTATGGCAAAGGCCTTGGGCGGAGCGACGATTTCCAACCGGGCGGTGGCAGCTTTGAAGGGGGGCATACGCCTCACGGCGGCTTCCATGAAGGATATCAGCATGGCATGCGGATTCATGAGAGCCAGCCCGAGAAGATTCTCACAGGTAACAAGTCTTGATCTGAATCTAAAGGCGTTCACTAACACGATTAGATCAATTGACCGTCATGATCGAGTCAAGTCGGCTGTTTCTCTTTACAGAATGGGCCCGCAAAGGCTGTGGCGTTATTGATGAGCATGGCACCGACTACAAAGTCTGGGAAGCTTTGCCGGTAAGTCGAAGCGTGAGAGCCGCTTACCATCAACACTGATACTGTGTAGGATCGGTTTTCCTCGAACAAGAGGGCGCAAGAATTGCTCGCCCGCATCAAAGAAGACAAGCTTGCTGAGAAGCGAAAACTTGCCCCATACTACTTTGGGGGCTTCTCACACGGGGCAAACACAAGCGATTTGGCGGGTGTTCATTCAGAGGAGCTGCAACAGTATATGCGACGAGACTCCAAGATCAACGGTACTAGTGGGACCACCAGCACAGACGGTGTCACTGCCTGATGACGATCTCTTGACAACTGCAAGTGTCTCTACAAATATGGATCCAAGTTTTGTTTACTTAGCGCTCCATATCCAACCACTTCTCATGAATGTCTTTCAGTTCACTGTCGCTACCAAAAACGTCGGTGCATTCGTGCCTGGCATTTTTAGCGACCCCACAAACGGCATGTGGGGCTTAGGGTGCCTTCTACGACTATTGATATCTTCTTTAACACAGTGCATCCCAAAGATGGCGTGTTACAAAGCGCAACATGTGTTCATTTCGCGCCATCGCAAGGGTTGCGCCTTGTGCACCGTTACAATATGTGAGCAGTCGGTCGCCGTCATTCAACCGCCGGTGGTGGAAACGGGGAATTGCAACAAAAGACAGTATGGACAAGACCTTAGTTGAGAAATTGCCACTGGCTGGTATAAGAGTGTTGGACATGACACGGGTGCTTGCAGGGGTGAGTGGTCGCTAAGTTGCAAAACAACAGCGATTGAGCTGACAAGTAAAGCCGTACTGCACTCAAATACTCGGGGATCTGGGCGCTGAGATTATAAAGATTGAACATCCCACACGAGGTGACGATACGAGATCCTGGGGACCGCCAGACCTAGCATATACAGATAGCATTGAGCGCCCTTTTCCAGGGGAAAGTGCTTACTATCTTTCGGTATGGTCGAGCCGTACTAAGGGCTTTGATGTCTCTAACTTTGCACCAGGTTAACCGCAACAAGAAGTCACTCGGATTGTCGTTCAAAACACCAACGGGTATCTCGATTCTCCACAAACTAGTGCAGAAATGCGACGTCCTCGTAGAGAACTATCTTCCAGGATCTCTTGCTAAATATCAGCTCGACTATGCGACCATATGCAAGCTCAACCCTTCCCTCATTTACGCCTCGGTGACGGGCTACGGACAAACGGGCCCATACAGTGACCGGGCAGGCTACGACGTGATGGTCGAAGCAGAGATGGGCTTGATGCATATCACCGGCGAAAGGGATCGACCACCGGTCAAAGTAGGGGTTGCAGTCACAGATATCTCGACTGGCATGTATACGGCGATTGGTGTGTTGGCTGCGTTGTACTCGAGAAAGGAGACAGGTTTGGGACAATGGATTGATGCTAGCTTGAGTGACTGCCAAGTGGCGGGTTTGGCAAACATCGCAAGCAGCTGTCTAGTCACAGGAAAGAAGGATAGTGGACGGTGGGGAACCGCCCATGGTAGGTCAAAGCTGTCCTGGGTCGCCTTCAACACTCCTCGCTAATGCATATGCAGCGACAGTAGTGCCATACCGAGCGTACAAAACTAAAGATACCAACATTGCAGTGGGCGGCTGTAATGACAAGTTATATGGCATATTGTGCGACAAGCTTGGTAAACCGGAGTGGAAAACCGACCCACGATTCTTCACCAACGCTTTGCGAGTAAAGCATCGCGAAGTGCTGGATGCCATGGTGGAGGCCGAGCTGCAGTTAAGGACGACTCAAGAATGGCTGCACATATTCGAAGGTAGTGGTATGCCATATGCCGCAGTAAACGACATTCAGGGCACAATCAACCACGAACACGTGTTGGCGCGCAAGATGATCGAGGAAGTCAAACACACTGCGTGTGGAACGGTGAAGCTCGTTAACCACCCAGTGAAGTACTCCCGGATTGAGCCGAAAATCAGAAGCGCGCCGCCATTGCTAGGTGAGCATACTAGCGAAGTTTTGAGGGAAATGCTGGGCTTCGGAGAGGATGAAATAAGTGGATTGAAGGAAAATCAAACGATTGCATGAGATCATGTGTCGAGAACTAGAGAACTTGTCACAATTGAACTCGACGACAGTGCTTCGAATTTCATTGGATGCTCGCGTTGATTGTCCCGCGACTGGTCGGATCATCTAGCACCGGGTCCTGCAGTAATTCATGCCCATTTCCAATCAAGACTAATACCTCATATCGTCCCTTTCCAGAGTCTTACATAGCCTCAGATATGTGGTGTAGCAGGCAGGTATGCTGAGGAAACTGCTAACAGCGCAAGCAACATTAAGTGTGTTGCAGTATCCAACATCCAAGGGAGCGCGCCCACGAATTATTGCGGCGCCCCCAAGGTTTCGAAATGCTCTGGGCTTTTGCCACTTTTGGACAGTGGCGCCGGCCATCCCCAGAATCGGTGGGCCCCACATCCCAATTTGTGTGACACCCACCGATATGCGCCGGCCCCACATGTACCCCACAAACCGCCCTGCAGATGATTAAATCCGCCCATATGGCCAAGAAGCCTTCCAACATGTAGCTGTAATATGGGAAAGCACGAGTGGCACGTTTTCGCGTAACGCGAATCCGGGAGCTAGTGGGGAGGCTAAACGGTTAATTGATACCTATGCAAGAGACACCACGCCTTTGCGAAGAACATGAGCCTGAATGAAGAGACATGGCGAGCAAGACCACCAGCGATAATGTGAAGACTTTAACTTTCAGGCACCAGTTCGCGGCTGGTGCTGTGGCTGGCATATCAGAAGTATACGCTCAGCTTTGGAAAAACATTTGGGACCCGGCTAGCTAACCAAATCCTAGATTTTGGTAATGTAAGACGCCATAAAGGCGTGGAATAAGAGTC
>TARA_R110002003_G_scaffold143_14_pt1 | contig 26560 bp, 26 predicted proteins | sample TARA_R110002003 | Tara Oceans TARA_R110002003 (sample SAMEA4396441) | marine metagenome | biome: Westerlies Biome; feature: [SRF] surface water layer (ENVO:00010504); material: water (ENVO:00002006), including particulate matter (ENVO:01000060) such as... | depth 5 m
TCACTTTAGGTGGCGTTGATGGCGCCGATAGCAAGCGAGTTGACTTTTTGCTACAATCTTGTCCGTCTCCATGCACATTTTCTTCTTGCATCAGATCGACGATGACTTACATTGCTAAGCAGTACGTCTACCCGCACACTGCGTTTTCTTGGCGAGGAGCTCGCCTACGCGCGACTTTGCTCGCATCAGCTCTTCCTGAGGCTGGTGGCGGCAATGTCTCACGCTGTGCACTCACGGACTGCCACGACATATGTCACAATATCGATGTCTAATTGCAAGAAGTTGTGCAAGAAGCGGGAACGCACGCCGACGGTTACTAGTGCGCCTTTCAGCCCTTCCGATGCCAAATGGCACCCCTGGCGGGTCGAACGGCAAGCAACATATTCTGACACCGGAATGTACCTCTGGGAGCCCCCAGCGGGTCTAACGGCAGGCGACACGTTCCGTCACACTTCAGTAGCAGCAGAAGTAGCGGTGGGTCTAAGACAAGACCTAAGTGTTGCCGTCGTCAGTGCTCTTGTTTGCCAGCTGCGTTTGACACAGCCCTATCACGCTTGCGCCATGTGGTTCTAACACAGCGGAACATGACCTTTGACACGCAGCCGTGAGAGACGCTGGTTGAATTAGCCTAGGATTGATCAAGGTAAGCAAGTGCACTGAAGACGGGAAGGACGAAGTGACAGGTCAGAAAAATTGGGTCTGTTGGTCATCTCGGGAGCCAGCTTTGAAACCAGGCTCCACTGACAGACTACCGCCTATTGGCTGCGATTCACTAGATTTGGTTCGGGATTCGGGACGGTCTCGCTGCACATGAGTTCATTCGGGGAAGCATCGCAGTGCGAGAAGGGTTGCTTCTTGCCGGCCGAGACGCTTGCGACGGGCCGTCACATGCTTACCGATGTTGCATGTTGGAAAGACTGTGCCCTGGCTCTCCAAGCTCTTGTCCGCACGACGGTATGCAGCCGCAAAGATTGACATTGGACCACAGGATGTCCATAGTTTCCGTGACCTTTCAATCAACTTGTGAGGCCTGAATCAAATTGCTCTGGAAGTTGCATGTATTGATTGTGTCTCCACATCTCATAACGTCAAAGCTTTGGTGGTACAGCGCACGCGTCGTGCGTACCTCATGTTACAGGCGGAAGTGGCTCGCTTGAACAAGATTTGCTGCTGCTCCCATGCGCACCATTGGTAACTACGTCCGTACTATTAATGGCAAGCATCAAGAGCGATTCAAGGTGCTGGTAACTCAGTTACGTGTGGCCGACTATGTCGGGTTTCCATAGTCCGATTAGCTCCCGGACTTTCTGGTCACTCTCAACATTGTTTGCGGAACAGACAGCTAACGATGGATGTGAACACAGGATGTGCATGTACCCGGACCATGAACAAGGCAAAGCGAGGGACGCGACGAGACTGTTGTTGAAGTGACACGTCAATTGCGACGAATTCGAAGCGGGTGGCTGCAAGTGCTTCAAGAGGCGGACGGCGCCGTGAACATTCCTGCTTGACGTTAGATCAAGCTTTACGTCTGATAGTTGCTCAGACCATGCTTCCGAATCATAGACCCGTGAGCTGTGTTCGACGACATAGAACGACGATGGATTCAGCGAAGCGTCCAAGCATGTGTGGAGTGGCATGTCATGCCAAGACGCTAACATCAAAGGCATGTTCAATGAGCAGCTCGCCGCTCTTCTTCCATTGGCACCCCGCGGTACCTGTGGTACTAGAGACAAGTTAGGCAGCGGCGAAGTTACACGAGAATGCTTTGCAAACTAGTCTTTCTTGGTGTCACTCCGCATGGCGTATACGTAGTAGTGAAACAGCCGCTTGCCATAGAATTACACAATTGCTCCGCAGCGGGGAGACGGCTGTATGCTATGCAAACGCAGTCACATGTTCCGCCTGGCCCGAACATTTTCTGCAATAAGTTTGATCTTGGTGGGTTCCTCACTCCAAACCTCCTACTCATTCTGCTACCATCGTTTCTTAGCTGCGTATCTCTACTTCCTGAAAGTCCTATCCAGCTATTCCCAGCCACCTCCCAACCTATCCCCATACTCCCCTTTGATGTAGCCGTGTTAGATGACCTAATTACCGGCGTGGCAGATATACTCTATACAGGTCCGGCAACACTTCGAGCCCGATGCTAAAAGCAGAGGTTCCCAATCTCATCGCAAGTTCAACCTCATTCTATACTCAGCGACTTGTTCTCCGTGAGTAGCGCACACAAGTAATTGAGTACTCCGAATCTACCCAGACGCAAGATATACACTGAGCACTTTTGGTGGAAGGGGGTGTCGAAGTCGGACGCCAACTGTTGCCCAACCCGGTGTCCTCGTTTCTTGCTGGTTTCAATCGCAGCTCCAGCACTTCTCATGGATCGCTCGGGTCGTCATAACCGACAGGTGGATCTCTACCCCACTCCTGATCGCTACCAGCGTTGCGATAGCTACAGACGCTCGGATGACGATAGACGTTCCCGTCTTTCGGGCCCCGGAAGGGCCGCAAGCGCCAACAGCAGACGCTATGGCGAAAGATCTGCTTCTTATGTCAAAGACGAGAATTTCAGGTCGAGATATCGCCGACGCTCTCGTTCACCCGAGGCAAGTCCTACACACATTCGAACGCCTTTGAATCGTACGGACATTCGTACGGAGAGGAGCATTAGCCCTAGGTCAAGGGCGCGATCACAAACCCTAACACCACGGATACGCATCGGTCAAGTGGACCGGCCTGTTCTCTCTGAGTTGCCATCAGACTACTCGCAATGTATATCTGCCTTCACCGCTTCTTCGCGTCAACTCATTCAGCACAATCCGATACGAGATCATATCTCTCAGGACAAGCCGATATTTCATGATGCTTTCAAAGTCGCCGCACAAGGCTCCATAGATCTGATGACACGACTGAGGCATGCCATCGCCGATCCAAATCTTGGCTTGAAACTACCTGACCACTTGATCACGGCCTTGCAGCAAGCGTACATGCCATGGATCAGCGAGCCAGTGCGCGTTGTCGTCATGGGCGATATCGGACATGGGAAGTCAGCCCTCGTTGCAGCATTGCTAGATGATGCAAATGTAGTCAAAGAAGTCAGTTCCAACCATTCCATGGCATGCTTCATCTGTTAATGTAGCACAGGGAAATAGTGGCGAAAGCATCACTCGGGTTGTTCTCGAGTATGAATACTTCACGCATGCTCACTTCAAGTACGCCGCAATCATAGAACTTCTTCCGTGGGGCGAGGTCAAGCAAACGATCAAGAACTGCTTCCAGTATTTGAGGAATGGTCTCTTGCCACGAGACGGTGAAGAAGACACCAAAGCTACAGACCAGAAGCTTTCGACTGCGAAAGAATTCTTCACTACCATCTTTCCAACAGGTCACTCCTTTGGAGTCAATCATCTCCTGCAATTTCAAAAAGATGATACCGTAAGGGAGTGGCTCGGACCAAGCAGACAAGCGCCATTCCAAGAGGATGTTCCCGCTGAATTACTCGATTGGATCAAGGAGCAATACGTCTTGGCTGATTCTGTCGCTAAGAACTCCGTGTATGTACATACAGCCGACCAACTTTGGGACAAAATCATGCCTTTCACACATGGAACAGACCCTGTGTGCCCGTCCATCGGTTTCAATCCATGGCCTTTCGTGGCTCTTGTGAGGTGTGTTTGCAGCTCTCAACTTGAAATTGGCTAATCTATCAAGGATCGGAGGCCCCTTTGCAATCACGGAGCCCAGACTCCGGATTGCTGATACACCCGGTGCAACGAGAATTGGATAGCTTACATGTCATGCTTGACTGACTCTCAGCAGGTATGAATGACACGAATCATTTGAGCCGCGATCGGACTGAGCAGTATCTGCCCAAGTGCTCCGTCACCATTATTGTCAACACCATTGATCGTGTTGTTTCAGAGGCGTCGGGCAGAGATCATCTTTATAATGTCAGGAGACGAGCGAATCACTCGGTGGTTCTGGCGTGCACGAAGTCTGAGGTATCGTTGACAATCTTGGGTTCATGAAATTCGGCCTCATCTAACCCAAATATAGGGAGCAACACCTTCTGAGCAGCTTCAACTTACGTCATCTGAGAAAATTGATATGAAACGCTTGATGAATGAGGAAGAGATGTTATCTCAAGAGCTTGCCGTCGCAGACGAACAATCTCATACTGAGCTTATTCGGTAAGAGAGCCTGAATGACACGAACAACATCATGCTGACACAAGGCAATGTAGCTTCAAGAAGCGTCTTGTCTCGCTAAAGTAAGTTGGGTGGAAAATGAATGTTTGTTGAATGCGCGAATGACATTTGATAGTCAGCGCAAGATCCTTGTCAACGAACGCAACAGTCGAGTTAAAGGTAGGATTCAAGAGTGGCAAATTCGGCCAGATAAGACATTCTGTGTTTCTGCAAAAGATTATAGGATCAATACTGGTGGCTACCGATTACGTCTTGTGGACCAGCTGCCGATCGACGTAGCACGCTCTGAAATAAAAGACCTGAAACAGCATATTGGAGGCTGGCCGGCAAAGCGCATGCAGCAGGATTTGACAGGATACATCACAAATACGCTGCCGAGTCTTCTTAACAGTTTGGAAATATGGGTTCTGCAGGGTACGGGCACATGCAACTCGATTCTGCCAGCCGGCATCGATGAGCAACTTGAGGTTAGACATCGGACTCGCGCATGTGTTACTTGCTGAACAACTATCAGGGCTGCATTTCGAAGATTGATGGTCTCATCCACGATATGTTTCGTCGTCGCGTTTCCGATAAGCTTCTTCCTCGATTCGGCAAGTCAAATTGCACTATATTCCAGGGCAGAGCTGATGAGTAACGCAGTGAAGTGCATGCCGGTATTTTTGAAGAAGGCCAAGTTGCACTGTAAGACTTGGGCTAGATGGAAGCCACAGTCACATAGGGCTTTTGTCCGTGCATGCGGTACCTTGCCATTTGAACCTCTCGTTGGAGTACATACTCATCGCCCTATTAGGTGATAACCAAACAAGAGCCCAGCCACACACAAGCTGGAATGACACCTTGCTGGGAGCCGTTCGTGACCTGATGTCAGACATGTTCGCATCCACGATTGGAAGTACTGGCGAGGATTTGGAGGCCGTAAATCGAGAAGTGCAGTCAGTGCTGACTGAAATCGCATCCCAGGTCGAACGTAAGCCAAGGGCCCAGGTATAACTTCCTGTAACTGTAAACTGATTGGCAAGCAGGTTACACGCTCGAACCTAGGCCCCCAGCCCATGTCGCATTCTTGCACGGCCTTGAAATGCACAAAGTGACGATCGAAACGATCGTTTCTAGGCATAAGGAGCAATTGAGTCTATTCTACCTGTCTGTGATTTGATCTCAACTATACTCCTAGCTGATCCGGGTCAGATACCAACGCAATCGTTGTTGCGAACATAATGACAACCATTACTTCGACACCGCTATGCAGGATGTCTACGGGCGTGCTGCTGAGCTGACCCAGAAGACCCCACGAGGTTGCTCCCTCCACGAACTTCGGACCAGTATGTTCGAGGAATATGTCTGCAGCCCGGGTAACGATAACCCTTTCATGAAGATCCATGACGAAGTCAGGGCTGCCTGCGCCACGAAGGAACTGCAGCTGAAAGAAGCATTGGTGGCAGATATCAGAGGAACATTCATTATGGTGACTGGAGATTTGGCACGTGCACAGAACACGGAGGAGAGCCAACGTCGTATCCCTCAACGCACGCGGGAACAGCAACGCGCCGCCGTTAGTTTATTAGGGTCGACTCAAAGTTCTTTGCCTTCTCTAAGGGCTAAGCTGGTTGAAAGTGGAATCACCTTGTAGGACTAGGTGACGATCCTGTCGCTGTGTTCAGATATGGCGCTAGTTCATGCCTCCTGTGGTTGCTCACTTAGGTCGGTGGCGCACACAGGCGTCACTTCACGAGATTATGAACAATACTATATTTGGTATCCCACGACCATGGAGAGGAACTGGCTACATTGTGGCTTCTGCTTTATACGACAAAACTCCACCTTTTTGTATCGACGTGTGTGACAATGATCATCGATTCGATGAACAGTTCTGCGTAACGAATGCTCATGCAGCTCAAACAAAGCCGTGTCTCCGGAGATCTAGCATGCTATATGAAGCAGCATAGATTTTCAACCGGCGACTCTCGTCATATTCAACACAATGGATCTACAGACAGCAAACCTCCCAGTATCTCCACCAACTTTGCTCGAGAATGTGAATCGCGATCTTAGAACCTCAACAACAGACATACACAGTTTGTGAGATACCTTCAGCGTCTCCTTACGTCTTAGGTGCACAACTCGCCGTACCACATTGAGCACTTGTTCACTAGCTGATGGCAGCAGAAGAATTCGCCAAGTGGAAGTTGGTCGAACCACCACCAACATTGTTCATGACTTGCACATTGGTCTGTCGCAATTTTAGTAAGTCCTCGGTGACGATGAACTTCCTGCAGCTTACTACATGCGATTGTGTCAGAACGTTGGAATACTAGCTAAGAGGCATTTAGAACTTTGGGCCCTCCTGTTGCACAGCCGATTGCGCAGAGGTGTAGGCTGGCGGAGTCAAACTTGATGCGGGTTGGTATGAACTGGTGCCGGGACTGGAATTGTAGAGTATGCTCCTGCTGTCACGCTCTGTGCACTACTCGCCCCACGAAGAGCTTCTATGAGCCCGGAAATCGGCTTTGCGCTATACTCATTGTAGTGGTTTTCAATCGCTTGCTTCTGTGTCGCGGCTTTTCCACCTATCTTAACAGTGATTTGGTCTTGTCTTTGCAGAAGGGTTGTGTGTTGCGATGAGTTAGCATCGACTAAGTGTATTAATACCTCTTCTAATTGCATTAAGTCGCTCTGTGCTTAATAACGGATGCTGTCGATGTGTGTACCTTGGTCTTTTGCACACATCAAGATCCTGCTTGTACGATCGAGAATATCGGCGTCGTATTCTGAGTTGATAGCGATTATTATGGTAAGAGCTCTTATGATAGGTGTGTAGGGGGAAGTATCGGTTCCGTCGGCTGTTATGACAAAGTGTGTGACTTTCTCTAGGTGAGCTTTCCTACGTGTAGTACGGGCGTGAATGAAGTTCCTTCGGGCAGTCGTCTTTGTGGTGTTATTTTAACTCTCCTACTAATGTGCATACTCGGTCTTGCTTGAATTGTAGCAATCGGCGGCTGAGGAGTTAAGCAGCGTGGCTTGTCTACGAAAGGCATTTTTAGTCGGCCGGACCAATTACAAGGTGCTGAGCCTCGTTGTTGGCACTTTTCGGCAACGCGTCCCGCATCTGGGCTAGCGGCCTTAGGAGTTCTACTTTTTATCTATGCAGTAGGTAGACAGCGGGGTTGATGGAATTGGCTAGAACCAGGCGAGCCTCGAGAACCACCAATTTGAGCTCTATCGGCAGGTCGTTAAGTCGAAATACATCGTCCTTCCGAGTATCTAATGTCGAGCTTGTTGACTGCTGATTCGAGTAATAGGGTGCTGACAGTGCTGTTATGTTCGAGACGTACGCAGTTTGTGTAACGCTGAGTGCTGGGTAGTTGTGGTTACGAGATTAAGCAATAGGAAGAGCTCAACGAGGTTGAAATATGGACAGAGGGCTGCCTCAATATTACTTTCACCACTGCTATTAGAAGGTCTTTGCACAACTGGGTGCGCTGCGGAGCAGATTCACCTCGCTACGATTGTGCGATCTAGGCGCCGTGGTCTTGACACAATGTCGTTCTCAAGTAACACTAGGCAATAACAGTGTTTACAAAGTAGAAACACTTTGTGCTGCCGTGTGTAGTTACAACTTTCAACAGGGCTCTCCCATAAATGTGCCAATAAATCCCAATCAAACTTTTCCTACCAACAACCCTAACCCGCCCAATCCCAGAGACGCAACCATCGAGATCTTCATCAATGGCTCAAACGTTCCACGACTTCCATTACCTTCCTACCGAACTGAAATTGCACGTCCTTCGACAACGGCTCGTCCTCAACCGACCAATAACCGCAACTACTCATGCAAGCCATTCAGCACGCTGTCTCCTGCCACTTGCACTGACATGCAAGGATTTCAAAGATCTCGCCTACGAGATCTACTACAAGGAGAATACTTTCGTGGCTTCTCGAGCTGTTTCTAGGACCCTTAAACAATGTCTTTGGAGCTATCCAAATCCTGCCATCGGCGCCTGGATTCGCAAGCTTGAAGTTCACATCCAAGTCTGGCCGTTTACCAGCTCTGTCGGCGAGAACTGGATCAGCAGAGACGGGATTAATGGCTGGCGGTATCTGTTGGTCAAGAACTCCCTCGGATCCTACGAATCCGATAGCACAGTGTGGCAACGCCACTTTCCCGCCTTGGCCACGCTGAAGGTGGTCCTAGAGTTCAATGCGACGGAGCTGGCACAGATTATGTTGCAACAAGGATGGTCGCACAAGGACATGGAGGTATTGACTAATTATACCATTGGGCTTGAGGCCAGACATGTCGAGGTCGTTGTGAAAGGCATAGACTTTTGTCTAGATGCCGTGATCAAAGGGGCACATCTGCGTCCTAGCGGAGATTGCTGTAAAGCGATCATTCAGTCCACAATCAAGAACCAGATCAGCATTAACAATTAGAGAAAGATACGACATAGCTGCGTAATCTGGAGAGAAGATCTGTACAGTTCCTCTCAGATTAGTGCATCTTGTTCTATCTTAGTAACTTAAGATAATTTTAAGATAAATGTTTTAGTAACGTACTCTATAGGCACGACAGCGCTCGCACATGTACTGTCGGAATAGTAGATACTGGAGGTGCCGACAAATTCAAATAATACCACAACGTCTTAGATAATACAGTGACTGTTGTGCTGTTGCACCATATATATGCAAAGAGGCGCAATTTTGTAGGTGGCCTGATCGCTTGTGAACCAGGTTATACTATTATTAGATGCTCTGTTTCAATGTCTGTGAGGGCTGCTTCACGTTCCATAAGCCCATGAACATGGCAACTGCCAACCAGAAGGTAAGTTCCAACGACCTCTTCGCCAGGCGCATTCTGTTTAGATTTCTGTCGCAGGAGGAACGGAGAGGTAACCCCCGGTGCGATACATATCACATCGTTTTGCGTGGTGTATCGCGGGCAGAGACCTATGAATCCGTTTCTGGAAATGAAAAACCTCTTGCCATAGCATATTGACTGTATCCTGTCTATGCCTTCGTGCATGCTCCTGAGCCGGTTGAAGATTGCTGGGGAGGTCAGATCAGATGACGTCACAATCTCCCTCAGGTCCTGTTCCCATTGAGTAAAGTAGGTGACAAACTTTGGCGAGGTTTCGTCTTTCTTGGAATCAGTCAAAGTCCTCCAGAGGGCCTCGCTCAAAGGCTGATAAGGTGTTGTATGGGGATAAGGATCTTCAATCTCCGGTGAGCTATCCACTAGACCTTTCACTTCGTCAAGTTTCTGCGCGAGTTGCTTGATGTCAATGATGCTCCACTCGCGATCGCCAGGAGCCGAATCGTAAAGTAATGGACCAATGTGCTTGATATGATCAACACGGTGTCCAGAAAGTTGAAGGACGTTGCCATGGAGAAGCTCGATTTCAGGCTTGACGGAACTCTTAGCAAACTCGATCTGCTTTTGCCGGACACCTTCCCAATGTCCGGCTTCCCGCTGAGTAGCCTCCCAATCCGGCACCCAAGAAGGCAGCTCTGTTCTCCTCTTCAGAACAGTTCCAATGCCACAAGATAGTAACAACTGTATGCCTTCATTTTGACATAGCGTCCATGCTGCCTCAAGGTATACCTTTTCCACGGGAGACGAGTAATCCACCAACAACATGCCACGTTCTTCTTCCGTACACAAGCCCAAGATTCCGTAGATTAGATCCCTTGGATCCGTGGCTTTGAAGTGCATGCTGGTGAAGAGCAGGTCAGGCAGATTGCGGGCGTACCCCGAGTCTTTCAGGCAGTTGATTCTGTCCGCGTTGTACAGAGCAGTCTGCTGCAGCTGTCGGAGGCGTATGCCTCGCGACCATTCTAGCAGAGCAACAATTTCCGATCGATCCTTGAGGACTTTTAGACCGTAGGCCAGGGTCTCCCAGTTAGTTAACTGGTTTCCGTAATATACAACAGCGTGAGATGCCAAAGCGACCTCCTGCACCACCCAGATGCGCTCGAACCAAGGCTGGCGTAGTAGCTCGATGAGCCCGTCCCACCGTGAGATATGGAATCTCGTGCCGCGATCCCCTGCGTATCTAGCGTAAATCTCAAGCTCGTTTTGCAAGAATCCGTGCTCAACGATCTGGATTTCACTGAGCAAGTTGATAGCCCAACGAGCCTTCTGCTGAATCATTCTAGCAGCTGGACTTTGATTGAAGGCAGCATATCTACTCCAACCAGGTTGGGAGCGTGCTTGAGATGCATCAATGGTCTTTGCAGGGTTCCCAAGCCATACGTTAACAAGAATAGCAGAAGAGTAAATCATCTGCATTAGCTGCACCTGCTCAGCTTTCTCCGCGTCGTTCTCCTGGTTAATGCATATAGCGTCAACCCAGAGGAGTTTGGGAAACCAAAGCGAGCTCATAGACAACAACATCTCGTAAGCACTCTCGGTTACTTTTATCCTGTACCCATCTACCAGAATCTCCCTGGTCTTTTCCGGACTTCCCCAGGTATAAGAGACTGCTTCGTAGTCGAGGAGCTTGGTGATAGGTCCATCAAGAAGCGAACATCTTATGGAGTCGAATGTCCATCTAGGGTATAGTAGCAAGAGGCGGTATTCGGGACTCGTCAACGTTCTATAGCGGTAGAAGCGCGTCGGTTCCTCTGTGCCTGTGCTACAGTTCTGCGTTGTTGTGAATAATTTGAGATCGATTACAATTGCCGCGACGATGACCAAAGTGATCGTGACTACTTGCTGCCATCCTCGAATTGGTTTCCCTAACGTAAAGCATCCATGAAGCATTGCCAGAAGAAAAATTGTTTTCGTGTAGTACATCGGCCGGTTGCCGAATAGGGGAGTGAGTAGCGGCGACATTATACGTTCTAGTTGACAAAGGCCATAATAGACAGCCTCAACAAAGAAGTCTCGTATCTCTAGTATGCATCGATCTGCTCTGGACGCCCACGTGATGCCCTTGTATGTCCAAAGTTGGAATGGATATGAATAGATCCCAAGGAACGAGATTGGCGCAAAGATGACGAGAACAGACCGTAAACGGTAGCCAGGCATCATGATGAATAACAGCTCTTGCAACACGAACTTGACAGCATGCTCGGCAACCTTCAGGGAATAGTGCCGATCTGAGCTCAAGGTCTGCGGCCTCCTTGGTTTCATAAAATCGATGATCATGTGGATGAACATCAACCAGTCGAGATGTACGAATTTCTTGACTTTGCTGAAGATCAGCAAGACAATTAGGGAGGATCTGATAAGTAGCGGGCGGCACCGGCGAAAGTGCAAATAGGATACAGACAAGGAGATGAGAAGAGCTAGCTGTACACGCTGCAGCATCTCAACAGCGTGAGCATACATGATGAAATCTACACGATTAGGACACTTGAAGATACGAGGTGATGATTGTTGGTGTCACTAGGCCCACATCCGTGTGAATGGTGGCATCTCGGCAAATTTCAACGGTTACGTTCGGCTTCGGCCTCCGCCTGTACAATCAGGTGACTTTAGTCTGTTCGCGTAGCGCACGGGCTGCAACGCCACACAATCGCGTTAGTGCTACTCAAGGTCCAGCACAGCAAGACTGCATCAAAATGAGCTCTTTTCGGTGTTGCAGGCGGGACAGCAACTTGATTCTAGTACTTCTGAGCTCTATCAGGTCGTTAATTGCATCGAGTGTAATGTTGTTCTCTGATATGTGCTTTTATATCGATATTTCGGGACAACCAGTACGTCTTAACTATGCCCATTCGAACCTCTTTAAACCGTGGCGCACTTCTATCAACTCAAAGAACATACCGCAACGCAAGCTGTGGAAACAAAGTCGTAATCACGTTACACTGTCCTATTGGTATCGCTACGACCACGCCACTCGCTCCACTCCGATTGAGTCTTGACAAAATCGAGCGGCCTTCACGCATTCATTTCTAGTCTGTGACAGCACGGGGATTGGGTTAATGGTTGCCGAGGCGTCTAGACTTTCGGCTCATGTAACTTCGACTCGACCATGGCCAGTAATTCCATTCGGGTGGCGTCGCCATAAGCCATGTTTTTCTGCGTCTCGTGAGCTTTGCAAACAACCGACTGAGATCACGAAAACTCACCGACTTGAGAAATTCCTTCAAGTCCTGGTCAGACCACTCGCGAGGGTCATCAAACCCCGTTGATTTGGGTTCGTTGATTTTCGAGAGCACCATCGCGCGTAACTCTTCCATCGAAGGATCATGACCAACGGCCATGTCACGCTACAGGTAATTAGCATCGTCAAACGACACGTGACTGCACGCGACTCACAGTGGTGAGGAATTTCTTCATGTCATCCTCGGACCAGGTCTTTGGATCTGATGTGTAATTAGCACATAGAACTTCGAAAGGCTCGGGTGTTCATGACGTACTTCCTTTCAGCTCAAAATGGTGCTTTCGGTGTCCATGGCTGCCGGTGGTCTTTGGTTTCGAGACTGAGCTGGGGATGAGATCCGAGCCCCAAACACTGTAGGCGACACCGATAGCGACGGCCACGGCTGCGATCCCAATCAGAGTCTAGTGAAGGTCAGTATCAAGCCTAGTGTGGACGGCGCGAATGTGGCTGTACCCTCGTCTGTATCCCTTGATCAACTGTTGTGGATGCCATAGTCTGCTATATTGATGAGAATCCGATGCTTTGAGTATTGCAGTACGGTTGCGAAAAGAGGGGAAGATCAAGGGCTGATAAGGAGCAGCAAGGGACGATTTTGTCAAAGACGCCCAGCAATCATGACGTGACCTCAGCCGACAGCCTCAACATTTAAGAGGAATGACATCATAGGTATCGAACTTTCAAAAAACCATGATTGTACATCTCGCTACTGTAGCGCGTCGAATAGAAAAGTTTACACCGCAGAGGCGCAAGCGCTTGTGGTGGTCGAGGCCAAAGGATCGTCATGTTGTGGAGATCGGTTGCGGCTGAAAACTAAGCCAAACTCGGAGTAGCGCATTCCATGACAGCATTCCCCAACCTCGACACAACTTCGCCTTTACGCAGAATGGCATTTCGTGCCATACATGCAAGACCGGAGACCAGCGATTGGGCCAGCTTACTGAAATTTATCGAATTTCAATATCGATATCCCCTTTTCATAGGTATACTGCAGCCGACTGGGACCAGCCACTCGTACAACACAGCATCGAAAATGGGTACGATAAGGCCATTTAATTATACAAGCCAATGAAGAGAGTGCTACGCCAATATCTAGTAGGTGACACAAGACTCGAGACCAAAACAGAACAACCGAAGTAACAAATGCCCATCCAACGTCCCAAACCGCCCGTAGCCGACTGTATCAATCTCTACAGTCCGTTCCAATGCTGGCTACTGGCCGCCTTTGTTGGACCAGTGCCGTTCTGAACAAATGTTAGATGAACCGGACACAAACCTCACGAAGAGATCTGATTTGCCTATAAGAGGCAGTGTGCTTGCTACATACATAGGAGCGTGATCGCCGCTGGAACCAACAGCCTTAGTTGGCAATGCGACTGGTGTGACATATCCTCGTCTCGAACATGCCATAACCATCGCCGCGACCACACATGCACAAGGACTTTCTGAACTGCGCACCTGCGGACTGTCCTCGGGTCGTGCAATTGTCACGACAAGTTCCACGATACCAGCGCGTATAAAGAGACGCTTGGTTATCAATTTATGGACGAGCGGTGTGTTGCAATTCATGTGAAGAACGTGGCGAAGCGCGAACGTACTCTCGCCGTAGTACATTATAGAGACCTGGCCTTTAGCTTTTCGTTAGCCACTGCCAGTGCTAGGGCTAGCGAGCAGACACGGACAAATGTCGTATAAGGGCGTGTGTTCAATTCACTAGTCCAAATGAGGCTATATTGTCTATTGAAGGGTGGCAAGAGGAGCAGCCATGGTTCATGTGATTGCGATCGATGTCGAGATGGATGCCATGAGTGCTTGAGGTCTCCTTGGTGGGAACGTTAAGTCTGAGCGTTGTAAACCAAGCTTTCCTTTAATAGTGATTAACACTAGGGCGAACGTTAACTGGCGGCTATGGGGCTGGATATAATGCGAAAATGGCAGCCTCATCGTGAGGATAATTTCTATTCAACATCGAGTGTTTCAACGTGAGTAGTAGCGCCAGTACGTGTTTGTGCAATTAATCCTATGCGCAGGGTGATGTACTTTCATCCCGGAGAACATATGCCTCAATCATGTGTCCATCGTTATAGAATCGAAGAATTGTCGACTCGGAGTCTTTCCTCAAGGCCGCGCTATTCGAAGGAAGTCCTTAGCATGAAGATCTGTGTACATAGATACTCGGCTTATGAATCTGACTTAGTTTAACCCACTCCTAGAGATCTAGAGCAACCTTGTGCCGAATTAACTGATTGACGGTTACTATTTCAAGCGTGACGTAGACAGGAGTACCCAAGCACCGCCCAGTGAACTCCACGTTCCCAAACACTACCTTTCCAATGTTACTCTGGGGCCGCATTACGCCGCAAAAGCCCCAGCACGAGCTCAGCGGGTTTCAAACTCAATCAACCCAAGATGCGGCCACCAGTCGAAACACTACCCAAGTCTACCTGCTTCTCTGGCCTTACGTTTCAGCATGCGACTGTGCGGTACCGCGAACTCGTGGATATTGGTGGGTAGCTGAAACGACGACAGCAAGGGCGCCCTTGCTCAACGCTAGCTGCAGGGCCATTGTAGCCTCCTAGTCTCTTTCTTTAGGAGTGTTGAGTCAAAGGACATTGTGCTTGGGTCGACTTGTGGCTTTGTCCAAGTGGGCATTGACCAACGTGGGAGGGTAGTGTGAGCTCGTCGTGATGTCACTTCCGACGAAATGTGATTGTTGATTGCAAACCATCGAGTAGACTTCCACGCGCATGCATATCCGTCATTGCTAGTGCTGGCGAAGATACTGGCGGCAGAACGCATTCCTGAGGCATCGAAGGACCATGCTGACTTGATCAATTGTCACTGCGCCTGCCCAAGGCGTTTCCCACCACAGACGGTCCTTGCGTGATCTCCTGCCGTTCCGAAGAGGCAGGTGCAACCGCGCCATGGCGCATCCAGGGCTGAGTAGTTGACAGCCACCACGTGTCGTTTCAGATCTCCTCGTGGCCAGCTCCTTGCAGATTCGTCTCCCAACGCCCGGTATACCTGCATAATCATTCTTCGACCTCGATATCCTAGTCCGTGGCTTTGATGATGTTCCTATCATCGACCTCTGACTGGAGCTTGAACACTAAGCTCGAGATGGACATGTTCCCGGAGCGCGGGGCATAGTGGGGCAATTGCCGCACCTCGTGTCGCCCTGCTCGCGAGACGCGGCCAGCTCCGACGCTTACTGACGGCCTTTGCTGATAGCTTCTTCTCGTGTGCATACTTTGTAAACCGCTTGATCGCATCGTGAGGAAGAGCACTCCCTGAGGCTAATACAGAGTTCAAGCTTCACAATGGCAGCGGATACCACAGAAGGGCTTACGCCTGAACAACTGGCCTTCTTCAACGAGAACGGATACCTGCTCATACCTGATGCGTTGTCGCAGGAGACCGTGAAGCAGCTCCTTGAGGATACCAACAAGATGTTGAACGACTTCTCGCTGGACGACCACCCCATGACCAAGTTCTCTACCGGTGGCGAGGACGGTGCAGACCACGTAGGCGATGCGTACTTTCTCGAGTCTGGAGACAAAGTCCGGTTCTTCTTCGAAGAGGGTGTGTAGATTGACATCACCGTCTATTGTCGCGGTTCCGGCTGATCATCCCACAGATGCTTTCGACAAGTCCGGCGCACTCACCAAACCGAAACACCGCGCCATCAACAAGATTGGCCACTACCTCCATGAGCTGTCTCCGTCCTTCCGAAGCATATCTCTTTCGCAGCGCAATGCAGCTATTGCCCGCTCGCTCTCCTTCCGCGATCCACGCGTGTTGCAGTCCATGGTCATATGCAAACAGCCCGAGATAGGCGGCGCAGTTCCACCACACCAAGACAGCACGTTCCTGTATACAGACCCGCCGAGTGCGGTGGGGTGGTGGTACGCGCTCGAGGACGCGACGGCGGAGAATGGTTGCCTGAGCTTTGCGGCAGGAAGCCACAAGCGCGCAGCGATCGAGAAGCGATTCGTGAGGACTGGCGAGAAGGGCTCGGAAGGGACTGGGTTTATCGACAACGACGGCGCGCGCTTTCCGAAGAATCTACAGAATGGTGTCAACGGCACTGCGAATGGTGAGAAGGACTACGATTTCGTGGAGAAGGAGGAAAAGTACGACATGGGCGAGGTCAAGGCCGGCACGCTCGTCTTGATCCACGGCAATATCTTGCACAAGAGTGAGAAGAACACCAGTGGAAAGAGCCGCAACATCTACACGTTCCACGTCATCGAGGGCGATCAACAGTATGATGAGAGGAATTGGCTGCAACCACCGGCGCAAGGATTCTCGAAGTTGTATCAGTCCCCGAACGGGCAGAAGACATCGGAGGGAAATCGATTGGGTCGAGACTGGTGAGATGAGATATTTTGGAAGCTATGATTTGCTTTGCACGCACAGCGCAATACCACCGAGTACAAATGCCATGCCTATCCAAGTGTCTATGATTTGTTAGCCTGCATTTGTCCCAGCAGATCATAATTCTGACCTCTACTTATGGTCTTCTTCTCGGCGAACCACTCGCCGAGGACCGTGAACAAGAACGCCAGGGAGTTCGTGATGGGCACAGTCAGACTCAATTCGGCCTTGCCGATGAGGATGAAGAACCAGATACTGCCGGTGATATTGAACAAGAGCGGCACTGCATATGCCGGTCTGCTCAGTACGCCAATGACGGCGTAGAATATCCCCAGAACCTTCTTCTTGAGCCACGAATTGCTTGGATCGGTGAGTGATGGTCGTTGCGGCGGGGTATAGTTCCTGATGGGATGAGTATGAGCGGCGCAGACGGAGACGGACAGCCTACATAGCAGCTTTGCGCATAAATGGTGTCGTCAGTCCCCAGCATGCGCCGACCAGCAAGAAGCCCAAGATCCAGCGGATGATGGACGGTTGCGGCTCATTTGTGATGGGTGTGTCTGGGTCCATTGTGCTGTGATGTATTGTTTCGGACGTATGATGATGCTTACAAAAAGCCCCGGCGATTGTGAAAATGTCAACAGCTCAATGCCGTGGCGATGTGTTGCGCCGGCTCGAATGTTGGTGGTTCCTTAGACACGACGCGAGTCGCGCTGTCCACAGAAGCTTTGCGTCCGTGCGCATAAGTTAAACACCAAATCGTGACGGACCCATCCATACCCGACATTTTGCAAGCCTTCACAGCCATCTCACGACCTACTGTCATTTGAAATGATCAGTTGATATACTAGCTCCACGGTCAGAGTCAAACAGATTATCTCAATTGGCTTAGACGAGGCTGGACGTTTTTACGATTCTCTCAATGCGCGAAACCCTGAGTCCAGTCGGCCGGTTCATTAGACAGCAAGCTTCTCCCTTATAACTTCTAACCACGATAAATCATCTGCCCCCTGGTACCCACCGACTATTTCGGAGAACATGTGTACATACCGATCGCCTCCTCCAAGTTCGCGCGGCCTCATTGACACCAAAGCGCATACCTATCGCGTGCATGTCATATGTCGCCAATCCACGACCGTAGTCTACAGAATCAGGCCTAAGACGGAAGTCAAGAAAGAACTGCTAGCGATTGCAATCTAATGAACAGCTTGCTGGCACTGCCGTGCTGATGCTCAAAAGCGTTGTAGTGTTTGTCTATCCTCGGATAGGCATGCCGCTCAAGACGCGCTTGCCGTCACAGGCTCGTTGCCCGTGCGCCTCAACACCAAACAATGATCGCGAAATTCTCCACTCTCAGATTCTGGCAATCCCGGTTGAACCCACGCCCATCCCAAATGGCAGTCAGAAGGTGGGTCAGAGTAAGGCGATGTAACGAGCGGCACCGACGCCGGACCTGCGTTAACCACGCGCGCTGTGCAGCATCGACGCAGGAACGATGACTCCTTGCCGAACATGCGTGGTCTCTCCTCTCGTCCGCGCCACTGCGATAACCAGGTCTCTGGAGTCTGGACACGATGCAGGCAACTTCTGCGACGCGATACGCTACACTGTGTTCCGGCAACAAGCGACCAGAAGACCTTTCGTTGCCTAAAGTTATTGCCGCGGAGCTAGCTGTCTTTCATCCACCCTCATGGTTCTCATCTAGTCTTCATCTGCTATCCACTTCCTTCTTCAGTTCATCGTCTGGCCTATCGCATGTTCTTCGGCACAATCTCTGCGGTCTCACTGCTACGGTGGGCTGGTAACCTCTGCTTGCGGTATGTGCGACCACTGCATTCCAGGCTCTCGGTAATTGACATGGCGGGTCCAATATTTACAGCGATGTCCGTCCGGCCCGAGACATACACAGTATTGCTGGTGGACAGCGACCATGATTGCGAAATCATCACCGTATGCTGAGTGGCGTGGCCTGCGAAGCCGCCACCTGCAAAATCGCAGTTGGCTGCTGCTACTGCAATTTTCAAGTCCCTTGACCTGATGAAGCTACCCCTGGGAGAACAAAGAGAAGCACAATCGATTGTGTAACGGGTGCCTGTGGGCTGGGTAACGCCCACAGGAATGCGACCCAAGATTTGGTAGGTGGCTGCATGCGGCACGCATCAACCCTGCCCAAGCCTCATCACGAACTGCCCAACCACCCCGGATCTCCAAGATCTCTGACGTTTGACACTTCGGACCGTGCAGACGCCTCAAGATTTCCTGAAACATAAGGGTGGTGGCTTAGGTCATCCCCCATTCCGCCCTGATTCGCTAAGTATAGTACGTCGCATTCTGGAATGCACTCATTGAAGAAGAGGCTGGCAGGAACTCTTCTCAACCAGTGTCTGGCAGTATATATCAAGTATAGGTGAGTTTGTTTAGCATGTTTGTATTCTGCACCATTGGCCCATCACACACTCGCTCTTCCAGGCCCACGGTACACGCTCGACTTACCCGCAACGTACAAGTACGCGTTACATTCGTAGCGCTGTCGCCCCATCTATCTCCCCATCTAGTCACTTGCAACCTCAATCTTCCAGCTCTCCGGTTCACAAGCACGTGAAGAACACTTCATGAATTCGCTACTACATCACTCCGCGCCTATACCAATGCGGACGTTCAGCAACAAAGAGGTGGAAGTCGTCGACCTAGACCAACTCTTTGAGGAATACGTTGAGACAGACCTGCTCCAGCATTACAGCGACGCAATTGCCGACCGCTCCAGCTCCGACGATCTGGCGAATCTCTTTGAGCTCCCCTCGTCGAATGAAAACGACCCATTCAACACTTTGACTATACTCGATCGGGACACAGACATTTCTTGGCAGAAGGCTGTCCCGAAGTGTGAACAAAACCCAGCCTCGAGCATGTTGAACGCTTCTTCCTCATCTTGCGTCGACGCAAATGGAAAGGAATCGTTAAGCGACTCCGAACTGCTTAGCTTCGAAGATCTTTTCGAACTGGAGCGGAATCAATTGCGCTCCATCTCTCAGCCTTCCACACCTCGACCCCATACTGCGAAAACAGTCAAGAAAGCCGTCTCATTCCACGACAAATCAATTCCTCGAGGTATTCAAAAGCCATCGAGAAAATCTCCAGCTACTTCGTTCGCCAAGATGATGCAGCCCTCTTTCTATCGCGCACCAATTCCAGACATTTGGACGCGCAAGATAGATACTCCAGCAGACAGATTTGGCCTACGAGTAGGCTCGAATGGTATCACATCCCCTCCACCATCGTCGAAACTCGTTCAGCATGAGAACCATGGTGGCTTCTTCGCCCAAAACCATCAGCCTTACTCGGACGACCAGTCGCCACTGGCAAGCCCCACCACCAACCACACTGAGATGAACTTCTCAAACTACCAATTGACACCACAGGCGTCACCAGCTATTGGAATCTCCAATAACAATAACAACAACGACCCCTTCAGCGATAGTATGGGCCTAGCATTCAGCTCCTCGGGATCAAGTGCGGCTCTTTCAGCCTTGCAGACCCCGCCCTCATCACTCCGGTTACCCATGACGACGTGGGGTACGGAAACCTCGCCAGCCATGGACTTTAATTTTTCAGCCTCGCCAGACTTTTCAACCACCAAGACTGCTGGCTGGTGGGACGATGAACCCACCCAGCCTTCTGCAGCCCCCACATACCGCGAGTCCAACTCACGGTCAACAAGCCAGAACATGGCATTCACGTCGGCCGATCTAGGCGGTCTCGGAATCACCTGCGACAGTTCATCCTATGGCGACTTCGGCGTCGCAGGCCTAGGCATCAGCGCCAGCGAAATGCACAGCGCCACGCACCCAGCCTCAGCCTCGTCCTTCGACATGGCCTCCTACGCAACCATCTACCCGACTCCCCCCCAACAACACATCGTCACCATCGGCCACCGCCCCCTGTCCCGCACGCCCTCGCCATGCCCCCAGCCGCGCTTCCACCGCCGCCGGCCCTCATCGCAGTCCCATCCCTCGCAGCACAGAACACATTCCTCGTCGCGCTCAGATCGCCGCAAGTCCAGCAACGGATCAAGTTCCACCGCCTCAAGACAGTCGTCGAGCGGCAATGTCGGCTTCGTCAACTTCACGCCCCATGACAGCAGGAAGATCCTGACCGGCGTCGCGCCGAGCGGGAGTAGCAAGACCAAAGCGCGCCGCGAAAAGGAGGCAGCCGAGAAACGGCGGAAGCTGAGCCAGGCGGCTGTCAAGGCTGTCATGGAGGCTGGCGGGGATGTGGATAGTTTGCGGAGGCTGGAGAGGGAGGGGTTGCTTGTGCTTGAGGGATGATGCCTCCTCATCCTTCTGACTAGAAAGAAGCCGGTGTTTGGGAGTTAGTTTTCTTCTTCTTGGAGTACGTAAGAGGCATGTTGATCGGTTCTGGAGTGTAATGCGTACATGGCATGACAAGTCACATATTGTGCTGAATATAAACTTCGTTCTGATCATGAGGTGTGCTTTGCTTTGCGTGGCACGTGATTTACAACTAGGCCCTGAGCATGGTTGTGTCGCCCGCGCATGTCCGGATAGACGATGTCATGGACGCCGCCTCCCGCTGGGCAGCTTGCCACCGACGCACTAGGCCCCTGCGACACGCTGAGGCACGTGCGTGCATTGTGCAGTGCCACGACCCCACAGCGTCTTTGAGATATTTCCAGCTCATACCTCTCTGTCTTTGTCCATTTGATCTTCTTTGAGCCGTCTTTGTTGTCTTCACCCTCCGGCTTCCACCTCCAATCTGCCCAACACCGCCTCCACCACGCCCTTTGCGCCAATGCCCCTGTCGGCGCCGCCCGGGCCGCCCATGCTCCTCTCCTCGGCCTCGAGCTCGACAGCGCCCTCGTACACCTTCACAATCATGTCTTCGTCGACGCGCATGCCGCATGCGACAAGGCCCTTGATCAGCGTGCTCACCCGCGTGATTTCGCGCATCACAGCAGGCTCGATGTCGTCGTTTTGACTCGAGTATAGCGTTTCGCTGACGGCTTCTTCGAGGCGATTGATGCCGACGTCTGTCGCGGATGTTGCGGGCTTGATGTGTTTGGAGATGAAGATGTAGCCGTTGACGCCGAGCACGACGTCGATTTCTCCCGCGGCGGTGTTGAGCGTGAAGACCTGGCGTCGACTGCGCACCACGCCGCCTCTTCGCGATAGGATTCCCCCTCCCGCGCCGCTCAGGCTTGTGAATAGGCCGTTGCGCAGTTTGCCGTATTTGAGCGAACGTGTATGTAGCGATGCCGTGTTGTCTTGGTGCAGCGATTGCACTTCTGCGACGAGTAAATCGCCCTCGGAGAAGAAGGTGCGGATGTTGAGCTCGTCGACGGCGGTGCGACGGCGCAGAATACCACCCGGCAAGTTGATACTGCTGAGTGGTAGATTTGCGAGCATGGGTGCTGCGATATCGACGCTCCACTTCTTGGTCTGCACGCTGACTATCCTGCCGACTACGAGGTCGCCTATCTCCGGCTGGTATCGTGCGCGCAAAGGCTGTACGGAAAGCAGCTTGTTTGTCTTGTGCATGTGACCTGCAACTGTGGATATGATGGTAGTCTCGCCGGCTGGGACGTAGGTGCCGTGGCCGCGCATCCATTGTGGGTCGCTCGTGATGTGTTCGCCAGGCGTAACTATCGATTTGGTTTGCGAAGTTGGAACGTCATCGTCGGACATTGACACATCAGAGTCGTCGTCTGAGGGCGCATCGCGTCGGGGAGGAAGTGGTGCGCTTGGTGGGAGGATGGAGACGGGCATTGTGGCGGGTTGCGCCTGACTTAGGCGATGCGACTTTCTTTAACAGTTCCAGATGGGAGAGGAGGGTCCTGTTTCTCTTCACAGTGTTCTCGCGCTTTGATTGTCGTAGTCAGTGGTTTAGTCGTGTAGTCGTGAAGCTCTGGAAATTTTGGCGGGGATTGACGCCTTGCAGGGATCTCTGGCGCAGCGGTTCGTGCACGGATTGGCCGGACGCGTCAAGCTTCATGGCAGTCGCGCTTCGACTTCGACGACATCCCATCAACAATCAGACTTGTACTACCACTCTTCCCCTCTGGTCTATCACTGACGACCTTGCGTGAGGCATGCCGTCGAACGTCACGTCCCCGAGCATCTCACACTTCAACGAGCCGTTCATCACAGCCCTCGATTCTGCTGCGCCAATCAACGCACAGGATGACCCGAAGTACTATGCTCGATATCCACGTTCTCTCATTACCACTTCAAATCTCGACACGTTTATGACCGGCACAGGATCCGCCATCTATAACCACCTGACGCCTTTGCTGGAAGGCACAAACCATGAACTCATCCTGGTCACCTGCTTCTGGGCACGTTCAGCGTCTCTCGACACGTTGACTAGGATCCTGTGCCACCTTTCTGACAAGGCCATTCGTCGTGGTACAGATAAGATCCGTGTTCGGCTGTGCTTCTCGTCTCTCTCCATCTTCCAGAAGCTATTCCACAAGCAGGCAGTGACAGGACAATCATACCCGCCCGAGGTATGGGTGAAGAAGCTGGGTCTTCCTGATCCAAAGGATCTTGGCGGCTTGGACCTGAAGATTAAAAGTATCTTCATACTGCCGTTCAGTGTCATGCACCCGAAGTTCATGATCATCGACCGCAAGGACGTTGTATTGCCAAGCTGCAATATCAGCTGGGAAGAATGGTCCGAGGGTGCAGCCACAATGAGTGGGCCAGTTGTTGACCAGTTTTTGAAATTTTACTTCACTTTCTGGGAGCGAAAGCAAGATGTACCTACGTCAGCGTGGACCGCTGAGGTAGTTGGGGACGCTGTAGGGCAAACCGAGAACCACGGATCGCTCAAGTCCATCTCTCAATTGTCTGCGTCCAAAATCCCGACAGTGTTTTTGCCGAGTCCGCATCGACGGAACCCACGCCTTCGCCCCTTTGCGTCTACGAACAGTATCCTGGCGCCACCAACACCACTAAACACGTTCATCCTCACCCTATTCGCGAAAGCCGAGCGAAGTATTCGTATCCAAACGCCCAACGTTACTGCACCTCCCATTCTGTCTGCTATCCTGGCTGCACTTGCACGAGGTGTAGATGTGCAGATATTAACTTCGGAACGGCTTATGATACTCGAGCAGCTTGTCACAGCAGGAACAACAACCTCACGCTGTATCAAGAAGCTCATCAAGCGGTACACAAATCTTACGCAGGGAAATGCGACACCGCCGGTAACGGACGAAGAGGCTGCAATAGCACCGATCAAGCCCGGCCGCTTGGACGTAGCATACTTTGAGCCCATTGGAGGTCCAAAGAAGCGCGGCACTGAAGGCGGAGAACCTCAGCAGAGCCATCTCAAATTGACCATGGTGGACGACGAGGTCCTAGTGCTGGGCTCGGGGAATCTCGATCGCGCAAGCTGGTTCACGAGTCAAGAGCTGGGAGTTGCATTCTTCGATAAAGAAGTGGTGAAGAAGGTGGCAGGCGCGGTAGACGAGGCGACGCGTGGAAGGAGCCGAGTCGTGTTCAAAAGCGAGGGATTGCGCTAATACACGACTTGGGTCTGGAAGCATGACTGATAATAAGGGTTGTTCTGACACCTACCTACTCAGGAAGTCGACTGCCCATACCCGTGTTTGCTAGCTTGAGCTGTGTTTCGCGCCACTGCCCGATTCTCTCCACACGTTCCGCGCTAGTCTACCACCTGGCGTATCTACCGGATAGCGAGCTCTTTCAAGCCGCTGCCACCCTCCCAACGCAGTTGTATGAGAGATCAAGTCTCCTTTTGGACGTCTTCAGGCTTCTGTGTGCGCGCAGTCGACAACTATCGGCGAAATGGCGAGCATTTCAGACACCAAATAGCGATCCGTTTTCTAAACGTACGTTCTTGAGAAGTTCTTCATGTGCGGTAATGTTGACCATGCCGACGATAGCTGCAGCAAGGGTTTGAGAGCAGCGACCATCGCAATGCTTTGTAGGCTCGCAATGTACGCCTCGCACGTCGACTTCGACGCTGGCAGCTTGGATCGGAATGCGCACCTTAGCCATGGCGGCCAACATTTCCGTCAGCTTCTCCACAGGATAAACCTCCCCATCTACTTTCAAGCAGTCCGAGTAATCGCCGAAGTTGAGCACAATCTTGAGACGGCACAGAGCGGGGAAGGCCTTTTGCCACTCAGTGAGATGTTCCAGCTTAGGCTTGTTCTTGGCGACAAATAACCACGCCCAGTCGCCGATTGTGGGTATTCTGAAGGTCGCGTAGAAATTGGGGCCCCTCTCCATGTTCACTACCAGATGGACCTCCAATTTGCGAATGAGGGTCCCGACCGAGGGCTGCGGGTACGCCATGATGTAGTGGGCACGGTGGTAACGGGCAGAGCGTGATTCGGTGGCCACACCACCACCCCTGCGTGGCCGGCGACTGAGCTTAAACTCGTTCTCGCCGTAGTAGATGGGGCAGGCTAGCTCTCGCATCCTTTTGCTCGTGAGAATGAGCGGCAGCAACACTCGTCGCGAGTGGCTGGGGTGAGACACGGCTGTCAGAGCTTTGGGCAGAATGACGCGGTAACGCAGAACCATCAGCTGCAGTTCTGTTGGCAGCTGAGACCATTCGAATGGGCCTGTGATCTGTGTGTCCGCCGCGGAGGGGATGGTTGTGTCGGTAGACATGTTGTGCTTCGTTGCGGTCGTTGTGATGGGGATGTGTGTGGTGAGAGAGAAGTTGAGATGGTGTCCATTATTATGATGCGGGCGTGCAAGGTGACACAGGCTCGTGGCGGTCTCAGTGGAAACCGTGCACGTGAACACACAAAACAAACAAACAAACATTCGTCTAGCAAGAATCGTGCGCAGTGAGAGAATGTTTCACACGATCTAAGGTCATGCACAACCATGCACAATTAATAGGCTAAGTTTGGACTAGGCAGGATTTACGTTGATTTTATCTTCTTCTGTAAGCTAACGTCAAAAATCTCCTGATTCAAATAGTCACAACCCAATCAAACAGAGCGGCCTGACATGAGAGAGGAACCCGACAGGTGATATGAGGGAGGAACTAGACATCTAGGAGCTGCCCGATATGGAAGTGGAACTAGACATAGGGAAACTGCTCAACAAGAAGGATGCTGCGAGACAATAAGAGAGGTTGCCAGGCATAAGGAGCTAGACAGGTGAGGAGCTGCCAGACAAGACGAAATTGCCTACAGACATTACCAACATCCCGACAGTCGAAGCCACGACAACAGGGGGGTAGCAATCATTTCACTATACCATCAAGTGTTCAGAGTCATGGTCAAGCACTCACTCTTCTTCGGCAGCTTCCAAAGCCTCCCTGCTTGCAGTACATTACATTTTGTGCGAAGCTCATCTGGTTTTGTGCGAAGTTCATCTAGTTGGGTAATCTCGTTAGCAAGATATGCGGCCAGGTGCGAAGATCTAGACATTTATCCCCCAGGCAACTTGCGGATGCAGTGAGCTAGTCAGGACTATAATTCAAGGAAGTTTTAATGCCTGTAAAGCTGCTGGTACGGTTCTTATATTCGAGATGGCCGATCTAGCGATCAGACTACTTGTGGAACAGCTAGTGGTCCTGTCACTCAACGAGATCACCACGGATTATCCCATCTCATCTGATGATGAAGAGATAGACATAAGGGAATGTAGAGTTCCCAGCGCCGCGATCTGTGTAGCACGATGCGAATATATTCGCATACTACCAATACCGCAGCGTGAACGAGTTGGGCAAAGTGTGGGCAGCTTTCATGGACTCAAGAACTGCACGAATCAACGTGTCGGATGAATGCTTTGCGCATATACCATATTGTAGATGCGTCTCTGGGGACTAACGTAGCTAGCTTGATGAACAGAGACGAGT
>TARA_R110002003_G_scaffold116_17_pt1 | contig 26538 bp, 31 predicted proteins | sample TARA_R110002003 | Tara Oceans TARA_R110002003 (sample SAMEA4396441) | marine metagenome | biome: Westerlies Biome; feature: [SRF] surface water layer (ENVO:00010504); material: water (ENVO:00002006), including particulate matter (ENVO:01000060) such as... | depth 5 m
TGCGAAGTCGCTGCAATCTTTGATACTGCCGTGTATATCTGCTGGGCGGCGGCAAACTGGAGGCACGTATGCGGGGCGGGCGATCGGGACTCATCGTTGAGTATCGCTGTGAGGGCTTGAAACCCGCGGCGGATGTTTCCGAGAGCTTCGCGGTCGCTGGCGAGGTTCTGCGCCTTCTGCCATGTTTGCTGCGAGAGGTCAGCTTAGTAATTCATTCCCTTTCCAAGTGGAGTCGCATACCAAGACTTGGTTGTATCGTTGCCGGAAGCGTGCCAGACGCTGCTGTGGGTTGTTTGGTGCGGCCTGCTTCTTCTGGGAGGAGCCGCCGAGGAGCCTCACCCACTGTCCTTTGTCAGCAGCTATCACAGCATCGATAAAGATGGCGCTTACGAAGTCCATGGAGAGGTCTATAAACCCCACATGGAGGCGGTGAAAGTGGGGGATGTGCTGTGCCGCTGCAGTGGTGTCGACGCGGGTCGCGGCCGCGTTGGCTCGAGCTCACGCTACGAAACCAACACTGTAGCAGACAACACCAGGTAGAAACGTTGGTGGCCCCGCACATATTCAGCAATGTAAATCACGTATTTCCACCATCTGCCTGGTCTTCAGATGTTATTGGCAAGCAGAGGGACTATTGCACATCACCTAAAAAGTGAACAATCTCTCACAAAGTCGTTAGCTCCTCAACCACCCCTCAAACTCCCTCTCAATCCTCATAAGCTATCTTAACATCCACAACCTCCCACCAAACATGCCCACCATTAGCATTCATCCAGGTCGCTCCCTCGCCACCAGCTACATCCTTCCAGTATTGCAAATCACCAGCTTTCACCTCTCCATGCTTCTCTTGGTCTTTCTGCAAATCCTCCTGCGCAAAGTACCGTAACGACGTCTCCAATGTCTGCCGGTCCTGGCTGTGCGACTTGACTTCGATCCACTGGCCTGCGTTCCCAATGTGAATCCCCGCTTTAGGGCGGAAGCTAATGACGTGGTTATCGAAGAGCAGCGGACCTGTTTCCATGATGGAGAAGACTGTGTCGGGAGGTTCCGAAGTCGACTTTGCGCGGAGGCGAGCTGGATCATAGACTTGGAAACCGGTTAGGACCGTCGGCTTGATGGAGGTGGGTGAAGTCAATTTGACAAGGACGTAAGCTTTGTCTTCGCGGAGCTTGAGATTTTCAGTCATGTTGTGCGGCTCGGCAGAGTCCTGGAGAGGCCAGACTGTTGCTCCGAAGATGGCAGGGAGATCTGGCTGAATCGACATCGCAACATGACGGCCTTGGGAATTTAACCCTTTCCGTTGATTGCTCGGGCTCGTCACGCGGGACTTCTGTTGTCCCAAGTGATGTGGTCATTTGGTTTGACGATTGCTTGATTGCGAGGGGGCGAACATAAGGCCATACTAAACTACACTACCTACGGCCAACCTTGTACGGCACCACACTTCTAGGAGAATGTGACTGCGTCGACTCAGTGGGACGCTTACGCCGCATCCATGTCATCTCCACCCGCTTCCTCCACCTCCACCTTCCTCTTCTTCGCGTCACCCCCTTTATCAGCATCATCCGTTCCCTCTTCCCCCTTGTCGATTTCCTCTACATCCAGAATAATCAGCTGATACCAGCAAAAGCGATTCTTCCTCAGCTTAACCTCCATACAAGTGTCACCTTTCCAGTCGATCGTCGCCTTGGTGAAGATACCATCTTTGTATGCGAGCTTACGATCTTTATCGCCTTCTTTGACGAGCTCTGGGATCCTCTTGAAGTGCTCAAGTGCGTCCTCGCGAGAGAGGGTGCCATATTGAACGCGGACCTGCGCACCAGTCTCTTTGGCGATGTCGACGGCAACACGGTAGGTCCACGGTCCATCAGCTGCTTCGTCGTCAATGATGGCGTATGTGTCGCTCAACCGATGTTCATCTCCCTCTAGCGAAGTGGGTGATCCGATGCTCGAAAGATCAGTTATCTTATAAGGCGGTTTCAGATTCTGGTTGGAGTCAAAGCGCACGATGAGGTAAAGCTGAGGCATACCGGGTAGTTGTCTCGAGTAATGTTGGTGAAGAGCCAAACTAATGTATGGGAGTCGACCCTAAATAAAGTTCTGAACACGAGCTATATAGCCACAGAGCAAGCGCGGACATTGAAGGCACGCGGTTTGACATGCGAGAACCCGCCATAGTCACTTGATTGTTGTTTGTCTGCTTCCAAGATTGCAAGCAGCTGTGAAGAGCTTGAGTATTCCGATTTGAGGAACCACAGCTACAAATTTATAGTCTTCCAGTCCCTTCTGCGGAGCGGCGGACGCCATGACCGAGACGGACTCAGATGGGGAGGACCTTAGCACACTCTTTTCTTTTTCTAGATAGGTACAGCATGCGCTAGGTTGGCGGCAATGGATGAATAACTATTTGCGACTCACGCATCTCTCTTATTATTTCGTCGACGTCTTCTGAAGGCAAGCTTAAGCCTCCCAACGCCATGGTGCGGTCAGCCTCGATGCAGGGACTGACGTACAGACCCTTTTCAGGCTATGACGTCCACGGTGTCGAAAGTGTGTTGTCGATTTGAATATTCACACACCTGTATCAGCACTTTTCAAGTGATTCTCTTGAGTGTCTACTTCATTTCCCTGTCATGACACGTAGTGTCCTGGTCTAAGGGATTCTTCATCTACCAAGGTCCAGTGTGTCTCGTCATGTCGAAACTACCCCGCATGCTTGTGTGTTGTGCAAGCTCCGGCTTACCTGTTACAATCGAATTGTGCTCCAACGAAAGGCTCATGCTCATTCACAAAAGTTATGTACTGCGAAGGTGGTTGTTTCCGGACTTCGGCTAGCTGGTACCTAAGCTGGAAACGAGTTAGCTTTCGGGTTTAGCTCGCCGGCCTCGACCTACCTCTCCAATCGCGACAACAATGATCAGTGTTTCGTCTCACGAGTCAACTTTAATGCTATCAAGATGGGGGAGTGCCAGCAGAACTCATCGAATCAGGAGTCGGCGAGAAAGAAGACTGCATGTGCGGAATGTAGACAGCAAAAGGTCAGCCGAACGGTACCGCCTCACCACAACCAATTGCGAATGTATTGACGACGCTAGGATAGATGCGATGCGATGGTGAATCTGGTTCTTCAGAATCTTCTGCGTGCTCACGCTGCCGCCGATTGAAGATTCCGTGCGTTTTCTCGGCACCGTTCAAGAGGTTGCATAAACGCAAGTACGTCTGTGGTAATTCGGAGTCGCGTTAGCTTTACGTATCGTGCTAAATCTTCATGCTGTATAGACGCCTAGAAGAATTAGAGGAAGAGATTGCTACATTGAAGCGCCAACAAGTGTCGACGGCCCCCTTGGCATCGACCAGTTCTCTACCAGGCCTAGATGTACAGCCTCTCCATCGGCAAGGCGATACTTTAGTCTCGAGACATACATCAGCAGACACAAGCACGCACGTTGAGGAACAGAATTCCGAGCGAGACCCGACCACATGGAAAACCATAAATGGACTTGAATTGTCCCCTGGTATTATTGACGATTGCTTCAAATTGTGGGACTTCTCCCATCGACCCGAGACGCTACTGATCTTTGCACAGATATTTTCGAGACTACCATTCTGTCCTCCCACTTCTCGACTCAAGCATCCCCCCCAACAGATTCTACCAACGTATGCCGTTCCTGTTCTGGGTCATTGTCTCCATTGGATCCCGTAGATACACGGAACAATCGACATTGACTCCATTCCTTGCACAGCCAGTGACCCAGCTTGCGTTACAGTCAATCACAACTCGAAACAACCCGATCGAGCGCATAAAGGGCTTGTTGCTTCTACTAAACTGGCCATTTCCTTCCTCTGCGTTCTACCGAGATCCGTCCTTCCTGCTTGCCGGCACTTTGCTTCATATGGCAATGCAATGTGGTCTGAATGCGCCTACCTTTAGTGAAGATTTCACAAAGTCTTACACCAAGACGACGGAACAGGAGCACTTGCGAAGAGCGGAACTCTGGGCGCATGTGGTTATCACTTATCAAATGTATGGCACTTTAGGTCTGTTCGCCGGGTCCGAGATGTTAACTGCGGCCACAGGACATGTACCGGTTCTGGGCAGCCAAATCTGGTCTCATTCGAACTTTGTAGCGAGCAGCCCCAACTAAGAATTTTACTCGACAGGCTGCCGACAAATTTAAGGGCGCGGTTACAAGTCAGCAATATCATGGCTCGTGCTAATAAAGCCTTGTTAGATCTCGGACTTGCTTCGATGACTCTGCAACAGGAGCGCACAATGGACGCACTTACGAAGGGCTTTCGTAACGAGGTTGAAAGTCTAAGCAAAGCCATGCCATCACTATCTAGTATGGAGAAGAGATATGAATAAAGACGTCTACTAACGTTTACACAGCTTGGGATCGTTTGTATGTGGCTGCTGCTCTCCTAGACCTTAATGTGATGCAGTTCTACAAGTCTGTAAGCTCTCTGGACATGCAATCCTGCATGTTGATTTTCGACGCCACGTCAGATGTTCTCGAACGACTTCGTGACCTGGACCGACATTTCGATCTTCACCGTGTATGCACACGATTCATCATGACGGTCGCCCTACTCAGCCTGGCCAGCATGGCCCGCGTACTCAAAGGTCCATTCGCGGGAGGTCTTGACCAGGCGAATGGGTACAGCCTTTTGAACACCGGCATTGCTTTTCTACGATCCTGCTCCGTTCAAAGGGGAGACTTTGCGGACAAATGCGCTTTATTTGGGGAGAAGATGTGGAGTAGCAAAAAGATTTTTCGCGACTCTGATGGGTCAATCAACATCACACTCCGTGTGAGAAATCGACTTTCAGGAGGGCCGGTGCATGATGCTATAAAATATTGGAAGGAAGAATTTTCCGGGCCGGAGTTCATGCATGTGGCTCCTGGTATCAATCAAGGTATACATCACCGGCTTTGTTGGTTCATGCTAACTGCAGAGTAGACGCAACAATCTCAGCGAGCGCAACTACTCGTATCGACTTCGAGCTAGGCTCAAGTACGGAGGCTAGTGCGCCTGTCATTCCTACAGCTTCGGATTCGTGGCTTGAGGATGACTTCTGGAGGGACATGGATTTCGGACTGTATGACACCTGGGACCCAACAGCCTCGAGTCTGACTTGAGTCGTCGAGCCGCTTGTACCGCCTTGAACATCTTTTCATCCAAGATCTTCAAGTTCATACACAGCACCCTTATATCAAAACCTTCTTCGCGCATCTACCTGGAGTTTGGCGCGACTTATGCCCACCTCGTGCTTCCAGTATCGCGGGCCAACCTACAGCTACTGTTTCACCGCTGTTTTCGCTTTCTCTCTGCATTCTCGCTCGCGCCTCTGCTGTCTCCAGCTCATGCCGTTTTTATACTCAACTAAGATCAGAAATAGCCCGCAGATGAGGAGCGATCCCAAGAACGTAAAGCACCAACCCCATCCCATTCCATGAAGCATGGGATCGATGGCCGCCGTGGCCCCACCAGCAAGCCAGCAACGGACTAGATTACTCGCTGCAGTTGCAGTCGATGCATTCTCTGGGAACAAATCTACCAGCAACGAGCTCAGATTATTTGATGCAGATACCTGGGCATATCCGAGCACGAACTCAATGACTAAGGGTATGGCCAAGTTTGCGCGCGCTTGCAATGCCCATCCGAACGATATGCTACATACTGCGATGATGGGTGTGAAAATGAACACGGGCTGCAAGCGAGACTTTTCGATCGGGAAGTTACGCAGGTCAGTGGTACGTTTTTTCTCGTATGGGAGATTGAGCTTCTTCGCCCAGTGACGGTAGTTCCAGTCCATGATTCTGCTGTTGAATCCGGCGGCTAGTATCGCCGCGCCACTGATCGGCCTGCGAAAATAAGTTGGTATGACTGTGTGCATGGATGGAAGGCGTCAACTTACAGGTAACACAGACCGACTTTGAATGTCCCGAAACCATAAACTTCTTCAAAAAGTGTCGTCATACTCGCCATGATAGGCATCAGAACACTCATGGAGATCGACATGAAGCAAATTATGATAGCGGCATCCTTCTCGCACAGTATCATAATCGACTTCAATGGGTTTGGAAACTGAAATCTGCGATCCTTCGCTAATTCCTTCGCCTTTCTCATTTGTTCATCGACCTCGAAACCACGTCCCTCACGGTTCGCCACCTTTCTTTTACGCTGCGCAGACCAGTACTGACAGGGGGTCATCACCCACCAGTCCAAAGGTGGAATACTCCCATCACCAACGACCTTTCTCGACGTCTCAGGCATGAAAAGTGTATAAATGACCAAATATACTCCGCTGATGATGGCCAGGAACCAGAAAATGGACCTCCATCCGAGGAATTGGGTCAACAAGCCTCCGATCGTGGGACCAAGTGCAGGCGCCAGCATAACGCCCGCAGCAACAGGCCCGAGGTACTTTCCACGCTCTGCCGGCGTTGCAATGTCCGCGATAACCCCTTGTCCAAGCGCAATCGTCCCACTACTTCCTGCACTTTGGAGACATCGCAGCACCAGCAGCGCAGCATAGGACTTCTGCGTGGCAAGCCCAATATTGGCGGCAAAGTATATGGCAAACGAGACGATGTATGCGGGTCTTCGGCCTGTGGTGTCACCAAAGGTGCCCATGATTGTGGGTGCAAAGCCTTGCAGGATCATGTACGTTGTTATCGTCAGATTGATGTGTCCGATTGAGGTGTTGTACTCGCGTGCGATGTCCGGGATCGCTGGGAAGTAGATCTGGCCGCTGAGAGGCGAGAAAAAAGAGGCGAGTGTTGTCATTACACATATCAACAGACGCTGGCGGCGGGTGAAAACGGTGTGCAACGGTGCGACAGTGGCCTCTACAAGGGCCTCGGGGTCGGCTTGAGAGGTGGCATTGGGGAGCTTGCTGACTGTTGTCGGAAAGCCATCTGGATTTGATGAGTCTAGGTTAATCTGACCCTCCTCATCGTGTTCTTGTTCAAAAATACCGGGTAACTGCTTTTTTTGGTCCTGAATAATGGCAGTGTCGTCTCCGGCTGTCGTTTTGCTTGGGTTCATGGCTGTGGTGGAATGGCAGATGAAGTGAGTCAAGTGGTACTAGGAGGCGTTCAGGAGATACCTGATACTCTACGAGATTCAAGGCTCTAGATACTCATATGCTCTACAGGGGCTCCGGCTGCTCTCGCTCGTTGTGCACTGTGATTGACTGACCGGCCCAGACCGGCGCCGGAACCGGTGTCGGCTCGCCATGATCCCCTACTCCGTCACGTCCTCGCCATTCAAACATACTTATCTCCGTGGATTAGCACCAAAATTGCTCCTTTTCGTCTTTTGAATAGTACCACGGGTATCTGCAGGCTGGCCTGATTTTCCGCAAGTGGCATAAATCATAGCCGACCCTAATTGAAAGCGGACCGGTTCCGGCATAGAGCTATCTGGGTAGAGCATAGAAAAGGGAGTCTGGTACGAGACATGTTCGAGCCGAATATCGACATCTCGCCCGTCCTCCTCGCCAGAAAATCTTTCAACCAACCTCTGCTTGGGCCTAATCCTCCACACTCATATAATCATATCGCCACCATGACAGCAAGCAAGATTACTCCATCCCAAACCGCCCTCTTTCTCCTCGACTACCAAGTCGTTCACGCAAAGAACAGCCCAGTCTGCGCCGAAGTCATGTCGCGCGCAAACTCCATCATCCAAGTTGCCCGAAGCAAAGGCATCACCATCGCCCACTGCCGCGTCGCCTTCACCGAGTCCGAGATGGCAAATATCCCAGAGACGAATGCAGCATTCTACCAGGCCAAAAGTAGTCCCGCCTCCGCGGCGCTATTCCTCGACAACAATCCAGCATCAGCTTTCCACCCAGATGTGCTTGTTCACGACGGTGATATTGTAGTGAGAAAGAACCGCGTTGGTCCCTTCCTCAACGCGCCGCAGGATGTCAATGAGATCTTCAGACAGCGCGGTATCAATACGTTGATTCTTGGGGGTGTGGCGACTGGCGGTGCTGTGGCCGCGACGGTGGTGCAGGCGTCGGATTTGGATTATCGGCTTTTCGTTCTGGAAGATGCTTGTGCGGATGCGGACAGGGAGACACATGAGTTTTTGATGAAGTTCTTTGCGAAAAGGGCGACCGTCATTCAGAGTAGGGATATTGAGAGCTTGGTAGCGTAGTTTAATCAGACCATTCTATGGATGGTCCCGGGGGTTGGCATGTATGTCGGATTTGCTGTAGTTGTATCACAGCTTCGGATGACTTTTGGGACAACCCTGGAAGAATCATAGCATATCTGCTCCTATTCACTGCTGAGGACTTTCTTGACGCTGTGGTTAATTTGTGTGCGGAGATTTGCACGAATAAATGCGAACGAGGTCGCCCAGTGTACACCTCCCGCTCTGTCTGGGACCGAAAAGAGAAGACCAGCTGCGAATACAGGCAAGACCTCAGGATAGCGGATACTGTCTATGTTGACAACTTCTGATCTTGTGGAGTCAAACCGAAGTTGAATACCGCTACTTCGACCAGTATGGCCTTGAACACGAATTTGACTTAGAAGACAATTCTGAATCTCAAGATGGCGAAGCCAGTGGTGAAGACGCTGAGACAGCGCTGAATGTGGTTCTCGGCCGTCTGGAGTCGTTAGACATCCTTGCAGTTTTAGAACCTGTCAATCTTGCGTCTATCCGCTCTACATGCTTTCTGTAATTCCAAAGAACCGACCTCAGCTAACGGGGATGGCCCCATTCGATTGCCGGGCTGCAAGCCGATCCTTGGCAAGGAATATCTCGCTACAGCGCCAGAAGGTACGTCGCCTCGTTGAACAGAAGCATGATAATCCACCTGCATATCCCATCTGGCGTCATCACATGCTGTGAAGCTCTGAATATCATCACCACCAATCTACCTCTAACCACTGCGCGTGACCCTTCCTCCATGAAGGTACCACAATCAGTTAGTTTAACAAACATCAAGCAATCGTACACCCTCACCAAATACACGCGGAGCCCTCCATGCCCCGTTGTATCTTCCTACCCGGTATGGTGAATTTCTTCGTCGTCCGCCAACGCGCCACAAACTCGCCCTGCCAACCACCTTTTTCCATCGTCGACGTCCGCTTCTCCAACGCGCCGCTATGCTACTTCCTCATGCCAGGCTATACCTACTCCAGCATCGACATGACGCCAGCACCATATGTTCGTAACATAACCCTCACGGTCGAAACACCCGAATGTCTTGCTGCAGGCGATGATTACACACTTAGCCTGATCGTCGGTTCAGAGACGTTTGATGAAGCGTTGGATCGACTTGCAGACACTGTTGCTGTAGAGTTGAAGAGCCTGAGGCACAAGGGAGTGAGGTATTCGCAATCCTGGACGGACAAGCAAGGACTTTCGTGGTGCACAGTGTGGGTAAGGGTGCGTGATGGACCGGGGAGGGAGAGGGACATGTGTGGGAGATTAAGAGTGTGGAGGTGAATGAGGCGTGGCTGAGAGAAGGGGTCACGAGGAGGTTTTAAATGACTTACAATGAGGGGGTAGTTTGTTTGTCGGGTTCTAGGCTCACTTCCGCATCCTCCTCCACACTCTTGCTCACCAAGTCCCGCCCTCGTTTTCTTCGCCATTCTCCTCTTTGAGTACCTCCGGCTCACTCCTCCTTACCTTATTCAACCACTCATCCACCCTTTCCTGCAAATCCAGCACTCTATCCTTCTCCCTATCCGGTTCCTGGATCCGATACGTCATCATCGGCCGCAATTTGACTTCCACAATCTCCCACCAATACCACACATCCTCCCCTTCCTCATTCCTTATGTACTCACAAGACTTGACCACCGTGCCATCTCTCCGTCCCTCGCTACTCGAGGTTATGCCATAATCACCAATGAACTCCTTTACCGAGTCTATCAGCTTGCGTTCGGCTGCTTCGGCCGTGTGGGCATATCCCAAGATTTTCAAGTTGTCGTTGGCACATTTGGAATATTCGAGCTTGACTTTCCAAGCCTCCTGAGTCTGGTGGCCGATGCGGTCGACATAGATTAATTCGTAGCGGTGGTTGGTGTGGTCTTCGGGAATGTCGTCTGGCATGCCAAAGGGGCCGACGTCGCAGAGTTGGAACCATGGTTTTGTGGCTGTGGAGTCTGGGACGAGGGTAGTGGAGGAGCGGACGATGATGTGAACCGAGCAATCTAAGTTTCCTTGTATGGCCATGGCAGGTCCATTTTCCCCCATAGCGGTGGGAAATTTCGTGCGTGTACGTTCAGTACCCTGGTTTTATACCTGATCATATACGACTATAGTGAGAGAGCAAACTTTGTCCAGGCCTATCACAGGGGTAGCAAACACAGAATCTGGTCATCGAGGGAACCCGCACAGGATCCGCGATTGTGCTGAAGTGATCGGTTCGCCTTGACACCGTCCCGATAATGCCACGCACCCCTCACGTCTCCCCAACCGCACCCCAGTACCCCGGCCTCTGCGCCTTCGGGACCGTCATCTTGAAATGTAAATCATCCTCGTCCTCGCCACTCCCAATCGTATCATCGCCCTCGTCCAGATTGTACTCCTCATCGTCACTCCCATGGCGATACTTCTGCTGGTACAAGTTTCGATCATACTCATCGTCCTCGTCCAGTTCATCCTCAGGGTAGTCATTCGCGTAGTAGTCCTCGGCGTTCTCGTCGTCATCATCAGTGTCGAATTCCTTGTCGCTTTCGTCGCTGGCATTCCACCAGTCTTCTTCGTCCTCTTTGATCTCCAGGACGCCGACGGTGCCGACGGGTTCGGGGAGCTTGCCGTTCGCGTCGGGGAGAACGACTTCTCGGATATATGTGTCGTAGACGTATTCCTCGCCGTCGATGTCCATGGCGTCGCCATGACTGGGGTTGTCATGGGCTGCAAGTGCTGCGGCTTTCTCCGGGTGTCGTTGCGCGAAGCGACGCGCGGGAGCTTTGGGCTTGTGCTTCGATGGCGATGGAAGGGGTATGAGGAGATTGTCTTGCTTCTCGACCTGCGCCGAGAGCGCTTCAAGCTCGCGCAAATCGTCTTCGGTAGGCCTGGGGATCTCGGTGACTTGCTGGGTCGCAGTGTGCGTGGGTGGGCGCAGAGCACTTCCTGCTCCTGGTCGCTTTCGAGGGCGGGGTGTCTCTGATGGGGGAGGCTCTACGACTTGTGCTGGTGTTCCTTGGTTCTCATTCTTCTCCTGTGCCTCTCTCGCCTCCTCTGCCAATCTTGCTTCTATGAAAACGTGCCGTGTCCGCGCTCCTGCCGTCGGCTCGAGACGGAACCTCCGCTCACCAGTAGGCGTAGCTGGCGCTGAATTCCCATGAGGGACATCGTTCGGCTTTGTCAGACGTCTGTACGCAAAATTTTGGCTCTTTTGGCGCTTAATCGTGTTGTCGAAGATGAGCGTGTCCACGGGCGTGTCCAGCCGCTTCCGCTTGACGGAGAATGTCTGCGGCGGATTCGACATGGCAGCGGCACAAGGAAAAAAAGGCGGACCGGAATCGTACGAAGCCGCCGGTGTCCGTCGTCGGGCGTGTCCGCGAAAAGTTGACTCTCGCAAGTGGTTGGAGGGGGAACATGTGGGGTGGCACTGGTGGGCAGGCATCAACGCCGCCCCCACGTCCGCATCGCCGCACTAGCGCCCGCCTCCCACGCGACTTCCCCAGGCGTCACCACCACCACCACGCCTACGCATCACCTGCGCTTTTCTGATCATGAGCCCTGCTTAGCCTACAGGTAGTTTGCAACATGTCTGCCTCATCCCGCTGCCTTATAGACCCTCAAAGCCGTCCTTGAACGCTTCCGCTCCTTATCACCACGCCCTTCCCATCTCCGCAACCCCCCGAAGCACACGGGTATCACGTATCACAATGAATCGTATAAGGCGACTTCTCGACGATGAGGTGCCAGAGCAGGCCTACGAGCCGCTGGAAGGCGGGTCAGAGTATGCCGATGGTGAACGGATTGAGGGTGCAGACACGCAGAGGTTCTCATGGACCGACTACTCAGTCTTCCTGCTCTTGGGCGTCGCGATGCTATGGGCCTGGTCCGCCTCTCTTCCTCCTCTTCTCACCAGAGTACCTTACTTACGAAATACCAGGAACATGTTTCTAGCTGCCTCTCCCTACTTCCAGCGGCGCTTCCACTCCTCGCCCTCCCTCCTGCGCACCTTCCAATCCGCCATCCTCTCCGTCTCCACCGTCGGCAACCTCGGCTCCATGATCGTCCTCACCAAGCTGCAAGCAAATGCCAACTACCCCAAACGCATCGCTGTGTCTCTCCTCCTCAACGCCATCGTCTTCACCCTGCTTGCCCTATCCACCAAGCTCTTCGTCTCCGTGTCCGCAGGCATCTACTTTGCGTTCCTGATGCTCATGGTGCTGAGCGCGAGTCTGGCCACGGGCCTGTGCCAGAACGGCGTGTTTGCCTATGTGAGTGGGTTTGGGCGGGAGGAATACACGCAGGCGATTATGACGGGCCAGGGAATCGCGGGCGTGCTACCTGCAGTAACACAGATCATTTCGGTTCTGTCGGTGCCGAAGAAACAACACACTGGCGGCTTACCACAGGAGTCCAGCACGTCGGCATTCGCATACTTCCTCACTGCGACTCTTGTATCGGGCTTGACACTGCTCGCATTCTTCTACCTCCTCGCACGCACACCGTCAAAACACCGCCTTACCCACTCCATCCCAGACCTGTCCGACTCCAGCGCCAGCATACGAAAGAGCGTCCCTCTAACCCGCCTCTTCAAGAAACTTTTCTGGCTTGCCGCCGCCTTGTTTCTCTCCTTCGCAATTACAATGTTCTTCCCCGTCTTCACGAGCCAAATTATTAGTATACGGGATCCAAGCACTGCTCCCCGCCTTTTCCAGCCTGCTACATTCATCCCGCTTGGCTTCTTCTTCTGGAATCTGGGTGATTTGCTTGGTCGAACTGGTCCTGCGTTGCCGGCGCTGCGACTTACGCATCGACCTAGGCTTCTATTTTGCTTCGCCATCTCACGATTGGCATTTATACCACTGTACTTACTATGCAACATCGGCGGCAAGGGCGCGGCTGTGAGGTCAGATTTCTTCTATCTGTTTGTTGTGCAGTTGTTTTTCGGACTGAGTAATGGCTACCTGGGAAGTAGTTGTATGATGGGTTTTGCCGAGTACGTCGAGCCAGAGGAGCTTGAAGCTTCGGGTGGATTCATGTCGTTGTGTCTTGTGGGCGGATTAACGGTGGGAAGCTTTTTGAGTTTTGCTGTTGCGTCCTTGACATGATCTGAGACGTAGAACAAATAGACATCATCACGTGAGTCACAACGACCACCCCAATATGCACGGGCAACGTAGCAAAAACCGAGATTTCTTCAGTCCAAGAATGGAAGTCAAACAAAGCCATAGCATTCCAGACATCTTAGATGCTTACCGGGGTATCATGATAAAATTCAAATCGAGCGCCATCCTCCTTGTGTCCTGTCGTTTCCACTCTATGAAGCACCAACGCTCGCCATACTGCCCTTCCGCACCTGTGCACCGGGTCCAGGCAGTTGGCCGGGCAAAATTTGCCTAGGCCCACTCGCACTTCCAAGACCCATGACACTTGGCCGTCGACTGCCTCCTCCGGTATCAAGTCCAGCGCTCAGCGGAAAGCTAGCACTTTGCGGGAACTGCTCGTTGGTTGCACTTATTGGGCCACCCGAACCCATGCTGAACATGCCTAATGCGAGGCCGCGACTAGCATTCATGCCGTCTGCGCCAGGTGTCATGCTAGAGAACATGCCTGAACCGCCGCCCGGTGGCGCACCAAGGGCTGAGCGGATCATGCCCTTCATACGAATGTATTGATACTTTGAGCGCTGAGAGACGTGTGTGTATGTTGCGAGCGGGCGGGGACGGTGACGAGCAAGGGCGGCCATGATGCTGTCTTTCTCTTCATCGGAGTCAACAGCTCCTGACGGCTCGAGATCCTCTGGCAGCGGAGCGTTGGCGTCGATTGCAGCACCTGCATCATTGTTAGCTCATGTGTGTCCGTCAAGAGACTTATGAACTCACGTTGTTGCTTCGCTTGGTTCTTCTTCTGGTACTGTGCGAGCAGCATGTCGTATGGCAGGCTTCGACCAGGGACAGCTCTCTTCAGGCCCATACTGTGGCTCTTGCAGGTCAAGCTCCTCGCGCAGAATCCGCCGTTGGGTAAAGGTACACCACACTGCCTCTCCACGTCCACGGGGCCTTTGGGTTTCGCGCCTTTAGCTTTCGGTTCGTCTTTCTTCTTCTTTTTGGCATTTGGTCCCTTCTCGGCACCGTCCTCGAGCTTCCTCTTCTTGCCCTTCTTGGCTCCCTCACCTTCCATGACGGCGCCTTTGACGGCTGACTTGCGTGCGCCCTTGCCGCCTTCGTCGTCTTCGCCCTTCTCTTTCCTGAGCGCCGCGTCTTTGGCTTCTTTGGCTTCCTTCTTCTTTTTCAGCTTCTCCTGCTTCTTGTTCAAGCACTCGCGGATGTGGCTTGCAGAGGATGCGCGGAGGACTGGCCGACGACAGTGTTTGCACTGTACCGTGTCCACCTTGTCGTCGAGTGGACGGCCATTGGGAAAGCCAGCCAGCGTCTTCTCCTCGAGCGGGTTGACCATGGGCGAGGTTGAGGCAGGTGCGGGAGCTTTGTTTTCAGCGTCTAGCAACATGTCAATCCAGTCATCTCACAGTTTGACTGTTGCGCAACGACCGCGACGCGTGGTACGGTGGACCTACTTGTGACATCGCTCTCCTTCCAGTTGCCCGCAATTGAAGGCTTAGGCACAGGCTTCTTGATCTTCAACGTGATCTTCTTCTTGTCGGAGCTCAACGTGTTTTTGACCGCGCCCGTGTCTAGGAGCCCTGACTTGGACGAAGCCGCAGCTGGGGGCGCTGGGGCACATTAGCTTGCTGCAGAGGAGGGGTGCTTGACGGAGCGAGCGCACCCTTTCGAGCCCCGTTTGCGGCCATGCTGGCTCCTGCGGAGTGCTTCGGTGGTGATCTAATCGGTTTCTACGGTAAAGTTTGGTGGGTAGAGAGTGTTGCAGATGTCGTTACTCTCCGGGTTGATGAGATATGATGGGTGAGATGGGCTGCTGGCTGGAGACCGGCCTCATCCACGTTGCCAAGACAGGGTCTAGGCTAACCGGATGCGGACAACCATCCTGCGCATACAAATAAGGCGACTTGTCCTGAGCCTGTAGCCGAATAGGCTTGTGTTCCAAGCGGCTCTTATTGCTAAGGAGCAAGAATTGAAGTGCCGCCTCGTTCGGGATAGACTCAACATAAGAGAACGAAGTAGGCAGGAAGTCATCATGCAGCAATGCGTATGGAGGATGTTTTCGAACTTTTGCCATCCTATGTACAGCTATCGACGCGGTGAGCGCCGATAATACAGGTCGACGACCGACATGTACCCCCGATGCAAATGTGAAACTCGACACCAAACGCCAGAGCATTGACTTCGCGACATAGTCGATGGCTCCAACCTTACAGTGCATCTATGCCGTGCTCCCGTCCGATAATGCGTCAGACCTTCCAACTCCACTGTTATGCGAATTGTACATGCTCGAGTGCCTGTGCTTGTGGTATCAAAACTCCGCAAACTCACCAGAACAAATCTCGTAAATCATAGCGCGGCTTCTGCCTCGCTGGGTAATCAAAGTCCTCCTCGTCGTCATCCGAGGTATCTGCTATCGCTTGCCCTTACTTTTCCCCGCTTTCACAGCTTTCACCTTCCCCTTCCTTGGAGGCTCGTACTCTTCGGAATGGTTGTAGCCATACTCATCGCGCATGATACTATTGGTCCAGAGTAGGCAGCGGTCCTTGACGCTCTCCTTCTCAACGTAGGTCTTGTTCCGCGTTGATACTCGGGTCTTGGTGTCCTCGTCGTCCTCATCGTCAGTCTTTTGTTCCACTTCGGCAAGATGGCCCTTCATGATGCGCATGTATTCAGCAATCCTGTCGCGGAAAATCTGGAGCTCTTTCCGGAGTGACTTCTCACGCACTCCGCGCTCATCAAGCCATGCCAACAACTTGTCAATGTCCTCCGGATCGTCGTAGTAGGCCCATTCGGTAGACTTGGACAGATGAGTGTCGCCTTCTTCCTTTCGCTTGCGCTGCGGGATATCGAAGCCGAATCTCTGCCGATCTTGGGACACGGCAGGTTCCTCCAAATTAGGCTGGAGCTCGTACTCGTCAGGGCCTTGCACCCAGATGCGGCCATTGGCGTACCCATACTCTGCAGTCGAGCTGTTTGGCACGCCACCGAAAGGCATGCCGTTGTGCTCAAACCAATAATACTTGTTCAGAAATCGATCCTTACCGAGGACCTTGCTCCGGTGCACCAGAGTTTCACGAAGATCGTCGTCCAGTTCGTTGATGTTCGCTTCGCACTCCTTGAGTTCGTCCTTTTTCTTCTCGATCGCGTCCAGAAGCTTTTCCCACTCTTTTTGCTTCTTGGTTTTTTCAGCCTCTTGCTTGGCCTTCTTGGTCTTCTCTTTCCTGGCTTCTTCAGCAGCTGCCTTCCGCTTGTTCTTACTAGTGTGTCGAAGCCTCGCTTTAGCAGCTGACGATGGCTCTTCTTGATCGTTGCTCTCGCCGTCATGATTATCCTTGACATCTGATGCTGTGCTGGTCATGGAAATGTCCACGTCGTCGTTCAACTTGGTGTCTGTTGGCGAAGCTGGGGTATTGGCGGGAAGATGAATCTTTCGCTCGAGATCGAGCTTGAATAGCTCATCGGCCCTATACCAAGTTAGATATGTACAACTTGAGCATATTCAAGCATGCGACTTACAGTTCCTTGCGTTTCCGCTGAAACTCGATCTTCTCCTTGCGCAGGCGAGTCATTTCCTGTGCTGCGGCGATGAGCTGATCACGGAAGGCTTCCGTGGCGACCGTCAACCTCAGAATCAATTCCAGTGCAGAGATGCGCAAGTTGACGTCGAGATGCACATAATTGTTGGCGATGCTTTCAATGGTTGGCTCCTCCTCTGGCGGTACGAGCTGAGCAAGTATTTCATCACAAGCGTCCTTCTGAATGGGATCGAAAGAAAGGCGATACAGTAGCGCGACAACGATGGCTTGCCATCCTCCTTCTCGGAAGTTGCGAATCTTACACTGCTCGATCCAATTGAATTCTGCAGCAAACTTCTCAGCATTGTGAATTTCCTTTGGTGGCTCTGGGGTAGGCGTGCGGGGCCGAACGATTTCTTGGGCTCCCGACTTTCTCAGACTGGCACGAGTGGTTCGCTTCGGAGGCTCAGGTTCTGGCGTTGGCGTGGATTCTTTGCTTGAATTCTCGTCCTCTTCTTCCTCTTCAGCCTCTGCCATTCTGGGTAGTGGGCTCTGAAGCTTTCCTGAGTTGCTGATGATCTGCTTCAAAATAGAACAATGCACCTCCACGAAAAGCTCACACTCCTCCTCTTCACTAGCAAAGCGCATGGCGCCCACGAAATCGTCAAAGGTGAAGGAATCGAGCATGTACACCGTGTCATGAACATTAAGAGTTTCCCAAGCACACAAGAGGGGACCAAGGCTCTTCATCAGGATGCCGGTCTTCTTGTCATCCGCAGGAGCTTCGATGCCCTCAGGAACGTCGTCAGAGAAGAACTTCAATGACGGTCGAACAGGCTCCGTTCGCGGTTGTTTAATCTCCAGATCTTCCATTGGGTACTTCACTGGCTCAAAAGGCCTCGCCAGCTGAGGGGCTTGCTGAGGTTGAGGCAGGTTGGCACGGGCAGCAGGCGGATTATGTACAAAACTCGTTTGGAAATGGGGATGCATCGTCGGGATGGGATTTGGCAAATTATACCGCAGGTGTGGGGGAGGGCCAACGTTGGCATGCGCAAGTAGATAGGGCGGGTAAGTCACAGGAGGTCCAGGTGGCGGGCCGTTGGTGTAGATCAACTGAGGTGGGGGAAAACCAGGCAAGTGCTGTGGAGGTCCATGCATGTGTGGAAGATAAAGGTGTTGCTGGTGCTGCTGATATTGTTGCTGACCGTTTGCCGAGAAGTTGACAAACGTTGCTTGTCCCTGACCCGGTGCTGGCAGCTGTGGCCTATGACCGTTGACGTGAGGTGGATGGCCATTCGTTGCATGTTGTGGATATGCCTGTTGTGCAGGCGGACTTGTGCCGTTCGTGAGCTTGCCATTTGCAGCCCTCTTCTGCGCCAACATGGCTTCCCGAGTCTTGTCGTCTGGGATTTTGGTGGGGATGCCATAACGCTTCGCCAGGTGCTCCTTCACCATCCACGGAGCATTTATCCATGGTTCTCGGGTCGTCGTATGGCGCAGGTATTGCTTGAAGATCAACTTCGAATATACCTTCCTGTCACGCTGGAGTTCTGACGCTTTGTACTTGGTGACCTTCTCCTCGGTGTCGTCCAGAGTAACCTCGTACGAATACGAGCGGACGGAGTCATCCATAGATTGTCCGGCAAACATCTGAAGTCTACTGTTGTCGTTGATGGCTGTGATGACGCCATAACGTCGCACATTATCGCCTTCAATCGAAACTCGATCATTGACTAGGAAGTCTTCCTTGAAGTGCTAGGCCATCACAGTCAGTACAAGGATAGATGCAAGCAGGCGAATATACATACGTCGAAGACATCGTTCACTAGCGAAACGTTAGCATTGCCACGACTGAGACTGGTTGGAAGCAAGATACTTACCCAAATCGTCCATGCGGGACGTAGTCTGGAACTGGACATAGTCGAGGACGCGAGATCTCAGGGCCTCGGGGAGAATGCTGTTGATCTCCTTCGATGCCTCCGACTGCGGCGTTGTTACGATAAGACTGCCCTTTTCCAGCACTGGTGTTGAGCGTACCTCACTCTCCTTTGCCTCGAAGAAGGTAAATCCAGTATGGCCGGTCGACTCGCAGGTAAACTTTCTCTATTCTTCAGTTAGACTGCAGTACTCACAGGGTAGTCGCGAGCCACGGGTACTTGCCTGCTCGTAGAAGTCGCGCCTGCCTCCCGTTAGCACTGTTTGACGACTTGACGTCACTCGAGAAATATCCGCACCTGTTCAGGAATTTTTCATAGTCGACGAAGACCTCGCCAGTCTCATCGATAGTCCAGACCTGTCCATAATCTCAGTGTATGTTCGCCGCGTTGGGAATCTGGTTCTGCCGTACCTCGGTGTTGTCATCGATGGTTTTGGGGAGAGGCTCGAACTTTACTGGTCTGCGCTTGTAGAGCACCTGTTCAGGACAGGTCAGCATCTAGTGTTGTTGACAGGGCGACCTAGTCCATACCATGTTGCCCTGAAGCCTAGTTCATACGAAGCTTCCTGACGTCTGAGCGATCGCGTCGCAAACTTTCGGAAGAGTCGCGATATGGCAAGCGCGCTCGTTGAGCCTTTCGCGCCCCGATTTCAGAGGTTTATTGGGGCACTAACCCCTCCGGAAAACGGGTGAGGTAAACGATAGCTCGACCACGCGCTGGAGGAGATGCTCAAAAAAGTTGTCGTACTCGTCGAAGGTCCGAATACCGTTCCGAGACGCGTCTGATCGTTCCGAAAGCGCGTCCGAGAGGCTTGCAGTCGATGTCGTGGATGTCGTGGACGCGGTAGATGGGGACGGAGGAGAGAGAGGGTAGAAGCGTCGTGAGAGAAGCGTCAATGGCGGGAATCAGAGGGTATGGCAAGAAAGGTAGAGCGCCAAGTGTGGATACCATGCCTCATACGGTAAGACGCTAAATCACCACCCTTCAATACACGCCCGTCTCTTGCCAACCGCTGCAATCGCAACATCAACGTATTTGGGCTCGTTTTGATCCTCGGCGCGAGTCTGTTCAGGGTGCGCAATCGATGCATCGCTCAGAAACATATGTCAAGTGTCCCGTGAAGTCATTGTGGTGTGAACGTTCGCTGGGGGAGCTCATGCCTTGAGCCACCCCAAGCAAACCCTAGAACCCTAGACTGCTTGACCCACTTGCTCGGACACAACACCGTTCAAACACCCCGATCAGTGTACAACTTCGATTGTGTTGCTGTGATACAATATGCTCAATATCGATGTCAATTTTCTGCATGCGAGAGACACTCAGGGGTTTTATATCATGTGTTCTGTACTCTGTGAGGACTTTGTCTTGCATTAGCATCCAGTAGGCTGACCTCTAAGCAGATTTTAAGTACGCTGGACCCGAGTTCGACCGATAGGGAGGCTAATTGCACCAACTCGCCACTTGTAATCCTTGAGGATGGCTGTCGTCCGTGTGATCATACTTGAGATGAGAAGACAGTGTAAATGATGATGTTTGAATTTGTGATGGCGAAGCATGGAAAAGTCAAAGCAGACGACATCGAGGAATCCATACCTCATTCTCTAGATTTTGTGCTCCAGGTGAGACTATGAATCGAAGTACACGAACAAGAAACCCACCCAGCTGCCGACGACACCAATCGCCGAGTAAGAACTTGTGAACATGAGCGGAAGAAACTCGAGCCGATCCCCAAAAATGAGGCCGTGAGCCAGTGAGCAGTACGCGATCAAGGGGATCGACAGGGCGGTGTACAGAAAAGAGAAGCGATCGAGTAGGAAGATTCGAGGTTGCGGTGACCTTTTCACGGTTAGTTGGCGTATAGCACACACCGGGAAGAACCTACGCTGGAGCCAGACGATCGAATGCGAGCAGGAATAACATCAGCCAGAAAATTGTGTAGACTGTCTTGACTGGAAACTCTGCCGCAGTATACAAAAGTGGAAAGAGGGAAACGTGACCAGCCACTGCTAGTGGTCTGAAAGCGCCAAAAAATCTGCGATCATGGAGTGCAATCAGACTGAACGGAATGATTACAAGAAGGATCGCCTTCTCATGGACGTGCCATCCGAAGAGGAAGGAAGCGTAGCCACAGAGTGTGACTGCGCCTACAAAGGTTTCCCATGTAGGCTTGTACAGAAGCCGGAGGAGCACAGGCTGGTCTAAGTTAGTTCTGTAAACGACGGTCGTTGGAAGAACGTACAATCTGAGCACCCAGTGTTAAGAGAAAGCAAGTCAGGGGCACGACTTCGGGAAGCACCGCGAACGAAGTGTCTCCAACCAACCCTCGCGTGACGCTGTTCACTGCTTCTTGGTTGACCGGAAGGCCAAGGCGGGGAGCGACTGCTTTCATTAGCGTGGCCAAATGAGACGAGGAATGAGCTGTACCGTAGATAAGGACACGGTCTGTGAATGAGTACATTGCCCAGACGTTTGGTGCCCAGTATGCGTGGCAAAGACCGCGCGAAAACGGGAACAGACGGCTGATGACCTGCTCTAATTGGCCCCAGAGTGCGAACGGACCAAATGCGCTGGCAAAAATCACGACTATACCTACACCCAGCTTCACGCAATTGAGGAGGCGGATGTTGAAGTGGGGAAAAGTTTCCCTCTGCCCCAGACAGTAAGCGCGCAAGAGATAGACGAAATATGCCGGAGCCAGATACAGATAAATATGCTTGAAGCATAGCAGAACAGCAAAGAGACAACCAGAAAGTAGCAATGTCGACTGGTTACGTGCGAGGACCATGGAGAGGACAAGGATACCGTACATGAAGCCATTGTACTGGAAGTGTATATGGTCTATGATCAAGAGTCCAGGAGAAAGCAGGACGGACAGTGCAGCAGCATGTGCCGTGATCTTGGATTTGGAGGTTTTGACATAGCTGGACGACGTTAGTTGCGGAGCTTGGTGTTCGTGGAAAGGTTGAAATACAGATGAAGAGCGTACACCAGGACAAGCTCAGTCACAATCACTGTTGCGCGCTGGAAGTAGATAGTCTGCCAGCTGTCGTACTCCAGGTTCTTCACGTTGAGTAATGCAGGGTCGATGTACACAGCGACCCGGGACATGAGCCATTCAAAGTACGCGAAAAACGGAGGATAATCCAGAGTCCATTCTGATGTTTTCTGAGGGTGTCGTTAGGAGATGCATGTTTGAGTAAACAACATTCTGGGGTAGTCTGACTTCGTAGTACCATTCTTTGATGGGCAGGGAATGGGTCAAGGCTAGCCAGTTGCGGTGAACCTCGAAGTCGGTTGACTTACTGCCGGAAACAGTCAGCATGCCAGCCAGTGGGCGATGCAGAAATGTGAAATGTGACCTACTAGGCAGGGAACAGAAGCACCTTCAATGCCGTGGCCACGATGGCGCATTGAGCGATTGATGGATACAGTTCTGACATGGCGACATTGATTGCTGGCGGTGGAGCAATCGCAGGAGAGCACAGATTGGCAGACACATTGGAGGTCGGAATCACTTCCCCTAAGCGAGACGCTAAGCCTAGTGCGGAATTGCAAGGCCGCCAGCGAAAGGCACGCGTCAAACGGCACAACAAGCGACGGCTGCTGCACAGCTTGACAGGGCCAGCAAACACAATGGGCGATCGTCATGGCCTCCCTGCTGTGAGACCAAACAGGCTGACATGCGAAAAGGATGCTGCCGGAGCATTTGCGGCCAATCACGAAGTCGTTGAACGGCTCCCACGTGAACTCGTTCCGCGTCGTCCCAACGCGTGCAGCGGGCTCCCCACTACTGTGGTAGGGCGGACCTAGGCTAGAACAGCGTGCTCTGGACCCCATCCCGTTCACCTGAGCAACAGGGCGCTTGCCGCGATGTCTGCTGCAGAGATGACGATACGGCGTCTCAAATTCAGGAACGGATGCTGCGTGTTGCTGCAATTACCCGCGCCGCGCTGCTCTGAATGGAGGCAGCGCCTCTTCGTGACACCACGAGCACCGGCACCAGGCACCAGAGCGCTGCACCGCAAGCAATCCGGCGCCACCTCGCACAGGCGTCTATGGCTCCAGACAGGCTGCAGACGACGGCGGGTGTTGGACCTTATTACGATTCAGGTCATGGGCATGGGCATGCGGCGTTTAAAGAGGTCGGCCGCTAGCCGTCTTCGGCGCTGCAATTTGAGCTGCTCTCCTGTCTTGCCCTGCAACATTTCTCACCGACCTCTTCTCTTTTCCACCTCGACATCCAGTCGTGATCCCTCTTCTTCGCCCGTTCGCTCATTTTCTACCTTTCTCCTAGCACTGAGGCCCCTGACAAAGCTCGCCTCTTTGCGCCATTCATTATTATTGTTCGCTCTTTGAACCTGTCCGCGTCCCAAACAAGCCACCAGGGTCTGCCTTCTGCGCACTCCACCACGCAGCATCCAGTCGGCCCCTCTGCGCCCATATTTAGAAGCGAGCAGCTGTTCCTTGCGCCTGTAATCCCATACCGATATCCTTTCGCCTCAACTGTGATCCGCCTGTGTGGTTTGGCTGTGTTTTGACTTTGCAGTCAACAAGCAACCCCAACATTCGGTCTCCTTTGACCTTTTTGGTGCCATCAACCCTGTGTTAAGTGCCATCTGCCAGTGTGCTTTTGGATGTCAGTCTACTTCTCCACATGTCAATTCTTCGTGCATCGGGAAGACACTAATGCTTGACAGACCGCTCTACAAATATTAATACACTAGCCTACCCTTCGACTCCCTGCGACCCTCTGCAACCGGTTGCATCTTCACCTTCTGCCATATACTTTCGCCGTCCGGTCCTCCGAGTCCCGGACGCAGTAATACACATTCACCACGGCTGTACTCTCCCAGAACCCGCGGGACAGCTTCGGTCTGCCTCCGCATCTGCTCAGCATGCAGCAACACGACTCCGCTCCCAATGCCCCCAGCGGGCCCCGTCTTCAGACGAGCTTTCAGAGGCAGATCAACGGCGGTCACCACGGCTTCTCGCACGGCGCATTCGCTACAAACCAACCAGGCTATGCCGACAGGCATCCTGAGAGGTCAAATAACATGTCTATCAACACGGGAAGGCTCGCTCCAGGCCATCAAAATGGCGCTGATATGCAGACGCCCGGTACTGGTTATGACATGAACTTCACACCCCTGCTCCCGTCACAGCTGCTGTTGGGTAGCCCATTTCAACCAGGCTCTCCTTCGGCGTTTGCTTCTCCACAGTTCCAGAACTTCGCGCAGTTTGCTCAGCAGAACCAATCGCAACAGCAGAACCACCAGGCGCAGCAGGTCGGATCTCCCATGCAGCAACCCCTGTCGCCCCAGTTGTACCAAACTCTTGTTTCTCCAACGGGCATGAACGGACCGGGCTTTTTCGGTGGTCCTCAATCGCCAACTGGCGGATTCGCTGGTTACGGTGGTCAGGGTCTTGGTGGACTTGGTTCTAGCATGCCAATTGCGCCCGGACTGGTCTCTGGGACGAGCAGGACGGTGTACCTGGGCAATATTCCCCCTGAGACGTCAGCGGAAGAGATCCTCGGCCACGTAAGAAGTGGCCAGATTGAATCCGTGAGGCTGCTCCCTGACAAGAACTGTGCCTTCATTTCTTTCTTGGACAGCAGCTCGGCTACTCACTTCCACTCCGATGCAATCTTGAAAAAGTTGTCAATTCGGGGTCAGGATATCAAGATTGGGTGGGGCAAACCATCGCAGGTGCCGACGTCGGTGGCATTAGCTGTCCAGCAGTCAGGAGCCTCCCGCAACGTATACTTGGGTAACTTGCCCGAGGACGTTTCTGAGGACGAGCTCCGAGAGGATTTGAGCAAGTTCGGTCCCATCGATACTGTTAAAATTGTTCGTGAGAAGGCTATTGGATTCGTTCACTTTCTGTCGATCGGCAATGCTATCAAGGCTGTTGCGCAATTGCCCCAGGAGCCCAAGTGGCAGGCTCCCAGGCGCGTCTACTACGGCAAGGATCGATGCGCTTACGTCTCGAAGACACAACAGCAGAATGCTGCGCAGTACCTCGGCATTGCTCCCGGATACGCTCATGTACTCAACGGTGCGGATCGCGATATGATTTCGAACGCTCTTGCTCAGCAGTCGGTCGCCGCTGCTGCTGTTGCAACCTCCGCTGGTGGTGTGAATAATTTAGGTAACAGGACTGTCTACCTTGGAAACATCCATCCCGAGACGACGATTGAAGAGATTTGCAACGTCGTTCGTGGCGGTCTTTTGCACCACATTCGGTACATTCCCGACAAGCACATCTGCTTCGTCACATTCATCGATCCTACGTCTGCCGCGTCCTTTTACGCGCTTAGCAACCTCCAAGGCTTGATGATTCACAACCGCCGCTTGAAGATCGGCTGGGGTAAGCATTCTGGTGCTCTGCCTCCTGCGATTGCGCTTGCTGTTAGTGGAGGCGCCTCACGTAACGTTTACATCGGCAACCTAGACGAGTCCTGGACTGAGGATCGTTTGAGGCAGGACTTCTCGGAGTATGGTGAAATTGAGCTAGTCAACACCCTTCGCGAGAAGAGCTGCGCGTTCGTCAATTTCACCAACATTGCCAATGCCATCAAGGCCATCGAAGCTGTTCGTGGTCGCGAGGAGTACAAGCGCTTCAAGGTCAACTTTGGCAAGGACCGCTGCGGCAACCCTCCTCGCCAAATGAACAACCAACAAGCTCAGGCTCAACAGGCCGGTAGCGACGGCGTTCAGTCGCCATCACCCATCAATGGACTGCACCCCAACCGCGCAGGTCCCTCTGTCTCGCCGACAGGATCCGGCGCTCCGGGTTCCGGTGGAAGCACAAACGGACAGTTCCCCGCGATGCAGGCACCGGCTCCAGCAAACATCCTCAACTCTGGTAACAATAACCCGCTGATGATGTACCTCCAAGCGCAGCAGGCACAGCAGCACCAGCAAGAGGCTTCCCTCCAGCAGTCGCAGCAGTCATTCCAGTCACCGCAAGCAGCCTTCTATGGCGCGGATCAGCTCAACCCTTCGCCGCAACCGCACCACTCGCACACATCGCACAATAGCACATCAAGTTTCAACCTCATCAACGGCTCGTCAAGCGGTAACGGTTCTGGCGCAACCACTGTCGGTGGTCTGCTCGCTCCCTCGAACTTGAACTCGCGTGCTCAACACTCCCGTGCTGTGAGTCTGCCCGCTTTTACCCAGGGCCCCTTCAACTCGGTCCAGTCGAGTCAAGGCCCTCAGCAGGGCTCGTTTGGTAGCCTAAGCTCTGGTATTGGCGGTTTCGGCAGCGGCAATGGTGGCTACGGTCTTGCTATCCAAGGCGATGGTGGCCTACCCGGATGGGCTGAGGAGGATGTCGTTGCCCAGTAAACGCAGGGTGGCATGGCACAGCACACGCAAGGATATTGAAGAAAACCGGTTCCACTTCATTGTGCGATATTCCCCCATTACCCAGATTTAGTTGTTGGCTAGTCTACTGTCTCTTTTCACGTCTCTTTTGCATCTATTTTGGTCATGGTACTGGGCAGGCGTTACATCGTGTTGGCTTGATGTACCGCTTTGTAATCTGACTGCGTATTATCTTGCCCTAATACTTGACCTTACCACCTTCGTTTTCTTTCTTTCGGCCTGTTGTAGTTTTAGATCTGTAGGGATAGGTGGGCGTGCTGGTGAAAGGGATGATGGGACGGAAACAGGCAGGTAGCTGAACGGACAATGAAGTGTTGTTGATAGAGTCCCTTTCGCGTCTTTTCGGGTGTACTCTTGCGTCGTCAATTGGTCCATCTCCTACTTTGCAGCTTAACTCTCACAGAACCTCGCTACC
>TARA_R110002003_G_scaffold39_7_pt1 | contig 26538 bp, 21 predicted proteins | sample TARA_R110002003 | Tara Oceans TARA_R110002003 (sample SAMEA4396441) | marine metagenome | biome: Westerlies Biome; feature: [SRF] surface water layer (ENVO:00010504); material: water (ENVO:00002006), including particulate matter (ENVO:01000060) such as... | depth 5 m
GGTCTCTTCCACATCTCGTACTTCAGCAGCTCCGTGCAGAACTTCTCGACAATCTCAACCGCCTCTTTAAGATCTTCGAGATCTCGGCCCTCGTGCTTGAAGTTGATATCGCTGAAGTTATCTGGATGCTTGCGGACTTCAGTGGCTGGCGTGTCGGTATAAGCCTCATGAGCGGCCCATGATCCTTCCCACTCGGCTCCAAAGGAGATTTCGCTCATGTCCGAGAAGCGCAGTAACCGCCAGGGAACGCGTTCGTCATTGTTGGAGACCCTGTAAAGCCCAGACTAGACCCACGAAATCAATGAAATGCAACCATGGTGAGATCGTGGCGAACTTACAAAGACCTTTGTGTCATGTCGCGAAATGAACAGCAGCCACAAGTCGCCCTTTTTATCGTCATCATAGTACTGATAGCAGTCAAACTTGGACACGCTAGGGTCAAAGAAAAGTTCGACTGCGTCAGGATGATCCGTCAGTTTACGAAGCACCGTAACGACGAGATCGCAGTGCCGGGGTTGGACGCAAGAATTCGGTTTGGCATCTTGATCCGCGAGCTTGAGGATACGTGGCTCACTGCCCAGGTTGCTGTCTGGGAAAAGGGAGCCGTCTTCATAGACGAATTTCGGCATATCAGAAGACCTTGAGGGTTTTTTTCAGAATTTAGGAACTGATGGTGCAGGTGATGAGAAGAGGTGATAGATGCGAAAGCAAGAACCGTTGCGAAATTGAGTTTATAAACACCGGTATTGACTCACGACATGGAAAGTGACTGGAACTAATATGAGCCGTTGTTGCTGTACCTGGCACTGGGGGCGTGGTATGGCCAGTTACCGTGACTGTGCAACAATGACTAGTCGCAAGCAAGCAATTGCCGTCACTTTTCCGGCCCTGCCATGTCGATGCTCATTCTGGTCTCTCCCCACCAATCCCACCATACAGAGATCCCGATAATTCCTCGCATAAAGCCATGATGCTCATCTCGAGCTCTCCCAATCGCTTATGATCAATCTTCATCCTCATCCTTCGAAGTTTCCACCACAAGCACAATGCCGTCGACGTTCTTCCAGGCTTCCAACGCGAGAAGACGGAAGCCGAAATTTGACGCAATATCTTTGGCCACCTCAAGATCATACGGGCCCTTGTAGATTCCCATTAGCGCATTGGTGCAACCGAGTCCAGTATACGTGCACCTCTCAACAGGAGGGTCTGAACGCGCGGAATAAGCACCTCAAGTCGTGTTCCAGACAGCATCAGGCGCGACCTTAGATAGTGTTGACTTCGTGACGTTCTCCCAAGTGACGAAATCTTCACCGCTTGATATCTCGTAGTAACCGCACTTAGTGTGTGTCAGCGGCATGTTTTTTGTTCTGTTTTCCTAGATATTTGGACTTACCACCACAGTCTTTTCATGACGCAAGATCGCGAGCGGCAGCATATGGGCGACACCATAACGGAGGAACTTGAAGGTCTTGACGGCCGGGTCGAAGAAGTTGGTAAGGGCATCGGGATGGTCTTTGAGGTTGTGAAGAAGAGTTGCAATGAAGTCACAGAGCTCATTTCCGCCACGTGGAAGCCCCTCATCAAAATACCTCATGATGTCCCCATCAAGCTCGAAGATATGTGCTTGGCCTGTAGGGGCGTTCGCAGAGAAGTGAGGATGGTCTTCGTAGTTGGGGTATGGCATCGTGTCGGGCGGAGTCGTGCTGTGTATGTTGGGGATTTGGTCTGGTTGGTGTAAGAAAGACGTAGGTAATGTGAGCCAGGAAACTCTTATATGAGGACGAATGGGCAGGAAGTGAGGTGAGAGAGAAAGCCCACTGTCACTGCTGCCTAAAAGATTAGAGGTGAAGGAGAGTTGAGCCAATAGCAAGCAGGGACAGCTCATCGCTCGCTTTCACTCACTACGGCTGCTGGCCTTAATATGGTGGCATTTCATTCGCCTCCGTTACGGCGCCATCTAAACGATCGAACATGCGAAAGGAACACATGCCACTTGCACATTCAGCTCGCAGTGAGTTTGCCAAGCGCATCCTGATATTTCGATCACCACTGACCTCGATATGTGTAAGTGATAGCGCTAATTTATCATTCAAACCGCGATATTCTAAATCTACATCTAAACAACCCATAAGACTCAATACATACTGCTCACCAAACTTCAAATCCAGCTTCAACAAATCTCACCCTAAAGCTCCTGTCTCACCAACTCACGTCCCCTGCCCTCCCCCCAACCAAACCCACCCTCAACCCCAAACCCCTCTGTAATCAAATTCCATTCCGCAACAGTCGCTCCCTCCTCCCTCCCTTCCGCATACTGATTACCCCGAATGCCCAGATGCGCATACCGGCCACTCCACACTACCTCCTCGAGCGTGACATTCGTCTGATTGCCCACGTACGTCTTGATTTCGTACGCGGACACGGGATCCCAGGGCGCGCTGATGGAGACGGGTCCAGATGCTACTTTCCTAACGTCCTTGGCGGACGGGGGGAATGGTGGTAGCGACGAATTGGAGAAGGATATGGAGAAGTGAGCAGGGGGTTGAGAGCTCCAGTCCATCATGATCGCGGCTATGGGCTGGAAGTTAGAGGTGCCGAGATCGACGGTGAGGTAGGATGTTGTGTTTGAGAATTCAGGTTGCCATTTCGTGCTTGCTGCGCCGTCGATGGCGGCAATGGGGAATTGGCCTGGCCTGTTGCGCTGCGGTGGTGGCAGCAAAGCGCCGCACTGCAGAATGTTCCCACCGACGGTGCGAGTCTGGCCAACGGGTCGGTTGGGAATGACGAGAGGTTTGTCATAGTGAAGTTCATAAGTCCCGTTGTTACGGTTGCTGCGGGTGCCGATTGTGACACGAATGGGCTTGGTGAAGTACGTTGAATTTGCGGAGGGGAGCGTGTATTTGTCGCGTGGGAGGCGAGCAAGGATAGTGTGCGTCGTATTCGATGTTGCATTGATGCCATGACCCATGTAGTAGAATGTGCGGTAGTCGAGGTACTCGATCTGTGGTGGAAGGGAAGGGTCAATGTCTAGGCTCTCATAGTACAGGCCGAGACCGAGGTAACCGAAGATAGCGACACGGTTTGTGCCGCCCATACCAGTCAAGAAAGGGAAGGCAGGATGTGTTCCGCCATTCTCAGCAGGGTCGTCGAGTAGCTGTTCTGAATATTGGTACCAAGGCGCTCGCGCGTATGGAGATGACGAGTAGAGATTGTAGGTGTAAGACGAGCAACCAGAAGGAGAAACCTCGTTTGCGACCACAGCAAAAGATGAGTAGGTCATGGCTGGCCCGTCAAGGGATTGCTTCCCTGCATAATAGTCCAGGTTGGCCAGACTGTACGGATTCGGGTAATGCAGTAGATCGTCCACGAGCACAACATCAGCCTGCTTGACCTCAACGGAGCCATTCATTCCAGTGTACTCAACAATGATACCAGCTCTATCGTTGACCGGAAGTCTCATCTTGGCTGCGATTTCATCCCAACTAGCATTCTGTGGCCGACCGAACCATGCATTGAACTCGTTCGTCTCAGTCAGATGCCTTTGAATAAGAGCAGTTGTGTAGCCGGCATTATTGACTTGGTTCGCATACTCATCCGGATCAGTAGCATTCCATAGCTCATAGTGACCAGACGTTTCGTTGAACTCTAGCACCTGCCCAAAGAAATGCGCTACAGCATTGGAGATGGGCAAGAGCGTGTCATTGAAGTATTGAGCGTCTCCAGTAATGATGAGGTGATTGTTGAAAGCCAGACTTATATCGCCATTCAGATGATACTCGTAATCGAAGCAAGCTCCAGTACCAGTACAATTGCCCCATCGTCCACTCGTCCATGGAAACACCGCACCGCCGGATGTAAACCTGTCGCTCTGGTTCTTGCTGGAAGTAAACGCTGTCTCGACATTCCTTTGCGCCTGCTCAAATCGATCGACACGGTACTTGACAATGTTCTGCGCATGCTGCGGATGGGAGACTTGAATGCCGGGCGCCATCCAGACATCAGCATCCCAGAAGATAAGACCGCCGTAGCAGTCAGCACCAAAGCCACAGACTGGGATGCTGTTGACATCGAGCCGAGTATTGTTTCCAGCTGCGGCGATGGCATTCGGCCCGATCATGTGCGACAGCAGATAGAACGGATTTGTGTGTGCCAGTATGTGCAGTTCCTGGACGCTGGGATCACTGGGGAGTGAGCCGTTAGGTAGACGATAGCTGTCCACAGCATCTGGTGCCAGTACCATCGCCCACTCCTCGATATGCGACTTCAGCAGCTCGTAGTAGCCCGTAGTGACGCCGGATATTGAAGCAGCCTTTGCAATAGCCTGCGGATCCGGAAAGGCGTCTGTAGATGCAACGCCGACAAACTTCTTGATCTCATGCGGTTTGGATGCAGTCAGCTGAATCTTGATGGACTGGGCTATCGTCGAGTCGTTGCTGCCGAAGCGACCTTCCTCTACCTTGCTGCGAGTTTGAAGGTCCGCCCACTCGTCTGCGGCCAGCGTGGAGTAGACATAAGCCGTGATGTTTGAGATGTTCCCGGGTCCGACCGCCGTCCAGATGGTAGGCGTATCCATCTCAAACTTCTTATCCACAAAATCCGAACGCACAGCACAATTCCCATCTAGGACATCGTACACTGTGACGTTCATGTCGCGACTCGCGGTGAGTCGAAGTCGTACCGCAGCCTGATTGACATGCAATTTGTGCACGAAAAGCTGGTAATCGACATCAATCGTTCCGTCTCCTAAGCCTCCAGGTTTCCAGTTGTACTTCCAACTCGCAATGCCAGCCTTGACATCAAGACTGGTGACAAAATCCGATAAATGCGCTGGATCGACCGATGCATTCAGCATCTCACCATGGGCTTCAACATGCAGGCCACTCCAATGCGGAATCCCCGCAATCACACTGTCCCATCCATACTGGTACAGCCACGGGTAATTCGACCCGTTTGTCCGCTCTTCATTGTTAAAAAAGCCCGCGATTGTCGAGAACGTCTGCCGTCTTGTGAACAGTGGCCAGCCGCTAATTCCATTCCCTCCTCTTTGCTCGTCGACTTCGAAAAACGGTCCTGCCGCCGCAACGCTAATCCCGAAATAGCCATTCGCCAGCAAAAGTCGCGATTGGTAGTGGCCCGGATCTAAGGTCCTCGTCGACAATACCCAATTATCGTCGTCCCAGTCCACGTTCTTGAATTCTTCTTGTTCGCTGCTAGTGGACCCAAAGACATGACGCAACGTTGCCAGAAGGGCGAAGGTCGCTAGTCGCAAGCGCATGGGGTGCTATGGTCGATGAAAGTACTGATGTACCATGCGTGTACAAAGCATGGAGGGTTTTCAAGGCTAGGGACATGCGGCTTTGACATGCTGATCATTCATCCATTCCTGGTTTCAAACGCCACCCGTGCCTGGGTCTCGGTCCGCTATCTGTGGATTTGCACACCGCTAGAGTCAACAGCGCGTGGTCCGGTCGCTTATCAGCTGGGGTTCCATTTTGAGGGCGCAACGGGGACGCTGCAGGCCCGTGTGCATGCTCAGTATATCATTGAATGCGGATAATCGCGTCGACGATGTCTTTTCTGCTGTTTGAGGCGTGCCGATGCGCAATTGTGGGCATTGAAGCGGCGCGGAAGGGAGCAGTGACCGGACCCTGTGACGTCATGTGTGACAAAAGCAGACCAGCTGAGCTGTCACTCGCTAAACTTCACGGGCAACTGAACACCAACCTCGATGAAGCTTCCAACAGATCCGAATGTTGTTCAGAATTGAACAGTTCCTGATAATTTCGGGATGTCTATACGGTACCTTTTCGTGATGACACACTTGATCATGCATATTCCTCACGCCCACCGTGCTTGCTTTTTCCTTTTTGCGCCACGCAGCTAGACTTTCGAAATACATCGCCATTAGTATAGACGTGCGGCCGATATCTCAACTCTGAATAGAGTATTGAAGCATAAGTTGTGCTGTCACCCAGCTTTAGGTAATAAATGATAAGAGAAGAGACAAGTAAGCGTGCAAGCCAATACATTCAAAGCCTGACGCCGCTGATTGCGACGGTCCTGAGCTGAGCTATATCCTCTGCTATAAGCCAGCGAGTAAGGTTGAAGTTTTGAGGAGATTTGTCTATGATGCATGTATAGAAGCACTCGCCATGCAAAAACCAGATCGTGGGCTAGGCCCAACTCAGCTTTAGTCGCCGCATAGTTTCAGAGAGGGATGGCGATGGCTCGATTTCACCACGGCAGAAGTGACACAGAAAGCGAGCCAAACGGCAACCAATCAATGAGGGCACGACTTGTCCATCGAGTCCATTTGAGCAATAGTCATTCCAATGACCAAATACGCCACCATGCATCCCGAATCCAATATACCCAATGCCAGCAGTGTTGAAGCAGAGCATTATCGTTGGCGCCGGACTCCATCGCTGGTGTTGAATGCAGGAAATCTATTTGGAAGCAGAAGACCACCCAGACTCGTCACCTCGTTCTATCCTCATGCGTTGAGATGCGCCCTAGCGCTCAAGTTGGGGTTGGCGCAGCAGCACCTGTCATATCTGAATCCTCTGGCTCCACCGGCGAGCAGGTGCAGAAGAGGTTGGTGTCACCATATGCTACAAACACGTTAGTAGGTCACATTGTGGTTCCTTTGGGGCTGAACAAACCATCATCTAATCTTGTCACCGACGGCCAGAACTTCTTGTCCTTCAGGTACGGTAGAGGATACGCCGCCGCCTCTCGCGCATACGGCCTGTCCCACTCTCCAGTGATCAAGTCGAGTTGACTATGCGGTGCCATCTTGAGCACGTTCTTCTCTTTTGGTTGCTTGCCGTCTTCCACTTCCTTGATCTCCTTTCGGATGCTGATCAAGGCATCACAGAAGCGATCAAGCTCTGTTTTCGATTCAGACTCCGTGGGTTCGATCATTAGAGTATTGGCAACAGGCCAGGACATGGTCGGCGCATGGAAACCGTAGTCTTGCAGACGCTTAGCAATATCAATGGCTTCGATGCCTGCCGTCTCCTTGAACCCACGAACATCCAAGATGAACTCGTGAGCGCAGCGTCCTTTGTCGTTCGTGTAAAGGATGGGATAGTGCGGCTTCAAGCGGGAGAGAATATAGTTTGCGTTCAGCAGGGTGATCTTGGTCGCTTGCGTCAGGCCAACGGAGCCCATCATCTTGATATATGCCCAGGAGATTGGAAGAATGCTCGCTGACCCCCATGGTGCACCACTGACAGGATGAATAGCTTGTGCACCGCCAGTCTCGTTGCGGAGATGACCAGGGAGGAATGGAGTGAGATGTTCCTTCACACCAATGGGGCCCACGCCTGGACCGCCACCGCCGTGAGGGATACAGAAAGTCTTGTGAAGATTGAGATGGCAGACATCGGCTCCGATTTCGCCCGGTGAGCAAAGGCCGATTTGCGCATTCATGTTCGCGCCGTCCATATACACTTGACCACCATGTTGGTGAATGAGATCGCAAGCTTCCTTTACCTTGGGCTCAAAAACGCCGAAAGTGCTAGGATATGTGATCATAATTGCAGCAAGCTCTTCACTGTGCTTCTCGCACTTCGCCTTGAGATCCGCGATATCCAAGTTGCCGGTTGCAGTGTCACACTTGACAGGTACGACTCGCATACCAGCCATTGCAGCACTTGCTGGGTTGGTACCGTGGGCAGATACGGGAATCAAGCAAATGTCTCGCTTTTTGCCAGGTTGCTGTTCCTGGTACTTGCGAATTACCCGGAGCCCAGCAAACTCGCCTTGCGCACCCGAGTTGGGCTGTAATGAAACTGAGTGAAAACCGGTAATATCGGCCAAATCACCCTCGAGTTGCTCGATCATCTCGACGTAACCCTTTGCTTGATCTAGTGGCAAGAATGGGTGTAAGTTGGACACACTTTCGAAGGACACGGGTGCCATTTCTGATGTGGCGTTGAGCTTCATCGTGCAGGAACCGAGGGGGATCATGGAGTGTATGAGTGACAAATCCTTGGACGACAGGTGGTTGATGTATCGCAAAAGCTCCGTTTCCGAATGATGCGAGTTGAATACAGGGTGAGTCAGGAATTTGCTTGTTCTCCTGAAATGCTCAGGTACCTCAATCCGCACTGGCTGGCTGAGCAATGCACTTTTGACCTTTCCAGAGCGGAAAGCGCTAAGAAGGTTGTGCATGGTTTGTGAAGTCGTGGTCTCATCGAAAGAGAGACCAATATGGCGGTCGTCAATCCTTCGCACATGTATCGTCCTCTTTTCCAGATCAGCGATGATTTCGTTGGTCTTGTCGCCAGTCTCCACGACAAACGTATCGAAAAGGGCGGGAGCATTGTCCAGCTTGCCCCGTTGGCCAGTTTTGAATCCATGTTCAATCAGTGCCTGCTGCACAACCCGAGCCTTGGCCACAACCTGCTTAGCAATTGCGGTCAAACCATTGGGTCCATGGTAGACAGCGTACATAGCACTCATGTTCGCCAATAGGGCTTGAGCGGTACACACGTTGCTCGTCGCCTTTTCACGGCGAATATGCTGCTCTCGGGTTTGCAACGCGAGTCGTGCTGCAGGATTGCCTAGTCTGTCCTTGGAGAGGCCAATCAGGCGACCGGGAATTTTGCGCTTGTACTTCTCGTCACAGGCGAAGAAGGCGGCGTGAGGTCCTCCGAAACCCAGTGGCACACCGAATCGCTGGGCGTTGCCAAAGGCGATGTCGGCGCCGAATTCCCCTGGCGGAGTGAGCAGTGTCAAAGCTAATAGATCAGTTGCGACACTGAACAGGGCACCAGTCTTGTGCACCTTGTCCGCTAGGTTTTTGAAGTCGTGGACCCCTCCGTCCGTATCGGGATACTGAGCCAGCACTCCAACCAGATCCTGGCCCAATTCCTCGACTCTCTTGCTGCCATCCTTGAGCACATCGGCCACCTCGATGTTGATCCCGAACCCCTCCGCTCTTGAGTACAGGACGGCGATTGTCTGTGGGTGACATCTCTCGGATACCAGGAATGTCTTGTTCGGCCTCTTCTGCTTGCTTGTGGGCATCATTCCCAAGCTTACAGTCATGGCCTCGGCCGCGGCAGTCGGCTCGTCCAGCAGCGATGCATTTGCAATGCTCAAGCCCGTCAGATCCGTCACCATGGTCTGGAAGTTGAGCAAGCTCTCCAGGCGACCTTGGCTGATTTCCGGCTGGTATGGCGTGTAGCTAGTGTACCAAGCTGGGTTCTCGAGCACATTCCTCTTGATCACCTCGGGCACCTTGGTGCCATAGTAGCCCTGCCCGATCAAGCTCTTGCCGGGCCGGTTCTTGGCCATGATTTTCTTGGCGTTCTTGAGGAAGACCGACTCTGGAACGCCATCTCGCTGCCACCTGGGGTCATGTACCTGCGAGAGTTTGCCGATTTGGAGGTCTCGATTATTGAGGATGTCGGCCGGGATGACCTGTCTGACGAATTCGTCGAGACTCTTGACCGGGGGATCCAGCGCCGCGATCATGGCTGCTGCAGATTCGGCGGAAGGTCCGATGTGTCGTCGCGGGAAGGTGTCGAGCGCTTCGTTTGGTCGCGCAGTCTCGGTTTGCTGCGGCGGGGTGTCGAACAGGTCCTCTGCTGCTTCGACGGCCGCAGCAGCCTGTTGTGAGGTCGGCGCATTTTGCTGGAATGCTCGCTTCTGGAGCAATTGCTGGCTGTTGTATGCGACTGCCCGCGGTGCGCTCCCTGCGAGTTGTGGGCGCGAAAGCTGCGCGGTGCAGGCGGAGCGGGCAAACCTGCTCGCCGAGGAAGCTGCCCTCAGGCAAGCCGTGCGCATTTTGGCGACAGCGAGGCCTCAATGCCACGCGGGAGGGAAACGACGTTTGTTTTCTGCCTCCGTGGGGGAAATATGGCTGACCGAATCAGCGGCAAACTATTGCGACGCGGTGCTCAAAAGTTCCGGGAGCTTGCCACCACGCAGTGTGACGTCGTTGAAAGATGGTACCGCACCACCACGCGAAGGATATAAGAGTGCGAAGTCAAGTACAGAAGAGAGATGAAGCTCACAGCATGTCAAGACGCCCCAAATTCAAGAGCGGTGACTGCTGCACCGATTGTAGGAGCTATCTGTGCTCCGATGGGTAGCCCGTCATTATCCGTGCCATAAATGCTCACAAGCACCCGATAAGACCCTGGCACCGCCTTAAGCGAGCCAACGGCCGCCCTCCGCTAGCCACGTCCCGCTCTTCCTTGCAGACGCTGCATTCTTGCGACCAAACGGGCAAAACGAAGCATCCTCGGCCCCAGGTGTTGCAATAAACTGCATTTCATTACCTGATGTCTACCCATCGACAGCCAACGACTCCGCACCTCCGAGCACGCTACCTGACGCCCTCATATGCTGGCCCGTCGCGGTGCCATTGTCCGTCGGAGATTCTTCTCCTTCTCCGTCTCTTCGGTGACGGGCAGCACGCCCTGCTCCCGCAGTTGCGCCAAGTATTCTTTGCCGTACTTGTAGCCCACCTCGTATATTTCCTCGAATTTTGCAAAATCAAGCGTGCCGTACGCGTCGATCGGAGGGCGCATGTACCTGCATCCCGGTGTGTTCTTCGCACGTTCTAGCGCGTCAATGCTGGACACGTACGCGAGCCGCGATTGGATCTCAGAGAGCGTCGGAGGGTTGGGGTACGCCGAGAAGGGATTCCAGCGATTGAAGGTAGCCCAGAAGCCGGAGAGGGAGTCCCCAAAGGACTGCGGCGTGTCGTCATCTAAGCTTCCGACGTCGACTGCGAAGATGACGTCTGCACCTAGGCTCTTCATGTGTGTGACCGTGAGGTTGTCAATGTAGCCGCCGTCCAGGAGCATGCTGCCATTGTCGCACAGCGGAGGCAGTAAGCCAGCTAGGGACATGGATGCCCTGACGTATCGCCAGACATAGCCACTGGTGTGAATCTCGGATCTGCTTTTGCTGATGTTGGTCGTGTTGCAATAGAACTCGAGCCAGAAGTCCTCGATTTGGGAGTTGCCAAACGTCTTGAAGATTCCCCTGTTGAACTCATGACCGGTCGTGTACGAAGCACTATGTAAATCAGTTCCGATACGTCAAATGTGGGGTGCAACCTACGAAGGATATGTGAGGTCAAGGGCAAACCTCCACATGCTTCCCATTCGTCCGGCGAACTTTTTGGCTCTACCATACATTGGCACGACATCTGCATCCCAGGCATAAAGAGCTCCGATAAAGCTGCCGATCGATGTTCCTCCTACAATGTCAATGGGTATGCCGGCCTCTTCGAGTGCGCGAATGATGCCAATTTGCGAGATACCGCGGGCACCACCACCCCCAAGAACCAGACCAACCGATTTTCCGCACAACCGCCGAGCAAGCCGATGGAAGTCTCCTTTGAAGGGAGTATCCGCTGAGTATAAAGGCGTCTGGCGCACTTTTCTCGAAGTATACTTTTGTATCTCTGCTTGAATGACTTGGACGCGCTGTTTTATAGCACTTCCAAAACGCCTTCCTGCATGGTGCACTGGCTCTGTCGTGGCGCGAAATGACATCTGAATGTGATGGTGACTGCCATTGATCCAAGGCCGGTTTCGTAGCCATTTCCGGCTTAGACCAGACGGGCAGTATCGCTCTGCATGCAAGAGCACCAGCTCCTTTCGGGCCGTAGTCTTAGTGGTCAGCAAGAACCGCTCATATTCCCCAATATTGGGTGACGACTCAGCAACACCAACGAGCAAGATGCAGTCAGCCTGGCTGATGCATGTCTGAGTCCAAGGAGATTTGACTGGCGTGTCTGCGACATAGAGAACCATTCCATATTTCTCTTCCAGATCGGCTAGGTACTGGGACAATTTGAGCTTACCCATTCGATTAAAGGCATGTCGCCCAAGGTGATTGAGGATGGCAGCTTGGTTCAAGGACACCACTCCTTGCGGCATGCCTATTTGCGTCAGAGCATTCGTCAGTCGGCTAGCAAAATCTACAACAGGTATGCCCGCAGTGACTGGTAGGATAGTAACGGTGCGAAGGTTGACTGTAGATGACACGTTTGTGCGTGTAGCTTTCGTGCTCCTCTCTTTACTCTGCTCGTGCAACGGATCATCAACCAAAGCTCGCATGCGAGATGCGATGATCTTTGAAATCTTGATGGTGATGCCCGGGTGCTCGAGAGCGAGGCTGTTGAATAGAGTTTTTGGGAACTTTGCGAGCTCAGTGTCACGAATCGCATGCAATGATCCCGGACGCGCCGACTCCGTCAACACCTCTAGTTCGCCCACGCTGTCACCTTGTCCATATTCGCCAATGACTTTCATTTTACTGTTTTCCGCGTCTTTGATTGCCCGTAATCGGCCGTTCAGAACGATGTATATCGCGTCGCTTTCGTCCCCTTGGTTGTAGATTACCTGTCCAGCATTGACTTGAACCCACTCGAGTGCAAAGTCGATGTGCTGAATCAAGCGAGGGAGAAGCGTAGTGAGACGCTTCGCCATTGTTAGCAGGACTACAGGGTAGCGATCCACGATTCTCTCAATCGATGCTCGAGGTAAAAAGCCGACATAGACATCAGTCTTTGCGGTTACATCTACAAACGAACGGTTGGAAGAAATGGTGCCGAGATAACCAGCCAGACCACCAGGCCTGGTCATGAACAGACTCTTTCGTGTCTTCTTCTTCTTGCCACTATCTGCTGCGTGTCTATGAGATGTATTTGTTGCTGTTCGTTGCAGTGGCGGACCGAAGAGGTCATCCTCGGTAACAGCAGGCCCGGTCGGTAGAGTTCCAAGAACATTGTGCTCGGAGTTATCCTCTTCAACAGTCACACTGACATCCAAGAACCCATCAATCACGTAGTATAGCCCTGGATTCCGTTCGCCTTGCTCAACAAGAACAGCATCCTTGGGGAAATGCACGATCTCCACGTCGTTGACAATCTCCTCTAGAATGTTGCTGTGATTCGAAGCGCTCAGTGTGGACATATTGGATGCGGAGATCACAGAATCGCTGTCACCGTCTCTTGATGCCTCATAAGGGTCAATGAAGCCGAAAGCGTTGGTGAAGATAGCCTTCTGCCGCTTCGCATCGAATGACACGAGTCGCGGCGATTGCTCAACCGAGACTGCTGGCCGAGGAGCAGGGTTCTCTGGATTCGTTAGTCCAATGGCTCTGAACATGCAGCGAAGCACCGATTCCCGGAATACGGTAGCCTCGTCTATGGATTCTTGTCGATGAAGATTTGGCCGCAAAGACGGTGAGGCAAAGGGGTTGAAGGCGTTCACGTCAAGTGGCGTCCGGGCATCGCGACGAAGATCTTGTGGATATGGCTGAGAAAAACTACTACGACCAGGTCGGCCGCCGCCGCGCGACATTTGAGTGTTAGTGAGGAGATCTCCCGCACTGATCCGGTCATTGCGCATTCCAGGTTCTGGAGAGGTCATTCTGACTAGAACATCAGAAGTGGCGTCCATGGATGTGCCACGTGCGGCCGCAAGGCGAGCTTGTGCAGCTGTATTTCGCCTCAAAGTTGCACTTGATCTGCGTCTGCGCCCTGCGCCTGGATTGTGCAATGCTATGCCCTTCATACCTTCTTCTGATCCAAGACGTTCCGTCTCTTTCGTAAATTTTTCCTTTAGTCGTTCCAGTGGTGCATCGCGGAGAAAGCCCGGAAGGTCGTATGTGGTGTATTTGTTCATCAATTTCTCGGTACGAAGTACCTCGTTCGTGAGACTAAGGTAGGCATGACTGGTAGCCAGAGTGACTCTTTGCAACCGTGTAAGGATGACTTGCACAATATGCGCCGTTGCCTTGGGATAAATGCGTGTTAGTCTGCGGAACGCTGTGGCTGGGATGATTGCGATCGTAGTGTCGACAGTAGCCCGGGCAACGATGTCGGGGTGAGCAGACTTGGGTTTGGTGCTGCGAGACGGCGACCTCCGGGCTTTTGAGCGTTTGATATGTTCACTGAATCCGTCAGTGTCAAGTGAAAGTGGGGGCACAGTTGGTAGTCGTCCCCCGGCGGTGGGGCTAGCTAGGTTGGACGTTCTGCGGTTCCGCAGTGTGCTTTCCAGGGGATCATTCGGAGTATGCGGCCGAGAACCATCCATGCCAAAACTACTGTCGCGAGTGACTGACGGGCGTATACCTCCTTCGTGTGGTGTTCCGGGCACACTTGAGCTCGGGTCAGTGTCTTCCTCATGGCGGAGCTTCACATCCTCGGTGAACAGCGAGAGGATCGAGAACAGGGACGACATAGGTGCACCATTTTTGACTTCAGTCAGCAACTGGTACCCTTGGCGATGCCCTTGGCCTGTGGATTCACTCGACCCTTCGCCCATGCCGTCATCTTCATCGGAGTCAGTCCCATCCCGATTCGATTTGACGAAGATCTGAACCAAGCCATCTACGACCAAGCAGAAGCCGTTCTCTTCTTCGAGAAGAATGGTCTCGCCAGCAGCAAGCCGCCTGGTCTGCATGGTGCGCGTGAGTTCATGGAATACCGGGCGTTCCAAGTACCCAAACACCTTGATTGCGCTCAGAAACTCGTCCAGGTAATTGGACAGACCCCTCTTCGAGTCGCCTTCCTGGCTCTCTGGGAAGACCTCGACTTGAGGGTCCTCGCGCTGCGGCTCTGGTGGCAGTCTTGCATACATTGTCAGGTACCGATAACGCACGAAGTAACTGATTGTCGACACAACGAACACGATGACTAGCATTCTACTGTTGTTAGCCCATTATCAGAGTGACACAGAGGGGCTCCTACAGTGTAGTGAAGTTCATGGTGAAGGTCAAGCTCATAGAAAAGAGCGTAAATAGCCATGCTGGGAGTGTGTATGTGACCCAGAAGAGAATGGTTGGCAGCACGCTTAAGACGGAGAGGATCACGCGTCCCAAGACGCCAAAGGTCGAAGATGGCGCAGTGTCGGCAGCTTTCATAGCCGCGTCAGACGTCTGCACAGCTTTCGCTGCGTGAGAAAGGGCGGCAGCGGAGCTCTTAATGAGCGACGTGACAGCTTCTGGGGCCGCCATGTTGACAACGGTATCGGAGGGTGACGATCCTCCTAGTTGCAGGCTGTCACGAGGGGCTCTGCTCAAGTCCACCAATGTATCCAGAATGAGAGTGCCTCGGAAGTTGCCCCATGGTGTTGCGTTCCTCGAGCACGTTTGGGGAAGCGGCGGACACACTGGCTTGTGACAGCCCTGCGTGAGGGTGGGTTTGGCTGACTAAGCTGCATGGACAGCGCGACCGAAGTTCGCGTATCATCGCAAGAGCTCAAGCTCCACCAGGGACGCGCCGAAGCCTCCCACCCATTGCGCCGCCATGCCTCCTTTCAAGGATGACCAGATAATAGTAGGCAGTCACGTGAGCCGCGTCGTTCTCTCTACGCATGCTTACATATGTGACAGATAATTGCGCCAGGCTCGGAGACGACTGTCGCCCAGCTTGGTCTACCCGAGTCCTTCACCCCGGGCAAGCTGCGCTTCCGGTCGCGCATGTTCCCCGCTGAAAAGGAGGGTGAATTCGAGCCTTACAAGATCCGCCGGAAGAATGGGAAGCCAGCGCAGGCCAACGGCGAAGCGAACGAGGAGACGCAGGAAGAGCAGAAGCCAACCGCAGACGGAGATGACGACGAGGTGCTCTGGGAGGAGGATCGCATTTCTGAAGAGGGCGCAGTCTGGCCCATACAGGAGGGCAGAATCGTGGACTGGCCATGCTTCTTCGCCCTCATCACGCACGTCTACAACACCCTGAACCCGCCGTTCCACACCGCGATCCTCCTCATCACACAGCCTGCGTGGACTCCGCGCGAACACGAGAAGCTCACGCAGTTCTTCTTCGAGAAATTCAAAACGCCGGCCTTCGGGGTGATGGATGCAGCGTTGGCGACAACGTGGGCATACGGAGTGCATACCGCGACTGTCGTCGATGTTGGCAAGGACAAGGCCGACGTTACTGCAGTCAGCGAGTTCATTCCGCAGACACAGGGCAGGGTTATCTCTTTATCGGGCTGTGGTGGAGAGGCTTTCACGGCTGGCCTGCTGTCAAAGCTGAAATCCAGAGGCTTCAATCGGGATATGTGCGAACAGTTGAAGAGGTCACCAATATGCGAGATCTTGATGCCAGGCACGCCCTTACCAGGCACGGGAGCAGCTCAAGAGAAAGATGTCATCACGAATCCCGCAGCCGCTGCTTCGACAGGTGCAATCAGCTCAGGGCCGGCCGGGGCTGCGACCATTGGCAACATTCCACGGGGACCAGGTGCTGATACAGAGGTCGGCGAAGACATCGCGATCGATGAAAACGAGGGTGTCCTGGACGTTGCCAGTATCGTCGCAGGCGGTAAGATGAATGAATACCTCGCAAAGAAAGAGAAGGAAAAGCAAGAGAAGCTCTTAGCGAAGAAGAAAGGTGCGCCAGCACCGGATGTCGCGAACAGGCAGGTGCGGCTACCCAACGCCAAGCGTGAGAAGGCAACGTTCCTGTACACGGATCACGCGCTATTGGATACGTTAAAGAACATGGATTTGGGAACGCAAGGTCTGGCGGATGCAAAGTCGGCATTGAATGAAGTGACAGGCAAGCAAGCCCAGGAGCATGGCGAGAGTGCTGAGCAGTCTTCTGCTGCTGAGGCCAACGGCACAGGCGAAAGTGGTTCTGGAGGTTCCAAGGGAGGCTCAATCAAGCGCGAGATCGAGGTTGGCACTGAGCGATTTCTATCCGACAGCGATGGAACTCTGGAGAAGATTGCGGCTGCAGTCCATCGCACCATATCATCTGTCGACGAGGTCCAGAAGCGCAGTGATCTCTGGGACAACCTGATCGTCTGCGGCAATGGGTCGAGGTTAAAAGGTAATTGATGTCGCTAGCCGCCTGCTCCCTTCCAAGTACTGACGTAGCATAGGCTTCAAAGATGCACTACTCCAGACACTGCAGGGCAAATACCTCATCTCGCCATCGTCGGCTACAATCTTCACCTCTGAAATTCCCTCTAATATATCCACACCCGCAGGAACAGGTGCGAATACGCCACAGCCGCAGCTTGGTCCTCATGGTGGTTCTGGCGTGAATCCTCTCCTGTTCGCAGCTACAGCAGGACAGACTCAGCATCTCACACAGCACGGAGGCAATCCTTTAATGGCAGGCATATCGCAGAACACACACTCGTCGCACGGCCAAACCCCGACCAACATCAAGGTCGTCAAGCCACCAGAGTATTTCCCTGAATGGAAAGAGGCGGGTTTCGAGGAGGCTGCTTTCCTCGGTGCACAGGTTGCCGCGAAAGTCATTTTTGTAGTCGACCAAGGTCAGAGCAAAGGCTATATGACACGTCCGGACTACAACGATCAGGGCCCGCAGGGGATCCACGATTACAGCTTATAGAATACGGCTTGTGTTAGTGACTCTGACGGTGATTGTGATCGTTACCGAGGCTAGGGGACGCACTTGTATACCCACAGACGGAGTTTTGAGGACTATTGGGACGGCTTGACGACGTGGCGCTTTCGGTAAGGAAAAGAGAGCCTTCGGCTCGGATTCTGGCGAGCTGTATGCAGATAGGATAGGACAACACCGAATGCAGACTCAAAGCAATCATGCCTTTCCACGATGTCACTGATCAGTGATGTTCTTTCGCGTTTCTTTTGTGAGTGATAAATCATCGGAGGACGCCGATAGGGCTCGGTCCGCTCCCCGTGCCTGACTGCTTTCCTCCCTTAGCGAGCCACTAGCCGCAAATGATCAGCCATGGCGTCGCGCAGTGATAAAGCTCTTCCTCGTGCCCCTCGGCTGAACAAGACGTTTTTGGCGTTGTAGCATTAAGAACATTGTTGTACAAGGACCTTCAGCTTTTCTCAACCTCCGAAGCATTCTAGTCATTCTTGACTTACCCTTTTCACTTCCTAACAGTTCTGCCTTCTAAATCACATCAACATTTAGAAACTCGACTTCGATTCAACCACGGAGGGAAACAAGAGAGGAGAGAATACAAGAAAAGAAGCCAAAACCCCCAAAAAATTGCTCGATATGGCAGCATCAGCTTCGATATCAAAAACAATCTACCTCGGCCCCTTCGTTCACAGCCAATCGCTCACAGAACTTGAGATCTGCGAGCAAGGGGCCATCGGCGTCGACGAGAATGGCGTGATCGCTTTTGTTGAAAAGAACAACTCAAGTGTAGAAGATATCAAGAGCAAGAATTCATCATGGCAGGACGCAGAGGTTGTGAAGATATCGGGAACCGGCTTCTATTTTCCCGGCTTCATCGACACCCACACGCACGCTCCACAACATCCCAACACTGGCCTCTTTGGCAAAACAACACTGCTTGACTGGTTGAAAACCTACACATTTCCCATGGAATCCAGCTTCAAGGACTTGAATCGCGCGGATAGAATCTACCAGAACTTCGTTTCCCGCACCCTCTCCCACGGCACAACAACTTGCGCCTACTACGCCACCATCCACGTCCCCGCAACAAACCTGCTCGCCGATATATGCTTGAAGCGTGGGCAACGCGCGCTTGTTGGCCGTGTGTGCATGAACAGCGACCTCAGCCCAGAATACTACCGCGACGAAAGCGTCGAGTCTGGCGTCCGCGACTCCAAGGCCTCGATTGACTACATCCGCTCCATCGACCCCACAGGCGATATCGTAAAACCCATCGTCACACCACGCTTCGCTCCATCATGTACAGCCGAATGCCTCACGGCAATCGGCCAACTGGCCAAAGACTGTGACACACACATCCAAACGCACATCTCCGAGAACAAGAACGAAGTGGCGCTCGTGCAAGAACTTTTCCCCGACTCCAAGTCCTACACCGATGTATACGACACCCACGGCCTCCTCACGCCCAAGACCATCCTCGCACACGCCGTGCATCTAAGTCCCGAGGAGCGCAAAACTATCTTGCAGAGAGGCAGCAAGATCAGTCACTGCCCGGCGAGTAACACGGCCATCACGAGCGGCTGCAGTCCCATCCGCACGCTCCTCAACGAAGGCCATACCATCGGCCTCGGCACCGACATCAGCGGCGGCTTCCACCCGTCCATTCTCGACAACGTGCGCCAGGCGATCTGGGTCAGTCGCCATCTGTCGATCCAAACCGCCTCCGACGCCGCCAAACTCAGCACCGAAGAGGCACTGTACCTCGCTACGCGCGGCGGCGCCGCGGTCGTCGGGCTCGAAGACAAGGTCGGCGGCTTTGAAGTCGGCAAGGAATTCGATGCCCAGATGATTGTGCTGGGCGAGGTTGGACATGGCGGGATTGAAGAGGGCCCGGTGGATCTGTTTGGCTGGGAGAGTTGGGCGGAGAGGGTGGAGAAGTGGGTTTATGCGGGCGATGATAGAAATACGGTGGCGGTATGGGTGAGGGGGAGATTGGTGCATAGGACGGGGAAGTATAGGGGGGCGGAGTAAGGATGTGGAGGGAAAGGAGGAGGAAGACGTGGGCGCGGTGTATATGAGTGCATGTTGGGCCTTGATACCTTTATAGAATTGGCTAGAGGATCTCATTTGTGTTGAAAGAGTCGTTTCTATCAAGCCATGCAGGAACGCATGCGTGCTCATTGTGGCTGCTATGTAGTGAGGACCAACTATCAGGTTTTATAAATGATTCTGGTCATCTCCATGGTAGGTTCATGTTCCGAATAGAAAAAGACAAAATTGCTAAGAGCTATACAGGAACATCTGTGGAATTAGTCTCCAGAGTTTGAGAGCTAGCAACAGTGCAGACATCCTCCCAAGGGGTGCTAGATGGTTAGGAAGGAAAAGGGTATATTCATATCGTCATGTCACCTATCTCACCCATCCATCTACAACCACCTCTCCACAGAGCTTCCTCCTTTCCAACAATCAGTACCCCCTTCCGCCAACGTTACTTGCCGGGTTCGCACGGTGATCCGCATCAGAGTCAACCCTAGGATCGAGTTTGTTTCCGACATTGCTCGCGTGCGGTCCCACATTCGTGCTGCCCACACCTCCCGCACCACCAGCACCAGCGCCCTGGATACCCACGTTGCTGGAGGGGTTGGCACGGTGATCCATGTCAGAATCAACCCTGGGGTCTAGCTTGTTTGCAAAGTTGGAGCGGTGCGGTCCAGCATTTGTCGAGTCATTGTAGGTGGTGTTTGGTCCTACGCCTGAAGATGGATTAGCGCGGTGATCCGCGTCGGAGTCAAATCGCGGATCAAGCTTGTTTGCGACATTGGAGGAATGTGGTCCAGCATTAGTCGAGTTCGTGGCCGTGCCGCGGTTATTCATATCGCTATCGTATCGTGGGTCGAGTTTGTTGCCTGTGTTCGTGCTGTGCGGGCCATAGTTGGAGGAGGTAGAGTGTGTTGTGTTCTGTGCTTCGACGTTCGATGCGGTGGTGGGAGGGACATTGTGGCCTACGCCATGGGCGGGCTCAGATCCAAGAGCTAAAGAGGCACGTCAGATCTGTGTGCTAAACAGCGAAGGAAGACAGCGTACCATGTCCGCGATAACCTCGATCCCACTCATCCACACCCTTCTGTGCTATCTCTTTGTTACGAGTGGCAGACGCCTTGTCTCCAGTGGCATTGTCGATGGCAGCGTTGAATTCGCCCCGGATAGCCTCACCGGTTCCATGGACCATGCCAACACCCTTTTTGATTGAGTCTGTGAGAGGCATATTGCAGGTAGAATCCTTTTGTTCAGGTAGTAGTGAAGTGGTACAAATGGGTTGATAGAGAAGGAGGAGCAGTTCAGTGAGGATTTTGTGCGAACCGGATCTTCGCGGGTGCAACGAAAATATATGCTCTACGTGGCGCTGACCTCACAGCAATCGCAGACAGCTCACATGCCTGTGCTGATCATGAAGCCGGAAAGCGCATTGAGTCGCAACAGGGGTATGATGTCATCGAGGATTCGTGGTCGAGGTATGCACTAGGCCTGGTTCGGCAAGGCGTATCTGCTGCTTCCCTACCACGACCCTGAATTCAACGGGTTTTGATTTGGTTGATGAGGCGGAAGTAAGTCCGAAAAGCGTAGTGAGATGTGCTTGGCTAGACAGACATCTCGTTTTGGTTCCCGTTGTCGGTCCCGGTCAGCACCCGGTTTTGGGCTCTCGCGAGCCTAAAATGAGGCAACCTTGCGCATCCTGATCTCTCTTCTCACTTTGTGCCCAGAAACTCAACGCCCCCACGACAAGCCCCATGGCCGATGCGGGTCGGCTGCGATCCCTGCAAATGGCGGCAATATTTGGTGCCAAATCGTGCTTACGCCTAGTTCCACCTACTGTATGCATTGGCTCAGTAACGTTAGTCTACATTAAAAGCAACGTCAACATGCCCTCCACCTCAAACACCGTCTTTAGCAGGCTGACCCTGACGAGGGTGTCCCGGTACTGGGCCAGGAGCCTACTAGTGCTCGCCGATGCATCGCTTTCGCCTCTTCGTACTTGCCCAAACATTCGATCCACCTTCTCCACCGCTTTGTTCTCGCCTTGAAGCAGGAGATACCATCCTATGCCTAAACTAAGTATTTGCTCGTTCAGCATGTCCTCCTTATCGCCCGCTTATCGCTCGCTTTAGAAGCTGCTTTCATACTATGGTATTGAGATCTCCTTGAACCATCCCGAGTCTTGGTGGGTATACCATACCATGCCAATTCATACCAGACCTTACCGATCACTGTCTCAGCCTAGCTGCGCGTGCATGGCCATGCATATCTAGCACGCATGTAGCACACGGCTAGACCGTGGATAGTCCACGGGTGGCGCAAAAGAGCTTTGGGGCCAAGTTTGAACCATGGTAAGGCTGTGTGCTTTTACAAGCATACAACGAGGAAAAACAATGCGTACTCCACGATGATGCACGGAAACATTGATCTGAGAGCGAAAGGCGATAATGTTATTCAGAGAGATGCGCAGTCGCGAATCCCGTCTTGAGGTAAAGCTGGTGTACAACTTTTCGCGGTCTCAACCGCTTTCAGCCTTGTACATCGAATTTGGCCCCATCGAATTTGGCCCCAACAACCCAGGGCAAAGCCTAGCCTGCGGCTGAGCCTGTGCTCGTGTTAGGGTGAACACCCATTCGTTAACCTAACGCCTCTTTCAAGTTTGCACCCCGCTAGGTATGCATCGATAGGCAATGCTCGTGCAGATCGGCGTACACAAATGTGACGCCTAATTAACATTCAGCACATGGTGCGAGGAGGGTCTAGTCGCATGTTGTGGCATCTATATCTTGACTCGCACTCCTCGATGGAGCCTCGTTGAACTTCTTCGATCTTTTGCGGTCCTTGCTGCCAACCGCCAAAATGAGCGCACCCAATTACTCTCAAGTGCCTCCAACGGACTTCCAGACGATCAATACTTCGTACCCACCACCCCATGCGTACCAGCTACAGCCCAATGAGAAGACACAGTTCGAGCCCAACGTCCAAGAGTACTCGCCTCCAGAGGATGATCTCTTAACGTCAGCGACTCCACAGACTGCAACAAAACGAGGGATCTTCCGGCTGCGTTCCCTTGCGCACAAGTTTTGGTTGCTGGAAGCATTTGCCAGTGTGCTCTCTTTGGCGCTGTTCGCAGCCATCATTGGCGTGCTGGCCTGGTACGACAAGTCTGAGTATGGCAGCCCCTCCAATGGTCAGCAGAACCTCTCGAAGCGGCCGACTATCTTCCCAGTTCTTGCCATCCTCAGTGTCATTATGCGGGCTACTATGCTGCTCCCCGTAGCCACCGCCATTGGCCAACTAAAATGGGGATGGTTTCGCACTGGCCGACGATTGCTCGATATGGAGCGCTTCGATGAAGCCGCACACGGTGTCCTTGGATCCATGAAACTGATGTGGACGTTGAAGTTCAAGTGAGTGATGTCTGTGGTGCTTGTATCAACACGCAGCTGAGTAGATTGTGCAGGAACGTGGCCACCGTCGGCGCGGCGCTTACCATTCTCGCCTTGCCACTCGATGCCCTCATCCAGAGCTCCGTATTGATCCCGTCGACGTTTGTCGTCAACGACGTGGTATACGACAAGTATCCCAACATCACGGGCAATACCACGATGCCGCGATCGACCTGGTACAATGAATCTCAAATCATGGAGACTGTGGACAAGTTGTACCCTGATACACCACTTATGAACGCGCTGCGCTTTGGTCAGTCCTACAGTAACGGACTCGCCGAGCTGTTCTCCCCCGTCATGAACGTCGATTGTCCGACCGGAACCTGCTACTTCCTCAAGGCCCAGACACTTGCTATCGACTCAAGGTGCGTTGACCGGACAAAGGACATTGTCACGCATCCGTCAAAAGGCAATACTGCTGCATACCAGTCGTTGACAGGCACCAATCTGACCTTCTACTACGATGGAGCTAAAGAGTTCGAGAGCCAGATGATCGCAACGTGGTCATACCCTGATTTCGAGGATAACAAGTACATGGACGACATGTTTGGCCCTGGTTTCCTTGGTCTTATTGTCCGCACGGCAATGATGCTTTCGGGGCCAGAAAACGCTACACTTGCATACGAGTGCGCGCTTTCATGGTCAATTCGCACGAGCGAGGAGTACATCAATGCGACGTCAGAATATCAACTAAGCTCGCAGGACTACCCGGTCAAATTTGACGTTGAGTACCAGCCGAGCAATATCAACTGGTGGTTGATGACTCCAGAGCAATGCTACGTGCAAGGCAAGGAGATCCCAAAATCCAACGATACCTTCTATAAGGACAACTGTTTGTTTGCAGTGGGCAGCCCTGCCGGCAGAGGTCTCGAGATCATGCTTCTGGACAAGGAGGACGGCTTCATGGGCAACTCGTGCCTAATCAGTGAGAATAACTTCACGAGAATGAACCCGTTCATTACGAACCTTGAGTCCGCTCGCGTCCGCGACAATCCAGAGGACATATTCGATGCAATCAGGATCATGTGGTCCAACATTGCAATTGCATCCTCATCCGCCGTTCGCCACACGACTAGCACGGTCGACGGAGGAGATCTCCAACTCACTACCGAAGGCACAGTCTGGCGGGAGATCTTCTACTACAGGGTCGACTGGGCGCGCCTGGGTTTCCCTGCCGTTGTCGTTGCCTTTGCCGCGTTCTTTGTGCTGTACACTGCTATCAAAACGAGGAAGGAGTATGCTTGGAGGCGGTCTGCGCTGCCTCTGCTGTTCCATGGTATCGAAGACCGCGAGCGCATCGCATTGGGTGATGTCAGGTCGTTCCTCACCATGCACGACGTCGCCGAGAAGCTACATGTCAAGTTGGAGGAGCATGTGGACGCGAACGGCGCGAGATTTACGACGCAGCATGAGGGGTAGATGATGTATTATGAACATGAACGTCGCGAAGACATGGATACAGGATTTCATATGTTGATTAGTCGCGAAAATTTAATTCTCTATTTGAAGTTGTGATTAATGTCAAATATTTGGACGTCGTGGGGATGGTGCTTCGACGTGTCAGCGTAAACCTGCTCGTAAGGAACAGCAGCTGATGGGTCCATGAGGGCGTGTTTCGACTAGAAGCTAGGTTGTCCAAGAGTAATGTACGAGACTATGAATGCCGACACTCTGAGACTGCCTGCAGGTGGTAGACTACAATTTTGATAAGTCATAGAGAGCGTGGGTCACGAAGACGGAACCCTGTAAGAGAGAATATTAGGAAACTGGAGATGTATAATTATCTAGTGGACAAGGAACGAAGGTAACAGTAAGATGTCTCTTTACTTATGAAATGTGCAAAAATATAGCTCTTATAGTTAGCCAAGCCATTGCCTTGCATGTTCTCGTACTGCCTGCCGGCCCTTGCAGCGAAGAGAAAAGTTTAGGTAACCTACATTATTACAGCATCAGAGACCACATAACTTAGCGCAGTAGTGCGGCGAGTTTCGGATGATTTCTCATGGTGGGGCAAACGCAAGCTTGGCTCTTGAGTGTTGTAGTCAGGTTTTCACGGCTTCCCACGAACCACGACAAGGCTCGTACGAGGCGTAACATCGGAGAAACTGACACAGGTCGCTACGATATCATCGCCTAGTCTTGCTGCTTGCAGCAGGCATGGATGGCCGAAATATGAGTCGGCTGGTGGTCCTTGGCCATTGCTGTATTACCCGCTACTTCTACATCATTTGAAACCATGAATGAATGACGCAGCCCTGGAAATATGTTTTGTGGTTCATGGGGTGTATTTTGATAGATAAAGTTACATTCTTTGCCATCATCCCGGATTGCGGTCATTGCGTCATACCACCGACACCATTGAATCTATGCCACACTGCTCCGCTGACGCCACATGCGATTTCACGGCTACCAAGACAATTTATAGCTTGCCGGCCGCCAAGAAGTCTTCAAGACCAGTCTTCACTCGCTTGGTCATGGTCTTCTCGCCCTCACGCACCCAGACACGAGGATCGTAGTACTTCTTGTTTGGCTTGTCATCGCCATCGGGGTTGCCAACTTGGGTCTGGAGGTAGTCCTTCTTTGACTGGATGAAGTCGCGGACACCGGAGAGGTAGGCCCACTGCATGTCGGTATCGAGGTTGACCTTGACGACACCATACGAGATAGCCTGCTGGAAGTCCTCGACGCTCGAACCGCTGCCACCGTGGAAAACCAGGAATACAGGCTTGTCGCCCTTCGCGTTGGTCTTCTCCTTGACGTACTGCTGGTGCTTCTGGAGGAGCTCTGGGCGAAGCTTGACGTTACCGGGCTTGTAGACTCCGTGAACGTTGCCGAAACCGGCAGCGATGCTGAAGTATGGCGATACGGACGACAGTGCTGCGTAGATGTCGTAGATGTCCTCTGGCTGAGTGTACAGGGAGTTGTTGTCAACATCCTCGTTGTTGACACCGTCCTCCTCACCACCTGTGATACCAATCTCCATCTCGAGCCACTGCTTCATGGGAGCGGCGCGCTCAAGGTACTTCTTGGTAGTGGCAATGTTCCAGTCCTTCTCCTCCTCGGACAGATCGATCATGTGGGAAGACTCGCGATAAATTAGCACATGCCCCTGATAGAACGACTATCTAAACTCACGAAAAGGGGCTCGCCGTGCTCCTTGAAGTATGCCTCGTCAGCGTCCATCATGCCATCCAACCAGGGCAGCAGCTTCCTATCTCATGTCAACGATATTCTATCGTAATCGCCAATTGCGAGACTGACTTTGCGCAGTGATCGGTGTGTAGCACGACGGGAACGCCGTAGATGGGAGCGATGGAGCGGATGTAGTGGGCGGCAGCGACCGAACCCGCGACGGATGCCTCCTGGTTCTTGTCTGCTCGAAAGTCAGTTGAGGTTCGCATGCCCTCTTTGCAGCAGACTCACTGTCGACGCCCTTTCCGGCGAAGTAAGCGGCCTGGAAAGCTCAAATCAGCCTCAAACACTGGTCTCCGGTGCTCAATTGACCTACTCCACCCTGAGATGTCTGGAGGATGCTGTGCAACTGTCAGTATTGATTGGCCCGGAACGGCGCGTTTAGCTTACATTGGCGACTTCGCATCGCGGGCAGCCTCAAGAGCTGGCTTTGATTAGAGTCGATGGCGCGTGCTCGGAAACTGAAGGTCTTACTCGCAACAACTGTGGAGGAGGAAGTAACCTGAGATT
>TARA_R110002003_G_scaffold70_9_pt1 | contig 26427 bp, 20 predicted proteins | sample TARA_R110002003 | Tara Oceans TARA_R110002003 (sample SAMEA4396441) | marine metagenome | biome: Westerlies Biome; feature: [SRF] surface water layer (ENVO:00010504); material: water (ENVO:00002006), including particulate matter (ENVO:01000060) such as... | depth 5 m
CAGTCCTAGGGAGAGGTAGTATACGATCAAGCTCGCCCAGAAAGCCTAGCTGGTATTAGCACTTCATCACCCGATAGCGAGATCAGTGTTCACCTTCAATGAGCTCTGCATCGTTTCTGGTTCCAAATCAAGAATGTGTTGTCCCATGCCCCACTTTGCCTCTTTACAACGTCAGCAGGCGTATGCTATGTCGGTAAAAGAAGACGCACGGAAGGCGATGGCAACCGTCAGACCGATGGAGCAGAACTAGCGATGTGTTAGTTCGCGCATGGCTAAGCTCGAGAATTGACTACCATTGCCAGAACGATCCCATAGTCTTCTGTTCCCGGGCATCGGACCAGGAAGAAGCGAGTGTACAGTCGCAATGCCACGACCAGGGCTGCAATGACAGTGAAAGCGGTCGAGACCTCGACGGCTTGACGACCGCGAGGGTTGTCCGACGAGGTAGTCATGATGCTGGAGTCTAAAGCTGCGCGAAAAGGTCAAGGATACGTCCACGTCAAATAGGCTCGAGCGACGACGGGGATGTTCGTAATGTTGAGGTTCCCCTACATATATCGATCGCCGGGGGACAGGCATGTGTAAGACAACACTAGGGTACTGTCAGCCAAACTGGGGAGCAATCGCCAGGTACGTTCGGAAGGGAGACTAGGCTGTCACCAATAAGAAGCGATCGCCGGACAACCCGCCATGCAGGTACGGGAGATCCTGAGTGGGACGGCGAGCAGAAAGTCATGGGCGCAGAACTGTGAGAGCGTGTGCACAACGTGCCTCGCTCAACGACCATTCATGTGATGGCATGCTTCCGGCTTGCTCGGCATTGAATCGCAGACATCTTCCTTTCTTCTATGTGATCATACCACCAGAAACACAGTCCGACGACGTCGCACTATTGGTCCCCTCGAGCGCCGACGCGGTGGAGAGCTGCACGGGTTGCACGACAGTCTTCACCTGAGTCTGGCATCCAGACAGACCGTTCCTGACACTGCCCGGGCGCAGCGTCTTGATCGTACATCCCTGAGTCCATAAGATTTGGAGAGGACTTCCCCTCTTCTCGGTGTCGCGAAACCCACGAATCACGTAAAATTAGTCACCCGCTGTGCCATCGATTACGAGCCCTTCATCTGCCGTGACGCCATGCAGGAGGACCTGCAGCGAAGATTTACGATAAACTTTCAAAGAGAATTTTTCGGGTGCGCCATCGCTTCATGTTGTTGTACGCGCAGGCCATCCGCGTTTCGGTGTTATGCCTGCGGGGCTCAGCTGCAGGGTCATGATGTGGATTGCGTGCTGCATCCTAGCCGACTCCTTGTTGTCCCAGCGGCCCACATTATGGGGTGGTATGGTGGGTGTCTGTGCATGCCCAAGCGATCGATGTCGACTGTTCTTGAGCGGGCGGTGGCTTTTCGCCGATTCGCGATGAACCGACAACGAAGGCGAGATGAGGCACACCAACTTTGGAGGCTCAGGAGGTTCGCGGTAGCAGAAGACGGCAAGTAAATCTGAACCCAACCTGACATGACAAGTCAATTGACATGTGCAGTGTTTGCTCTTGCACGTGAGTGGCTGAAAGTAGCGCAGATCACTGGAAGCTTGTCGATCCGCCGGCAGGAGCATTCTCGGGCATTTCTGGCAAGTCACTGCCTTTCGGCGACCACAGAACCCATAATATATCGAACGGCCATACTAGGAAAGACGCAAGTAGATCAATCCGAGCCGGGAAGCACCAGCCTGGCGATCCATGAACATGTTCAGTGCGGAAGGCGCGATGCACACGACTCATGGTCAGCTAGCCCTATTGCCAGGTCACGCAGCTCCAGAAACAGTCCATGTCCATCTCAGTCCTTTCTCAATGACTCAAGCTGAGCAATAGTAAACGCACACCACATTGACTGGCATTCTCAAGGATCACTACCACCTTGACTGGGCAATGCCTGGTCATTGGCCTGCTTGGTTTCCCATCGCACTTCACAAGCAGAGGGCCTTGACATGCGGGCTGTTGTCCACAGCATCCATCGAGAATATAACGAGCAATGCCTTCGGTGACGATTCATTTTCATTCCTTGAAGGTAGTAGAGAGCAGCATCGTCCTCGAGTTCGAGCTTTAGTAAACCCTGGTATATTCGCACGCTCCTGTCGCGCGGCCGGAGTGATCTGTGGTGGCCTTTGTCATGCTTGAAGATGGGGCTGGGTGCGATGAAAAAGTCACCTTTAGTGCTGATAGCTTCTGTAGAGAGAGTGATTGTGCTTCAGATTTAAGCCTTGATATGTTGTCATCGATGAGTTGTTTTGAAGTGGGCTTTGAGAACGTAAGCGGGTGAGAGATCAAAGATGGGATTGAGACCGATCGTAAAAGAGGCATGTGAGGCAATACATTCAGTAGTCTGGCTCAGGTACTCCCGACTTGCGACGTGCCTCGCTTTTTCTAATAAAACATGTTGGAACGCGTGCTAGCCTTCGGGATCTGATGCCTCCGCGCTCTCTGCTCTCTGTAAATCCAGCCGCTTGCAGTTCTCGCTAGAGTATCTAAAGGGACAGGTAGGAAGGTACAACCCCCTGCTGCCATGCTACTATTACTCTCACATGCGGCGAAGGCCTGACTTTCGCCCACGCAACTGGGCCGGCCAAAGACGCGCTTATTGCCAATGTTACTCGTACCGAGCGTCTCTGCGGCGGGAATCGCGTCCCTTAGCCTGCCTCAAAGCAGCTCTTTACATGTAACAGTGCAGCAGTGGCAGTAAGTACAGCGACACTATAACCCACGCGTAGTGGTGAGAAGATGCTCGTTCATCGCTCATCCGTCACGTCCACGCAGGGATTATCGCGCTAGTGGGTGTTAGCGGGAGTCGGCGACCCTGACAACAACGGCCGTGAACGCGTCCACAAACAAAAGCAGTCGCTTCTCTAAACACGACGCCCCTCAGCGCCCACAACACCAACACCTTCGTTTCGGCTGCGCTTCTCATGACACTCGCTCAGTTCGTGCACATCTGAGCCCTTTCCTTCTTTTCCTCTCTTCTCCGGCGTGCAGGCGATTGCAATTGCCCTGTGTTCACAATGGACGACTCTCTGATGGAGGACTCCGTCTTCGACGACGGCGCGAGCTCTGACTTTGCGCCGCCTGCAAAGCCCGCCAAAGTCACCAAAGCGAAGGCAGCGCCGAAGAAAGCGGCAGCACCAGCAAAGCCGCGGGGACGGCCAGCAGGCGCGACAGCGAAGCCCAAGGCAGCAAAACCGGCGAAGGCCGCGCCCAAGAAGAAGCCCAAGGACGACTCAGACGAGGAGAACTCAGACATTGGCATGAACGAAGACGCACTCGACGACGACGAGTCGTTGCTTGCAGACACCCCACCCAAGGCGAAGAAGGCACCTGCGCCAAAGAAGTCGAGCGGCAAGCCCCTGGCGGACATTGCAAATGAGAGCTTTGGACTCGATGGCGTGGATGAGGCACCTGTGGCGAAGCCAGGCAAGGGCGCAGGCGGCGCGAGCAGCAAATACCAGATGGTGGGTACCATCGTGAAGTTTGCCAAGACAGACGCTGATCAGTCTCTAGTTGACCCATTTGGAGCACATCATGAAGCGGCCGGACACATACATCGGCTCCGTCGAGCGACAAACCGACAAAATGTGGGTTTACAACTCAGCAACCGAGAGCATGGAATACCGCGATGTGACCTACGTGCCTGGTCTATACAAGATCTTCGACGAGATCCTTGTAAACGCCGCCGACAACAAGCAGAACGACAAGAACATGAGCGAGATTCGTGTAACAGTAGATCGGGAGACGGGCGAGGTCTCCATCAAGAACGACGGCAAGGGTATTCCGATCGAAATTCACCAAGAACACGGCATCTACGTCCCGGAGATGATCTTCGGGCATCTTCTCACATCTTCCAACTATGACGACAACCAGCAGAAAGTCACTGGTGGTCGTAACGGTTATGGTGCGAAGCTCTGCAACGTCTTCAGTACCGAGTTCACCGTCGAGACGGTCGACTCGAAGCAAAAGAAGAAGTACAAGCAGACCTGGACGGACAACATGAGCAAGATGGGCAAGGCCAAGATTACAGACCAGAAGTCATCCGATGACTACACCAAGATCACTTGGAAAGCCGACTACGGCAAGTTCGGCATGGATGGCATCGATGACGACTTCGAAGCCCTCATCAAGCGCCGAACGTACGATATGGCGGGAACGCTCCGTGGCATCAAGGTCTACCTCAATGGCGATCGCGTCAAGGTGGCTACTTTCGCAAAATACATGGAGATGTACACCAAGGCCATCTCGCGGGAGCAGGGCAAGACCGAAGACGACAAGGAGAAGGACGTCATCATCACGGATAAGCACGATCGCTGGGATATAGGTTTCGCCGTTTCGGATGGGTCGTTCAATCAGGTGTCTTTCGTCAACTCGATCGCAACAACTTCCGGCGGAACGCACGTCAACTACATCGCCGATCAGATCGTCGAGAAGCTGATGGCTGTCGTCAACAAGAAGAACAAGGCTGCAGTCAAGCTCAAGCCTGCCCAAATCAAGAACCACATCTTCTTGTTCGTCAACTGCTCAATCGTCAATCCGGCTTTCACATCACAGACGAAGGAGCAACTTACAACAAAGGCAAGCCAATTTGGTAGCAAGCCTGTGCTCAGCGACAAGTTCTTGAAGGCCATTGAGAAGACCGAGGTCATCCAGAATATTATGCACTTCGCCCAGCAGAAGGCAGACCAGATGATGAAGAAAACCGATGGCAACAAGCGCAATCGCATCAACAACGCCAAGTTGACCGATGCAAACAAAGCTGGAACCAAAGACGGTCACCTCTGCACACTCATTCTCACTGAGGGTGAGTCGGCCAGTGTCCTGGCACTGGCTGGACGTGCTGTTGTCAATCAGGATCTCTTTGGAGTCTTCCCACTTCGAGGTAAACTCCTCAACGTTCGAGACGCCACTGTCGATCAGATCATGAAGAACCAGGAAATTCAGAACATCAAGAAGTTCATGGGTCTTCAGCACAAGAAGGAGTACACCATTGCTGATATGAAGGGTCTCCGATATGGTCATCTCATGATCATGACGGATCAAGATCACGATGGTAGCCATATCAAGGGACTGCTCATCAACTTCCTGCAGTGCCAGTTTCCGAGTTTGCTTAAAATACCCGGCTTCCTTCTCGAGTTCATCACACCTATCGTCAAGGTATGGAAGGGCGACCCAAAGCATCCGCGCCAGTTGAAGAGCTTCTTCTCCATGCCAGAGTATGAGGAGTGGAAGGAGCAACACCAGAACGAGAAGGGTTGGGATCACAAGTACTACAAGGGATTGGGTACCAGCGACATCCCAGATGCGCAGGTCTACTTCAAAGACCTCGACACCCACATGAAGCGCTTCCAGGTCATGCGTGAGGAAGAGGAGAAGCTAATTGAGCTGGCATTCTCCAAGAAGAAGGCCGACGCTCGTAAGGAGTGGCTGGGCAACTTTGTACCTGGCAACCATCTTGATCTGACAACATCTGAGATCTCCTACGACGACTTCGTCAACAAAGAGTTCATCTTGTTCTCCATTGCCGACAACTTGCGATCCATCCCCTCGGTTATGGATGGCCTGAAGCCTGGTCAACGCAAGGTCCTCTACACTTGCTTCCGACGAAACATCAGGAAGGATGTCAAGGTCGTTGAGTTGGCTGGTTCCGTGTCTGGCTCCACCGACTATGCCCACGGTGAAGCTTCCATGCAAGGCACCATCGTTGGTCTTGCGCAGAACTTCGTCGGAAGCAACAACATCAACTATCTAGAGCCCAGTGGTAACTTTGGTTCTCGCCTACGAGGTGGTGCCGATGCCGCCAGCGCCAGGTACATCTACACACGCCTATCGCCTTTCGCACGTCGGCTATTCCACGCTCACGACGATGCACTTCTGAAGTATGGAGAGTCGGACGGCCACAAGATCGAGCCTGAGATGTTCGTTCCTGTACTTCCGACGATCTTGGTGAATGGCTCGAGCGGTATTGGTACAGGTTGGAGTTCAGAAATTCCAAATTTTAATCCCATGGATATCATCGACAACCTGCGAATCCGTTTGCAAGAAGGCAGTTCGAAAGAGGACATGAAACCAATGATTCCTTGGTACAAGGGCTTCAATGGTACGACACAAGACCTGGGAAATGATCGTTACCAGTTCACGGGTACGATTCGCCAGACAGGCGAGAACGAGCTCGAAGTCACCGAGCTCCCAGTCCGCTACTGGACACAGGAGTTCAAGGAGAAGCTCGAGGACATCATCAAGGCCGAGAAGACCCCAGCTTTCATCAAGGACTACATAGACTACAACACGCCAGATCGAGTGCATTTCATCATCAAGATGGAGGACAAGCACATGCTGAACGCCGTCCAGAAGGGCCTAGAAGAGACCTTCAAGCTCTACTCGCGGCAGGCGACGTCCAACCTTGTTGCCTTTGATGCTCAGGGCCGCATCCACAAGTACGCTACTGTCCTTGATATCATGGAGGAGTTCTACCATGTCCGTTTGCGGTACTATGAGAAGCGAAAGCAGCATCAGCTTGAGGTCATGGAGAAGGAGCTCTCCAGAATGAACAACCAGGCCCGTTTCATCCAGATGATCATCGACGGTAAGCTGGTTGTGTCGAAGAAGAAGAAGGCCGTCCTCGTTGCAGAGCTCTTGAAACTCAACTTCACGCCATTCCCCAAGGTGGAAGATGCGAGGAAAGCAGGCGAGGAGGAGGATGCAATGCAGGATGATGAGGAGACCGACGACGCTGAGGTCGAGGTCAAAGCCAACGACTATGACTACCTTCTTGGCGTAAGTTACTCGCCCACTTCTCGCCACGTTCATACTGACTTTACTAGATGGCCATTTGGTCACTTACACAAGAACGCGTTGAGAAACTCCGCAAACAAATCGGTGACAAGGAGGAAGAGGTTGACGCCCTCATCAAGATGTCGCCCAAAGACATCTGGAATGTGGATCTGGATGCCTTTGTCGATGAGTGGAACACGCAGCTCGACGAAGAGGCTAAGCGCAAGAAGAAGATTGCCAGCATTACCCGTCGTGCTTCCCACAAGCTTGGTATCGGTGCGTCCAAGGGTGGCAAGAAGAAGAAGAGAAAGGCTGGCGACGACAGCGACTCAGATGACGACTCCGGATCGGACTTCGGCCCGGCTAAGAAGAAGGCAAAGCCAAAGAAAGAGGGTCTGCTCGGCTACCTTCGTCAGGACCTTGAGCCTGCGAAAAAGCCCAATGCAACGGCAGCCCTCAAGAGCAGTTCAGCCTTTGGTGCCGCTCCAGCGAAGCAAGGAACGTTGCTATCCCATCTCGTCAAGAAGGAGAGCACGCCTCAGACCGATGGGGCATCTGATGACAAGTCTGCGGCAGATCCTGCACCTGTCGCTAAGCGTGGACGACCCGCTGCTACGGAAATCGTCAAGAAACCGACTCCCGTTATCGACTCAGAGGATGATGAGTCCGATGTCTTTGCCGCTGTGGCTAAGGAGGCTGAGAAGGAGCCCGTAAAGACTGTTGCTGCCTCTCGCGCTGGACGTGCTGCTACTAAGCAAGTACCAAAGTACAATATCGACGGTAGTGATTCGGATTCAGACGGTGAAGACTTGCTCGGCGATGTCAGCACCATGGTCAAAACGATTGGTGCTGGTAGCAACGGCGTACCCATGTTCAAAGCGACTGGTATCACTCGCCCTGGCAGCAACGGAAGCGCTCGCCCTGGCAGTTCTGCTGGGGGTCCAAGAGCTGCAAAGAAGAATAGCCCCATCGAGATCGACGATGACACTACCAACTACGAGGGTCTTATGCCTCAACCGTCGCCTAAGAGGCCAGCTCCTCGAAATGTTAACGACACGATCATGAGCTCCGACGATGACGACTTTGGGCTGGCTGTGAAGAAGCCGGCCCCCGGCAAACTCACCGCAAAGCCAAAGGTTGCTGCTCCAAAGCCTGCTCCAAAGCCCAAGGCCGCGCCTATCGTCGTGAAGAAGACCACAGCCTTGTCGCCCGCAGCCAAGGCCTATGCCGCAAAGTTGGCAAAGACCTCGGGTCAGTTCGCTAAGCCTGCACCGAAGGCAAAGAGGCCCATCGCCATCGACTCCGACGAGGACATGGAAGACGCAGACGCTATCGCCAACGACATCCTCTCCGACGAGGACGAAGACGAGCCCACGCCCAAGCCTGCAGCTCGTGCTCCGGCAGCTCGACCTGGTCGACGCGCTGCTGCTAAGCCCGCGAAGTACATTGTCAGCGACGATGAGATGGAGTCAGACGAGGCGAGCGAGCCCAGCTTCAATGACGACGATAGCGACTGAGCGTTGCGTGGAGATGGTGGACATGCAGGGTGTTTGATACCCGGGGCATGGCGCAGAAGGCGTTCTTTCGAGCCCTCGGATGGCTCTTTTCTTTTCCCAAAGGATCATCATATCAGGACCTATGGTCCGCGTGGTGTTTGGCGTCGCTTTAGTACCTTTTACATCTTATCAAGAGTGTATACTTATACTACGCAGCGAATCATACTTGGCCGCAATGACATGTTTGTGTGTTTATGCGATGTGCTTCTTCGTTCTTGATGGTTGATCTGGCTTGTATGTGCTGTTCAGCAGGTTCACATCAATCGTCACGTTGATCTTGGATATTTACAGTGCTCAAACCATATACGACATGATCATTGCGAACGATGCAGAGGCACAATCTTGGCTCTGACAGTAACACTTTTACAAACTTCCGAGCATTTCACGAGCGGAAGTGCCAGTGTCTCCAGCAAGCGTCCACGCCAACAGGGCCGCCATCTCCATCGGTCCGACGCCCTCACACATAACTCCTCACGCCGCGATCCGATCTCCATCTCCGTCCTGCGACAAATGTCGTAAATCACACAGAATACTTCCTTCAGGGTGCGTGCATCACCCATGTCGCCGGTCCGTCGATGACAGGCGGATAGATTGACACAACGCCCACATTCCACCGCTCCGGCCGTCCACTCGGCTTCGCAAATGGCGACAAGGGAACTGCCAAAAGGCTCGATGCATACCGTATATGGCTCAATTTCGCACGCAGCGGCTGGAAAGCGCGATTACTGGCTCGCGCGGAAAGGTCATTGTGTGGCAGGAGCATGATTGGAGCAGCAGCATCTCAGCGTCACTGTGGCGGCCACGTTCACCGGAGATCGGATGTGCGACAGCCCCAAAGACGCCGGCTCACGGGTATAGGAGAGAGTGGGGCCGTGGTTTAGCGGGGCTGTGTTAGCACTCGTGGATGAATGGGTGGTGAGGGGGTGAGAGTGTTGAAGAGGGACGGAGAAGGACGCTGGGTGCTTGTGTGACATGATGTGTTGGCTGGTAGCCAGCATGGCGGGAAAGCGTACGAGTGCGAGAGAGGAAGACACAGCAAGAAGACTTTCTAGAGCAAGCTGCAGTGAACGGGCGGTTTCGGCTGCAGGTGGGTGGAGGGGCAGGGCGCTCAAATAATGAGGCTTGCTTGTCTGCTTTGCCTCTTTTGCAAATTTCAAGGCACCGTGAGACGCTGAGTCCAAAAGTCCTCGTACCGTGCTACCTGTCAAATGTCAGTGCTATGTTGCCCTACCCGAGTCGTGGCACCTGTGTCCCCACAGTGCATCTGGCCAACAGCACCGTCAACATGAGTTCGCCAAGCGTGATACGCAGGAAGCCGCAGCCCAGTTGATCTAATACGCGAGCCATGGTGTTCCTTTACTTTCGGTCGAGAGCATATTGGTGTTGGCATGATCGATCGTTCTGTTAGCCAGGCTCATGGCGTCAAGCTAGCCGTCGACGGACTGAGGAGATTGATGCTGTGGCCGGATGCCTTGGTCGAATGGCGCAATTCACTTGCGTCTCGTCAGTAAGATGATTACTGGGGTACTCACGGATTGAGAAGAATGGTCTGTCGTTGCAGAGCTTTAGCGATACGTATCTGAAAGTGGTAGAGCGATGCCGCAGTGGCACTGCGCACGAGTCTGATTCTCGAATTGTTCCGCTCCCACAAGAGAAGGCCGTATGTGCTTCGAACAGGCACCGGAAGGCCATCGAGACTCTTGTCGCATGAAATAGCCCTTTTGGGAGGGAGGACTCGTTGCTCACCCGGCAATCCTAGCTCGTATGACCAGACCAAAAGCGCCACAAAGCTTGATTGCATCACTACAGCTGTCAGTCAGAACCTACCATAAGTTGTCCTGCATCTGTCCTCGACCGATCCGTTCCTCAAACACGCTCTGGCAAACCGTTCCGTTGCATGTGCGTCGTCACCTGCGTCACGAGTTCGCAGTGGTTCCGGAGCCAATCGGGGGACTTTACGTCCATGTAGGGAAATTGTCTGTGGTTATCCCTGCACGTTGCCGCTGTCAGTCCAGCGATGAAGCAATGAGCAAGAGCGCTGAAGTGTACCCGTTCGAAGCGAGGCATGACAATGAAAACGTGGTGGTGCGAGAACGACCTGGTGGGGCGACAGCTTCTCCCGCATTGCCATACCTGGCTGGGCTATCCTCGCACGTTCCCAATGTAACTAGTCTGCGATGCAGGGCGATTTTGACAAGCCGGTAGCACGATATGCTGACCATCAGATATTGGGCGCTAATTTGCTCCCTCGTCCGGGTCATAGCCCGAACATGTAGTGTGAGAGTCTCGTCATGTTGCGAGAGATTCTTTGGCGACCTTCGAAATGTTGTAACATCTAGGCCGGTGCTGCCGCATGCTGAGCAACAAGGGACCAAGTAACATACTTGGTGATCTTTATTCCAGACACGGAAGCGAAACACGAAAGACTTGGTCCGTTTGCAGAGCCCGATACCTGTGTCAAGGGACGGAAGCAATGGCTTGAGTTTCTGGCGCTCAGGTTCGAAAGGTCGGCTGCCAGCCAGGCGTCAACTTGCCTAGAGCTTCCTCGTGATCTGTGGGAGTCTAGTGAAGATATCTTGACACTCGTTGTGGCGAAAAACTCTAGGTCCTGCTGAGGTTAGCACCTCCCCATTGCGACGCGGCTCTGATCGGTAAATAGCTGTGAAATGAGGCCATCACTGAGCTGGCGCAGTATGATATTCGAAAACGCTACTTGGATGTCTATAGTCTTGGGTCAATGAACATGTTGTCAGACGTTGCAGTGATCTGTACTCAACTTCGTGCGCACTTGAACCAACAGTGCTCAACAATCCCATGTAGTTCAGCAACCGTGGTGTGCGTTGGGATGTGACCCGGAATGTACCGAAATAGGAAATATGCCCGCTGTATCGATGGTCACAATTGCGTCTCCGATCTCTGAAGGCTCGATGGGTACCCTATCCGAGGCTTGATACTTGGAAAGACCAGCACGCAGTAGCTCTTGATGTCACAATCGAAAGAACGTAATTTTAGATGCGCCAGGTCTTGGAAAAAGCAAGTCGCTGTGCAGCGTGACGCCTTCGAGATCGCGTTCGTCCCCGTTTACCACCTCGTCTCGTTAGAACGACGATGGCTGACTCGAAGTTGCAGTCAACGTGACGTCTTGACTAGGAGACCCTATTGATTTGTGTCTTCTTTGCGTTCCAAAGTGTTTAGTGTGACTCAACACATATTGCCCTGTACTGTGATGCGTACGTATTGTTACAGGGAAAGAAGGCTCCTCCACGCCTATCGAACCACTAATTTGGGACTGTGTGACCAGCGGAAGCGGGAGCGACTTGGCGGGGGGTTGTTGAATACATATCAATTATGGACACACTCCAATCCGGGCGCTGTACGAATGACCTGCGCTCTTGAGGGTACATGGAGACGTCGACCAATAGAGGCTAGCAACAAGAGCCGATCAGACCATACCTTCATGACGGCGCTCTGCTCTGACCGGATAGCAATGTGCGTTGTTCGAATCTCCACCGCCGGTCGCGCGCAGTGACAGCGGGCCATAAAGCATGTACCAAGGACAGCCGCATGATGGCTCTGACGCGCCAGGTTTCGCATATGACGACTCTAGAATTGTCCCAGCAGAGGATTTCGTGGATCAGGCATCACGGGTCGCGACAGCTCGGGCTGCAGCTTGGCCTTGTCGTCTTTGAGCGGTCTATACTGAGACATAAACACCGCCTTTTCGAACAATTCGGCCCACAACTGTTCCAAACATTCCCGACTGCGGCCAAGTTCTTTCATCCTTTGTTGATCACGTCCGGTGAAGCACGTCCCAGACAAATGTCCGCCCCCAAAACTCCGACCGCAAGCAAGTGATTGGGCTTGCATAGGGAGATGCCGTGTCTCACTGAGACTATCAGCATCGCTTGGGCGAGAGACATCTTTTTGCTTTTCTCAGCAGGCACACGAAGCTGTTTGTAAAGCCAGAAGACGAGAGCAACAGGGGCGAGACTGATCATCTCGAGTATCGCCAATTTGAACAAGGCTTTGTGAACACAAAGACCTTGATGCATCCAACCAAACGTCCGGTGTGGTTGCAATTTGCCGTGTAGGCTGCCGAAATGGTTTTGGAGATAGGTGATGGATCCACGTTTGCAATGCAGACGGCCAGGGAGGGACGTGCGTTGTACGAGCGGAAAGCTGCATGTAAACACAGGCAGCCGATTCGTCCTTTGTGCATGCTAAAGAAGAGGTTATTGGGTTGCCTCTGATTTCACCGTAGAGTCGTTGCGAAGCTGCCCAAAGGTATGCCCTCCCATCACGGTATACGGCGTCGACAACTTAGCCTCTGTGCATGACGTCGCAAAGTGCTCCGCTCCGAACCATTAGGAACGAGCAGAAAGGCTTCCTCCAGGTCAACCTATCAAGACCAAGGGGTCCGGGATATGCCTGGCTTGGAGTGAAAGCATCCGAAGTCATCATGTCCGCCCAGAGGTCCGAGAGACTGCAAACTTGGATTATTGCCGCGCATTCACACGTCCCGTTGCTGATTGGAAGTGTTTCGGCTGCCCATAGATAATCTTCAGGACAAAGCGCGTACAGTAGGGGTGCCGGGTTGGACGCAGGGTTTAACATGGGTGGAGTGTTTGACGCGGTGCAACGCCAATCCCTCGATCCTATCCTCCCATTTTCGCACTGTCCTGAGCCCAGTACATGCTTTCGGTAGCGATCGTTTGGTCCAATCAGCATATTTGCCGCTTCGCAACCTGTCAAGCCATCTAGTGTGCGTACTGAAACCCAGCATGCGCATTGCACACCGGAGGTCGTCTGCAAGGCGCTCGGACGAGCTTTGGCAACGCACATAGGCGTAGCAGCTAGCGGGCCGAAGAGAAGCGAAATATAGCCTGTTAAAAGGGCCCGGAAAGGGCACAAGTACCGGGGCTGGCCTTCGATGTGCATCGATACTCTGTCTTCTCACCGAATCTGCTGAACAACAACTTGGCTCACAAGGCATTGAGAAGGTTCAGACTCCTCTATCGAAACCTTTCCAACATCTGGTATGAGATACACGGACTGATCGTTTCTCTCCGTGACATCTGCTGACTTGTCCTTTACCCCACAGATTTGAGTCACTGCCGAGTTGTGCTATTGCGATAGCCGAAAAGAGCATTCGTTGGACACCCACACGAGGGCATCTGATCGCCACGGGACCGAACCGTTTGTCGCGCAGCGCCACCTTCATATCCCCGCCGACCAGCGTGGTCCTTCGCCTGATCACTGTCATTCCCTCCTGCCGTCGTTCAGACCATTGTTCACCATATCATTGCCTGACCTGCGTACGTACGTTAAGCGAGTACATGTCTACATCTTCCACAATCTGACTGACTACTTAGGCTGTTGCGTTGCCTTGGGCCGTTGCGTTGCCTTGGGCCGTTGCGTTGAGTGTTGGTCCGCCTGTCGTATAAGGTGACTGATTCGTCCTCGTGGACATTCTGCAAACGTGCTGTTCGTCAGCCTCTTCTTTCGGACCACTCCCACCAAACCTCTTTGCGTCTCAGAGCGACTTCCTGTTCCACGGCAGCTCGTCCCAGGCCCTCGATTCAGTTTCGTTCTCTCAAGTCCGCCATCTCTGGTAGACACCGGTACCAAGAGAAGTCTCCGAGCATTTCACTCCACTAGTGCACACACTCACAAGTGTGCTGCGTCGTCTGCCGGTCATGAAGATAACATCTTTGCTCAACCCATTCTGCAGCGACCACTATGGCCATCGCGGCTCGCAATCCCCCACCCAAGCTTCCACGCCGTACTCAGGCCCTCAAGTCACGATACCGAAGCGGCAAAAGGTACCGAAGGACGCTCCAATATTCTCTCAAGGCAACAAGATCGTCGGCTTCGTCAACTATCCTCCACATGAAGTCGAAAATGATCAAGACTTGATCACGGAACACCGACGCTTCCAGGTATTTCCGCTCGGGGAGATCCGCAAGAAAGGAGTCCGACATATTCCATACAACAGCGATAAGAAGGACTTTCTCGAAAAGACCGGACGTGACGCATTCGAGAGTAAGGCGCGTTCCACCTGACGAAACTTCGGAGCTAACCTGCCCATAGTGTTCCAGTACACGTACAAGAGACCGGGCGAGGAGAAGGAGTATGTGGTTGTGTGGGACTACAACATTGGCCTAGTCCGCATGACGCCTTTTTTCAAGTCTTGCAAATACTCAAAGGTGCGATCGTCCTCTGTCCAGAAGAGTTGTCGCTGACAGCTGCAGACCATACCCGCGAAAGCGCTGAGAGAAAACCCGGGGCTGAAGGACATCAGCTACAGCATCACCGGTGGAGCGCTGGTTTGTCAAGGTCAGTCACGAGTACCCTTACGATGGAACGCAAATTCACTGACCTTGTTTAGGATACTGGATGCCCTACCAGGCGGCCAAGGCGGTAGCAGCAACCTTTTGTTACGATATTCGCTGGGCACTCACACCGGTGTTCGGCAACGATTTCCCTTCGATGTGCTTGCATCCCAAGGATCCCAACTTCGCAAAGTTCCTCATCGATCCCGCGATTGTGCGATTCTGCACCATGGAGACTGCTCGGTTCCGCATGGAGGGCGTATCATATCGTCTCTCACAGCCGATGGCGCCGTCCCCAGTCGAGACACCGAGAATGGGCTTTGGGCAGCCGCCATGGACTTCAAAGACATCGAAGCCGCGCGGTACACGAACAGCCGATACCGAGAGCGGGTATGGAACCGATACGGATCAGAGCGACAAATGTGCTTTCTCGCCGCAAGTGTCGCCTCGTAGCGAATGGACGACGGTCAACAGGTCGCTCTCGCCATGCACTCCATGTACGACCAACTCTTCCGCGATGAGCTCGCCTGTCAGCGCCCATGTCCCTGCACTCGCTCAAACGCCGACTTCTGTCCCATTCTTGCAGTACGATGAGCAGCACCGCACCAAGCGTACCCACTCCAAGGTAGCTTTCAGCGACAATTACGATAACGAGACACTGGATCGCCCTCGCACCGCTGGCATAGTCGACCGCGACAACGGGCAACGCTTCGAGCACCCAAGTGATGTCGGGCGCACGCACAATGATATTGAGGCGGCGGAGTTGTTGTTGTCGTTGGGCTCCGGTGGAAAGATGCTGTTGCCGCCGACGAAGCGGTCGCGTCGCGGCTCGACAATGTGAGGAAGGAGCTCCCCACATCTCCATGACGCAAGCTCGTCTGGTGGCACTTTCCTTTTCGTCCAACACGACGTCTCCAAGCCCTTCCAGCGCGCATAGTTGGCATTTTCCTTACAGTACTTGCACTCGGGTTAACTTTCAAAAACGGTAGACTGGCTCAGACTCTCCGCGTCGCGACAACGCTGGATAGTGTAGATAGATGCGATCTGTTCATTCGACTTAACTCGGTCATATTTCATAACCTTGAGACTGTCACTATCCGCTAACAAGAGCCCTTGTCGTAAAGCTCACTTTGACTTTGCCTGCGCCTTGAGACTTTCAATCTTCTTCTTCGTCCCCGCAATCGTCGGCTCCTCATCCCAAATATACAGCACACTCTCCTGCTTCGTGACCTCCGCCGCCCACTTCGAGAAATTAGGCAACGCATCGAATCCATCAACAACGGATTGCGGCAACAATCCGTGTCTCGTGAGCGCATAGATGCGCAGGATGAAAGGTGCCGTGAGAGCCTCGGCAAGGGTGACCTTACTGCTGCCATTGAAGAACGGCGCCGCGTCCTTCAAGAGCGGTTCGATCTCTTTGCGCACAATGTCGACGAATTCTTTGCCCAGTTTCTCCTGCTCTGCCTTCTCGTCTGCCCGAAGGATCTGGAACCAGAAGCTGCCGGCTTTGGAGAACCAGGTGTCGACGAAGAAGTTGATGCGTGCACGAGTCAATGCATCTTTGGGGTTGCCCGCCGCCGGAAAGACGTGGGAGGGGTATGCATCGGCCAGGAAGGTGGAGACAATGCCTGACTCTGTAATGATCTCGCCATTGAAGTCGATGGCAGGCACAAGTCCTCGCTAGAAGCTGGTTAGGCGCAAGATAGACAAGGAAGAAGAGGCACTGACTGGGTTAATCTCCAGATACCACGGCTCCCTTGGCTTGTCCAAGTCGATGATCACCTCATCGTACTTCAACCCCAACTCCTTAAGCACTATATGTGCACGATGCGCCCACGGACACCGGTGATTTGTGTACAGCGTGATTTTGGGTGCGTCTCCGTTCACGTGAGCCATGTTGAATATGATGTCAGCAACGAGCAGGGGTCTTGTGGTCCAGTCGAGTAGAGCTTGCAATGGCAATAATAGACACGAAGTGTAGTTGTTCACTCTTATGTACGGATGCGAGTGTGGTTCGGGATCGGGAAGACGCGAGCAGAAATGAGCTTAGAAATCAATCGATTGCATCAGAACCCTAATGGATCGCATGCTAAACGAAAACGTGGGGTATCATGCTGCGTGCGGAGAGCGCCAAAAAATAAAATCGGACCTCCGAGACTTTTCGCCCGCACAGTCGGAGGGATTCGACGTGTCGGAGGAACCCATAACCGCCTGTCCGATCCATCCCAATTTGAACGCCCAATATGCTATGCTTCCTGCTGGTCTAAGACCGAAACGAGTACGCCAGAAATGCTGTGTTGTAAATGCAACATGAGCTCGCGCAACAATGCAATGTGAAAGCGCGACGTATCTCGTCCGCCAGGTCATCTAATGACGCCGTCGCCTTCGATGTTCCACTCCATGGCTGTGCTCTCGCCGTTCTTCTTTGCCCGGCGTTTTTCGTTGCGCTTTCGTCTCCGCTCCTCTGCTTCTTGCTCGAGTTTATCCCTGTTCATTGCCAGTCGTGTGTCGAGATCGGTGACTTCCTGGAACTTGTCTTCGTCGCGCTTTCGTTTGAGGTAGCGGAGGCGGTCGCGTACTTCTTCGACCGTTGCGCGTCGTACTTCGCCGGACTGGCCAGTCGCGACTAGATGCTGCTTGCTGTTTAGATGCTCGACGTATTGTATATTGTCCCTGGATGATGTGTCAGCATATTCACTCGGGCGTTCAGTGGAATGACCTACTTGAATGTGAGGTCGCAAGCCTGACAGTATGCGCCTGCTCCCTTTCCTCGTTTTCCAACACCTGCCGCTGCAGACGTGAGGGTCTGTTTGCCGATCATTTGGCTCCAGTCTATCCTCTCGGATCTTGCCTCTGTCTGCTTCAAGTCCTCCGGGGTAGACGCTCTCCGGCGGTACGACTTCCCGGCTGCCTTTGCTTCATATCGCTCTTTTGCTTCGTCGCGCTCCTTCGCCTCCCGTTCCTTCGCCTTTTTCGCCATCTCGTCGCGATTCCATGTTTTCCTGAAGTCCGTGTCCCCACCGCCTTGCGTTCCATACGCGCCTGCCTTGCCGCTCATGACGGGCAACTCGAAGTTGGGAGGCTCCGGGGATTGTAGCGCTCGTTGACAATATCAGAGAAGATGATGGGTGATTAGATGGACGGGCTGTGCGTAGAGTTTGTGCGAACCCGAAACTGGTAGCTGTAGTTGCGGTTGTGCTTAAGCTCGAGAACATTTCGAGTGAAGCTTCACTGCCAAGAAACGCACGGACACAGCTCCCATGATGATCCATGATCCATGAGCCTACAGTGCTAACATCAACGAAGTCTTTCATGTTTGATGCAGTTCAATTCAGACAAGTTATGGGATAGCTACTGGGAAGCTTATGTTCGACATTGAGCATGCCAATACCGAACGGGAAACAAATCGCCGACGACGCAAAAACTCCTTGCTATGCTTCATTGCCAGGGAAGTGATAGTCCCCAAGATGCAATCTCAAGCTCACGGCGGAACCCAGGGAATACAACGCCATTGCATGCTGAATCACTATACCATCAGTCGTCCTAACGTCGATTTATCGTTGAGGGAACAACGTTCTTCGAGACTCTTTCGAGAGTGGAGTAATACGTCGCTCAATAAGGAAATGGCCCGGGTGGTCTGGGAAAGGCGCCATGTTGGAGGGGAGGTGTAGGGACTGGCGGCGGGCCTCGCATCACACGGTGCAGGGCTGCATGTCTTTCCGGACCAGCAGAGCCCTCTCTGTCCCTCCTCTTTTTCTTCTTCTTTTCCACGCCCACGCTAGATGCATCAATGTATCCCCGATCGTATCCCCTGTCGGCATAGCCAGCAGCCGCGAATGGAGGCTGTATAACCTCCTGGGAACGATCGCTGGGCAACCTCAGTTCTATGAGACTGTAGAAATAGTCCAGCACTACTGGGTAGCGAAGGACGGAAGCGCGCCAGTCGGCATCTATACCCCGCTTCAACTCTGCGTGCGCTTCCGCAATTTGCGACTGTAGCGTCGCCACATACATGTGAGGAATCGGTGGACGACCACTATAACGCATGTATACGTCGTAGTTGGGTAAGGAAGCCAGGTATGCGGCGTGGGCTTGCTTCCGAATCGATGTTAGGCTTTCGAAAGCCTTGAGGATGTGTTGGCGAGCGTGGTTAATCACCCAGTCTCTGGATCACAATTAGCAAGCGGCCTAGCACACGTAGAAGGTCGCGCACCGTATCTCGGCCAACCTCTCATCCATGGCCCGCTGCTCCGCCTGCTTGACTGCAATTTGCAGCCGCTCCGATTCGCAAGGGCATTCTGGATAGGCTGGCGCATTGCAGATGGCGCAATTAGGAGCCTCATCCATCTCTCATGTACCGTATCAGACAGAGCTCTCGGTCATTGTCGGGTTATAATGATGCGCATACGGTCCTCGATTCAGCCACGGGTTGTAATGAGTGGGCGCAAAGCGAGGGTGTGGTCCAAAGTACGGTCGGTTCAAGGACAGGCTGAAGGCGAGAAGCTAGCCGTCGGGTGGTCAAACATAGGCGGTGACAAGAGACATGTTACATGACGACTGTTGTGGAGGACGAGCCCGGATATTGGCTAGCCTGTGCGGCTTATGGAGTGGTTCTATGGATTGGACAGATGGTTTGATGCGCAGTGAGTTGGCAGATCGCTAAGTTCCACTGAGGGCTCGACCTCGGCATGCGCGCTAGGGGTCGACTTCTCAACGAAGACTGAATTGTCCACAACAAGACATGCCAGCCTATGCAAGAGCCTGAAGAATCGTGTCAATGATAGACGCGAAGTCTGTGGCGTGGTGAGTACATATTCTAAGTGGAGTGTGTAACCCCACCCCGCGTTGTGCTTGCGAACCCCGCCTTGTTCAACACGGGCGACCATCGTGACTGTATCATCGACGTTAGTGCGAATTGCAGATCGAGAGACTGGTAGAACTAAGTTAGATGTTAGATCTGTTGAATTGGTGTCGAAATGCCTGACGCTTTCGATGGGCGGTTTGCCTTCTTTTGTCTGGAAGCTGTGCAGCAGTTCCCTCGACTGAGCAAGCATGCAAGGCCATTACTTCCCCATCCAGAATGGTCTTGATCGTCTTCAAACATGCTGAGTGTGTTTCGAACGATGGTCATAGTGCTGTCTCGAAAGAGTGGAATGGCCCAGTTCTACCGTGTTGCTGACCCTATCTTCTGAACATTCTTGAACCACTCCCGAGGGGAGAGTCTTGGTGAGAAGAACATCAAACGAAATTGTATTCTGGTAAGAGAACAAATATCGGGCAGCTATGATAGTGTTGATATGTGTCTGCAACTGCGCAGGCAGCAGTTGCAATGCGAACGCAACTGCCTGAGGCTCACACATGACGTCACAGTCACTTATCGTCTTCCCTAAAGCGCACCATCCCAATCGCAATCATGTTCGGACTCCTTGATCACTCTTATCCGAAGCCAACGGAGATGTCCTCTGAGTTGCCCGAATATCGGAGTGAAGCCCGAAGCTTTACAGAATCGGATACACCCGGGTTACGCAAACGCCGACGCCGCCTTCCAGTCCGTGTATTCCGATCCATGAGCGTCGCACTCCTCGCAATCCATGAAGCCAGTAGATAGGATGCTCAGCACCGGCTCGACGTCACAGCTGACCGCTTGCTGCGCAGCATGCAAAGGCCGCGCATATATGGTAGCATGCCACGGCTGGAACTGCCAACTTTGCAACTTTGCACATGCATCTCGGATGTTCCCCAGACGCGGTGTTCAGCCCAGTTCGGCCTGCCCACCATCTCCCAGAGAACTGCCTGCCAATCAGACAACACTTGGCGGCTTAGTGGGCCAACATCGGTGGGAGCGAAGTGGGGTTTGTCAGCTTCTGCTAGGCCGCCGACCCGCCGGTATTCGCGGCCACGCAATCTCGCGACGGTAATTTTCAGCCTTGCGAGGTGGTATCGACGTCGAAGGGAGTCATAACAGAGATCGTGAGGGAGTGATGATCCTCAAAGGTAGATTGAGGCTCCCGCAATGCATTGAAGTCGTCTTCGGTCAACGCGGAGGACACTATTGGGGTGCTTGAAGAATAATGAAGCCTGACTCAGCGTTACGACCGTCGTATCCTTGTGTCCTTACTGGCCAAGCCCCGTACCTCGAATGGCCTGGTCAATCTTCGGGACGCGCACGGGCCGTACGCCCTTCGAACTTGACATGCATACAGTTCTGTATAAGCGCAAAGTGTGACTGGACTGGATCTGGTTGGATGATGGCTCTTCTTATCCAAGATGCAAGCCCTCCGACATTGCATCCTCCTCACGCCTTATAGTCATTGTTCGTCCATACTTTGCCGAAAGGCGTGTTTGTCATTTCCCCTCGACGCCGAGTGGACGATACTCCAAGCGTCCAAGAGCCCAAGGTGACATTCCATCAGCATGGCGACCCCAGCTGCCTCCGATATGGGCCAGTTCTTCGATTTCGGGGATGCGGCCATGCCAGATTTGTCGCACGATGCGACCCTGACCACCTCGAACGATGGTGCTGGCGAGGGGTGAGTAATACCCTTCCCCATGGGGTGTCGAAGCATAGTGGAGCACCTCCATCAACATGGCCGAGCCCGCACACTCTGGACGTGCTCTGAAGCCCGACTGATCTAGATCAATTCAAGTACGATGCTAATACAGACTAGCTTCCTTACCAACGAGGAGCTTCAGAGCATCACCAACAATGGTGCCGAGTTCAACACAGACTTCTCAACTCATTTGCCCCGATACCAGAAGCCCGCCCACCCATGTTCTTATTGTCGGTCGAAAGGACTCGAGTGTTTCATCTATGATGCCGATGGCTCAAAGCAAGTTCGATGCTCACCGTGCAATGCTCTGTTCCGGCCGTGCAGCTTCAGCGACCCCGAGAAAATGCCAGCTCTCAAGCAAAAGACCGCCTTGGACACGTTGGACGTCGTAGGCGAAGATGACGAACGATGTTTCGGTGGGCTCACCGGCAAGAAGCCAATGCGATGTCTGGGTCACATGGGACCCATTGAGGACGATAACCAAGGAGACGAACGACCGAAAAAGGGAGCCGCTGCTGCCCGCTTTCCACGAGCAGCTGTTAAGATCCTCAAAGACTGGATACTGCAGCACATTGATCACCCGTATCCCACCGACGAGGATAAAGAGTTTTTGAAGCAGCAGACTGGTCTTTCAATCGGCCAGATTTCGAACTGGATGGCCAACACCAGGCGAAGGCAGAAGGCACGACCCAAGCGAAGTGCTTCTCCCAGTATTCGTCCATCCACTGAGGCTATCAACATGCCTGCAGGCAAGACCTGGGAGTCCTTGAGTACGTATCCCAAACCAGAGTCCAGAAAAGCCCACAAGTTCATGGCGTCCGCAACATCCGGAAGGTTTCTGACCTTCCGTGTGAAAAGCGGACAAGTGGCTGGCAGCGAAGACTCTCAGACTGGCACTCCTCCACCGGTGCCAGTAACACAGCAGGAGAATTGTTTCGGTTAACTTGCTACAGATCCATTCGAGCGATGGCAGCACTCTCCTCCTGAGAACGAGCCTGCGCCCTTGACTGCCATTGCACAGGCCGTGGAAACATTTGACCCGCCGGTTAGCACAAGCAGCAGCTACCGAAAAGACGCATCAAACGACAGTACCGGAAGTTTTTCTATCTTCCGAGCCCCATCAATCTCCTCACTGGAGACTGGCCTCACAGGCATGTCATCAGGCTCCATCGGCTCGCACAATTCCGCCTACTCGTACGGCTCACGACACTCGCTTGGCTCAATGAACAGCTTAAAGTCAAAGGAGAGGCGCAGGCGACGACGCCTCCCGACCCGCGCCCCCAAGGCGGAACCTAACGAAGCTCCTCGGTTGTTCCAGTGTACGTTTTGCACAGATCGATTCAAGTCGAAGTACGACTGGTCGCGCCACGAGAAGAGCCTTCATTTGTCACTAGAGAAGTGGATTTGCGCACCTATTGGTGAAGTCATTGCCGACAAAACGACTGGTAAGCCAAAATGCGTGTACTGTGACGCCCTGGAACCTAGTAAGGAGCACTTGGCGACACACAACCACAAGGGCTGCGAAGAGAAGGGCCTGGAGTCTCGGACATTCTACAGGAAGGACCATCTCCGGCAACATCTACGCTTGATGCACGGCTGCAAGATGACACCCAGCATGGAGTCTTGGAAATCAGAGGCCCAATATATCAAGTCTCGGTGCGGCTTCTGCCAGATGACCTTCGACAAGTGGCAAGACCGTGTTGACCACCTGGCGAAGGAGTTCCGCAACGGGGCAGATATGAAGAACTGGAAAGGCTGTCGTGGACTAGATCCACATGTGGCCATTTATGTCACGAACGCCATGCCGCCGTATCTCATATCAAATGAGAGCAAATCTCCATTCCCGTTCTCGGCCAGTAATTCTTCAAGCTTGAAGGTAGGACTCCAGATTGGCGACTATGTCGGCCTACAACGGCCCCGAGTGCTGCCCACCTTCCAGTACGTGGATGGCCAGGCTGACGTGAAACAGCAATCACACTTACAGCTCGAGAGTAGAGATTTGGAGTATCTCTTGCCCAGCACTCTGGAGAGCAGTCCAACGAACGATCTATTCGTATCGTATGAGGATAACCGGGACAGCAACAGGATTGGACCGATCCTTCTAACGACACCACGACATTATTCCGCTTCCGAGTCTCCGCAAGTGAATCCGAATGCTACATGCTGGGAAATACTCACTTTGCGACTCGGTCGATATGCGCGCCAGCACATTGAGAAGCATGGTGCTAATTCTGTCACGGATAAGATGCTGCAAGATCAAGCCCGTGTAATCTTGTATGAGGACGCGGATGGTTGGGAACAGACGGCAGCCGACAATCCGGAATGGCTGAATCTGTTCAAGAAGGCACATGGCATCGATACAACGACTCCTGTCACGGGTGAGTCGAACTTGCAGCTTAGTTGCACAGATGTTCTTTAGTGTTTAGGCTAACATCGCGTCTAGGTATCAATTCACATCACGAAGTTTACGAAGATCTTGGCATCCACTCGAACAGCGTGCTGGACGCGAGCTTCAACGTCAACAACTTCGGCTGTCTCGATATGGCACAAGACGACCCTGCTCGCGCTTTAGCATTCGAGTGCTCACTATCAGGCTCAACCAACCTGACCAAGCATGCGCGCCAGCTTTCCTCTGGTCGCCAGACTCCCCATAGCATTCCAGGCCTGTCGGGCTCCGTGTCGGCGTCGCCAACTTCACTCACACCAATGACGACCAATGAACACTCCTTGGGCATCTTCGCACCCATTTCAGAAATGGCCTGTACATCTGCAGGTGGACCTTGTTACGGCGAGAACGGCGAGGTGGGCTTCTCGGTCCGCAAGGGGGCGTGTTCGAAATCACAAGGAAAGAAGAAAACCTACTGGCTCAATGATGCCACCGCTTCCATGGCCTCATTCAACGCCCAATACTCTGCCGCTGGCGAAACGACCAATGAATGCGCAAAAGTTGGCTTCCGCTCATTCGACCCCATCGTCGAGCAGGGGTGCTCTGCTACCAATGACGAGCTCACAATGCCGTCTATCCAAGAGAAGACGTGCAACAAGAACGGCGACGCGATGGCCGATATTGGCGATTTCCAGTTCCCGAGCTGGGACCAATTACCCGAGGATTTCCAGAACCCGACAACGAGCGCGGACTTCCATTCCACGATTCCGATTAGCACGGCAGCGGGTGTAGAGAATGGGACTGCGACGAGCATGGCGTGGGATAATGACGAGATGAACTTCACGATGGATATGGATATGGAGCTTGATATAGATCTTAATGTGTTTGGGAAGTGTTAGGTTGAGCGAGGCGCGCCTTTTAGATTCTGGGGGATTTTCTAGCTGTTCTTGTTCTTTACATTGGAGGGTTCGAATGGCGTTATAGAATCAGGCAGGCTGGTACGGCGCTTATCTACATCGTCGGCTCTTGTTAACGGCCTCTCCACACAAAAGCTCAGAAAATGTAGCGAGTTGTAATGGGAATGAAACACGATCATATATGCACAGATCAGCTCATGAAGTCTTGTACACCCCGTGACGATGGACGGTTAAAACTGTCCTGAGCATGAAGATTAAGTTCCCTCACTACTTGCCGGTCTCTCCTACCATCAAGGGTCCTTTCTTGTTAAAAATAATCTTGTAACCGAATTGTACATGTTTTGTCAATACTCTCGCGATCCTGTGCCCATGTAGCACACTCATGCACCTACCCTTCCCTTCACCGACCACAACCATGCAACAACCCACTCATATCCCCTCCCAACAGTACAGCACCACACGAATACAATTCCCACCCCTCTGCCTCCCCGCTGTTCAATCCGGGAACGCCTCTCTAGAGCCTTTGAGTATAAAGCTTTCACAATCGAGCAAGCAGACACCAGCACGACCCCCGGCGTGGTGGCAGAGTGGTTATTGCGCAAGACTTGAAATCTTGTTCCCTTGGGAGCGCAGGTTCGAGTCCTGCCCACGTCGAGTTTCACGGTTCTGGTATGCTGCTTTGGTTGATTTTTGCCTGGGGTCGTGGGCGCGCGGTGGGGTTTGTGGTTCGGCTGGGATGGGCGGTGGTGACACGGGGTGGCTGGGCGAACCCACTGCTTTCGAGCGAGTTTGCATCATCTTGGAGGGGCTTGTGAGGTGTTAAAGAAACGTGGGGTATGAGTTTGAGCTTGGGATGAATGTGGGATTGATGGGAGAACGGAGGCAGAAATGAGAGAAAAGGACGCGTTACTGTGGATGGAGCGGCAAGGGGCGATGGTGGTGATGTGACATGAGCATGTTCTATGTTTCATCTCTTATGAACTTTTATTTTTTGGATATTCTGATGCACTCAGAGTTGGTCCGCGCTCACTCTTTGCACGATGATACCGGACGCCGCACCACCGCCATTGCAGATCGCAGCAGCGCCGTACTGACCAACTTCCAGCTGGTGCAGCAATGTGACCAATATCCTGCTGCCTGAGCTACCCAGCGCATGTCCGAGGGCGATAGCTCCTCCGCGTGGGTTGACGTTGTCCGTTCCGAGACCAAGAATCTTGGCATTGGCCTTGATAACGGCAGCGAAAGCTTCGTTGAATTCCCAGATGGCGATGTCTTCTTTCTTGAGCCCGGACTGCTTGAGGAGCTTCTCGACGCAGGATGCAGGAGCGATAGGGAAGTCGATGGGATCTAGGTATGTTAGTCAATGGGTTAGGTAGCGCATGACGATTGCTACATACCAACAGCAGCGTCGGCATAGGTGATGATCTTGGCCAGAACACGGCTGTCCTTGCCATATTGCTGTGCAATCTCCTTGCTGCCCAGGACCAACGCTGAAGCACCATCGCTCAACGGCGAGCTGTTTGCTGCCGTGACTGTGCCGTTGGGACCCTTCTCGAAGGCCGGCTTCAGAGTTGGGACCTTGTCCAGCTTGAGCTTGTTGTACTGCTCGTCTTCTGAGATGACAATATCACCCTTCCTCGACTTGACGGTGACGGGCACAATCTCCTCCTGGAACAGACCCTCCTTGTATGCCTTTTGCGCTCGCTTGTAAGTCTCGATGGCGTAGTCGTCCTGGTCCTGCCGCGAGACTTCGTATTTCTTGGCTGTGTTCTCTGCGCAGTTGCCCATGTGGATCTGGTTGTATACATCCCACAGACCGTCCGAGATCAGACCGTCCTGTAGCTTTTGGTGTCCGAATGGCGGTTGCTGGC
>TARA_R110002003_G_scaffold73_12_pt1 | contig 26365 bp, 42 predicted proteins | sample TARA_R110002003 | Tara Oceans TARA_R110002003 (sample SAMEA4396441) | marine metagenome | biome: Westerlies Biome; feature: [SRF] surface water layer (ENVO:00010504); material: water (ENVO:00002006), including particulate matter (ENVO:01000060) such as... | depth 5 m
GTTGACTACACTTGATGTTGAGATATCGTTGGTTGTTCTTGCTGTTGGTGTCCGAGACAAGGGATACGACGACACCGCTGCGATGCAACATCCAGGAGAGTCTGGACAATTCGATATTCGCATAGATCATAGATTTAGTATGAAAGGATGGTTTGCGAGGAGCTGTATGAGTTGACTACACTGTGACGCTTGATATCGTACTCGGTCTGCTGGGCGCTTGGCAGGGGCTCGGGTTGAGTGTTCGACCACACGACTTCGCGGTAGCGCTGATCGTATGAAACATCTTTAGGGCTTTCTGGACCGTAGGATATCAATCTCGAGAGTTTTGTGGACTTGTCGAAGCTGTGTTGTGAGTTATTCCACCATGTCCCTATCGTGCCCTCCTTTGCCCAACGGAAATACTGCCAGTACTACAGCCACACCACATGGTTTCTTCAATATCTGCCATTCAAACCCTTCAAAATGTATCAGATACTCGGCGTGGATATTCTGGTACGTCGCCCGGCTCTGTGTCGCGAGTTATTCTACGATGTCTGCATTTTGGCCCCTTAACTGAAAGACTTCAGACAATATACCAGAACCACACCGAACAGGTTCGAGTACGTAGCGTTGTCTGTGAGAAGATTTAATACTTTAATTAAGGTTCTAAAAGAGTAACTAGCGATGTAGTGCTGTGATACTATGGAAATCTGCCCATGTCTGCATTTCGGCACCTGCGCAAAAGGGCTTCAGTGAGGATTTGCGGAGAACGTCGAGCAGGCGGGGGTAGTCCACCTTGTCTGTGATGATTGTTAGATGGTCTATTAAGGCTTGCGTATCTTAGTTGGTGGTGTAGGGCTAAATGTGCAAGGCAATTGCATCGTGTCTGCGGTTTGGCCGTACGCACCACTGGCTTCTGACACCAATTGTGCATGCGCTGTAAATGCCTGTACGTTCCCATCTTGTCTGTAGTGTTATTTACTCTTTGAAGTACCTTTGTGTAGAACCGGCATGTCCTTGCTACACTGTGTGTGGAGATATCCGACTTCATCGTTCTGGTGTTGGTCAGGACTTCGACCCCTCGAGAGGTGCTACCTCACCGTGTCAGCCGCCCGTAACTTCTGACCCTGTCTATGACATTCTTGACATACTAAATAACCTTCTTGCAAGTGCGCTATGTCCGCCCGGTCTTGTGTTGTGAGTTATTCCTCTTCATCGGTCTGGTGCCTCCACCCCTCAAGAGCTGCTACCTCACCGTGTCCGCCGCCTGTAACTTCTAACTCCGTCTATAACAATCTTGACATGTTAACTAGCCTCCTCGCAAGTGCGCTATGTCCGCCCGGTGTTGTGTCGTGAGTTATTCAACTTCATCGATCTGGTGTCCCGACCCCTCGACCATCACCACTTCGCCGCACAACACCAGGGGAGATATAAAACAGGCTGAGCTGTATCTTCAAGACTCAAGTAACCACCTCAGCTTAATTGCAAGTCAAACTTACCACGTTGCCTTCTCATCCTCCTCACTCTAGGGAGCGCATCTCAACACGAACACCAGCAAAATCCACAACACCAAGTCACACCAGCGAAGAGAGCAGCAGTTGTCTTTATCAGTTTGCATTGTTTTTGTGCTATGAAGCTATCTGGGTGTTCTATCTCGTAGTCGTAAGAAAGGAAAAGCCTCTCTCGTAGTGGGAAGCCATCATCATGGAAGAAGCCATGTGCCATCGAACTCATGTCGTGGGTATCGCCTCCAATCCATTTCATCCATGTCGTTGTGTAAAGCAAGAAAAGCAAGTATTAACGCAAGTAAGCTTTTGAATCGAGGCGTGCTAATAAGCAGAGGCCTGTGTCGAGTACCATGGGGAAAGAAATCCGTCAACGCCATCCATATCCGTCCGTGTCCATGCATGTGCGAACTTCAAGCCCTGGCTGGTCCTGTGCAGATGACGGTCCAGCCTGAGCGAGATAGTTACAATGCATATGCTCCGTTGAGTTCCATCCATGTGTGTGTGAAAGCAGTCCGATTGATCGTGGTGTAAGGAAAGACGTGTGCTATGCTGGGGAAGAGAATACGACATGTTGCCGACAGCATAGAGTTGCTGTGAGGCCATTCCGTGTTCCTAAGTCTGTGTGCCCGCGACAGGTGCCTGCGAGAGCAGAGTTGTGTTGATTGGGAGAGAAGCGGATTATGGGGAACCCCAAGAAGCGTAGTGAATGGAGATGCGCAATGCGCAAGGGGTGCTTTGATGGATTGAACGAGAGTCTTGACACAGCGCAATCCTAGAGCATGTACGAGCGTGGTGTGCAAGATGAATTCTCGTGGCTCTCCGCTCTTCGCGAGAAGGGAGAAGAACCAGACCGGAAGTTGCCTTGCCTCGATGGGAAATTTAGATCTGGTCCTCATCGAAAGACGGCATGTAGATGCCCTCATCCGCTCCAGGACGGAAAGCGCCCCAGTTGACGATGTCGGAAAATTCTGAGGAGTTCGCGTCGAGGTCTGCTCCATTCTCTGTCGGTGGCTCCATGTTCTCGGGCTCGGTTTGGGCGGCATTGCCGACCAAGAGTTCTGTCAGATTGTTGTAGAACTCAGAAGGCTCTTCAGGCTCTTCAAGCTCTTCAGGCTCGTCGTCAACGACGTCTGTCTCATATGCCGTAATCGGAATGTTTGGATCGGCACCATGAGCAATCGCAATCTGTTGTCGCAGAGCAGCTGCGGTTGCACGCCTAGCCCTCCGATTGTTTCGTGCCGCTACCCTCATGCGCTGAACAGTAGACACTGCTTGGGTTGTGGATGGCTGCTGCGCGCTCTTCTTCAGTGTTGGGTTGACGGAGCATCCGAGGAAGGTAGATGAAGTTAGATCTTGCTTGGGCACGTAGTTTTGCGCATATCCCGCTGTCTGGCAAATGCTGGTAATGTCCTCAACGGACAGGGTCATGTCTGCGAAGCCGGCGCTGAGCGTTGCAGTGGGAACAGCATCGGCGTCGCGGCAGAGCACGGGTGAGCCTTCGTTGTTGAGCTTGAGCATCCAACCGTGATCTTCTAGGTAAGTCTCTGGCGAAGGTACCTTCAGGTAAGGACAAATGATAAGGAAGAAGTCGGTGAGAGGAGCGTTGTCTTTGCCGACTTGATCGCGGATGGCGGACCAGGCTTTTGCCAGCAAGGACCAGAGTGACTTGTTGGGGTCCACTTCCCACAGCTGACCAACAAGGTTGGAAAGCTTCTTCATCGGGAACTGCTTGAAGATAGGAATGGTGATGTAGTAACCTATAACGAGATCAGCGATGGCCGAGCAGATATTTGCAAGCAACACTTACACCGAAAGCCTACGAAGGCATTGAGGGCCTTTTTGGCTTTCTCTGGGGCTGCAGCAGGCTCAGGCTCAATCCTAATCGGAGGCGCCAACAATAGCGCAGCAGTGAAGGCGGCTTGAGTTGCTGGCGAACGCAGTCCGCGAATAATTTGCACTACCTCGCGACCACTTCGCGCTTGAATGATGTCGTTGATCTGCGGACCGACAGGATCCTGCGAGAATGCCATGTCGTAGCGTTGCAGATTTGAGGTCATGCTGGTGATGTTGGGGTTTCTTTGTCGCAGAACTTTGCAAGTGTCGCACGTTTGCAGGGCGCAAACCTAGTTGACAAAGAGGGGAGAGAAAAGGTGTGGTTGAGTAGTTGAGTGGGAAAGTGTGAGTTGAGACAAAGGATGAGAGAGGGCAACTTAAAAAAGTGGCGGGGCAGGCAACAGACGAGAGAGTCAGTGCATTCACCGCTGGTCAGTGCGTTCACCGCCCGCTTCACCATGAGGCGCGAAATCCAGATTTAACACGTGCTGCATTATGTCACGGCCTGCATTTCATGCCTGTGCGGAGCGGGGGAGTCATTGAGCTCAGAGCATCCCGTGCTGAGCTATGAAGTACTATGTTGTCTTGAATATGTGAGACAGAAACGGGAAGTGAGCGCCACATTTCATGTACAAGAACTTGTTTCAACTAACTGGCACCTCATGGCATCGACTTTTTTTGAAAACATGTTATACGTGTAGACACTATCCTATGTTAGAAGCAGCTGCACCACAAGCACGCTCTAATGCTGTGGTTGCTACTCGGACTGAATGTAAACAAACAAACTGTTAGTGCTGGGGGTCTCACCATCCTGTCTGTCTCGCCTCCCATTGCACGGTGCCATTTCCATTGTTCTTGTGTGATCGCCCATAGTTAAACTGGGACAGCGCCTCTAGGCAATATTGGGATATTCAGATTTGGCGTTGGTCGCGATACTCCAGTCTCTTGTTTGGCCTCTCCAGTCTGCGGTTCTTCCGCCAGAGATCCGAACAACAACAACTCTGACCTCGTCATCCTCGACATAGCATTTTGTTCCACCATCACCTTCACTATCTCCGGGCACGGTTGCTGGAGTCCGCGAGTCGTTGGCCCAGAAGCCACCATCCACGGGTGAGCTCACCTCATTGGTCTCCCCATTAGAGCCAAAGGTGTTGTTCGCTAGGTGCTGCGCTTTATACCAGCTTTCCTGCTCGGATCGAAATGGCAGAAGTTCAGCCGTGCCATTAATGGTAGTGCTGATCCTGCTTAGAGAAGCTGTGTTCATACCCAAGAGAAGCTCGGCTAGAGATCCAGAGCGTGGTACAGAACGAGCCGGCGAAGGTGAACGGCCGGGTTGATTGAGTGTGGGTGGCCGGTGCGATATCCAGTCATGTACAAGAAGCGACACAAGCGGGTTAGATTCCAGATTGTGCGTCTTGCGGGAAGAGGGTGGGGTAGTCATGATGATGATGGGTGTTGGGGAGTATGGTGTACTAGGGAGATATGTATAGTTCATCAAAGAAACGTTGGGTACGTTGTTCGCACATGTTGCAAGATGTAGCTAAAAATCAACGTCAGGCACAAATCATGAATATGTCGCCGAGCTCCTTGTTGCATGACTTATTGGGACAAAGAGACGGTGCAAGGGGGACAAAGCGGTTGAAAGTTGAGCAAGGGTGGAGCAAGGGATTGCCAAACACTGCTACGGAGCAGCATATGACTATATGTCAGAGTGAGACTTACAAAGCGCGCATTTTGTAGGCATGTTATCACTTCGTCCGGCAGGTTGCTGGGCCCCGTGGATGCGGCGGAGAGCTCGGCAGAAGCCATGGCTGAGAGGAGGGCACGCCACACAATACAAGAACTCGGACCGACAGAACGGATGTGTGCTCGTAGTCTGCAATAGCTTCGATAGTTCTGGGTGGCCGTGGAGGTGTGCGGTGCAGATATCACGGCGACGGACGAGGTGGAGAGATGATGTAAGGGCCGGCGGCGGCAACATCCTGGTACGCATACGTAGTAGCACCGACAACAACGTCCAGCCATGACGGGCACGAACATGGCGAACGCGACAACAACCACAGCGCCTGCAATGGCCGCCCCACCTGCCATTCCGCCCATGGAGACGGCCGACAGCTTCAACCCCGACTTCAGCGCCGCGCCTGCGCCCGCCGAAGACGGCGCGCTCGCCTCGCCCATGGACGCCGTTGCGCCCGCATCGCCAGAGCAGCGGACTGGTTCGCATGACGTGCACACGCAGCAGCGCGTCCACGAGGTGCTGCAGTCGGACGTTGGCGTCTCCACGCTGCTGAACCGCCTCAAAGCCAGCATCGCGAGCGCGCGGGTATGCGCAGCCTCCCGCCTCGAGTCCGCCTGCTAATGCGCCCCCACAGGACTTTGCGAGCTTCCTCAAGCGCCGCGGCGCCCTCGAGGAGGAACACGCCGCCAGCCTCAAGAAGCTGAGCCGCCTCACCATCGACGGCCTGCGCAAGCCCGAGACTCGCCACGAGAGCTACTCGACCCAGTTCGAGCACGTCCTGCACGCCAACGAGCGCATTGCCGACAATGGCACCCAGTTCGGCCTCGCCCTGCACGCCATGCACGAGAACCTGCTGCAGCTGGCAAACAAGATGGACACGAACCGCAAGACATGGAAGCAGCAGGGCCTGGCCGCGGAGAACAAGGTCCAGGACGCCGAGAGGCTCGCGGAGAAGGCAAAGGCCAAGTACGACCAGCTTGCCGACGACCTCGACCGCGTCAAGACGGGCGACACGGGCGCCGGCAGGAAGTTCGGTCTCAAGGGGCCCAAGTCCGCGGCCCAGCACGAGGAGGATCTGCAGCGCAAGACACAGGCGGCCGACCAGGACTATGCTAGCAAGGTGCAGACGGCGCAGGCATTGCGCAAGGAGCTGGTGGCCACCACGCGGCCGCAAGCCATTGCTGCGCTGCTTTACCTCATCAAGGAGACGGACGCGGCGCTGACCATGGAGATGCAGAAATATGGTATGTCTGCCGTACCCCTCCCCTCGTAACACACGCTGACTGTGCCAGCGTCCTTCAACGAGAAGCTCGTAGTGAACAACGGCCAGGTCGTGAGCCCCCAGCCGTTGAAGGGCAGCAGTATGCAACCACTGCCCAGCGTCAACCAGCTCATCTACCAGATCAACAACGAGAGGGACTTTGACGAATACGTACTGAAACACGCCGCGAAGGCACCCTTGGTCAAGTCCGAGCTGCAGTATGTAAAGCATCCCACACAGGCGTCGGCTCAATCGCATCCTACGCCGCCAACTGCCGCGAGCGGCGCCCGTCGCACCTCCCTTCAGATGCAGAGCCAGCCTCCGCCTTCCTTCTCCTTGCCGCAGGCAGATGCACAACCCGCATCATCCTTCCACCCAGAGTCGACGCAGCCGGCCCCCTATCCTGGCTATACGCAACCGCCTCAGCAGCAGGTTTCGCAGCCCCAAAATCTGCCACACAACAACTCCCCATACTCGCCCGTCACTCAGAACCATTACTCGCAGTCGGACTATCCACGCGGCCCCGCAGCGCAGGCCACCGCCCAACAGAGTAGTGGCGTCCTCTACAACACTTCTCAGCCTCCTGTCAACCCGGTTTTCGGGCTCACTCTTGAAGAGCTCTTCACCAGGGATGGCTCGCCAGTGCCCATGGTTGTTTACCAGTGCATACAAGGAGTCGACTTGTTCGGGCTCGAAGTTGAGGGCATATATCGCATTCCCGGCACATCCTCTCACATACAGCAGATGAAAGCTTTGTTCGACAGTGGTACGTTCTGCTCATCACTTCGTGATCCTTGAGCGTGTCTAACCGAGCATAGATGCATCACAAATCGACTTCCGTAATCCGGAGGCTTTCCAACATGATGTGAACAGTGTAGCGGGGCTCTTGAAGCAATTCTTCCGCGAGCTACCCGATCCGCTTCTTACCCGGGATTTTTATGGCAAATTTATCGACGCAGCCCGTATCGACGATGACACGATGCGCCGAGACTCCATGCATGCCCTTATCAACGCGCTCCCTGATCCAAATTATGCCACTCTTCGTGCTTTGGCCTTGCATTTGCACCGCGTGCAGCAGTCGTCTGAAGTGAACCGTATGAGCACAGCAAATCTGGGCATCTGTTGGGCGTTAGTCTATACCTCCATGGTCTCTTGCAATCCTTGCTAACTCGATGCAGCCCGTCTATCATGGGTCCTCACAAGGGCAACAATATGGCCGATGCTGGTCTTCAAGCCCGCGTCATTATCACCATTCTGGATAATGTCCTTCAGATATTCGATGAGGATTGAGTTCGTTCTTGGTCCTTTGCTCAACCATAACCAACTATAACACATCTCAAAGAAATAATGCGACAGTACACATCAACGATACCCCATGCGAAAATTGTAGGCTTATTACAGTCATCCAAGGATGAACGTTATTCGAAATGATCGACAACTTTGTTCATCTCAATGTGCAAGGCTGCGTTCTAGCCATCCTAGCTTTGCAGGTTGCATTGAGCAATACAGAATTTTAGCCTTCTTACCTTTAACGTCTTCCAAGGTCTCAATACGCTGTCTGGATGAAGCCCGTGTCAGATCTGCGATCTGCGTGAATATGAGGTCGCTTCGAACAGCACATCTTTGACAGGTTACGTTAGGCCCTGGAACTCAGCTCAAAGGACGGAATGCCTCCATTCAAAGCGACAGCAAGGTGTTGCGTGCCACCAAATACTGACAAAATCATCATTGTTTCCTCACAAGCTTCCGATATCATGTGCGGTAGTCGATCATCGATCAGAAGCCACACTTCGCCGCTTTGCGTTGCGATACATGGCATGTACTTCTTCTATCCGTTTCAGCACCTAGATGGAGGACACAAATCGTACGATGAATCGTACGATCAATTGACGCTCAGGCCGTCTTTCGAGATCAAAGCCAGATAGCAAGGTTTCGACGCGTGGTTCTTTATCTCCCTCGCTAAGGATTGTTCTACGCTTGAACCTGTGACCGGACGCAGAGAGTCGCACCCACTCCTGACGAAAACAGTAAAAGTTGTATGGCACCTCTGAACTACATGCAAAACACATATATAGTAGAGTACCTCTTGCCTTCTGAGCAGACTCCAGGCAAGCAGTCGACAATATGAACAATTATACGCTCGCCCAACACGGCCAAGCCGTAGAGAAGCTCGCTGATGAAGTCGCTCGATTTCACTCAGATCAAGTACCCTTTCGCATCAATCATGGCTCCACCAACTCTACCCGTTCTCGCGATCCAATGACTCCGCAGTTGCGTATGGCGCATCTCAATCATGTCCTTGACATCGACACAACAGCACAAATTGCGATAGTGGAGCCCAATGTGCCCCTGGATTTTCTTGTCGGCATGACCCTTGAAAAAGGTTCGATGCCTCTCGTCGTCATGGAGTTTCCAGGAATCACTGTCGGCGGCGGTTTCTCTGGCGCAAGTGGGGAAAGCACTGGTTGAAGAGAAGGATTGTTCGACTGCTGTGTCGAAGAAATTGAGATGATACTGGGCAACGGAACAGTTGTGAAAGCCGTGAAAGGGGGAATGAAATCCGATCTCTTTGATGGAGCAAGATGCACCTTGGGTACACTTGGCGTCGTCACACTACTGAAGATCCGCCTAACACAAGCCGAAGACGCCACAAAGCTCACCTATCATCATACCACGAGTGTTAAGGAGACGATAGCCCGTTTGTCGAAGCTATGCGATGACGAGCACGCAGACTTTGATTTCATCGAGGCGCTGCAATACAGCATGACAAAAGGGGTCATCGTGACAGGGCAACATATCTCCTCGAAAGCCGCAGCTACGCAGAATCTCCCACTTCAGCGCTTTGACCGTTCGCACGACCCATGGTTTTATATGCATGCGAGAGAAACAGTCGCCTCCCACACGGAGGTTGTGCCCATACAAAGTTAACTTTTCAGACACGATCGGGGCGCCTTCTGGAGCGGGGAGGTTTTTTTCAAGTACTTTGGTTTACCGAACAACCGATGTCTTCGCTGGGTCCTCAATCCTCTCATGACCGCAAGGTCAATTTACAAGGGAATGTTAGCAACTGATTCAGCTGATGGGGCGATCATACAGGATCTACTGCTTCCCTTAAACACCTCCGAAGCCTTTGTGGAGTACGTAAATGAGGACTTGGGTATATGGCCTCTCTGGATCTGCCCGATCCGCAAGCACCCGAACGCCGATGACATACTGGGCTGGCCGTTTTACAAATCTGGGCCTGACAATGGTACAGTAGATGCGAGGCGAAATATCCTTCACCAGAGCCATACATCAAAGACGAGAGGCGAATTGATACTGAATTTCGGAGTATGGGGTCCTACGGATCCTGCACCGGCGGCGGTTCGCAGGACGAACAGAAAACTGGAACAAAAGCTTCGGGAACTGCGAGGGATGAAGGTCCCATATGCTGCCAACTTCTACACCGAAGATGAGTTCTGGGACTTGTACGACCGCAAGAAGTACGACAGGCTTCGGGAGAAGTGGCATGCGACGGCGTTGCCCAGTATGTACGACAAAGTGCGTCGAGGGCAAACGCCGGAAGCTGGAGATGATGACTTTACCAAGGGACCTCGAAGATTGACTTGGAAGGAGACAATAATGGAGACACGGCCTTTTGGGGGAATGTATCAGGTTTACCATGTGTTGTTTGGGTAGATACGTGGACATCAATTGCTCGTATGCTAGGAGCTGGGAACATGTCGCAATAGCTTTTTTCGAGTTTGAAGTACAGGTGGATTCCCAGAACCGCTTTTCTGTGGCAGCGTGATTGACATCACGTTCTTCAACAGGGTATGCGCCCTGACTTGAGATCCCCTCGATTGCAGCCCACTCAGACTAGACAAGAGTTACTATATAGAATCTCGTTGTCTAGGACAACCCAATGAGACAATCCCCTATAAAGAGAGTGTCTCCCGAAATCCAACATCGGTGGTCTGTGAATACCTGAACGAGGAGAGTGACTGACTTTTCGCGTGTTGGGCACAGCACAGATGGAATTGTGGTGCATAATCCTCTGTAGTACGAGCAAATTACGAGCACGATCCTGTGCCTGTTGACAGGAATATAGCATGCCAGAAAGGCTCCGAATCATATGCTCTTGGGTCACTATGCAAGTCACTTCGGTCACCAGTGAAAAAATTGTGATGAGACTACAAGAGGCCATAGTGGCACGGAGTCCAACAACCGAAGGGTAGACTATGGTGCTTGCAATACCGAATCCGCCAATGCATCACACGAGCATATATGTTCGTGTTGCGATGAAGGTGATTGGTTCGCGAGAGCAAATGATAGCGCTCCCGAAATCGTTAGTGTGGCGCTTTCCCCAGCTCTTACCTGGGTCCCCAGCATGGGCGGTCAGGCACGCTAGCTTCCTTCGCAGGTGGACAGGAAGAGCTCCGAGCCTGCAATGAGGGGAAGCTCCCCACCCACGTATACATACCGGACCATACAACGCGCCCTCGAAATCAACGCAGCTACGGGCCATTCCTCTTTGCTTGTTCTCGTATTGGGTCATCGCGGCTGCAGAACTCCACGCTTTAGCGAGGTTGAGCTTTGATCCTACTACTGCTCGCCTCGCTCGACACAAGCTGTCCACCACCCACGTGTACCTCTTCGATCACAGCCCCGAACCCTTCATTATGGTCACCATGGTCGCCCGTCGTGCCTTCGCTCAGGCGCGCAGTAATGCGTCTGTCCCACGAGTCCTCACCCTCCACTCGCGGTCTTTCGCTGCTGTTGCGGCTGCCCAGAACCCTGCTCGAGCGCCCGCTCTCGCCGACATCACACCCGACGGCGCTGCTAGCTTCAACAAGAAACAACTGGAATTCCGTGAAGGTCTTGTAGCTGCACAGAAGAAGAGGGAGCAACAGGAAAGTGCGTTCGCCTCTCAAGGGTCTGCATTGCGTGTCTCATTGTCGCATGCTGTACCATCAATTGCAGACACACGGACGTACTGACACAACATAGAAGAAGCACGTGTTCGCGAGCAAGAAAACGCTAAGAAGAAGGGTGGAGCACTCTCCTCGCTCATATACGGTACGCCCGAAGGTCGTGAGCTAGACAAGGACATTGAGCGCAGCTTCTCCCAGGTCTTGGCCCGCGGCAAGTATGTTCACTCAATTGTCTACCACGAGGTCAAGCCAGACAAGGTGGACGAATACGCAGAACTCGTAGGAAACTGGTACCCAAAGATGGCTGCCATACCAGAGAACAAGGTCCACCTCGTGGGCAGCTGGAGAACTGAGGTTGGAGACTGCGATACGTTTGGTACGAGCTCTGCCAGCGCTGACATTTTTAATCATTGCGATACTAATCAATCGCGTCAATAGTGCATATCTGGGAGTATCAGCGGTACGAGGGCTACCACCAATCGCTCCACAACATTCAAGCCCACCCCGAGTTTCCGGAATTCGATGCGAAACTAAAGAAGTTGATTACATCTAAGCGCAGTTCGCTCATGCAAGAGTTCTCCTTTTGGCCGACAACTCCGCCTCGACAATTGGGTGGCCTGTTCGAGCTACGCTCCTATACTCTTCATCCTGGTAACCTACTTGAGTGGGAGACTCATTGGCGTCGCGGGCTGAAAGCTCGGCGGGAAGTCATGGAAGGCGTGGGTGCTTGGTTCGTTCAGATTGGCGATCTAAACACAGTTCATCATCTATGGCAGTTCGCGAACTTGGAGGAGCGCAAGGTTCGCCGCGAACAAAGTTGGAGCGTAGAAGGTTGGGGTGAGACGGTGCACAAGACTGTGCCTCTCATCCAGACGATGAAGAGCAGGATTCTGATCCCTTGCGCATGGAGCACTGTGGCTTGAGTGCCCGTGACGGCACGTGTGATCAGCTCCTACCGACAACAACAACTTTACAGGCGTCTCGAAATGAATGAAGAGCTGCACTTGGGACTAGGAAAGCAGTTGGTACCGGCGGTATATGGACTTCAACCGCAAACAGGTTCGCCGTGGGTGCAGCATTCCAGCTCCATAAACAATACCATAATTGTGAATATTCGTGCCATGATTTTCACCATTACATACACTGCCCAGTTGTTGACAGAGATTGTGACAGGAGTCAGTTCCATGGTTTGGCTGCGACCGGATGTGAGGCGGGGCCCCACGTCATCGGTGCGATGACAAGCTAGGGCCACGACCCTCAAATAATCTTGTGTTTGTCGGTGCCAACGACAAACACACACATTGATCTCAACAGTGCTCACGGCTTCGACCACCAGAGTCGCAACCATGGTGTACATCCGACAGGACAAACTGCCTAAGCTCAACGAGTACAAGTATTCAGGCGTCGATCATAGCTTGCTCTCTCGCTATGTTCTCAAACCGTTCTACACGCATGTTGTCATCAACTGCTTTCCTATGTGGATGGCGTAAGTCTCACATATGTCGCTGCATGGGAACTTTTGCTGACTTGCGTAATTACTTAGGCCAAATCTAGTAGGTTCCCATACAGCTCGCAGTAGTATGATTGTGTTGCGAAGATGTGCTACAAATCTAGCTACCTGCCGGCCCTCATGCATTCTTGCTAATGGTTCGGACAGATTACTCTCTCTGGTTTCGGATTTGTCATAATGAACTTCCTCACTCTGCTATGGTACACGCCCACACTGGATCAAGATTGTCCTCCCTGGGTTTACGCCAGTTGGGCTATCGGACTCTTCTTGTATCAGACTTTCGATGCGGTTGATGGAAGCCAGGCTCGTAGGACACATCAAAGTGGTCCGCTGGGCGAGCTCTTCGACCATGGAGTTGATGCAATCAACACAACGCTGGAGGTGTTGCTGTTCTCAGCGACCATGAATTTCGGACAAGGGTGGAAGACGGTCCTCACGCTGTTCGCTTGTAAGTTTCGACACGGCATATCCTCTGCCAGAGATCGCTCCAAATGCTAACAGCAGGCAGCACTCTTGACTTTCTATGTCCAGACCTGGGACGAATACCATACACACGTCCTGACTTTGGGCGTGATCTCGGGACCAGTGGAGGGTATTGTCACGCTCTGCATCGTCTACGCCCTAACTGCCTATCTGGGTGGTGGCAGTTTCTGGCAACAATCCATGCTCGGTAGCCTTGGTGTGAAGCACTACGATCTCATTCCCTCGGCTATTTATAATCTCGCTTGGAATGAGTGGTACATGGTATATGGCGGTGTTGTGCTCGTTTTCAACACGGTTTCGAGGCAAGTCTGACAACTCAGTCGCGTGGACGATTTCGCTAATGATCACATAGTGCCAGAAATGTTATGAAAGCACGACGCGCCCGGGGCCAGAAGTCGCGTGTTGCGCTGCTCGGCTTGCTCACGTTTGCCGCGGCGTGGGTTCTCATTCCTGCCTACCTGTACCTGCAGCCGGTCATCTTACACCACCATCTGGTCCCCTTCATCTTCTACGCTGGTCTCGTCAACGCGTACTCGGTTGGTCGAATGATCATCTCGCACCTTACCAAATCCCGATTCCCGCGAGGCAACGTACTCATCTACCCGCTGATCTACGGAGTGTTTGACTCACTCGGCCCGTGGCTGCAAGACCATATTGGTGTTGGGTGGCCCAGCGCCCTTGGCAACGATGTCTATCAGGTCGCCTTCGTTTTCATGTGCTTGGGCCTAAGCGTGGGTGTGCATGGCAGCTTTATTGTGGATGTCATCTGGACCATCTGCGACTACCTGGATATCTGGTGTCTCACGATCAAATATCCCTACAAACCTGAAGACGATAAGAAGAAGGAACGATGAGGTATGTGGGTGTGGTCCAAATGTAGGCGCCGTTCGCTACCGGGAGATGAATGCTGTATGGATGGGTTCGGGACTCGTTACAGGAATATACATTAACGAAGTAGCGCTTTTTTTTTATGGAAACGTTAGAATGCATTTGCTCGTCGACGCTGTTCGATGATTGTTTTGTGTGATCAGATCATCCAACTTGGATACAAGGGAATAACTATACGGACGCTGTTTGTTCCTGTGCATACGGACGACGCGTGCAAGCTGGAGCATACCTCAGACAGCTTGATTGGTTTGGACTTGAATTCTCAGCCTAAAGCGGCAACGCGCACGGGCTAACATAAGTGACATCAATGCTTGGCTGGCGGACCTCCGAGAGCTCTCCGCAACTCACTCACAGAAATGTTGCAGAGAGACCGCCCACGAAAACACCAATCAATATGGCCGGCTCCGGAGTAAATCTAGCCATTACGAAAGATGGCGGGAGTTACAACAAGCTCCAACGACCCCAAGACTACCTCACAGCCAAAACCGCCCTCCCGCCGCCAAAGGATGTCTCGCTCGTCGACGTAGCTGGACCAACAATTGCCCCCAAGCGAAAGCGCGAGCATACCGACGCGGCGTCCAAGTCTAAGCGAAAAAGGCAAGAACAGGAAACGGTGCAGACGGATCTCTGTGGCATGCGAACAACGCTGCCGAGCTTCGATGATGAGGACTTTGCATCCGACGACAGCACGAGTAACGCGATAGCTTATCTCCGCAGCGTGAGGTAAGTGGCAGTCCGCCAGAGAACCTTGCTTTTCGATCAGAGCTGACTGTGTCTGCAAGGTCAGAAGCTTCGGCTATTCCTCATCTCCTCGGTGGCAGTACCACCAACGGGCACGACTCCGCCGACATTGACGAACACGTTCATTTTCAGGAGGGCACATGGATTTCAATTGATCCTGACAGCTATAGAAGCTCTGAAGAGGAAGCGAACGACCTGGTACCGCAAGACCAGTGTTACCAACTGCTTCTGAAGCGGTTCGACCGCCTTCGAAAGACGCTCGCAACGATCGATGACAAGAGCAATGCCTCGTCACCCAAGCACGAAAACACCACCATCAAACCATACTTTATTAAGAGTGACCGGGCTTGGTCAGACATGATTGAGCGGGAGCCTCCGAACCCTCACCGGCTTGCGCATACAGACGAGGCAATCGTATACCATGGGTTGAAGTACTGCAGCCAAACACTCGACCACGATGATGCCATCTCGGCGCAACACAGCTGTTGGATATGGTCTCTGCTCGCAGCGGTTCACGATGTTGGCACGCTAGACAATGACAAGATCAGCCGCCTTAGAGATTTGGGCCAGCGAGCGGGCCTTATGGGAGCGAAGCTAAAGACAAGATTGACTGGCGGCTCGCGGGGGGAGAACAATTTGGTTGCACGGGACCAGTCAGACGAGGATGAGGATGATTCCAGGATACTCTCACGATCAGCTGTGGCTCAGCGCGAAAGCTCCGTCGAACGCACCTCACCCAGTGACACCAATGAGTCCGATGCGGCAATGTCAATGTCTGGAGATGAGAATCAAACACTTGACGACGCAGATGCTAGCAGTCTCGAGCAGGCACGAGAACGCCTACTCGCGCAACTAGGGGATCGTTTGGTACATGCTCAGGCTCCACCGCTGAAGGTACGCGAGCAGGTGGGTGAGGATGCAGAGCGCAAGGTCAACCACAAGATGAAGAGAGATCATCGCGACACCCCACATGACAGGCCTGGCACTATGTTGCATCTTGATGATGTAGCCACTTCCAGTCCCGGCCTCAACACCTCCGACCCCGGTCAGATGCCATCCGAGCCGCCACAGCAGACCAGTGGCAGTGTCATGCTGGGCGGCAGAATTCCTCGCCATGCTGAGGGTATTGAGACTTGTCAAGGCGGGCTTGAGGGTGCGGAGGGAGAGTGGGCGGACATCAACACCAAGGTCACGATCGACATGATTCTGACAATCGTGGCAGAGTGTTTTGGGCAGCGCGACTTGCTCAAGTATAGGGGCCGTTGGTAGGGAAGATGGCGGCGCGTTGGGAGTGGTTTTCCTAGACTTTTGAGATACCCATATTGCATTTTGATGTACTTTTGACCGTATAAAAGAATTCCAATGCCAAAAGCTATACGCACGGACCATGCCCTCAAGTGCACCTTTTCTCTAGACGCGCGCTTGATCTTGCCATTCTTGAGTCACTCACTTGCCCATGCGCCTCTTCCCACCCCACTTGGCCCGCCCCGCGCTCGTTCAATACCTCCTACGCACACCAGGCCGGCCCAAGTTCTCACACACACCAGTGCCTCCCCTCTCCCCGCCCGGACGCCAGTATTGCAACCAGCAATTGACAAATTTCATCGATGACGACATGGGCAAGGACAGCAAAAACTTCAACCTAAAAGTCCCAAAAGGCACGCGCGACTGTAGGTCTCGATGCAATACCCCATGCGCAAGGAACCCTAGTGAGAGGGTTACTGACGCTGATAGGGACTGGCGAGGATGCTGCTACCCGCGACCGCCTCTTCGAAACGGTGACGGGCGTCTTCAAACGCCACGGCGCCACGACCCTCGATACGCCCGTCTTCGAGCTGAAGGAGATCCTGAGCGGTAAATATGGCGAGGACTCGAAGCTCATTTACGACCTACAAGACCAGGGTGGGGAGCTTTGCTCGTTGCGTTATGACCTGACGGTTCCACTCGCACGCTGGCTCGCCATGAATCCAAGTGTACAGAGCTTCAAGCGCTATCAAATCGCCAAGGTCTATCGCCGCGACCAGCCTGCGATGACGAAGGGGCGCATGAGGGAGTTCTACCAGTGCGATTTCGATATCGCCGGGTCCTACGACGCCATGATTCCCGACGCCGAAGTCCTCAAGATTGCGACCGATGTGTTCGATTCTCTAGGCTGGGATTCATACACAATCAAGATCAATCACAGAAAAGTTCTGGATGGCATCTTCAAGGCTGCTGGCGTATCAGAGGACTTGATCAGGCCCATAAGTTCGGCGGTGGATAAACTGGACAAGGTAACTGGATGAACCTTTACTTGGAAATTGCATACTAATTCCTTGCAGCTGCCATGGTCAGAGGTGAAAAAGGAGATGGAGACCAAAGGCCTCGCAGAAGACGTTGCCGACAAGATCGGGTACTGGGTTCAGCGCAAAGGCGGCGACGACATAATCGAATTCCTCAAGTCCGATGAGGCGCTCTCCAAGTCTGAGGATGTGTGTAAAGGAGTCCGCGACATGGAACAACTCTTCGAGTACCTAGATGCCTTCGGTGCTAGGAAGCGAATATCCTTTGACCTTTCGCTCGCCAGAGGTCTCGACTACTACACGGGCGTCATCTACGAAGTTGTGACGGAAGGATCCGCACCTCGTGTACAAGGAAAGCAACAGGAGGTCGGCGTGGGTAGCGTGGCAGCCGGTGGCCGTTACGACGAACTGGTGGGCATGTTCAGCGGAAAGCCTATACCCTGTGTTGGCATATCGTTCGGCATTGATCGCATCATCAGCATCATGAAGGCACGTGGTCAGTCGAATGAGCGTGCCAAGGACGTGGATGCATTCGTCATGGCGTTTGGTGGTAAAGGATTTACGGGCATGCTGACAGAACGCATGCAAGTCGCACAAGAGCTATGGGCTGCTGGGATCAAGACTGAGTTCTCGTACAAGGTAAAGCCCAAGCTGCCTCAACAATTCAAACAGGCAGAAACAGCGGGCGTTCCGCTTGCAGTTATTCTGGGAGAGGATGAGTTGAAGGACGGGAAGGTCAAGATCAAGGTCCTGGGTATCAAGGATGAGAACAACCCGGAGAAGGACGGTGTCCTAGTGGAGAGGGCCAACATGGTTGACGAGATCCGAAAGCGGCTTCCGTCCTGAATACGCCGGCGACCTGATGGTGGCATCTCGGATAGACAAAAAGTGTAAAGATACCCATAGACGAAACACACGTGCAATTCGCCCAATGTACCTCGAATGATCAAGATGGCAAAGCTTGCATTGCGAAAGATGCTTTGATATGCTCGTTCTGTCGCAATGCATGTGCACAGATATATCATTGAACGGTCTCCGAGCTTTCAGCACTGAACGGAACGATACCGGCTGGTCAGATTGCAGATGTGCCTCTCCTTTTCTTCAATGGCGACGACTTCAAATGGCCGAAGGGCCCATAGTCAATCAAAGAGCAGTGTGTCGAGATACATGAAAAGAAGGATGTTTCGCCCTTGTGGACTGCGATTGCTGTCTGTTCTACAAGACTCTCCGGTGTATATACATGTACCACTGCCACAAAGAAAGCATTCCAGATTCAAATAAGTGGATCCGACACAGTTAAAAGTCGGCGACTCAGTAACCGTCCTTACCCCACTTGTTGTAGAGATCGTGGAGCTCCTGATCAAGTTAGTAGGCATAGTGCACACAGGTGTCGTGGGGTATCGTGCCTTGGGAAGTGTCACGTTCGGGATGACAACGACGTTCAATGCCGAAGGAGCATCCTTCTTGACGCTGGTATCACCGCCGGGATGATATTGGTAGGGGCCGGCACCGCCATCCTGTTTCCAGGGCTCACTGTTGCTGGCTTTGGCAACGGCCCGCTCCGAAGAAGCGCTGGTGGGAGAACGCGCTGAGCAGCGTAAGCGTATGCAATGTGCGCAGAGCAACTCTGAGTTTGGGTATGCGCAGCGGTGGGGGCTTACAGAAATGCCAGCCGGCAAGGCCAAATACACCGCTCATGATGGCCAGGAGCACCTGTTGCAGCCAATTAGCAATCCAATCCTCGTCCGCCATGCTCGCTACGTGGTGCATACGTAGAGTTCGGGGTCGCGCTTCGCTCCGGTCTTGAGAGCGTCCTTTCCGGCAGCCCTGTCGCCCTCGGAGGCCGCGCTGGCCCAACGGCGGAGGCCAGGAGCGGGGCGGAGACGAGGCGCCGCGCGGAAGGCAGATCGTGCGATGATGGAGGACATGGCGTCTGTGTCCGCAGGTATGTGTGTGTATGTGTTGCGCAAGGGGTGGTGGATGGTGTAGGATGCGTGACGTCGAAGCCGAGCAGTGGTTCGATGTTGAATCTGAGCAATCCGGCCTCGCCAAGGGTGCATGGGTTTCTGCGTCACTGCATCTACCTAGGCCAGAGGCGGCCTAGCGAGCCGTGGGGACCTTGCAGCAACGACGGTATCAAATTCACGCCCCTTTTGCGCATCTGTCGCAAGCACCTCGCATAGACCCTCGCGCCTGTCGCTCTTCCCACGCTCCTTGACCTCCAGTCGCTCATTCCCACCACCATCCGCCCGCCGAACCCGCGCCCTTCCTTCGTCGATGTCATGCAGCTTGTAACGACGGCGACGGCGACGACGACTGCAACACCTTGGCCATGACGACGCCCGACCAGACGCGCAACTCGAGCGGGAGCCGCGTGCTCGGCGTGACGGGGCCTGCTGGAGAGGCGGGCCTGCCGCCGTCGCGACCGTCGTCCATTGCGACTGCGAACTCGGGCAGCCAGAACAGATGGTCGCGGACAGAAACCCGCCGGGCTGGAGGCGGCGTGCAGAGTGGCATCAGCTTGTCTGGCAGCATGGGCGCCCAGAGCAGGCCGACGACGTCTGCGAGCAGGACTCACGTTCCGCTGGCCGCACATGGCTTCTTCCGGCCGATGAGCTCGCAGCGCCTCCAGCAACAGCGCGGCCAGCGCCCCAACTCGCTGCTCGGCCACGGCTCGCTCTACTCGGAAGCAGCGCACGATGCGACTGCCAACTCGCACCGCCAGAGCATCGGCTCGACGCAGACTATCCGCGGCACTCCTGCCCTCGGCCTCCACCACGAGCTGGACCACCCTCCACCATCGCGTGGCACCGACATCACTGATCGAGACATGCCGGATCGCACGACGGCAAATACGACACCGACTGGGGCAGAGACGGTCCGCAGTCGCGGTGAGAGCATCACGCCCCTGCAGCGTCCACGACCCCAACATCTCAACCTTGCCAATGTCCATGCGGGCGAGGCCGGGAAGCTACCCACTCCAAGCAAGTCTCCTCGTTCGTTCCGATCCAGCTTCCTGCTGTCCAGCCGCGATGGTCGCAGTGCGCAGATGCGACCCAACCAAGGACATGAGAAGCTTACCTCGGCGGAATCGTCACCCCGTCTGGCGCGCAAGGAGATATCCAAGAACCTTGTCCGGCGAGAGCTGGGCAAGAACCACGAGTACTTCTCGGGAAACACGGCCTTTTGCTGGGGTGGTCGACTCCAAAATACTCGCGACCGACCCGTCAACCTGGCCACTGCAATAATGATCATCGTGCCGGCCGGTCTTTTCCTTGGCTACTCGTTCGTACCTCCCAACCTTTCCGTGTGCTCCAGTAGCTGACCATGCCTTGTAGTGCGCCCTGGCTGTGGCTCCACATATCTCCATCGATACCCATCATCTTTGCCTACCTTTTCCTTGTGTCCGTTTCCTCTTTCATCCACGCTTCCGCTTCAGATCCGGGCGTAAGTACCACATTCCCAACCATGGTGCCGCTCCTGACTTGCTTAGATACTTCCACGGAATCTACATCCATTTCCTCCGACTAATCCTAATGACGACCCCCTTAGCCTTGGCCCGCCCACGACGGAGTGGACAATGGTCGTTTCCGCAACCGGATCCAACGCTGCTATGGAAGTGCCGACCAAGTATTGCAAGAGCTGCAACATTTGGCGGCCACCTCGCGCTCACCATTGTCGGGTTTGCGACAATTGTGTTGAGACCCAGGACCATCACTGCGTTTGGCTCAACAACTGCGTCGGGCGCCGTAATTATCGCTACTTCTTTGTCTTCGTGTGCGCAACCACTCTCCTCGGGTTATTCCTGTTTGGAGGCAGCCTTGCACACATTCTTGTTTGGCGTTCGCGGAATGGCACGTCTTTTGGGGGAGCGATCAATAGGTGGCGCGTGCCCTTTGCTATGGCTATTTACGGGCTTCTTGGATGGACATACCCTTTCAGTCTCGGCGTGTATCACCTATTCCTTGTAGGACGAGGGGAGACCACGCGCGAGTACCTCAACTCTCACAAATTCATGAAGAAGGACAGACACAGACCCTTTAACCGAGGATCTGTGCTCAAAAACTGGGTGGCAGTGTTGCAACGCCCGCGGCCACCCACGTATCTCCACTTCAAGCGATCGTATGAGGAGGGAGATCAGAGGTTTGGGCCTCGCAAAGACAAACGAACAGCGCCCTTGACCACGGAGCAGCAGGGAGGAGGCGTGGAAATGCAAGATGTTCGTGCCTCCCCTGGCTTTCAGGGCCCGGTAGGACGGAAAGCTCCAGATATAAACCCAGCATAGACAGTATCTAATATGGATTCAATTCCTTCAACTATTCGTCAAGTTCCGTCTTTACTCTGTGATGTTTGTTGCTCATTCTCCCTCGGCAATGGCATGTTGCAATGATATGGCACAACACTTAGTTTGCAATTGTGATCCAAGCAAGTGTTGTAGAGCACACAAGTACTGGGCAGAGGTTTGTTACTTGCTCCAGAACAACTCCATCGTTGGACGACGAGAAAGATGTGTCGAGACGCTGATGACTCAGTTGTGTTCCTGCGCGTTGATGCAGCCCCTGTCCTTGCACTGCGAACAGATCAGAGGGGCGAGGTGGCTAATGCGAGCGCATCTTCACCACGGCGGCGAACTTGAAGTCATTGATCTTAGGCAGATAGTGTGTCAGTCGTTCTAGGAAGGTAAGTCATGATCAATGGCAAACAAGCCAACATAGACCCATGGAGAAGAAGGGGCGTGGCTTCACGCCGTGGTTTTTCGAGTACACGGCACTGGCTTCCGCCACAAATGCCTAGCAGCAGAGATGATGGAATTTGACATGGTCTTAGAGCGCACAGATCATAGGACATCTGCGAGCATGGACGTGGTGTTCGTTTGAAGGCCACAGGACCAGGCTATGTGATCTGTCCAGCGAGGGAAGATTTCGACTACAGCACGTAGCATGTCTCAAAGCCACTGGAGCTGCGCCATGACTGACAGCAAATATGAGAATTTGTTCATAATATGCAAAGGCGTGGTACGGCCTGCGGTGCATGGATGAAGGGGAATGCGAGACTGGCTTGATCGGGCGAACCCTGACTAGCGCGAACGTAAACATCATCCCTCCAGCTTCCCGTTCCTCCCAATATCACGACTCCTCCTCGCTTGCAAGGCGCAATCCCGCCTCCCAACGCCCGTGAGGCACTTCTTGCAAGTTTGTTCGACGAATCCGCACGTCTCGGAGGCTGTTGGTGTCGTACAGCGCGCGTACTTTGTCAGTGTTGCCTGTGAGCGTCGTGCATCCATCAAACCGTCAACCGCTCCTCGCGTCGCTCGGTACCTCTCGGCCGTCACGACCGCCGCAACGCGACCAAACACCGTGCATCTGCGCAATCATGGCCACGCGCTCAGCCTCGCCCACGTCGACATCGTCGACGCTCTCCAACATCACTGTCCACACGGAGAAGCAGGTTGACGTACGCGCCATGTCGAGCGCGTCGCCCTCCATCTCGACACCTCCCACCAGCCTGGATGACGAGTTCAGCGTCCTGTCCGACATTACAAAGACAGAGCAGTCCACCGAAGCTTCCGATGGCACCCACGCGCCACCAGTACTTGAGGGGACTCCCGCACCGCGCCCCGTCTCAGAGATGCCACCTAGCGAGGGGCGCCGATCCGCACGAAGCTCACGCAAGTCTGTTACCACGTACAACGTGCAGATTCTTGCTGGCACGGCCATCCACACGCCCACGAAATACCTGGAGAAACATCACAAGAATGTCGTACATGGCTCCCTGGAGGCCATTGCAGCCAAAGACAGTGTGACACCGGGGAAGAAGAGGGCGCTCAAATCGAGGGCGAGCCTTGCGGACATGGATGACCCCGTGGAGGAGCAGCTTGTCGCAGAGACGGCTCAGGCAGCACGGCGTCGCACGTCCTCGCGCGTGACCGATCTCCGTAAGGAAGCCCTCCGCAACATCTCCGGTGTTGGGCAGGCTTTTGTGGATGCTCTGTCTGACGGAAAAACAATGGTGCAAAACAGTCTTAGGCGGACCGCGTCTGATGCAACACGCACTGGCAGCAACAAGCGCTCTCATGCCAATGTTGGGGACGAGATCGGATCAGCTACGGATGTGGTCAAGCAGGAGCAGGAGTCCTCGAAGCCCAAATCAAAAGTTTGGCTAAGACAGGGTCTCTACGTAGGCCAACACCGGGATTTCGATCCACGGCTTTCGGAGAGCCAGAATCGAGCGAGGAAACGAGCTAAGAAGCTCCGGGGCGATGGTGCCCTTCCTCTACCTATGTTCGCGGCCGATCGTCTCCTCAATGAAGATCCCCACCACGTGTTTCGAGACTTCAAATTGCCGTTCGATACCTATAATCCGCTGCCCAGAAAGCTCAAGGTGGACGGATGGGTCAAACTCAACAAGAGTGAGCTTTCTTTCCAGATTACTGATGCACGTACTGACGGACAACAGATCGTTTCATTGGCGATGCTTCTGCGCTGTGGAAGCGGGATAAGCAAGACGCGTCTCAATGCTATTGCGACCCCGAAGACGGCTGTGGTGAAGCTTGCCACAACCGCATCATGGCTTATGAGTGCGACGACACGAATTGCCGACTTGGCGCAACACAATGCGGTAACCGACCTTTCGCCGAACTTAAGCGACGCGCCAAGGGAAATAGGTATGACTATGGTGTCGAAGTGATGGACACCGTTGATCGAGGCTACGGCGTGCGCGCGATGAGGATGTTCGAACCCCACCAGATAATCGTCGAGTACGCCGGAGAGATCATCACGCAATCTGAGTGCGAGCGACGCATGAAACAGGTATACAAGAAGGATAAGGTAAGTCAACTTTGTTCTGTGCAGTACGTTTTTCAGATCACTGATGCACTGTAGTGTTACTATCTGATGAGCTTTGACAACAAGATGATCATCGATGCTACCCGCGGCACCATTGCCCGCTTCGTCAATCATTCATGCGAGCCCAATTGCGAAATGATAAAATGGACTGTTGGCGGAGAACCTCGCATGGCTCTTTTTGCCGGCCGAAGAGGCATCATGACCGGCGAGGAGCTTACATACGACTATAACTTCGAGTGAGCTACCCGATTTTTCTTCCTATACCTCGACGAATGCTAATTGCTGTTAGTCCTTTCTCTCAGAAGAATATTCAACAGTGTCGATGCGGCACAGAGTCTTGTCGTGGTGTCCTTGGTCCCAAGCCGAAGAAACCTCTTGAAACCTTCACGTCCGCTTTCATTGCTGGATCAAAGCGCAAATTTCACGAAATAGTCGATTCAGTGAGAGCAAAGTCTGAGGAACAGATGTCGCCCAAGAAGCGCAAAATGGACATCGGGACCGCCGCCACTACTAAAGCACGGAATGCGGACGTGAAGTCCGAGGCTGCACGAGAACAAGCGGAACGAGATGCGGCCGAGCACTCTCGGCAGATAGCCTCCCGCCAGACTCGGGCACTCAAGGCAAGTGACAGCTCAACGAACTACACGTGTGACAGTTACTAACTTTGTGTTTCTACCTTTGCAGAGAGCCGTCATTACCAATGCCAAGCGAGCACACGCGAAGCAGCTTCGAACTCATCGACCATCGATCAAATCCACTCGCGTCACGACCGTCAGCTTTCAGCATAAAGCGCCAAGAGCTGGTGCCTTGAAAGCTGTAAAACAGCCGTTGCGCCCTCGTGTACCATCTAAACAATCCAAGCTCCCATTCAAGCGGAGTAAACGGCCCCAAGTTCAAGATGCGCCAATGACTCCGACAAGACGGTCCTACGAAGCCATGTCAGAGGACGAATCGTCTCCGAACATCACCCCGGCTTCTCTCCGCAGTGCCTCGAAGAAGACGAGGAGATCTTCCATCACGAAAGAGCGTCCGGAAAAGAATGCTAGCATTGACTCCAAGTCGAACCAAACCCAGGTGCTGCGCAAATATGGCAACAATAGTTCCAGGGCGCAGTTGCGTCACTCAGCGTCCTCTTCAGACAAGTCGCGAGCAACTTCTGCAAGCGTGGAGAAGCGCTATCATGCTTCACAGGACAGATCGAGGGGTTCCAGCGGAAGGCGGGTTGATTCCTGACCAACCAAAGATCGATAGGGTAGTGTTATTCAACGTTTCAGCGCCGGTGTCGCTCTCAATATACGAATTCATAGCTAATCGGGGGTTCGCGGGTTCCTGCTAAGGGGAACGAAGTAAACGTGTGTGTGTGTGGGTTCTCAGACGGCGTGTCTGGGACTTTCTAAGGAGGCGAACTAAACGTCGCTATGGGATCGACATGGACCTGTAATATGAACTGTATTGCTAGGTTCGCTGGTGACGAGGTGTTGTAAGCGGTATGACACGCGGATTGCAACTCTGGATCCTGATCGTTCGAGGATCGTGTTTGTAGGCGGGAAGTTACTAGCTATGAATTAAGAACGATTGCATCTCAGTGTCGACGTTTCCTTGATGATCGCGCTATAGGGCTTCGGACTCGGATGGATGCTGGTTTGAACTTGGGAGGCGTGCTTGTCTCTGTGAGTGGTAGTGGATGTGCGACCAAAGAGCTCGAGTGCGTTGGTGGCTACACAAACTCTCCGCGATTTCGAAAATTTCAAGGCAGCTCATTGATGTTTCGACGTCTCAGTGAAAGTGGAGCTTCGATTCTTAGTTGTCACGGGCGAAACGAGGACAAAATTAACGACTTTGAAACGAAGTAACTTGCTCTTGCGTACGTAGTTTTTTAAATAATTAATATGCGTAAGATCGTGAAGAAGAGTGCAAGAGTTCTATGCCTATGTTATTTGAATTCGTTACGTTGTCAAGTTATTTCACTGCAAAGGTGCCAAAATTCGTTGATTTTCGCGATTTTTGTATAAGGACTCAGTAGCCCATGCCCCTTGCTTCCAGAGGAATTAGTCTATCGATCAAAACAGTGCGAAAGTTACACACAAAATTGGGCATAGCGTTGATCTATCTGCATACGTGGGACACTATTGTTATAAAAGGGTTTGAGGTCTTAAACCTGCGTCCGCGCCTGCCTCAACCTTCTGCGTCGTCGACTAGCTTTTACTCTCACAAAAACAACACCAACACCAAGGAGGCACAACAGGGTGGGAGGCCCGCCAATCCCTACAGCCGCAGCAACGCCATAACCGAGAACTTTCAGCCCCAGCCCGACATCCCTGATCATGCCAATGAGAAATGAGGAGAGCAAGAGTGCCCACACTAAAAAGAAGAAACAGAGAAAC
>TARA_R110002003_G_scaffold214_45_pt1 | contig 26285 bp, 23 predicted proteins | sample TARA_R110002003 | Tara Oceans TARA_R110002003 (sample SAMEA4396441) | marine metagenome | biome: Westerlies Biome; feature: [SRF] surface water layer (ENVO:00010504); material: water (ENVO:00002006), including particulate matter (ENVO:01000060) such as... | depth 5 m
CACAATTGATCGCTGCAGCGACAGGGGGGCTAAGATTCTGTTCTTGTTTCCAAAAGCAGATGTAGACCGCTACCACTATCTTGAGCAAACATCGTACAACTACCTCGGGGTGGTTCTGTGACACGTGTCAAAGGCGGTCCCGGGGGTAGCGCCTCCAACAGGACACAGCTCTGTGCTCATGGGCTCTTACAACGGTCGGTGTCGTTGCTGGATGTGGGAAAAGATAATTAAAGCTGTGATGTTCAATTGCAAGTGAAGACAACTGGATGGAGACGTGCGAAAAGAAGCGGGCGGGGGGCTTGGTGGACTGATCTACGGAGGCCGATAAGACAGCTAGTTAAAACTCGGTTCCGGAACCAACCACTCGGTGTCGCAGCGCATGCAGAACAGTGTCTCCAAAATAGGTCCGGTCCCACCACTTTCCGGCTTCTACACACCACTGGCACCGCACAAGATCGACTTTCGTCCTGCAACAGGCCACAGCTGCGCCAAGATAGCATCCCTCCTTATATCGCTCTCATAACGCCGATGGTAATGTGTCACGTCCACTTCACCTCCAGGGCTATGTCGGTCCCAATGAAGTGCTTCGAGTCATTCTTCACCCATAGCTTCCCCAGTGAGTTGGTCCCTTCCTCAAGTGTGCAATTAAAAAGAGTGGCGTTTTCCTAGGGTTCTAGAAGTAGGATTAGCAAGGGCATTTCCTGGAAATGGTAAATAAAGGCACGTTGCGTCGCACAAGCGAGCATCGCATTCAGCGCTGAAACCGAAAAGTTCTGTCGTTGGATGAATTTGGAGCATCGCATTCAGCGCTGAAACCGAAAAGTCCTGTCGTTGGATGAATTTGCGCCACATCGGCATGGGCATCCACACTCCGATTCTGGGTCCGGTGCAGCTGAACTGTGAAGCAGCAACGAAGAAGAAGATAGTGATGAGTAACGAAGGTAAGATGACTGCTATCGTGGAAGCACTTCATCCAGTAGTCCATGTAATTGCCCATGCCAACCTTCACAATGGTCGACCAACTCCTTTCATCACGCTTGCGGCTACTTCTACCCGCTCCGGTAGCGAACAAACTCAAGCCCAAGATTTTCCATCCTTTCTCCCGTCTCCCAGCTGAACTCCGCCTGCGCATCTGGGAGTTCGCACTCCAAGTGGACCCTGCAATACACACCAAGAATCGAAACATCACGATCTCCAGACTCAAAGGCAGATATAGAGTTACGATCAGCCAGCGTTACTCCAGCCTGTTTGCTGTAAATCGGGAGTGCCGGTACGAAGCTACGACGACACTCGGCGGGGCATGGGTGCGCCTGGAAGACCCCGTAATCGATTCAGCAAGGAAAAGGACCCTGTATGTCTACATCCGCTTCGATCGCGACACTGTGTTGCTGAGGGGGTGTAAAGATCTGTTTGTCTTTAATGGGAAGAGCATCATCTGGCAAGGTCGCCCCGTTGCAGTCTGGCAGTATGGGAGGAACCTCGAGAGTCCTGATCCGATGTACACGGTCGTGTCGAAAAAGGCTGCGACTATTGTCGGTCGTGACTGTTGATGCACTTCAAAATTTGGCCAAGCGCAACGTCAGTGCCTGCGACGAGATAGCGAACGAAATCACCTAAGCTCCCGATCTGCTCGAAATCTGGTTCCCGATCTCACACTCATGCTCAACATCCACCTTCAACCCACTGCCGGAACAATGTCAACACTGAGCACGACATAATTCCACCTTCTCCCAAGCTCCCAACTGGACTGCGCCTCCTAATCTGAAACCTCGCCCTTCCGATCTCTGTCATGCATAGCGACACTCAAGGCATCATCACTATCTCACTGCGCAACGGCGAACCCCACGTCTCGAGCGCCCCGCCGCGGGCCTCTCCCAAGCATCTTCCAGGTCAACGTCGAAGCATGCCTCGAAGCGCTCAGAGTTGACGGCGGTCGACGGATTTCCTTATACCATGACGGCGCGCGGTACTGCATCAATCAACATCCCACCAAAGATCGCCCCACTTGCAAGGATTGTATTGTGTCTATGATGAACAACAGGACGACTGCATATGAGTACCGGAAGGATATGTCGGACGTCGAAAACGTCAAGCGTGCTGGGATATATGTTGAGGATGTTGATATGCTGCCGCAAATGGCTGATGATAATAACTTTTGTCGACAATTTGTTTCGTATCGTAGCCTGGAGAAACATGGTGTTTGATGCGGTATGCTGCTTCACTCTTTGTTCGAAGACGTGTAACAACGTCGGAACCAGGCGCATAGCATTCATATAAGCAGGATGATAAGAATGTAGATAGTAAATCGCAAAGAGGTTGTCATGGTCAAATGGTGGCATGTAGCTTACCCGCCCTAACTCATGAACTTCATATCTGTGAAGAGATACATGACAATGGCGCATTGTGACAGTTGATCACACAACAAAGGAACTCCCCTTCACCAGCCTAGAGCCATCACGCAAACCAGAAGGACAGCTCCGCCTCCCCCTCAAATTCCCTCGCAAACTCCTCCAACACCTTCTTTCTGCTCTGCGCCATTTCTTTCCCACTGTCCGTCTTCATCATGCCTGCGAGCTTATACAACTTCTCCTCAAAATGATCAATCGCCCTGCTCATCGGCTGGTCTGGGAATTTGGCAGCGCCGAAGGAGAAACAGCGCGCCACGCCTACAGCGCCTATGGCATCGAGACGATCTGCGTCTTGCACGATGGCGAGCTCGGGGTACTGGGCAAGAGTTGCAGTGACGCTGGCGGGATTGCGAGTTTCGTGTGTGTAACTGACGTTGTTAACGATGGCTTGGACTTTTGTCGCTAGGTCTTCAGTAGCGCCATGTTTGAGGAGAATGAGTGAGATTTGGTTCTCGGTGTCTTCACCAGGCTTGAGGTACTTGCGGTCTCCGACGTCGTGGAGCAGGGCGGCGAGGAACAGTGCCGAGGTGTCGTATGTGGTTGATGGGTTGGCTTTGAGCTCGGCTTGCAGGATCCGATTGGCGTTGGAGACGACGCGGAGAATGTGGACGAATTGGTTGATTGATGTGAAGAGGTCCTTGTGCCCGGGCGGAATGGGGACCTGGGGTACAGGAAGAGGAGAACTTTTGGTAGCCATGTTGGCAGTGATGTAAAGTTGTAGGCGGGGTCTTCGAGACTAGACAGGAGCTGGTATGCGTGTGGCAGTTCTGAGCAAATGATGGCATGCAAGTTCGCGTTTGATATACAGGGAAGATTTTGCCTTTTGTGATGAAGCTGATTGTGGGCAACAGTGTGGCCCGAAGACTTATAATAAGTAACAGTCAAACGAGCGATTTGCTTCGGAATCAGAGCGGTGAAGCCAGGCAAGTCCTTCGGACAATGCCGAGGGCGGTTTGATGGTGCGATGCACGCGTTTAGTGCTACGCGCGATCACATGTTGGAGGAAGCTATTCTGGTTGTGGACGATATGCCGCCCTTCTCGCCTTGACCTCCTGCACAGGATGCATCATGCTGCGTCCTGATGGCCTCGCTTTGCGATTATTCATGTTCACCGGAAAGAGACTGTATGATGGAAATTTGTCTGTGGTGGCTGACCGAATTGCCTGAGGCAGGTGGGAGTGGAACCAGAGGCTTGTTCGACCCTCGGGCCTGGGTCAAACTGGAAAGTATTTGAAGAGCATAAACAACTCTTAAGCATTCGCGCCCCCCGATCGGTTCTTTTATTTAATCCCGATAAAGATGAGGTGAAGGGTGACGTGCACAAGTTGCTGGTGTGTGGTGCTGGGGTAGCACGGGTGAGCTGAACCTCGGCAGCGCACGCGGGTGCCATGACTTCACTCGCATGCCTCATCGCGCCGGCCTCCTGGAACCGCAACCGCTCAACACCACCCACCATCCGCGCAGCCACGCACCGAAGTCCCCATCGCCTGGGGCGCTACTCACAGCAATGTACAAACAGGCGACGCAACGGACGACAGAGGTGCTGTCGATGCCAACGCAGTGGCTGGGCATGTACTCGGACTTCATCACCAAGAACAGCAGCGCAGTATCGCAGATAGAGTCGGCACTCCGGTCGCTAACATACATCATTCCCGGTGCGCAGCTTTGCGGTGCTCTTACTGCGTAGAGGAAATGCTTATCGTGCAAAGGTCGCTTCCGAGAATCAGAGATCGCGTCCGAGTCGTGTAGGTCACACCCCAGTCTACGCGCCACAGGATGGCAGCTAACGAACGGCAGTACACAGCGGCGTCCAATTGCTCTCATTATACCATGACTCCCTTCTTGCGAAAGCCGTGGCGCAGATGCCAGGGACGCGGCGGCATCCGCAGACCCCACACAACAGATACACCAAGTTCTGGACCCAGAAGTCGCCCACATACAAGCGCCTTGCGCTCGTTCTCCAGATGATACAGTATACCGAGCTATTATGGGAGATGGCTGCAAAGCGAAAAGGCGAGAAGGTGCGATGGCGCGTCATAGTGCTGCTAGAGGTCGTGAAGGCTGTGTGTCGGTTGCTGCTATTGCGATTGACGAACTCGCGGCCGCTTTTGTCGCCTCCACTGCCACAAAGAGAAATCGACCCAAGTTCTCTCGAGGACGCTGCGGCATCGTCCAATGGAATGGATACCCCACCAAGCGAGCGTTCGCTGGAAGCAGAGAACTGGACCATGCCCAGGACAGGGCTATCAATGCCGAGTCTGCCAGACTCTACAGACATTTCCAACTACTTGCTGTCGAAGGTCTTGACGGCAGACGACATCAAGCCTCCAAAAGCACTCCTACACCGCGTCAATGGGAAGGGCGAGCTGGCGGAGGCACTGTACATCCTGCGACCAGTCATCTATGCCCTTGCTATGCAACACTTCAGTGGCGACAGGAAGAGTTGGAGGCCTTGGCTGATTGGTGTAAGCATCGAATATGGCGCTCGACAGTTGGCAAAGAACGACTTTCAAGAGCGCTTGGCGGGTGGGCTCAGAGGCTTGACCGGGCTGGAACGGGAAGAGCTGAAGAAGCGCGGGTGGGCGCTCGGGTGGTGGATGATGCGGGGTGCTTTCTACGAGAACATCACCAAGTACGTTCTCTCTCTGCTGTTGTTGACCCTCACCCTAACGTGCAGCAGGTCTTGGATACACAGCCTGACTGGAAAGCTCAAGAACAAGCCACTTCTCGACATGGTTGGCGGTGTCATTGAGGACTATGAGTTCCTCTGGGATCAGTACTACTTCCCCACAGCAACACTTTAAGAATTTCCATTTGTCTTGTTCGATCTTAGCCTACTAGTGCGTAAAAACACGCCTGGATATACATCGCGTCAGTATTCCATGGGAAGGAGGTGTGCGATGATTGCGTCGACGCACTTGCATTGAACGGGTCGCTGGGTTGATCTACTTTGTTTTGAAGCCTTGTTTGTACTAATAACGTACCTTCTTGAGATACCAGAAACTTAATCCACTTCAACAATTCGAATTACAGAAAAGTTCCGAGCAAGACGGATTTGCGTGTACTCATCACTTGATTCTGAGCTATTGCTCTCACCCACTCAACACTAGCGTGCCTCGAGCTCGGACATTTTTTGGCCAGTTCCGAATGCTTCGATGACCATCGCAGAGCCGCATCAACACCAACCCACAATATCGCCGCCGCCATCTCCTCTCCACTCCTCGAACCCGCCCACCTTACACCCTCACTTCCAACTGGTGCTAGGCGAAGACGTCGAATATGCCCGCCACCACAGCAGAGACGCTGTCTCTTGTGACCCGCAACGTCTCCGTCGCGCCGCTCGTGCTCCTCTCCGCAGCAGATCACTACGGCCGCCAAGCGAAAGGAACAAGAAAACGTGTAGTCGGCGTGCTTTTGGGGCAGAACGATGGCAAGAATGTACGGGTGTCAAACAGCTTCGCTGGTGCGTAGTCTTCGAGCGCCCCGCTGGCCGCCTGGACAGCTTGGGAGGGGCGGACATAGCTGTATGCTGATTCATTCGTAGTACCGTTCGAAGAGGACGAGAAGGACCCCTCAGTATGGTTCCTAGACCATAACTACGTCGAGTCGATGAACGACATGTTCAAGAAGGTCAACGCGCGGGAGAAGCTCATTGGATGGTATCACACAGGCCCAAAGCTGCGCGCATCAGATCTCGAGGTCAACGAGCTCTTCAAGCGATACACGCCAAATCCGCTCCTAGTCATCATCGACGTTCAGCCAAAAGAGGTTGGCGTACCAACAGATGCATACTTCGCGGTAGAAGAGATCAAGGACGACGGCACAACAACCTCCAAGACCTTCGTACACACGCCGTCAATAATCGAGGCGGAAGAAGCCGAGGAGATTGGTGTCGAGCACCTGCTTCGTGACATTCGCGATGTCGCCGTCGGCACTCTCTCCACACGCATCACATCACAACTGCAGTCGTTGCAAGGTCTACATCTGCGGTTACGAGACATAGGACAGTACTTGCAGAAGGTGCTCGACGAAGACCTGCCAGTCAACCACGCCATCCTCGGGAATTTGCAAGACGTCTTCAACCTGCTCCCGAACCTGTCAACACCCAAGGCCGCACCTGTCGGTGGCACAACGAACGGGGTCGGCCCGGCAGCGGGTGCAGCAGGCGCCATCGACAACGGCGAGCTTGCGAGAGCAATGAGCATCAAGACCAATGACCAGCTCATGGCCATCTACCTATCGAGTTTGATCCGCGCCATCACCGCATTCCACGACCTGATCGAGAACAAGATCAAGAACAAGCAACAAGCCGAGGACAAGGAAGCGAACAAGGAAGAGGGCAAAGATGGTGAGAAGGACAAGAAGGCCGAGGCTGCGAACGGCGAGACCAAAGAAGGAGAAAAGGGCAAAGAGAAGGCCAAGGACGAGAAGAAGAAGGGATGAGGGAGAATCAGGGAAAGGGGCGTAGCATGGCGGACACAGCTCGCGGAGTGCGGGCGTGTACTATACCACACATGGATCTTGAAAGAGCGGTGGAGCGCATTGCGCGTCTCTCGAGCTTTGTGGCATAATAGCATGATAGATCCGACATGAATAACAACATGAGATTCAGAATCGACAGTCGTGATAATTCATGATGGCGTTCATTATCGCTCCTTCATCAAGCCGTGCTGCAGCGGCTGGGTATCAATTGCAGCAGATATTCTCGTCTCAATGTACACCATCAATCTCCCCATCCAGCAGCCCATCCCGCAGCTTCCTCCACACTGACCCGTCTCTCTTCCACAAAGCCGCCGAGCAACCCACTGCACTTCTCCACCAGCACACACGCAAGCAAATGTTTGCACACAGGCGCCATTCCATCGCCCAGACTCACCCCCCCAAACATCCATCCAGCGCCAGGTCCCCCATGTCTCTCGGACGCGTGATACCCGCCTGATGATTCGGTGGGATCGAACGCAGGTATTGGCGGCTCAGGATGCACAGCTGGAAACGCAGCGAATGCGAAGGCAGGACACGAGCAGTTCCAAGCAAGGAGGCGGACTTCGTAGGATGTAGTGGTGTCGAAGGACGTGCTGTAGCGCGAGGAGCGTTGTTGGGCGGAGCGGACGTAGTAGATTGTGTCGTGGGCGCAGTAAGAGGAACGGGCAGAGACCAGCGTGGGTGTGGTTGTAGTTTGAACTTCTGTTAGTGGATGGTGGGGATCCGCTGCGGCTAGTGGTATGTTTGTGGTATCGTCGGTCTTGTCTGCCCTCTGTTCATTGTGTGGGTCTGGGTCCACCATGGCAGTATCGTCGATGTTTCCCACTGCGTGCCCTGCAACATTGGCAGTTGTCCAAGCGCTAGATGCATTCTTCTCGTCACCGTCACTGATCCTCAATCTTGTCACGAGTCTGCGATCCAGCAAGTCTAGTGACGGCAGGAACTCATTCGGGAACAAGACCTGTAGCGAAAGTAATTGTTTCTTCGTCGACTCTTCTGCCGCATCTAGCGGGTTCGCGCCGGTATCAGTGTCAGAATTGCTCTGTGTGGGCGATGGTAGAGAGTTGAGCAGGTCCGTCACGAAGCGTCGGGACGTCGGTAGCGGCATCGCGGAGGCCACGGCGAGAGCATCTTTGACCGAGATGGAGATGACGTCGATGGGGATGTTTCGATGGTCAAGGTCGGAATAAGGTTGTGGGATGTGTTGAGGGGGTGGAGATAGCGCAAAGCTTTGGGCACCGCAGGCACGAAAGCACGTGGGATCGCAAAGATCTCGTCAATTGATATAGAGATTTGGCACCTCTTTCCATTGTATTAATAGACCGCGACTCCTCCGTACTTTGCACGACACATTATGGCGGCCTGGTACGCTAAGTTGTTTATTCATGGAAGACTGATACAGACGCGTCCATCTCCATTCCCACCCACGGTACGCAACTGGACGTTGTTGTAGTCGACTGTCTCTCGGAGCCGCAAAGCGCTATGGAGCTAACAATCCGGCATTCCTTCCGCCGTCAGAAGCATGGCGTATTCGGCCCGGTCAGCACACCATGGACATGCGCATACTTGCCTGCTTTGGTTGTCTGACTGTGCTGCCTTGCGAGTTGGCTGTTCTATTCTCAGCACGGCGAGCAGTCTTACCTGCTTTATTGTCTGGACTGACGCCATCTACGAACTTGTAATGACAGGACCACGCCTCACATTGCTTTTCAAAACAAGATCCTGCAGGTTACCAATGTCGGACAACAAGGCCGGAAGCGTGGCAGCTGCAGGGTCTCCCAAGTGTCGCACCCTCTGCAGGCTGGCCAGCCAGGCGACAGGGTCATCTGCTGCATTGGCCTATCGGGCTGACCACCTCGCTGCAGCCCTGGGCATACAGATCGCAACTGCGAGAGCGCCATCCATGGTTCGTCAAAGGTCGTGTAGAAGCTGCATATGGACAACGATTGAGCCGTCTGCAGATGCTGAAACCTAGACTGTACAAGGGCTCATGGCCCCATTGTTCCTTTGTGCATGGCAAGCAGCCATTGACTCAGGAACGAACACGTAAGGCAAGTCCCGCAGGCACCAGAGAATAGTCCGGTAGAGTGATGAGGGGTACAAGTTGAATACTAATTGACGAGGGGTGGCGACCACATCACGAGTCCAGGCTCACAATCGGCAACTGGCGGCTTTGCGCATTGCTGAGCTTGAGGCGGTACGGGCGCTGAGCACACAATTGGGCTCTGTGCTACCGTTCCGTCCAGATGGTGTTGTTGAGGGGTCGCTCGTTCACCCCTCCCCCACAATTCGATAAGATAAGGAACCTAGCGACTGCTAATGAATGACCTCTGCAGCAGCAAGGTGGTGTGCGACGGTCCGGCGCGTGAGCAGCCTCCAGATGGCTGCGTGAACCGCCGCAGTCACAGTTCGTCATGCCGCACACGGTCATGATCACTCTGCTCAGCCATCGTCCAGCTGAGGCACACTTGTGGGCAGTCTGGCACTTTCACATGCTTGCAGGAGAGCCCACGAGACGCACACCAATTGGCATCAGGCACGCAGGGGAAGGCAATGCGACGGACGAATGAGCCCTGTACCGCTGCAAGACATACCCTGAGCCCTCTAGCCGGCGTCAATTGCGCGGGTGGCGTCCACCATGACCAGATGGACAGCGGCTGTGTCACAAGACCGCAACTTTCCCGGACCAATTCGTGTTGTTAGATGGCGGTTGTCTCGGTCTTGGACGCTTGTGGATGCGTAATCTGTGCGTGTAGAGCATCAGGATTCCGCAATTGACCTGCGAGGCAGGTGGTGTGAATTGGGCCTCATGACAGGTCGACCGGTTGGTCTGCCATTGGCGCAATCGACTAACCTGGCGATCGATTGAGGATGTGGAGGGATGTGGAACCATCAGCTTCGCATTGAGGGCGGTCAGCCTATGCCGGACGGACTGGCTCTGGAATGACGGTAGCGGTGACGATGGCCGCCGGACAATGGTGAGCGACTGGGAGAGGGCCACAAGGCTGCCAATGCCATTCGGCAGGACTGTACCACGTAGAGGACCCTGTGCGGAAGCGATTGCACCCAATGGCACCAGCGCAGTTCTCGTATGCCTCACAGCAGAGCATGAACAGCAATTGAGTACGCGGCCGCAGACGTGGAGGAATGTGATGCGATATCATGGTCTCATGGTCGGGCACCCCCATGCGCCGACGGTCGCCCTTTGCCTAACGCAGCTTACGCGACGGTGCAAATCAGGCGCTTCCAAGGACCACCAGCCCAACTGTGACTCTTCTCTGGCAGCGAGCCCTCGCGCGCTGCTGTGTCGCCGCCATGGCTACGCCCCTCATTGGCTCCCCCGGTACGCTTTGCCTTCGTTACCTTTCCATTCACTTCTCACTAGCCACCAAGCCGGATTCGTCAGCTCGCTTCCCGGCCGTGGCTCTACCGGCGACGTGCAATTGATGATGCCTGGAGGATGAAAGGCGGGCACCTGAGCACGGGGGCCGCCTACCACACCCTCTTTGTCTGGGTTGCTAGCACCATGTCTCATCAAAGGACAAGTCATGTGGCTGCCTGCTGAAACCGCTGCGGACTTACCAGGCGGTGCAGGCTATAAGTCAACCCAACACCCCGAGTGACTCGGGGTGATTTTTGGCCATACTCCCACGCCAATCCGTCCTATCTCCGCCGCCAATTCCTCTGCCATTTACTAATTGACTTCCGCCGTCGATGGTGTAAGCGACTGGTCAGGCAATTGGCATGATTCTGTCGCGTTCCACAGTTTGTCCGTCATAATCGCAGGGTCCGCCACCGTTTACTCCCCAACCAAGGCTACCACGTCCAACAGTCATACCGTACCATAGTTGATCGCCTCGCTAAACTACACCGTTCCGCTGTTGCCTGGAACTATTTAAATCACCCCTCTCCCAACATTCGCACGCTACCACCGACAAACTTCGCACATTCGACGCACTATGGCAAACTTGCCTTACAAGACGCCCCCGAGCCACCGTCTCACGGTCTCCTCACTCCTCTCGCCCCCCGAAACCAAGCGCTCAGAGTCGTTTGGCTCTTCAATTGAGCAGCTGCCACAGCTGCGCTCGCCGTTCTCCTCGTTCGATTCACAGCCGTCGCACCCTGTCACCGGCCCAAACTTCAATCCCACAATCATGGCGTATCCAGCCATGTTGCCTTCAAAGCGCATCGCCTACGCCTCGCCGCCAATCTCGCCCGAAGAAGCACAGAAGGAGAACATGGAGTTTATGGCCGAGCTAGGTGCGCGCGATCCTCAGCTGTTCGTCCCTGGTGGCGCCGCGGTCCCCATTGCGCCGGACGAACCTCTGTTCCCACAGGAGTCACAGGAGTCACAGGAAGCCACTGAACCCGCAAACCAAGATGCCATCACCGAGCACATGAACTCAGCCGAATACGCGAACCTGAAGAGCAAGCCCAAGCGCAGGGACTACGAGCTCATCGTCTCTTTCCACTCTACGGTCTTTGAGAAAGCCTGTGCAGACCCGAAGGGGTGGTGGAAGCAAGAGCGGGGGTATGATCAATACTACGGACGACCTACCGGAGTCCAGAAACGACCAGCGCTGAAGAAGCTCGCCCCTGCTCCTTCGTCAAGGCCTCGCCAACCCAAGATGGCTCTTGCTCGCCTACCACCTCGCACCCCGCGCGTACACAAGCCGAAGCGCACTCCTCTGGCTCAAGTCTACGACTCATTCGACTTGTCCGCTCCGTCAGAGTCGCCGAAGCCTGCACGCCCGGCTACCAACCGGGACGACACCGACTACAATGCGCTTACTGACTACTGCCCGCCGCTCGACACTCTCCCCAAGGGCAACCCTAGGAGCCTCAAGGCCGAGTGGAAGGGCACGATGCTCGATCTCAGCAACGATCCCGATAGGCATATGCTGCACGAGGCTGAGGTCCACCTCGCCGCAACGCTCCGCCTCAACTGCGCCACCTACCTCTGCAGCAAGCGACGCGTGTTTGCGGCCCGCATCGACGCCTTGAAGAGAGGCAAGGAGTTTCGTAAGACGGATGCACAGCAGGCCTGCAAGATCGACGTCAACAAGGCTAGCAAGCTCTGGCAGTCTTACGATAAGGTGGGGTGGTTCAACCCCGACTACTTCCGCCAGTACCTTTGAGTGCGCTGCACCCATTCCGGCGCTCGTCATGTTGCTCTTCTTTCCAGTCTCACGACTGCTCTGGTTACACACCAATTTGCATTGCATTTCATGGCTCGTGTTGATGGATGCTCTTTCGGCACGATTGGGCTCTCACACGGATGACGTTTGTTGGATTCACTCGTCGCATGAACATGAACGATCTCATGATGGGCGTTTTCTTTGCTGGCACGCAAGGGCATTTTGCTGGCATGCACGGCTAGCCGGGAGGCTGGACTGTTTCGGCGTTTGTTGTATCTCGATGGATTTCATTTGTTATGGCATTCGATACCCCCAACTCAGCACGATTTGTTGTTTGCTCGACCCACGACGGGTGCGCCGGTGTGCACCATTACCATTGCCTCGATTGTTAGGTAGTCTAGAATGAAGCGTTAAGATCATCTCACTTCCTGAGTTTGCGTCGTGACTGTGCGCCTGCATTGTGATGCATACCTTCGTCCGCTAACTCGATGCGCTTCGCGTCATCGTAGACCCTGAAACCGTGTACAACGGCTCTCGGAGACCGTGGGGCGGGGACGTGCAAGATGCGTGGGTGATGCGTGGGTGTGGCGCGGCTTGTCCCTAAATCGGGAGGCTTGGCCATCGTCTATGCTCCAACGTGCCTCCGCCGCGTTCCTCAGCTTCCATCAGCGAGCGACCTTCTGCACTCCTCCACCACCACCGGCCCCGCGGAATCGCGCGGAACAGTCGAAATGTCGCAAACGCAGCAGGTCGGGCACACGGACTCGATATCCAGCCAGGACCCAGCCCGCGAGGAGCCCAAGAAGACGAAGAGCAGACGGCCACCGAGTAAGCCGCAGCGGACGGACGGGGATGCGCGCAGAATGGGTACTGATGGAACGTAGACACGGCCTTCAGGCAGCAGCGACTGAAGGCATGGCAGTACGTGCAGAGTGCCGCCCGAGTGTGCAGGGCGATGGCTGACCGGGATGCGACAGACCCATCTTGACCCCGAAGACGGTCCTGCCGCTCTTCTTTATCGTCGGCGTCATATTCGCGCCCATCGGTGGCCTCCTTCTGCTAGCTAGCTCGCGGGTGAGTAGCTGCTTGAGGCTCCGTAGACGTTTCGTAGCCGCTCACAATCGCACCAGGTCCAGGAGCTCTCCATCGACTACACCAACTGCATCTCCCAAGCGCCCGAGACAGACATCGTCCCAGACAGCACGCGACCAAGCACCCTCGTGGATGTGCCCGGCAACCGCGTGTCGGCTACCTTCAAAAAGACGATGGAGAAGAGGCCTCAATGGGGCCGCGCGCGAGACAACTACACCTGGCCGTTCTCTGGCCTCTCCAAAGAGTATGACGTCTGCATATTGCAGTTTGACATTCCGAACGATATCGATCCTCCTATTCTCTTCTATTACCGCCTCACCAACTTCTACCAAAACCACCGTCGCTACGTCAAGTCTGTCGACATCGATCAGCTCAAAGGTCGCGCACGAAGCCCCTCCGACATCCGCTCGGGGGACTGCACCCCACTCAACGTTGACTCTAGAGACCGCCCGTACTATCCCTGTGGTTTGATTGCAAATTCCATGTTCAACGACACGTTTGGCAATTTGACCGCACAGAACGCGGGCGAAACTTCCGACGGTCTATCATCGTACAACTTCACCGAGCAGGGCACATCCTGGGCCCACGAAGGAGATCTGTATGGAAAGTCGGATTATCAGCCAAAAGATGTTGCTGTGCCTCCGTTCTGGAAGGACCAGTATGGGCCAAATGGGTATGATGACTTGACGGAGCTGCCGAATCTGCACACCTGGGAGGCCTTCCAAGTCTGGATGCGAACAGCCGGCCTTCCGACTTTCAGCAAACTAGCACAAAGGAACGATACGGCGACGCTGAAGGCCGGCAGGTACCGGCTGAACATCTACGACCGTAAGTCCATGTCGTGATTCCGACCATAACATGCTGACAGCGGTCTAGGCTTCAAAGTCGAACAATACAGTGGCACAAAGTCGATCCTGATCTCAACGCGCACTGTCATGGGTGGCAAGAACCCGTTTCTTGGGATTGCCTACCTCGTGGTCGGCGGACTTTGCATACTCCTCGGTGCTGTCTTCCTTGCCACGCATCTCATCAAGCCCAGGTCAGCTCTACCACAATGCATGCAACGAGAATACACTGTTGACAGGCTCGCAGGAAACTTGGTGATCACACCTACCTCACCTGGAATAACGACCAGCCTAGCACGGCTACGACCACTGGACGCAACACAGGTGGTGCGTAGATGCCAGTTCCGGTATTTGCCCCAAACGAAGCGCTTCAACATCACCTGTCATCGGTCTGGCGCATTGCTGCAGTCTAGACTCAGGTCTTTGTATATGTATCACGGGGGCTTAGAAAGCCCGGAGTTTTGGTGTCTAGGAGAAAGACTGGACCATAGTCTGCTTCATTTGCTCAATGCATTATTTATCGCTCAATAACCACCTTACTACATCAGGAATAATCTGATGATTCTCAGTCAAGCTTCCTGTCAGATCATGACGCCAGATTGTACCTTAGACAAGTTTCATGGAACATCCGGATGCATCTGCCCGTCCAAGGCCAGCCAGAACGTCCGAACGGCTATCAAAATAAGCCTCCATGCACATTCTGGAACCGAGGAATCCAGACTATCTCGTGGCAGTAGAATATAAGTCGCAGTTATGTCCTCGAACTTGTGCTACTCCAGCAAAACAGTATCCACATTTACATTCAAAACATTCGTTTTGCAAGCAGCTCGACGTAGCACAAAGCTTTCCGCATTCCTCGTCTGCTCTCGCTACCATTCTCATGTTCCCTTTCGTCCTCCTTGCCTCGCTAGGCCTCCTAGCCGCAGCCAGCGAACCTTCTCAACCAAAGCCCTTCGATTGTGGCACGGACACCAATCATGCCTCGGACGACTTCCTGCAGACCATCCAGTCCCTCCATGGCAAATCCAACACCGGATCACCAGCAGCCCGCGCCGCGCTCGCCGCCCGTGACGCAACCGCAGGTCCCATCACCGTCGATACCGTGTTCCACATTGTCTCGAAAGCCGATAACAAGGACAGCATCACCAACGACATGCCAAGTGCTCAGATTGACGCACTCAACGAAGCCTACAAGCCGTACGATATTAGCTTCAACCTCATCAACGTGACATGGAACACCAACGACGCCTGGGCCGTCGGCAACAAGCCCGACGACGACGACATGAAGAAGACCCTCCGCCAAGGCTCCTACAGAACGTTGAATCTCTACTTCCAAACCGATCTTGTCGGCGGCGTCCTCGGGCGCTGCACACTCCCGTCCGCCGTTGCCAACGGTAAATCAGACCCAACAGTCTACTACAACGACGGCTGCAACATCAACGCGGCCACCATGCCAAAGGGGTCTCTGAACGGCTACAACGCAGGCAAAACCGCCGTGCACGAGACAGGACACTGGATGGGGCTACTCCATACTTTCGAGGGATACAGCTGTGATGGCCCAGGTGATTACATTGACGATACGCCCGTCGAGAGCACGGCGACGGACGGATGTCCTACCAGCCCAGCGAAAAGAAGTTGTCCCGATAAGCAGAAGGATGGAGAGAGCGATCCGATTCATAATTACATGGATTATAGCGTGGATAGTTGCTATGAGGGGTTCACGGCGCTGCAGGTGGAGCGGATGAGGAGTATGTGGGGGCTGTACCGGGATGGGAATTGAGGTTGAGGTCATGCAAGGGGGCCGGGTGGAAACAGTGGGGGAGATTTTATTTTGGCTTAGACTCTGTTGTTTTGTTTTGTTGGGTTTTGCTTGTATGTATTTGAGGTCTTGTGTGTAAATTCTTTGGTTTTCGTTTTGGTTTGCAATAGATTGAAATTTAGTGTTTCTGCGTTGATCGATGAGGCGTGTAGCTCTGTGTCTGTGGAAAAGTGTCTTTGTTCATGTCAATTTTGTGCAGCATTAGCCGTTTGTGGTCGATAGTAAATTGCTTTCCTTGCCTTGGACGCGAAGGCTCCAGACCTACGAGCCCTGTGCACCTTCCCTAGGGCAAATTTGCTTCGCCACTGCTCAGCGGAGCAGCATCATCCAACCACTGCTTGAAACAGTAATGACGATGCCTTACCATCTCGAAGAGGTCGAGATGAAGTTGGTTTCACTCAGACACGTGGGATAGTCTAGAACCCAGCTCGACTCACATGCTGACAGCTCGCATAATGAGACACCGGCCTCGACCACCATAAGGCGAAACAGCATAGATGTCCACCCTTACGAAATGACCGAAAAGAGTTATACTGCCAAGGCGTGATTGTGGCGCTATGGTCTCGGTCCTAACGACCCTAATGCGGGAAGTTGCACCTCAACCCAGCAGTGTCCGCTTGACTGCTTCATTGGACGTAGCCAATCGCTAAAACTGATCTTTTCCGCGCTTGCATCACAAGGATCCCAACAACAGCCTCCTTACCAAGCATTGAGAGTGATATGTCATCGCCGAAGAAAACGCGGCGGCTTCCGAGTTCAGCTTCCGACCAGCTGCATCCACATCCCGATGCTGGGGTTCCGCTCCTTTAGTCAGCTCCATGTATTGTTTGTAGGGCAAAGCAACTTGATCCAATCTATTGTCTTCTGCAATGACGTACCCACATCAATTCTGTGCAACTCTTTGGTTGAAGTCTCTGCACCATGGCGCACGTAGCCGGAACATGCGACGATCGCTTCAAGACCGTCAAAAAGCTCCTACAGACTTATATTGACTCAGGAGACGAGCTCGGTGCCTCCATCGTTGTCAACGTTGACGGGAAGAAGGTTGTCGATATCTGGGGTGGACACGCCGACGCAGCACGCACCAAGCCATGGGAAGAGAACACCATTACCAACGTGTGGTCGACTACGAAGACTGTATCCAGCCTCGCAGCTCTGATCCTGATATCTCGCGGGCTTTTGTCACCCTACGAGAAAGTGTCGAGATACTGGCCTGAGTTCGCAGTGAATGGGAAGGAGAATATTGAAGTCCGCCACATTCTATCGCATACATCGGGCGTGTCTGGATGGGAGAAGAATATGACGCTGGAAGAGCTGTATGATGTACAGACGGCGACCGATCTTCTAGCACAACAGGCCCCCTTTTGGCCACCAGGGACAGCATCCGGCTATCACTCTCTTACTCTCGGCCACTTGATCGGAGCACTCGTTCAACGTACAACCGGCAATTCCCTCAAGCAGTTCATTGCCGACGAGATCGTGGGACCACTGGGCACAGACTTCCAGCTTGGTGCTGCAAAGAAGGACTGGCCGCGTGTGGCGGAAATCATACCCCCACCGCCTCGAGGCCCTCCGCCAGCGATGGATCCAACTTCCGTACCTACAAGGTCTATGGCAAACCCACCCATCGATGCTAGAGTAGCGAGTACTGAAGCATGGAGGCAGGCCGAAATTGGTGCGGCGAACGGACATGGCAATGCGAGAAGTGTCGCACGTATTCTCTCAGCAATTTCTCTTGGTGGCGAGGTTGATGGCACGCGCCTACTGTCACCTGAGACGATCGAACTCATTTTTCATGAGCAGGCCAGGGGAATGGACCTAGTAGTTGGTGAGACTCTCAGTCATGGTATCGGATATGGTCTGAATACCCGAGGCACGGATCTTGACTGGTTGCCGGAGGGGAGGATTTGTCTGTGGGGAGGCTGGGGTGGCTCAATGGTCATTATGGACTTGGATAGAAGAGTAACCGTGGCATATGTGATGAACAAGATGGACAATGTTGGCCTAGGAAGTGCTCGCACAAAAGCGTATATTCAAGCTGCGTACGAGGCTTTAGATGCGATGTAGACTTCAATCCATAAAGTAACCATCCATCCGAGTCTCTTCTACGAACTTGTTATCGAAGCTTTCCTCACATCTCTCCCCCATACAAACCTTGCCCTGCTCAACACCTCCTCCACCCCCATCTTTCCAATCCTAATACCATGCAAATCCTCACACTTCACATACTCCCCCACATCCCCCAACTTCTCCGTCTGCGCCGTCGGATAAAACCCCGTCGGTTGATCATACTCATACACAGCCATAAACTTCCCATTACTAATCACATCCTCTTCCCCCTCCAAGCCCAGTGCCTTGCTCACGTTCAAACCCGCCGGACACGCCGTCCATGTGTGTGGCACGCCAGGTGCAATAAGCACGAGTGTCTTGGGCGGGATGACGTATAATTCCCCACTGAACTCCGCGAGCGCGACGCCGTACGGCACGAAGATCTTCTCGAGCACGAAGCGCTGCTCGCCGTGTTCGGGTCGAGAGAGATGTACGTGTCGCGGCATGCGTACGTCGACGTCGAATTCGTAACAGCCTTGGGGACCGCAGAAAGCTGGCGTCGTCGTTGGAGAGAGCGTATGGCCGGGACTGAATTCCGTAGAGATGTCCGGGTATGTTGAGCTTGGGAGGGAATGCGTCCTTGCCGTGGGAGCCGGAGCCTTGGATGATTTGGACGCCGTTGGGGAGGGTGAGGCCGTAGTCTGGAGTTGACATTGCTCTGAGGTGTAATGGCAGAGACGTATTGATGTGACAGGGAGATGTCAAGTTTGACAGTTCTGACTAAAGCAGTGTGCTGCTAATATCTACAAGACAGCGTCGCTTTTACATGGTAACATATGCATGGGGTATTGCTAAGCGTGCTCGGCTAGCCACTAACCCCTTCACTGAATGCCGGAGACTGCAACCGGCGTGTTTCTCCAGTTAAACCACCTTCTTCAACACATTCGATCGCAGGCTAGAAAAGACAAAGTTGGGTGGATTGCCAGATGTTGTTGCTACTGAGCTGCGTCACGCCGCCTCGGTCTCGTTCCGCGTTTGGATCCACCCTTCGGATGTGGGCCATGGCCACCTGCAGCCTTCGTCGGGTAGCAGCATCTTTACGGTACAGCAAGATTAACCTGTTGCAACGCGGGATCGGGCCTTCCCGTGGTAGTAACGTCGAAATAACGTTTTGCTTTGAAATGCAACGTTTTGGCAAAGTTTGTTGAGTGTGTGGTCCCACATTTTGTCAGTCGCAATGCTCATGCAATATCGTCAAGACCAACTAGACGAGGTAGTGGCTACTATATAATGCTTGTCATATCAGCCAAGGTATGAACAACTCACAATTACAGCTCGCAAAAACTCCATCATTACTTCTCCAGGCACAATTTTCCTCATCGGCGCTGGTTACATTGGTGGTGAAATATTGGATCTGCTGCTCGCCGAAAAGTACACCGTAACTGCTCTCGTGCGCAGAGAAGCTCACGCAGCCGAGCTTCAAGCTCTTGGTGCCTCCACTGTTCTCGGAAATCTAGACGACAGTGATCTCCTGGCAAGGCAAGCGTCGGAGTCCGATATTGTCATTCACTCTGCCACAGCCGATCACTTGCCATCAGTCCAAGCCGTTCTCAAAGGGGTAACGAAGCGTGTCGAAGCCGGAAAGAAAGCAATATACATTCACACTAGCGGGGTGAGCGAACTCAGTGATGATTCCGAAGGCGCATACAAGAGCGAGAAAGTTTTTCGCGACGACAAACCCGAGGAGATCGATGCACTTCCTAATGATTCACCGCATCGAGAAGTCGACCTCTCCATCTTGAAAGTGCGGGAAGAGCTAGGCAGCAAGGCAAAGATAGCCATCGTCCTTCCACCTGTTATTTACGGCGTCGGATCTCGAGGAGATCGATTATCCATCCAGTTGCCGACCATGGCCTGTTGGGCTATCAAGCACGGCTTCGCTGGTCACGTTGGCAAAGGTCTCTCAACATGGTCGCAAGTTCACATTGCCGACTTAGCACGGGGCTATCTCACAATCCTACACTGGCTTGAACAGCCTACCAGTACCGACTCAATAACCGAGAATCCGTATTTCTTTATTGAAAATGGCGAGCAGTTGTCCTGGGGCGAGTGTGCTACAGAGATCGGTAAAGCTTTATATGCTGCTGGGAAGATCAGAAGTCCAGAGCCTAAAGAGATCCCGAAAGAGCTGTACAGTGATCTGTTTGGAGTGTATACAAGGCGAGTCATTGGGTCGAATGCGAGAAATCAAGCAGTAAGACTGAGGGAATTGGGATGGCACGCAAAGGAGAAAACGACGCATGGTTCCCTGAGCGAAGATGAGATTCCGATTATACTGGAGGAGGAAGGTGACTTCAAGGGCTACGCCGCGCCCGTTGCTTCTGGGGCGAACTAGATCGCTGAGGCATTACCTCAGGGTCTTCTGGGGGTCATTGAGTCTAGTCGACTTACGTTATCAGTGTTTTGGGAATCATACATTCGTGAACAGAAAGCTACAGGACAGTTCCGGCCTCATGCTTTGTCCATCCGCATGCGGAAAGTCGCACCGCGTGCTGATCACCCCACCATGTGGAGCAGGAACAATAGCTGACATGCGAAAGAACAACACAAAGAATGGAAATTACTCACATGCACCTCAACACGCAACGCTTGTAAAATGGTGGCATCGCATCGCACCACATCAGTATACACGACCGCACGTTCGCTAGCACCTAATCTACCAGCACCATATATACAGCAATTTAACGCACGACCTAGCCATCCATCAATAAAAAGAATTCAAGACAGGAAAGAAACACAACAACTCCCTCACCACTAAGAAACGCCACCTCCACCCCTTGCTTACACGACCTGCAAGCCACGAGCAGCCCCGCACATCACAAGCCAACAAAGCCGACCTACACATTTTGATGCCTTCGATGCATCTTCGCCACTTCTCTAGACGAAATTCCACCGCCGACACTTCCGTCGCACCATCTGTGCTCCGATACACTCTGATCTTACTGAAAGCGCGACCATCCACGAAAGACGTGAAGACTTTGTCAGGTCTTGAGGATAGAAGTTCAGATACGACGACGCCGTACAAACATCGGAAGCGATCCTGTATCTTCCATCAAGACGAAGCACCTCCGCCGGCATACAAACCATGACCTCGAGCCTGCTTCCCATACTGCAAAGCTATATACCGGCCTCCACCACTATGCTCAACACCGTCATTTGCCTCACTCTGATCGCCGTCGTCGGAACCGTCTTCGTACGCATGGCCAGCTCGCTTGGTAGCTGTTACGACGAACTCAATGCACCAAGCAGATCAGGATTACACACCGCACGGCGGCTCACTGAAATGTCAGAACTGCGAAATATGTCTGCGTCATTCAAAAATGCTGGAATGGGGGCCAAGATGGGAACTCGGAAGAGGGCAAACGAAGATGGACCGGACGTCGGAGATTCGTGTGTGGTGATGTAAAGCATGGAACTGTTCTCCTGTCAGATAGCCGAACGAAAGTGGTCCTTGCTTTTAGCACCTGGGAATGTCAAGTTGCAGCAAATATGCTGGGGCGGCAAGAAAGGTTGAGAGACGTATTGACACAAATTAAAGACACCACAAGGTTTGCATGCAACCATCCTATTGACACACTATTGACCATCTGTGCCCACGTTTGCTCTTTCCTCTTACTTCAGCAAATGGCCTACGCGGGAATCATGAAGAGACCGAGTGGTGGCGAGGTCATCTGAAAGAAGTCCATGGTCAAGCCTCCGGATGAATCGACTTGGTATGCGACCCTCTGTCCCGCGTCGCACGGTGCGCTGCCGACAGTATATTGGCTGGCGAATTGAATTGATGGTGCATCGCCGACGGGTGTCGATGCGCCAAATTCACTAGCACTGACATCTGATCCAGCTGCGCTATTGCTTAGGCGAGATACCGTGATGCCTCCAGGTGTTCGGATCTTGACGGGAGACAAGTCTGGGAAAGGGGACGCCGGCGGAACGAAGAAGACGAGGTTGCAAGTCATGCCGTTGTGTTCCGGCCCCACATCGAATACGAATACCGTTGAGATCGTTTGGGATAGCTGTCCGGTGTAGCCATTGCCCACGACTCGTGTAGGGTTGGCTTTGTCGATGGGTACGATCAGGTTTGGGGTTTCGTACGGACCTCGAAGGTCAGCTGGAACACTAGTCGGAGTAGGAACGTCGCCGAGACGGAGGCTAGTTGACGATGGCTTCAGCGAAGACAGGTCGCTGCTGCTTGTAGAGATGGTCGCAGACGTGGGCAAGGGTGTCGTGAGCAAGCTGCTTAGATGCGCTGTAACCCGTTAATACACGCTGAGAAATTGCGAGAGGCGCAACATCTCCCTCACTCGTTGGTAACCCAATGCTGCTGCTCCTGCCAAGCGTTGCCGTACGAGACGACGTCGATGATGACTTTGCATGGCCATTAGTCCGTGCAGTCCAACCGTTGGGCTTCGCGGCCCTAGCTGACACATGGACGGGCAAACGGACGGTGTTCACGCAAGGACAGTCGCATCGGACGGCAGGCAGGAGGTGTTGGAGCATGGACCAAACAATCGAGAGATTGTACAAGAGGAGGAACATGAGCGGTGACAAGGCGGACGAAAGAGCTAGTGGAAAGAGATAACTTACAGGCTTCGCGTTCGCAGGGCATGACAGATCAAACAGTGGGTTGACTGTCTGAAGATCGCCCGCAGGCTTGATGCCGAAGGATGGCACTGGGTTGCCATACTGAACATCCTGCAAGGTGTAGTAGTAGAGGTTGACATTGTCGGCAACTAGCTGGCAGGCCACGTCCTCCCAGTAGATGCGGGCATTATCCGCACTGGGTACAGCTTGGTTTAGTGTCTCGCCACTAACGGGCCACCCTGTCTCTGTGACCTAAACTCACGTCAGCAACCCTTGTTGATATAGCCAGGATCAACTTACCCAAACTGGCTTGCCTTGAGCAGCGCCGACAGTGGCGTGATAGGCGTCAAAAAAGAGTTGGCTACCGCTGCCGATGCTGTTCGCCATGGTGGTCTGGAAATAGGGATATGCGTCCATGCCGAGAAAATCGAGCGATGAAATGAAGTCATTGTTGGTGGCATTGACGTAGACCGTCCATGTGTCAACGTGTCCGATGGGCTTCCCGGCGAGGGATGTACCAGCGATGGCATTGCGGGTTTGCTGAAGGTAATTGATCAGCTCTTGGGGCTGAGCACCAGGACCGGCGTTATTTTCGATGCCTGTAGGCGTAATGCGGTAGAGATCCTCACTGCCAACTGAGATGCCCACGACGAGGTCAGTGAAAGCGGTTCCGTACTGGGCAATGGCAGCTTTCAGGGCAGCAATCTCGTTGTCGAAGACGGCTTGGCCCGCGGAAGCCCACATTCCAAGCAGGAGCGTGGTCTGGGTGTTGATGGCAGCCTGAATAGCTTCGATGACAGTGCTCTGGGTGCCGTGCTGAATCATGGTGTACAGGCGGGCTGAAGTCCATCCGTTGGTACCAGGGAGATTCTTTGCGGCATTGAACTCGTATTCGAAGTCAATGAGCGTCTTCGCTTGGTCGTTGTTGAACTGGGCGCCGTAGTTGAAGCCCTTGATGGCCGCATTGGCCGTTGAGAGGAGACTGCCTGCGGCGATGAGTGACGAAGAGAAGCGCATGGTAGTGGTAGGCTTTAGGAACCACTTGAAGAGGCACGAGACGAACGACAGGGCCAAGGTGATGAGGAGTGAATCGCTGAAGATGCAGGCGGACGCTGGAGGGAAGCGAGGAATGAAGGCCCTGTTATGAGGCAAATACTCCTCGGGGTGACGTCTGTCGACAATCGATAGCTACAGGGAGAGGCAGGTACGTGCATTAGCCGCAGGGCACAGCGAATTGGTTGACGACGGGGAAGGTGCGACTTGCAGGGATCGAGCAGGAACTGGATCCGCCATCATCCGCTCTTTCCTCATACGTATGCATGCCCCACAGCCGTCCGGAGCCTCATCAAAAGCTTATCAAAAAGCTTGTCCTGCATGAGGGATGCATCTGGATGGAACTCAATGAGTGCAAGACGTACTTTGGCCGTGTTGGTGCTTCCAGGGCTTCCTAGGAAGTCATGTTTAGGTGATTCCAGGCCTGACCGCTATGACTAGGGACCGACGCATTGTGGGGAAGCCAATATTCAACGGCGCGGAGGCAGCGTACCCAACCGTGCCAACCTCATGGGGTGACGTTCGGGTTATAAATAGATAGCTTAGATCTATCTCTTATTGGTATATCGTGACCTTTTCCGATAGCCCTGCGAACACCAGCCCCATCATTGCACTACAATGTCCATGCTCATGTATGGCCGATAGTCACGTCGCGACAGGAATCCAGTTGTGCCAGTTTGCAACATGTGTCGCTATCCGTGTGTCTTGACGTGACCGAGTGAGGTCGCAGCCTGTGCAGCCTTGTTGAGCGAATTATTACGTCCACCATGACTGTGGACTTGAGAAGTTTGGGTCTTGTCGCTAGTAGGTGACGTGGATCGCAACAGCGGCACAAATTTACGAGCGACGGCGCGTGCACTGTTGATCTTCGGGCTCAGTCTTCGGAACACGCTCCGCTCGGAAGCCGTGCCCATGTGTTGCGCTAGGCATCAGTGGCATCCAGTGAATACAAAAGCGGGGCGAATATCTCGAAACAATTCTGAAGTCACAAAGATCGGGAGCGACCATTAATTATCGTTATCTAAAGTGTACCAAGTCTGATGAGAACATACCACAAGGCACCCTCCAAATGCCACTCTCCCGTCATCCGGCCCTTCCATACGCCGCCACCTTCTTCAGCATCATCTGTCTAGGCTTCGGCATAACCTACATGCTTTACCCGCAGACGGGCTATGCACTATACGGCTTCTCGTCGGCGCCAAAATCGAAATCGGAGTGGGAGGTCATGGAGCGTGTCATGATTCTGTATGGTGCGAAAGACGTCTTCATCGCGGCGGCCATCTTCGCCTCGACGTGGTTTGGAACAAGGAAAAGTGCGGGACTTATCCTGGTCGCGGCAGGCTTTTGTGGGGGTGTGGATGGATACGTGGTGAAGCAGGAAGCTGGGTCGAATGAATGGAACCATTGGGGCTATTCGAGCGTCATGGTGCTGTTAGGTGCGGTCATGGCGGGTTTGCTGGGTTGAGGGATGCCTGGGGCGATGAGCCTCATGTCGCCCCAAACACCGCATGAAGACTTCGCATGGCTACAGTCGATTGAATCCGGAAAATGCCCATCGCTCATGCGCAACATATCTCGATGATCATGATACGTCCATGTCGAAGTTGCAGGGTTCATCTCAAGTGAGGCCAAGGCTTTGCACGTGGGATCGCGTAGCCGAGCGGCGCGTCCTCGCGTTCTCCAGCCAGTGCAACACCTTTCCAACCGGCCACAACGCCCACGATGGTGGATGTATGGAGCGGGGACATTCTGCTGCCCGATGGCAACACAATCAAGAGCGAGTCTCCATAAGGTGTAACAAGGGCTAGGATCTAATACGCTGCAGATGTCGGATTCGCATCACCCAACATCGCCTTCTCCCCAGCCCTCCCATCAACCGCACTACGCTTCCTGACCACCGTGGACACCGCCAAGATACCACTCTACCTCGCTGCCGGCCCGAGTTTCGATGTGTGGACAACATGCAAAGCGACTGAAGAATGGTTCGACTCGATCTTGCTAAGCAAGCCCACCGAGGCTGCTAGAAGTGCTATTGCTGGAAACGACTGGTGGACTTTGGCACGCTCGCAATCACCAATTGGCATTCTTGTCCAAGTACAGGCAACAGCAGGGGATGAGACACATCAACCTCGGGTGACCGAGGTCCTCTTCTATGGTACAGTTGCGCCACCTCGAGCAGCTGGTGCATTGCCAACACCACCTTCGTCATCACCAGAACACCACGATGCCGAGCGCGACCATCTACCCCAACTGCGAGTACACGCACTACCACTCTCGTCAGACCAGCTATATCAGCCAGCTACAGAGTCAGTTGCGCCCGCATTGCCTGTGCAGAGTACTACAGACCCTGAAAATGTCGAACCTCAGTTTCTACCGCAAGACCGCGACAGCCAGCGCGCCCCAGATTCGCCCAAGAGGAAGCGGGATATTTTTGAGGAAGCCACAATTGCTAGAAAGAAGGCAAGAGGCAAGGGTGGTGTGGGCATTGCTGCTGCTGCTGCGCGAAGCTCTGAGTCGCAAGCGGGGTTTGGGCATCGGAAGTCTCTTTCATTCGATACGAACGATTCCTCGTTTCCAGATGCCAGACCGCCTTCTGCAAACGGTGCGCTGTCTCGACCTGCCTCACGCCCACTTTCTCGCTCTCCCAGCATATCCTCCGACGGCAGGCCACTGAGCCGAAAGGGTCTGCCAGAGAGTCACAATAAGCGGTCAACTTTGTCACAAGTTGCTACAGTAACATCACAATCAGAGGAACCCA
>TARA_R110002003_G_scaffold56_3_pt1 | contig 26240 bp, 32 predicted proteins | sample TARA_R110002003 | Tara Oceans TARA_R110002003 (sample SAMEA4396441) | marine metagenome | biome: Westerlies Biome; feature: [SRF] surface water layer (ENVO:00010504); material: water (ENVO:00002006), including particulate matter (ENVO:01000060) such as... | depth 5 m
CGAACGGGGCCATTCCCACGAAGAAGAAAGCAGCTCCGTAGATTGCAAAGGGTGCAGAGAGAGCAAACTTAGAGGGCAGCAAGCGGAACATGATCCACCAGACACCAGACATGACAATGAAGATAGCACCAATGATGTATAGCTTCGCTGGACTTTGGCCCTGAGGACCGGTTAGGAGAGTAATCTGGTACGAATTGGCAGCCATGATCTGCCCGAGAGCGAGGAGGAAGGAATAGATCGGCCAGTCACCAAATCGGGTTTGCATCCAACGCTTAAGGAGTGTTGGCCGGTGATAGTTTGGACCAAGGAGGAATTCATCCATCTCATCCGATAGATGAGAAATGTCATCGTCACTTTCGCTTGCCTGCCCAGGTACATATGGAGAGGGACTGGAATCCCGACTGCCGTTACTGTGCAGACTGTTACGAGGCCATGCCGGGCTAGGACTGGGACTTAACCGGCTGTCTCGGGAACGGGTACGATCACTTCGTCCAAGTTTCTTGGCGCGCAGCTTCTTGAACCACTCTTTTTCGCTCTCAACGAGAAACTCTTCGATACAAAGATCAGATTCCGAAGTCTTTCCACTCAGGTTAGCGAGCATAGAGTCGAACTTGGCATAGTATGCTCCAGTCTTATCCTCAAAAGTCGGATCCACTTTCTGCAAGCTGAAATCGGATGTACTGACGTTCTTGATTGTGCTCAGGTCGAGCGCAGATGACCGCTTCCGTCTGTGGTGTGAGGACATCATGCGCATTGGAAGTCTACTTGGATCGAGAAGACCAGTTCGTGATCGCGACCTTGACAATGATTCCTCGTCTCCAGTTGGACGCCGGCTTCGAGACCGTCCTCTTGGGTTGTCATAAGACGTGTCCATAAGCGCCAAAGGCTGTCCCATCGCGTCTGTGGTGCTGCCTTCGAGTTCGGCCATGGCGAGCTGGCGTTCGGACGCTCTGTAGTTAGCCTCCGCCTGCTCGCGGCTTATTAAAATCTCCTGGTCATGCAAAGATGATACTTCACTCAACAATGATGCACCATCGGGGTCGATTTCATGGATCTCTGGTGTCCTAGGAGGCGACCGCTCCTCATATACGCGCACAAGTGGTTCAGGTGCAAGGCTTGCCCTCGGTCGGTGTCCTGGTCCAGATCGGATACCAAGAGAGAGACCGCGTTGGAGCGTGGTGTGGTAGTCGTCAGGTTCTTGCGGCGGCCAATGTTCCTCGTCAGGCCTTGCCTCATACGTAGATAACCTGTCGGTGCTAACTGCCCGAGACTGAGGATAAAAGAAGCCCCCATCAGGGAACTGCAGCGACGATCTTGGGGCCGAAGCTCTCGATCGCGGTCGGAAGATACCCTTGGAAGTTGAATCCTTCTCTTCGTTGTGGATCTTGATGGCAGTCTGCTGGAGGGTGTTGAGGTCTTCCACCCACTTCGCAACCGGAAACCGTTGCTTAGCGGATCTCGCTCTCATCATTGCCCTTGTTTCGGTGTCCGACGCTAGGGCTTCTTCGATGGCAGACTTGAATTGATGCAACATGTGTTTGGTAGTTGTTGACTCGACCGTGAACCACCATCCAGGCATCTGGCCAAGGCCACCAACACGAGCACCCACGCCAAGGGCTCCTTTCCTACCAAACTCAACAGCAACTAGGCCAAAGGGCTCATCACGAGACGGAATCAAAGCAAATTCTGCTCCCGTAAAGATGAACGGCGGAAGTGCGGTAAACTCTGGCTTAGAGAATACTCGCTTCGGGTATTTCTCCATCATCTTCTCGAGCTTGAGCGCTGCGAACTTTCCGTAGAGGTCAATGACAGGGCCTATACAGATCAGTTGAACGTTGGAGTGCTTTTCCAGGACAGCAGGGAAGACGTCGGAGATGAGATCGATACCCTATTTTGGTTAGCTTGACACGACATCTGGAATTCGCGACTCACCTTCTGATTACTCCACCGGCCAACAAATACAAACAGCTCAGCTTTGGGATCTTCTGTCAGCCCGGCCCACTCTTGAGCCTGTCGTCTGAGATCTCCACGGCTTGCTTCGTATTCTGGGTCAATTGTAATTACCTCATTCTCCTTCTCTGGTTCCCAAGGAGCAGTGTCACTCGGATCTGGATTTGGTAGTTTGCCCACTTCCTTCAAGCCCCAGAAGATAGGGTAACGAGCGTAAGAACGTTTACCATATTTGTTGGACACACCAACGGCGCCGAAACCGCGTTGATGAACTCGAAGATAGCTTGCTCCAGCGTGCAGGAGATTGAAGACTTCGCCGAATTGGATATATTTTTCGACGACGGAAGGTTCCAGATTGTACACACGGCAAACTTCGTCGCACTCCTTCGGTGTGCGCATTGGCCATAAACCTTGGAACTCCGCGTTGTGCAGGGACAGCGCGCAAGGTATCGTCCGTCCTTTGGAGAGCAAATACAAAGGCGCTGCCGCGCCATGATAGTCGTTGATATGGTATAGGTCGATGGGGAATCTCTCAATAGTCTGGGCGATACAAGCATTCCAAGCGCTATAGTATACAGCCGAATCCAGATCATCCATGCGGGGTGGGTAAGGCTCAGACTTCGATTGTTGTCTGAAGATCGGAGCATCCAACAACACGTACGTGATGTTGTTCAGCTTATGGTATTGGACCTGGATCTCGTATTCAGTATCGAGGATGGTCACCATCATGGGCTCCGCTGGTGTATCAACAGGATACTCCACCCCGCCGACGCAAGGAACGACCCAGACTAAGTCCTGGTGAGGCAGATTCTTCCCCATGAGCTGTGCCATCACGCCCAATCCACCAATTTTGATCTTGATTGCCCAGTCTTCGATGTCGTATTCCATGGTTGCAATGAGGATCATGGGCCTTTTTTTACTCTCGCCCAATTTGCCGATGGCCCCTACCGGCATTGGAGACGAGTCCCGCGGTCGTAGAAAGCCGAGGTGGAGAGCAGACTTCTTTGGTTCGACCATCTCCTCTTCTTCGTGGAGCCTTTCAAATTCGTGGCCATGGCGCCAGAATGCCAACGGCGCAAGAATGGCGAGACTCTGCTTGCTCACACCGATCTTATTGAATTTGACGCCGTAGAAGGCACCCATATAACCCCAGATGCTGATTGTAGCAGTCGCCACTGGTAGGGACCAAAGAAGAGCAAACAAAAGTAACTGGATGAATCGGTTCCCTGCGTAAATGAACTTATAGGCCATAGTTGCATCATCGATCTCAATGCGGTAGGCCAAGTGCGGCCGAGGTGGCAGAACAGACATGTTGAGCACATTTGTCGCAAGGGAATCCGGAGGCATTCGGTCCAGGATACCGTCTTTATCAATATCGCCAAAAACAAATCCTGCGTCAGCTTTGCCGTCTGGGTTCATGCCCCAAACGTTGACTTGAGCAATTGAGGGCCATTCCGTCATGATATGAAGTTTCCACTTCCCGTCCTTTTCCAGGTTGAAAGCGTTGGCGATGCCACCGTCGAAACCAAATTCGTTATATGGACCATGAGCAAAGAGATGTGGAAAACGTCTCGGCTGGCCGTTATAGTCTGCATCGACGTGCTGGACATGGTCGCTACTTCCGGTCACGCGGTTCCAGTACTGAAGAATAACGTGTTCACCCTTCCATTGTTGCCGTTTCGTACCCGACCAAGGTTGCTTGGGCAGGTCACTGTTTCCGCCTTTGTAGTCTTGCCACTCGCTCCAAGTTGATCCCCAAGTGGTGGAATACCGCCACTTGTTGGCGCCGGGGGCGACGTGTGACACATGTAACCCTTTCGAATCTCTCCTAAGTATGCCAGTGGTGTAATTAGCGACCCGAGGGAAGATCATAGGGTTATCCTTGGCTCCAATTCGGATAATGAACCGATCGTTCGCGTTTGTAGAACGCTCTCCATCCTCGGTTGTGGCGTTCTTAACTGTGACAGTGTGAATGCCATGTGAGACATCATTCAGGGTAGCTTTCCAGGCCCATTTCGACACAGATCCACCAACAAGAGCAGAGACTGGAGACGAGATATTGGCACACTTGGCAGACTTCTTATCCAGTGTTGCAGAGAAGGCGTTCTCAGTATCAGAAGTGATAACGAGGTTGTCTGTAATTGTGTCACAGTCCATCTCCTCCGAGAACTGAAACTCAATGTCAAGTGAGTCCTTGTCCCCTGCTGCCTTCTTTGACTCGATCTGAGCGTCATGCCCAGGCGAGAACTTCGTAATGACGGGCACTGGGTCAACCCAGCTAGCCTTCGGCACGTACACTCGGAAGTCATATGCTCTCATATCGAGCTCATCTACGCAGCCGTTAAACTTGTCGGAGCCATCGATTCCCAAGGCGGTGGAGCTATTCTTGAGTTCAATCTCATCATATGGAGCAAGAAGATTCTTGACGGTCGTTCCGACGTCGAACACCGAAATGAGTGCTTTGTCCTTGGATTTACAATCGAACTTGTAAACGATATCGTGATCTTCATTGCAGTAGACGAGCCAGACCTGCGTGCGGTTCTTTCCTTCAGTTAGATTTTGAACACCCGGGTATTGATCCCTCAAAACACTCCACATTCCAAACTCTGACGCAGTTCCATTGGAGCCCGGGAGTTGCACCATGCGAGTGTGGTTGGAGAGTGATTGTAGGAAGACTCCATCGTTGAGGACTGGATACTGAGTTCGACGATGGTACATGTTTTTGATGATATTATGGACGGGATGCGAAGAATCCCGATGATCCCGGCTAACAGTATCATCCTGGCATCCGTTGAGTCCAGCTTCGAGTGGGAAATCGTAGTAGTCCGAACTACCGAGACGATAGCAACCGTGGGTTTGCCAGCCTAGTGCAGATGACATTGGTTGTCTCCCAAAGATGTAGTTGGCGGCGGTGCTGTCATGCACATAGAAAGCCTGCTCCTCACCCCAAAGCAGTTTCGGAATGCCTGGGACGAAAAGTGTTGTGACGAAAAGTCCAAGCAACATTCTCTCTGTGCCTTGCTTGATGGAAGGCCAGCGGAATACATCCTAATACTATTAGTGCTGCAACACACAACGCAACTAGGGAGAGCCTACTTGATTCGTAACCCCATGCATGTGCCGTGGGTCGAACACTCCAGTCTCGGCATTGACCAAATCGTTCGTAGTAAGAATTGTATTCCAAGCATCAACGAAGTTAAGAGGGACGTCGTAACCCGCCGCTAGGTTGCCATCCAGTCCGAGGAATCTCCTTAGCGATCGATAGATACTGTAGTGAAATGCTGCAGCATCTAGCGCCTGCTTCCCTTGGGCCCGCAGAAAGTATTTGTCATCGGAATTATTGGTTAAGGTGACGGCGTGTGTCATATTATCCGGAACCTGATCGGGCTGCCTACCGCGTCCGAGGTAAATAGAGGCAAAGGTATTACCTCCCGTGATCTCACCTGGCATGAAGAAGTTGTTCTTCCCATACTTTCGGGCGCACTGTCGAATGTAGTGGCCAAACTCAGCCTGAGCGTCGACGGTGACCTGTGTAGCTTTGTCAAACCGGAAGCCATCGATATCCAACATCGAGATTGTCATGCACGAGAAGTGTTGCAGCTTTTCTCGGACCGAAGGAACCCATTCTCGCAGGCGGTCTTGGACGGAGGCAAACTTGGAGAGCTGGCGCTGCCAGTCGGGCCACACGCCGAAAGCCTCCGTATCACCATACTTCGAAAACCAGGTGTCAGCACGGAAGATTGCGCTTGCAGATGTTGTCACGTACCTGATCGAACTCGCTGTCGTAGCATCCAACGAGCTTACTGAAGTTCGGATCGGAGTCCTTCAGCACCGGAAATCCGGATTCGTTCCAGAACCTTGGATATTCGCATTTGTCTTTGTAATTATTCCCAAACGAGAAGTCCAGATAGCGCCGGTCCGACTTCCACTGCACTTTATGTTCTTCGGGTCGGAAAGGCGCCGTCTTGTTGAGAAAGCCCACAAAACCGACAAGATCTCCCATACTACAGCCTGGGTCAGCTGGAGTAAATATTTAGCCCTGGGAAGACTCACGTCGACATTGTATTGTCCAATACGACATACATTCCCCGCTTGTGGATCTCATCAACTGCCGCTCGCCATGCCGCGATATCCCCGAAGTGTTTGTCGAGAAGTGTGAGGTCCAACGGCGAGTACGAGTGTGCGTTCCATGGAACGTTGATGAAAGGTGAGCCGGCAATGTAGATGCCCTACACGTCTCAGTCAAAAGTCCAGCGGAAGTCATAGATACTCACCTTTATGCCCAATCCCTGGATATAATCTAAGCTATCCACCAAACCCACCAAATCGCCTCCATACCTCAACTGATTGCTCTGTGGGTCCCTCTCGTACACCGTTCCATTGATATCATCGTTCTCCGGATCTCCATTTACGAATCTATCTAGAAATAGGGTATAGAAGGGAAAGCGCCAATTGGTTGGTGAGGGATGGAATTTGTGATCTCTCCATTCACCGGAGAAATCAAGGGGATTTACAGCCGCTTGATTCTCATTGAGATTGTAACCGACAAACTTTGGATCGAATTTCAAGCAGGACACGACGTACGTAAGCTGAAATTGAAAGAAGAGGCGAAGAAACATTTTGCATGGGGATGCCAAAAGGCGAGATTCCGGACGGATACTATAGCAAGTAGGGCTGTCCGAAAATCTTTATATCGGTGATCATGAGAGCTTAGAAGGAGCTTAAGCTCCCTCGACTAGAAGGTCGGCAGTGCGTTCAAAGAAAGGCGAGTTTCCGAGATGTTGGCATTGGCCATCGTTCCGAACGGCTGGAGGTGCTGAGAGTTCACGAGGCTGCAACGCGACAGGACATTGGCGGTGACCGTCCTCCATGCTCTGCCACCCGCACGAGAGACAGTGCTCAACCTTCGGTATTGGTCTGGTAAGGTTGCCGTCCTAGGATTCATTGGTCGGCCAAGGCTTCACATAATGGTTCGCAGCGGTGAACAGGAGAGCTCAGCAACGCCTTCGGGCTGGTACCAGCTTCTGGGCCGAGTCCTATGCCGATTTGATGATGAGTCCATCAGCCCATGTTTTAGGAAGGGATATGCCAAGGATGCCGCACAGTTTGAGGGAAGGCGCTAAGCGAGTGGCTTAGGGCTGAGATGGGCCTCACTGGTCTGACCACTGATACCGAAAAGCAGAAAGTTTGGACGAAGCGCAGCACCTTCACATGTTCTTTCGTCAACAACGGCCAGACCTGCGGCTGAGCGAAGCTGAAGGCTCGAGTCAAACATTAGGTATCTCACTGTGACCCGCAGCGGGTGCACTATTTCTTGGTGCGCCATCATTGCCTATCACTCAACGGCTAATGTGCCGCCACAGCAACGCGAGTGGTAGTTGCGAGAGGTGAGAACCGGGGTAACCAGGTTCAAGTGGTCTTCCTACGGAGTTGTTCAATATGATTGGCAATGGCGTAGTAGACTTCCAACCTTATCGACCTTGAAAAAGCAAAGAGCGTCCGCGGAGAGCAGATGGCGGAGTGAGGCATAATGGATCGGGCGGTAGATATCTGCATGGCAGACTGGCCATTTGCCCTTTGCGGGCATTGACTGTCCGGCCATGGTGGTCATCATCCGACGCAAGCCTTCGACGAAACCTTCACCGCTGGGTGCCATTAGCTTGTCAAAAGTAAGTTGGCTAACGACACTCATGGGTCAGGCAAGGTAAAATCATGGAGCGGTCTTTCTAAACTCAAACACATTATGCATTCATCTATCTATCTGTGGATCTATGGTGACTTGCTCATCTCGCACTTACTCAAGTCCACACGGAGCGTCTTTTGACTAACTCAATATCCAGAACGACTTACTCTCATTCTAGCTGATCAATGTCGCGCTGACCTAGTCTTGACCGCTTAGGAGACTGCAGAAACACTTACACTTCCGTCGCTAGACCGGTCAAACTGTCGCTTGCATGCGGTTGTTGCATTCGCGTTATCCACCTGCAGCGTACTCAGCTGCGCCGCAGTCTGATGGTCGTCAGGGTGAGACTGTGCGACTTCTTTTGACCCAAGCCACGGCTGGGGTGTATTTGTGTACTCGATGCGCGTTACCTGCATGGACGGATAAGAACCTTGAATTCGTCAAAATCCTCTAATTGGTGGTAATCTACCGCGGACCGCAAGTCCTGATCGTTGCTCTGCAGAGGCTGCTCGAGAATGTAGTATTTCACTGCAGCTACTAGTGTCGCGTCCTGCTGAATATCGCTATGGGTCGAAGGCTGACCGGTTCGCATGTCGTCAGGGTCAGCTTGAGCCATCACTTGCGATACAGTGACATTAGAGTCTTCGAAGTTGCTTTATTACCAGCCACAGCATTATTCTCTCCTACAGGAATATAGCTTTCCGTTGCTAGCTATGTAGAAGTCGCTAGGAACTTCCTGCAACACTACGGCTACGTCGACTTGGCCAATTAGTTGCTAGCCTTTTAGTTCCATATAGTCAGACATTGAACATTGTGAGTTGTCTCAGGGGTTGTGTAAATAGATTGTTTTAGAGAACCGTAGCGCCCAGGTGGGTATTTTCAAAAGGGTGTGCAGGCGCTGTATACAGAGTGCTGATTTTTGACACTCTGCTAATGTCAATATCCTTGTAAATAAATGTTTAAAGGAGCACTCTGTGGAGAATAACACTCTGTTCTAGCTCTGTTATGATAAGTAGAAGGAGCTCTTATAAGAGCTCTTGCACTTATTACCTACAAAGGCTGGGCACGCTCTCTTTACACGCCTATCTGCGCATGGTAACGCCTGTTAAGGCGCAGCAGACGATCTCTATATACTTGTAGACGCGATGTGTTAGAACCCTGAGTTAACTGTGGCAACAAGAACGCTACGTTTTGACGTATGAGCTGAGTCAAAGATAGGACCAAAAGCAGTGGCCACCAGCGTGATGCTCTTTGCAGTGCGCTTCGTAGTCTTAGTCCATGCTGCGTAGTATGTGTTAGCACGATCTTGCCGAGTGTGCTTTAAATGCTGAGCTGTCAATGCTGCTATAGTATTCAACATCTCAGGACCAGGCTTAGAAACACAGCGGAAAAGCCTGGTGCTACTGAACTTAGCCCGTGTCAGCAGTAAAATTAATCGTCCGAATCGGGAATTCTTACTATCCATTCAAGGCGTAACTGTCCAAATTGAAGCCTGGGTACCCGCGGTGTTAATGGCTACTAGTTCTATTCCTGTCTGGAATAGTCTTCTACATAAGCCTTTATGCGATTTACCCACGACGAGTTATTAGTAGATGTCACTTTCAGTAGGGCTTCAGTACACGACAATAAGATCTCGTGGAAGTCGGCAGGTAGTAGTGAAAGCGCGATGTCCAGTTTCAGCTGGGTCCGAGTTTTACTGTCGAACGTTACTTCCAGTATACGCCCATTTTTGAGCAATTGTACTAAGATCACCGAAACAGGTTTTACTGCGGGCTTATTGCTCGCACTTTTCGGTGTTGATGTACCCATCGCAGTAGCTATCCCCGAATTAGCACACGGAACATGCTCGCGGCGAGCTTTCACACAGTCAGCTATCCGCGCGGCCGACCTTGAACAAATCATAGCCCGTTGAGCTGAAGATGCCCGTGTAACATCATAAGCATCCTTGCCACGCCAATCAAGGGATGTGCAGAATGAAGCAAGTACCTCAACGTATTCCTTGGTCATGCCTCGATCAAAGACAATTTTACGCGATTAGACAAACGAGTCGTCCACGCGCAGAGAATGTTTCACAGCCCGATATATAATATCTTCGGCAGCTTCGAAAAACAATATGGAGATTCTCTGTGTTAGTGTAGCTTAGTCCAGTGCGTAAGGTGTGCGGCAATGGAGGGGTCCAGGACTTTCTGGCTAGCTGAGCGGGTTGCAAGTCTTCACTCATGGAAGGTTGCGCATTGATAGTAGGGCGCTCGCCTGGTAACGTTGGCTCGGTGTGATATCTCTCCGGCAGCCTTATTTTCAGAGAATATGCGCGTTTCCGCGCGTGCATCTCAAAATGGTATGCGGCCCAGCTTCCTGCGTGGTTCATACGCCGCGAGATGCCTTCAACTACGTCCTTCTCAAAGCCAACAACCCTCTCCTTCTTATTGGAGGTGTTCGCAGCAAATGAAGAGGAGACAGAAGGTATGGCAGGCCGTACAGTCGGCATCGTGAAACGACATCAATGCTTTTGGGGTTGGCTCAGGACATGTACCGAGCCCTGGTGGTTTCCGTGAGTCTGTTTTGCTTTCAGTCGGAGCTGTTGGAAGCAGAACGACCAAGGCAGCTGCGACTTCGACTTTGATGCAGAAAGCGGGGCGGTGCATCAGGGCTGACCATTGACACGAGTGGCTATCATAATGGGCCCTTCATGTCACATTACGACGAGCCACCTGTCATAGAGCGAAGACAGCGGCGGGCGGTCGCGTGCCTTACGCAGGTAAATATACCTCAACGGTTGCACCGCCGGCTTGATGGTGGTGGCCTGGCCGTCCTACATCCTCCTCCCCGCGGCTGAGTTTGAGTTCACCAAGCACGAGTTTCGGCCCCCAAATCGCAGCCTGGCGCATGATCATCCGCTTCCGGCGCATCTCACACTCCAAAAACACGGTCCTCACGCCTCTGGCTTGCAGCAATGCCCGAGTCGCTGACCATGCAGGACCATCGCACACCATGATTGGCGATGGTGGGTTTATGAGTTATAGGATGGGGCTACCGAGCCTCATGGCATTGTTGCTGGAAGAGAAAGATTCCGCGCTGGGTAGATGTGGTGTCGGGCTTTCGAAGTGACTGTTCGGTCATTCGCTGAGCGAAAAGGGTGTTGAGCGTTGGAAGTTTGTGTATATCATGTCTTCGAGAAGCCCTGCGAAATGCGAACCAACAAGACAACGCACACAAACAACGTCAACTATCTACCATCCTTATACCAGATCTATCGCCGTCCAGTCCACAGTTTGCAACGATCATGGGCTTCTCCAGCGGAACGTCGGGTCCGACCAAGGAGCAACTGCAAGCCAAGTACCGCTCCAACGTGCGTCAACGAACACCCGCCGGCTTAGGAACCGCCATATCGACGGGCCTCACTGGTTCAGGGCTCTACTACATGGCGGCGCCAGCTGCAGTCGCAGCGTATGGACTTCACCAGGCTGGCAAAACGAAAGAACAGCTCGAAGATATCATGAAGCAACACGGCTTCAAGGCTCGGAAAAGAGACAAGCTTTCGGGATTTCTGGTTGGAAGTGCGGAGAAGATGGCCTTGAGCTTCTTGCTATTAGGCCATGACGAGCTCGCATGGCTGGGAACAGAATACGGTCTCGATCCAGACATTCTGGCCGCACACACGGAGTGGTTGGCACGATCATGATGAACGAAGAAGGGCAGATCTTGCTGGACCGTGGTCCTTTAGGCGAAGGCAATGGATTGTATAATTCGATTGTGGACAATGTGAAGGAGGCATATGGCGTTCAGGAGGGCGTTATGGCAACGGCAGCAGACATCCATGGCAATGTCGCTGCTGGTGTGGCAGCGGGTGCTGTTGAGTATGCGACGAATAGGACGGGTCACACTGGGCGGAATGTGGTGGACATGACGAAGAGACGTTGAATACCGACCAGCGACAAGGAGAAAGGTCGCGCGGAAAGGTTGAGGCCTGCGGACGGCTTTTGAAATTTGGCGTTCATTCTCTGCTTCACTTGATACCCTATATAGACATTCCAATATGGCGTTTGGCGTTGGCTGAGAGGGCATGTAGACAGAAACTCAATTCTTGCTGAGCTTTCGCCACGGGTACTGCTTGAATCTTCCTCGACCATGGTGTGAGGGCGAACATGGTGTGAGGGACAACCTTTATCTTTCCCCTTCTGGTGAAGCTTGTTGGCGTCGCTTTTCGGTTTATGCTCGAGAAGATGCGCAAGAGTATCCCGTCGTGATTTTGCGAAGGACTGTCGATCAAATCTCGGCATCCAAGGAAGCATGGAAGTATCCTCTTTGGATTGAAGCACATCATCGTGTATATGTCGGACAACGCTTCAACGCGACCGCGAAAACGCTCAGACGTCGAGGTAATCCGCCGCAATCAGCAACTCCAAGCACAGTTCCGGTGGAATGTCCATATCAGATACGTCCTTGCTTTCCGCATGCTTCTGGTTGTAGTATAGGTATTCGCAGACTTTCTCGAGGACGACGCCACTACCTGATATTAGCCGTTGTGTTCCCAAGTCATGTATGCACACGTAGCGATGCGGGGTGCGTACTTTATCGTGGGCAGATCGACGCGGTTCTGTGTGTTTTCCCGGAAGCCAGCTACACCTTGTCAGTCTGGGATTCTCATTGCGTAGGCAGTATACGTACACATGGGGTCCAGCGCCTTCTTGATGGTGCCCGCGATGCACGCCGCCGAGCGCAGGATCTTGAACTCGTAGCCGTCATTCGAGACAAGGGTGACGTAGTCCGTGGGCTTGTTGTCGGACATGGTCACGATATGTGGAGGTAGCGGCAAGTAGGAGAATGATCGTGGACGACTGCTTCTCCGGGCGAAGTGTGTCCAGGATGTCTGTGGTGCGGGCTGCGGGGAAGATGCGGGTTCGCGCTGTCACGTTTTCTCGCGTGTCTTGCATCACATGACTAAGCCAGCATCTTCACTTCAAGGTTCATCATGTTTCAACCACAAGAGCGCAATTCAGCATTAAATTTTAGAATCAGATATGAAACAAAAAAATTCGTCATCTCCTAGGGATCATCTGTTCGCAAACCTTCGACAATAAGGACTCGTACCTAGAGATTTCCATCCCATCATGGCCCCACGACCACGCCACGTTCTCATCACAGGCGGCTCTCGAGGCATCGGCCTCGCCATCGCCCAACTATTCGCCAAGAACGCATACCGCTGCACCCTAATATCACGCTCCGAAGCCGCCCTGAAAACCGCAATCTCAACTCTCCAACCCCTCCCACCCTCACCATCACCCACCACACCCGCTGAACTAGGACCCGACTACTCATTCCTCGCCCTGGATCCCAGCACCCCAGACTCAGAAAGCGCCACTCAAGACATACATCGCCCATCCACCCCACCAGCCCCAGCGACGTCCCACCACCACCACGCCTACATCCCCGGCGACATCACCGCCCAAACGCACTTCTGGACGTCTCACCCCGCCAGCCCCTTCGGATCAGCGCTCCCGCGCCCCCCGCAATCCGACCACTGCCATGCATCCCGGATCGACGTGCTCGTCAACTGCGCGGGCATCACGCAATCCGCGCTATTCCTCAAGACCGTCGACGAAGACATCAACGAGATCGTGGCCACGAATCTGACCGCCATGATGATCGGCACGCGGTTTTTGCTGCGGCAGGGGTATCTGCGCGGGAAGCGGGGTGGTGGGAAGAAGCGTGCGGAGGGGGGGAAGCAGCAGGAGCAGGAGCAGGAGGGCGGGAGTCCCGTGATCATCAATGTGGCTAGTTTGCTTGGGCTGTCGGGCGGGTACGGCGCCGTCGCGTACGCTGCGTCGAAGGCGGGCGTGCTGGGCTTCACGCGTGCGCTGGCGGCGGAATACGCCAGCCACGGGGTGCGCGTGAATGCGCTTGTGCCGGGGTACGTCGCCAGCGCGATGACGGCGTCGTTGGATGCGGAAACGCTGGAGCGACGGATCCCGCTGGGGCGATTTGGCATGGTGGAAGAAATCGCGGATGCGGCGCTGTTCTTGGCACGGAATGAGTATGCGCATAATTGCGTGTTGAATTTGGATGGGGGACTATCTGCTGTCTAGATGCGAGTGCTGTGCGGCGGCGAGAGTATCGAGGGGGGCTACCAATTGCCTCCTCTCGAGATATGCTCGTTTTCACCAACTACGCCACGATGCTAGCAAGCGTAAATCAAGAGGTATATCCTTTCCAGGACGCCTTTCCAAGCCGGAGCTGATGTAATGTACAGAGATGAGATCTAGTGGTCCGCGATCCGCGAGGGCAAGCAGGTAAGTGGCTCGAGTGGAATGCATACTCCTGAAAGCCGTTGCAATGCGTGCAGGTGAGCGGTGTGGTAAAGCCCTGATTGCCTTGCAATAGTGGCGGATGCTTTTAACCCAACGTGAGTAGATAAACGGTAGTCGCAAAGCTCAGTCAAGAACAATCGCACCATCGTCCTCGATGACCACAACATCGTCTTTCGTGCCGTTCGCAGCCTCCATGACTTTACCTTTCTTCCTCACGATGTCGTCTTCAAGATCGGCCTCGTCAGCCTTACGCTTCGTCGCGCCGTTGGTCGTTCCATTCGTGTGCATGGTCGCGTCAATCTTGCCGTTCGTTTCCGCGTGTCCATTGGTCTCGATCAGAGGCTTCTTCGGCTTCTTCGCGATGTTGAGCTCTTCGGGCAAGCTGATCGGCTTCGCATCATCAGCGGCGTCCTGCTCGATGACCGAGAAGATGACGTCGACCTTGGTGTCTTCATCGGCTTCATCTGAGATGGTGATGAAGCTGTCGGCCTTTAATCCAAGCTCTTCAAAGGTCTTTTCCAGATGGATGTCCTCGTCGACATCGTAAAGAAGGCTGGCTTCGTGCTTTACGCTGAAATCGTCACTGTAGCCTAGCTGGCCCTTCAGCACATCCTCGACTAGGTCGCTTAGCTTTGCGCGCTTCGTGTCCACGAGAAGAGTGGCATAGGCAACGCCGCACGTTGCGCAATGAGGGTTAGGCTTCTGCAGCGATTCACTGGCGATGACGCGCTCGGTACTTCGTGTGAGGAAGGCAAACTTTGCCTTGGCGAGCTGGTCGCGCATGACTTTGAAGGCTTGCAGGACGCAAAGGCCAGCTGTCATAGCATTCGTAGTCGCGATCGCGGGTATGATGTTGCCGGCCATCTCTGTACCATGTCAGCATTGCATAAAGTAGTCGCGGTGAAGCCTACGCTTGATGTCAAACTTCGACCTTGTTTCAATGCCGAAGATGTGTGATCGCAGATTCGCGCTAGCCACCACGAAGTCCAGCGTGTCAACGTCGTCCTTGTCAAAGGCTAGAATGGGTGCCGCATTGCCAACCTCCGTGCTTGCCCGCGTCTCTTCTAGTCGATTGCTGAGCCGGCGCAAGCTGTCGACAAAAACGGCAAAGTTCTCGGCGGTATTCCAAACGATCTGATCCTGCTGTGCAACCGCGGGGCCACAGCCGAGCGACTCCTCTAATAGCTTGTCATAGTCCAGCGCCTCCGGTGCACGCTTCGTCTTCCACATGTCTTCCATGCTCCGTAACCGCTCAATGTCCTCCTTGAACACCTTGTTGAAGACCAAGCGCGGGAAGTCTCCTGATCCCATCGACTCCCGGATGCGCTTCAGCGCTTGTGCCTCTTTTCGCAGGTTCGCGACCTCCTTTGCGTTCTCTGAATCCTCGCTGTGATCAAGCTCGGGTGATTCGTCTTCCGAGGTGCCAAAGATTTCCGCGAAGAGGTACGACTTGCCCCAAACTATGCAGTGGATGGGCTGTGAGGGCGTGCTCCGGATGGTGCAGACGGGGAAGGACTTGGGCGGGTCTTTTGGCGTGCAGTCGTAACACTCGGTTTCGCCCTGTAAGTTGCTGTCAACTTTTTGCGCTCTATTGATTCCAATGGGCTAAGAATGCACCTTCTTGATAACCTGGACCTGCCCGTTGAAGCCGGTAGTGCCGCTCTCGATCAGCGGGACATTGGCGGCCAGACACATCTTGTTGACATGTCGCCGCGCATCCAGATTGTCCAGCGCATTGAAGACGATGCCAAAAGTCTTGAACCATGCGACGTTGAATCGCGGGTCCTTGATGTTGTCGTGGTATGCTTCGATCTTGACGCTGGGGTTGAACTTGCCGGCCGACTCCTTCGCAACCTGTCGCGTGCGTCAGCGCATGTTCTGCCGCCGTCATACTCAGAGGTTTGTTGTCTCACCAATGCCTTCGATTTCTTGATGTGCTCGGTGCGGAACAAAAATTGCCGATTGAGGTTGCTCAGGTCGATGGTGTCGAGGTCGACGATGTGTATCTCGCCGAAGCCGGTGAGGACGAGGTTCTTGAGCAGCTCGCAGCCAATGCCACCGGCTCCTACCATCAGTACGCGCGCCTGCCAAACATCAGTATCCTCCGTGACGTGTTTGCGCCAGCTTTAGTACCTCCTTGATGCGGCTGTGGAGAACGCCGAGACTCTTCTCTGCCAACTTGTCGCGTCCCATTGTGGCGGCCATGGTTGACGTGGACTATGCAGTTGTTGGTGGTTGTGTTGGCGTAGCTACGACATGAAGAATGCCGTGTCTTCGCGGGCGCGCAGGTGAAGGCGAGTTGGCGCTCGGGTGAGAGACGTCAGAGCTGCACCACTGGGCGCCCGGTCCTGCGGTCCTCCGCCGCGCTGGTTCAGCCTCATAAAGCTTGGCGGCTAGCCGAGCGCCCTGTGAGTGGACCGTGAATTTCACGTCACACCAAAAGCGCATTCCAGTCGTCAGTGCCGGAGTCACGTCGTTTTCAAAAGGTCGCATAAGGTGCTGCAGGTACGGCATGCGAGCGGGTCTTAGCTCAAAATTTGTTCACCGCGACTTCGTTGAAAGCCTCCTAGCGCACATCTCCGCCCCCATCATGTCGGACGACGAAGTCGATCTCGAGCTGCTGGACCTGCTGAGGAAACGCTTCGGCATAGGAGCCAAGGATGACGGACCACCGGAAACGAAGGTGTTGGAGAGTGCACAGTTCATCTGCGACAACAGCGTGGATGTTGCTCTAGACATGCGATCAACAAAAGTAGCAGCGCAGTTGGTGCTCGACGAGATGGAGAAGCGCGAGTACAGCACGAAGACATGGTCAGAACATGAACTCCATCCCAAGGCGAAAGACGAAAGTACGGTTAATTTCATCTTCACCATGGACCTGCTGAACTTCAGCTTCTGGAGCGACAAGTCCGAGGAAGAGAAGTTCGCAGTCGTGTACAAAGGGAAGCGCTGGACGGGCTACTGGAGCTTAGTCGCGCTTCTCCAGCGAGCCTTGGAGCAAGACATCCCCATTACGACTCCGGAGTTCTGGCTGGACGAAGAGCGGTGCACCGAGGATGTGCTGCGGGCAGTATTTAGCTCGGGTACCGAAGAGGAAATTCCCATGTTTGACGAAAGAGTTCGGTGTCTGCGGGAAGCGGGTCAGATCCTGGAGGAGGTATGCCATTTACCAAATCCAGACTTGTAACCAGATCAGGTGGACTGATCACTGACACGACAGGAATTCGACAGCAGTGTCGTGACACTCATTGAAGACGCAAAGGGTTCAGCAGCCGGACTGGTGAACCTACTGGCCGACAAGTTTCCTTGCTTCCAAGATGAAGGCACATTTGAGCGCAAGAAAGTCCGTTTCCTAAAGCGAGCGCAGATCCTGGTCGCAGACCTGTGGGCCGCGTTTGAAGGAGAAGGGTACGGGGAGTTTAACGACATTGACAAGATCACGATGTTCGCCGGTGCGTCTTCTTGTTTCAACATCCCGTATATCTCATTGACTTGTGCACAGACTACCGCATCCCACAGATGCTCCACTCGCTCGGCATGATGTGGTACTGCCCGCCTCTCGAGAACAAGCTGCGGCGGCTCGAGCTCATCGAATCCGGGCATCCGTGGGAGATGCAGATACGAGGATGCAGTATCTGGGGCGTCGACCTGCTCCGACGAGAAATTCTCAAGCTGAAGCCGGACGCCAAGATCAATGCCATCCTCATCGATTTCTTCCTGTACGATCTAGCAAAAGAAAAGGAGAAGGACGAAGCAGACATTATACCACATCATCGCACCCGGAGTATATGGTACTGAAACTGGATTTGGCGTACGTGGCAGGTTCTTGGTGGCGTTGCTTTGGTTGGGGGCGGCTTATTTGCAATACTTCACGATAGCATTCGAGAGGCGGCCTTTGGAAGGTTAAATCTAATTTCATAGACATAAAGATGGCGGCTTGTAGACATGAGCAGAAGATTCTGATTGAAACTTATTCAGACTACCTGAGGGTATAAATGCAGTTGAAGTGACAAAATGAAAAGGACGCAGGTCACTCAGTCAGCTGTCTAGGTGCCTAGCCGTAACAGAACGTAGCCCGTCAAAAGCATGAAAATGTCCAGCGCATCTCAAGCAAGCTGTGCTTAAATCTTCATCCTAAGCTTCGCCGACTTCGTCGCTGGCCTGACGCTTTGCGGGTTGTGGAACACGTCGTTCGGATCCACAGCCGCCTTGATCCGCTGTAGCCTCTCCACATTGCCGCCCCAATAGAGACTCGCACTATCTTCACCCAACGCCGGATCAACGTAGCCAGCGTAAGCACCCTGCTTCGAGTTTGGCAGCCCATCGGCAATGACGTCATTGACACCTTTCAGGAAGTTGCGAGTCTTGTCGTTGACCTTACCAAGCAGGTTGACAGCGTACGCCTGGTGGTAAAAGAGTGCATCGCGGTGGCCATACGCGGTTGCATCTGGCGCGACGTCGTTGATGGCACCGCCTTCGAGATCCCAGATGACGAACCACAATGCACCGCCTTTGTCGGCTTTGTCGATGTACTGGAAGAGCGTGTCGACGGCGTCGTCTGGAAGGATGTCGTCTTTGGTGTATGCGAGGGACTTTGCGTAGAAGTTGCTTTGAATGCCTCCCACGATCTCAAGTGCGACGTCCTCAGTCCAGTGACCTACAACGCCCAGCCAATCCTTGAGTTCTATGATCGACTCGTCTTTTGATGGGAGACGCGCAGTAATATTGAGGCTGTCGAACTCCTGTTGGCTGCCGAAGAATGTACCGGTGACGATGGCGCCGAACTGCTCGGTCAGGATGTACTGCGAGGCGAACTTGCGGGAGAGCTCAGGATCAGAGATGAGCTTCTGCCACTTCTTGAATGCATCCGCTTTGTCTGCGGTACTACCGCCACCAAAGTTATAGGAATACAGAACTGCCTCGCCCGGTTCGGCCTGCGTGCGGACCTTGAACTCTGTCACGATTCCGACTGAAGCTGCCGCGCCCTTCACCGCAAAGAACACATCAGCGTTCTCCTTGTCGGAAGCACGAACGATCGATGAGTTAGCCAGAACTACTTCCACTTCCTCAACATGATCGAGACTGGAACCCCACATGCGAGACGTTGGACCGAGGCCGCCGATGGTGGCATGCCCACCGATGCCGACCTGTGGACAGGTGCCGTGAGCCATCGCACGCTGGCCGTTGTCGTGAAGACGCTTAGTGACGTCGCCGAGAAGTGTGCCGCCGCCTATTGTGGCTTGCCAGGTATTCGTGTTCATTGAGAATTGTTGAAAGTTTTTCATGTCGACAACGATAGTATTGTCCTCTCCGCCGCCAATTGCTACGTCTCATGTTAGCCTATCTGTTCTGGTCTTGCATTACCATCGATCTGTTCCCGCAACGACGGCAGCAGAGGAGAGATAGGCCACTGTACCATAATTGGCGTACGAATGCCCGCCGCATCGCGGTTGCACCTTTAAACTACTATCCACCGCGCACTTGACGATCTTTCCAATCTCTTCCGTGGTCTTAGGGTAAGTCACTGCTGCTGGTGTCGAAGGTATGCCAAGGTTGTATGGCTTGACGTGTGCTAGCTGGAAAAGAGGATCGCTCTTGAAGACGACGTCCTTTACGGCGCTTTGAAGGCATTTCTGCGCCGGCGAACTAGACGTGTTCCCCATGGCTAGGCGTGAAGCTGGATATAGATTGTCAATAACCATTCGATGACTAGTCAGGTGCTTGACCTACAGTTCAGTTGCCGCACTGGTGCCTCAAGCTGTGCAGCGTTGTAATGAATGCAAGAGGGTTGTGTTTGCCAGCGGGTGGAAGTGTACAGCAGCGCGTTGGCCTACATTTTGGGGCAATCGCAATTCACTTGACGGCTAAGTGCCGGTACGTGGTGCGCCTAGGAAGGATTGCAGGGTCCCGCTGATAGCTGCTACCAGTAGAGGAGCAAACAGATGGTATCCTGAATCTGCACGCGAGAACATGGTCATGATCGCTGCTTTTCACGACTCTCATTGCACGACCCTAGCGAGGGGTGGTGTAAAGGCGTTTTACAGCATGGGCCCGTGCCAGGGCCGTGCGGGATGTGAATGGTCAACGGTAGCGCAGCTCATCAACCGACATTGGCATGGTGCAACGGTGTGTTGGGCCAGAACAAGGCTGCGATGCAGGAAATTAGTGGCGACGGATGTCATGGCAAATAGAAGTGGAGAAAGAGATGCGCTGTTGGTTTGACGGTGCCTGGAGGCTGTGTTTCGAAACCTGGAATGCGGGGAGCGTTTGGCCAATCGTGGAAAGGATGAGCCACTTCAGCACCGCCCGAGCCTCGTGGCTTTCTCGCACCTGACCACCCACGTGCCACCGTCATAAATCTTGCGACACGAAGGCCAGCGTCTCCGTTATACACCTAGACCCAGCTCGACCTTAAACGTCATGACTGAGGTTAGCATCCGAGAGATGCCGAGATCTGAGCGTTTTTCCTCCACCGCTATATTGCGGTCGCCACTTCATCGCACCCTCGTTCGGATCATTGGCCTCGGATAGCCCGTCCACGTGACTTCATAAATGTCTGTCCCCGGGCTTTTGAATACCCGTCTGGAAAAAGTAGCCATATAGACACCCGCCACTAGCAGCATAGAATTATTCTTGTGCCGTCAACGAACAAAGAGCTCCATTGGTGAGAGCAGCCATCGGTACGTGTTGGTACTGGTCCTCGATGAATAGCTTATAACGTCTACTACTATACCAATTCGATATGCTCCCATTTGCTACTTGCTGCCGCCTCTCCATCCATAATTCCGTCCACGTACGCTTCACTAACAATTTTGTACTGTCCACTGTCACACCTTCGAAGTATAAAAGGAACCTGTGCCCCACCGACCACGGCGATGACATCACCCTGATGGACACACTGAGAGGTTAGGCCCAGGTGTCCCTTCATAGTAACAAAGGGTGATCGTCCTGGAGTGATTCTCATGAAGTCATGCTGAATCCTAGATGGATCTCCCTGTGTCAGCTCGAGCCCGTCTCCTCCCCTTTTGCTAGCGAAGAAGCGCTTGAGGTCCCGTTTCATGTCCTGTCGTGGAGCAACGACAATCTCACACTTGAGGAAGGGTAAAGCATCAAAGTATCGATCAACCCTTTCCAGAGACGCATCTTCTCCATATCCAATAGCTGCATGTGAGGTTCTGACCACTGCGTGCAAGCGCTCATTGAAATCTGCGTAGATATCCCCAGCAACGTAAGTGAGTCGCAAAATCTCGTATAGCCAATCGACTGGGAGCAAACATGTTCCCGTAACAGGAACCCTGGTGATATATCCCACTTGGAGAACTTCGTCGTAGATGCTAGCTCGGAGAGATATTCTGACAGGTCCTTGGTCTTTCTTGGAGACGATGACTTGACGTTGACGTTCCAATCCAGACGCTCTGAACTCTGGATAGAGAGTGAGGTGGTCGGGTTTCACGTCTTGTAGGGTTTCTGAGTTAGGTACAGACCAGTCTGGTACCCACGAAGGTAAAGCGCTTGGTATTTCAGAAGCGCGGCAAAAAGACAGCATCGAAATATGGTTTTGTTGTAGCAGAGCGGCCATGGTTGCCGTGTATACTTCTTCTTTGGACTTTCTGTAGTCCGGAAAAACACCCAATGCCTCCAGCTCTTCTTGGTCCACTGCAAGACCTAGGAGTGCAAAGATCTTGTCTCGTGGATTTGTTGATTCCAGATGCTGGTAGCCTTCCTGTTGAAGATGGTGGACATTTCCAACGCAAGTTGCGCGAAGCAATGCCACCAACGGAAACCTTTCTATTCGATACACGCGTGGCATTGTAAGCATGACATGGGCCCTGTGTGATGCCATGAGGAATGCATCTGCTTCGTAGGGTGTCAAAGCTTGCTGCCGCTGTGTCTTCAAAGCCAGAGTGTTCCAGAAAGCGTAGTACGCGTTGAAAGCAGCCTGAAATCTGCGGCGAGAAATTCGCTTTGTCCCACAAACGAAGTCAGCATGTTCTGGAAGGGTGATCTCCTGCAAAACCCAAACACGCCCCCACCATGCCCGTCGGAAAAGACGATTTAAACCAGCTATAGGAAGCAGTCGATCCTGCGACTTCCAACCGCTGATAGAATGCAGGAGGCACTCCAGGGCATACTTGGACACCGGCAATCGCTCTCCGTCAAGCCAGCTCATCAAAACGACCCTAGCAGGGTCGTCCATGTATGAAGGCATTGTAATAATTGCCTGCCAGATTCGCATGCACCCTTCGAGATTATCGTGGAGACCGCAGACTTCGGCTTGTTTCCCCAATATGTTCAGATAGTCGATCACAGCATCACTGTCGTCGGCTGATCCTCCAAGCCAAGCGAGACCCCCAGATGCCTTTTGGTAAAGATCGCCCATCAGCCTGACCTGCCAAGCCTTCTCTTCATCGTCCATCTGATTGATACAGATGGCGTCAATCCACACAACTAAACTCTCTGATTCTCTCAGGCCCATCAATGCGTCGAACAAGTTGCGCGTGACCCTAAAAGGGTGTTTATCCACTAATATAACTCTTCTGTTATTCTCATCTCCCCAAACGTATGACAAAGCTAAAAATGTCGGATTGCTATCAAGACTGGCAGGAAACATTCGGCATGCAGGTCGAAATTTGCTCAAATGGTGATTGCTTGGAAGCAGCTCGAGGAGTCTTATCTCGCGCTTGGAACGAAATAATTTCTGGTATTCATATCGACCTCTCATGACTGGCTTTTCAGGACCTGACTCAGTGAATAGGGAGAGAAGGTTGTGAGAAAGTAATACTGTGGGACCCTAAACTGAGAAGATGATCGCGTCACCTTGTTGAGGTTGAGCGCAGGCAGCAGCGCCAAACATACGATCAGGCTGTGCACGTGTCAGCGGCATTGTCATTGGGGGTGGTATGCCCCGCTAAGCTGGATAAGGACTATCTAGAGCTGATCATTTCCACATACATCATAGTCAACGTTTCCGCGGGGAGGTGGGGCGGCACCTACTTTTCTACAATTCCTAGCCAGAGCTGCAATGGCAAGGTCCACGCGTACCTCAAAAAGTACGGACAGCTACAGCATTCATGTAGAACCCACGATCATTGTTTCATTATCAGAAATTACATTTAGCATTGCGCTGAAAGAATGCGATCCAGTTTGCAACATACACCATAATGCAGGTGCCGACGCGCTTAGCAGATCATCGCCGGAAGAATGAAGTGTTAGAGTTAGCAGCTTAATGTGAGGAGTACCCCGAGATGCATTGGGATGGGTGCTCATCATGCTTATTTGTACTGACGCAGTAGGTTTTGCTCAAACTTACTTGCCAAGAGCGGCCATCAGCGGCGAATCTGTTGTCGCTACTAAGCTTCTTCAATATATAGGACGAATCTAATGCAGAACTGCATTATCACAACAGAGTTAATGTGAAGAGGGTTCAAGACGAGGCAGTCACTGCGTTCAACAAAGACCTTCCGGAAAGCATCTCGGGCAACCGCCACCCAGAATCTGATTAACAACGCTGCCTTTGCATCCCCCAAAGTATATGCATAGAATATATCGTATAGTATATCGAGGAGTAGACGATCGGTGCACCGACCGGAGGTGGCGCAAAGAGTCGCAGCGTCAGCGCTAACGAAGGTGTGGTACGAGTCGACCAATGAAAATGAACTCCGAAATCGAATGCACAGCTCCAAGGCCGGACTTCGAACATCGGGACCTTCTTGAAACGTATCAAAGATGTACGCCTCGATAGTTGACGAGGCCTATGACGATGTTGCGTAAGCGTGAAAATGTTTCAGATGCAGTGTTGCCATACTTAAGCTTTGGCGGCTCGCCTTAGCATAGCTTGTCACGCATGCATCAACATCCTCTTCCGTCAGTAACTATACTTCTGAACTTGAATCCAAGCTCGATACGCCATTACTCGTACTTCGAGCCTCCTTTCGAAACACAAATATCTTTATCACTCAATCATGGGTCAATGCGGATCGAAGGAAGATTACTACGAGCCATCGGGGCCTCCCCCAATGACTGGAGACCCCAAGTACGACCAGTACGCCCAAGAACAATACAACAGAGAGAGATATGCACGCGATCAACAGCGAGCGGCGAAGAAAAAGCGGAGCAGAATGAATGGGATTGTTGCTGCGGCGGCCGGGGCGGCTTAAGGAGGGCTTGCCCGATACTACACCTGTGACAATGCGATGCATCGGACCTCACTCGGTATGGGAATCCAGCCAAGACATTGAGGCTTTAGCTCCAGTCTCGAACTCAGAGTAGTTGGAGATGATTGTACGATGAGAGTTTGCAGAAGTGACACATCACTGAAGCGTGGGCGGAAGCAGTCGGTATCAAGCAAAATCAATACATTCGTTGATATGACACAATCGACCTACATGAGACAGACAATGGGGTACAGTGTGATACATGTGAAGTCCTAGTCGTTGACCGGTCCCTAATGTGTGTATCTGTGTAGCAGTCGTCCCACCATGTGCGTTCAACAAATAGCGCGTATGCTGGGACTGGTTTGTACATATCAACCACACCCAAGACTACATCTTCTGATAAATCTCCATCTTTCCATCTGCAATCGCAGCCTGGCTCAACCGGGACTACGAATAATGTCCAATACTTTGACCGAACAGCCTCGGGAGCTGCAATCCATGAAATACTCAGAACATCCACTGCCACTCGAATCCAAGACCGCGACAACGGCCGGCAAACAGCTAAATACCGAAGGACTCCGCGCCCGCTTCTGGAGATGGTGCAGTCGCAAGGCAAAGGGCTCGTGCCGTGGCTGCTGCTCGTGTTGCGACGACTGCTGTTGTTGATTTTTGCACCAGTGTCAGCGTGGTGATAGAAGCAGCGAGTCGGGGCCGAGGGAGGGTCGCGGTACCACGCGAAGTACTCTCCGGATGCTATACGGCCATGACAAGTCAAACGTCAACGTACACATCAACGTCCCGCACCCTTGCATATTCCCGTCTCTTCCGAAGGGCTATCGATCGTCTGCTCACTCACGAGTGCCACAATAAATTCACATGCGTGCCCGGCGCTGCCTCGAACATGTGAGATCGAAGCACGTTGGCCAGATAGAGGCTCAGCATGTGTCCAGCAACAGCAGTTAGATGCAGTGCATCCTGTGGAGAGAACGCTTCCCACGACAACGAGCCCAACGACAGGCCGGGGATGGAACGACGTGGGGCATGACTAGTCCTGTGGCAAAAGATCGCAGAGCGATGATACATTCTGTTTCGGATTGGTGCGATGGTTGGAATATGGTGTGAATGGGGTAATGGAGTTGTGCGCGTGATAGTGTGTGGTTTAAAACTCGACCTCTTGTCGATCGGGATATGAGTTCTGGTCATACGTTGAAGCATGCTAGGTTATGCGATAACCATGTGAATGCCATCATTTTACCAGCATGCAGTAAAAGACCATTGCAAGAATACGTACGTGCCTAGTGACCGTTTGACAGCCTGGGTATGTGTCGTTCGAATCAGAGTGTACTGCTGGGAGCTACATAACATTTTAGACGTTACAGAGCTGTAATGCAATGTTATACGTCGATGATATTCAGCTGCGGTAGTGTGAGTATGATATCGTTCCACCTCGCGTTTCGGGTTTCGTGAAAGCCGCAGGGAGGGTGAGACGAGTTCGGCGTCCGATGTAGAATTGATGCATGCGAATCGCAAATCCATGATGCTGTATGCCCAAAGCATACGTGACTACTATTCTCTTGAGATGGAAGTATTCGAGAATTAATGGGAGGAAGTGAGTGCTGAAGTAGGCTAACTAATGCTGCTGAGTCAGCCTCGTTTTCGCACCTGGTGCACCTGCCACGCCAGTCCAACAGCAACGCAAGGATGCTCCACGCACGCATCGTCTGCCTGCGCACCGTAATCGCATAACGCTTGCTACCTTATATGAACAGCGAGCTATAAGAACTGATGAAAATTGGCTTTGCTTCTTTAAGTTACTAACGCCGGACTGACGTGCAGCCACATCTAGCCCTCGGCTCGCGTCCCGCTCCGCATTCACAACAACAATGTCCGTCACCGAGATCGCCCTGCTGCACCTCTCGCCCAACGTCTCAATCAGGGATTCAGACCTCCGATCGAGACTTGCGTATGCCAAGAAGGTCATGCAAGACTACACCGGCCGATCCTTCTACTACTTGCAGCAAGTCGAGGACTCGTCGAACATATACATCATCGGCGAGTGGAATTCGCTTGATCAGCACATGAAAAACTTCATACCCAGCGAAGCGAATCAGGCGCTGTTGCAAGCCTTGAAGGATGACTTGAATG
>TARA_R110002003_G_scaffold351_7_pt1 | contig 25970 bp, 29 predicted proteins | sample TARA_R110002003 | Tara Oceans TARA_R110002003 (sample SAMEA4396441) | marine metagenome | biome: Westerlies Biome; feature: [SRF] surface water layer (ENVO:00010504); material: water (ENVO:00002006), including particulate matter (ENVO:01000060) such as... | depth 5 m
GATACAACTGTACGGAAGTAGTGTATGGAGCTGGATTGGAGCCACTCCGAGCAAATGGCTTCAATCAGCTCGTCACTATCATTCACACTTACGGTAGACCACGCGGTCGAAGACGAGCTGAAACCACGTCTCCCAGAAGACGCGGAGGACACCCAGCGCCTCCTCGCGCGCCAGGAGGTTCTGCTCCTCCGGCCCACCCGCCATGTCCGGCGTTGCCTGGTAGAACCGGCGAAGGTCCTCCTCGGCCGCCATGTGCTATACGAACACCATTAGCCTACGCTTTACCATATTGTATATTGTGATGGCACGTACCTGGGCGCGGGCGAACTCCTTCATGATGGCGAGGGAGCCAAAGAGGTTGGTCTGGATGGTGAAAGACATTTTGTATGTCTTTGATCTGCGCGGGGCAAATTAGCATCGTTTCATGCGTAGAACCTTGTGTATCGCTGAAGTAGCTCATGCGAAGGAGAAATTAAGCGGACTGGAAGGGTACGTACGTTGTTGTGTTTGTGGTGTTGTGGGGAGAGCGAGCTTGGAGGCCGCGAGCAAAGTTGAGTGCCCGCACCCAACAAACGCCGGGCACGGGACACGCCGTCATTGAGCACTTCCCCTTCACTTCATTCGAAACTTTCGTATGACGGCATTGGGCGTGCCGGGAAGATAGAGGCTGTCAGATTGATGATTTGGCACTGATTGCATTTCGGTCAAAGTTGTGCTATAGCGGACACGTTCATGGATGGACATGGCTCACATCCTCACAATATCTACCTCCATCTATGCTGTTCCAATTCTGTGATGCCTCTTCAAGTTGTAAGCTCGAAAGCTCCAGCAGGCATGCCCACCGTTGCAGTGTGCCGTGTAAGAGCTCGTCTCAGGCCGACCATGGTATTGGCTACATAGCCCACCTTGTCATCATCTGGCACCTTGTGCTAGAAACAGGCCGAGCCCATCTACCTGTTATCAACATGTCGCTACTCCTTGACACCGTGGATGAATGAGTCTGATCAGTCCGCAGCCAACTAGGAGTATCTCAGCTGCTACAACGCGCAAGCACGGAGCAACCTTTGTTCAATCTTCGACGGTCTCCTGCAAACCAAATCATAGAAAAGGATATGGCCTGTGCTATCGCAGAGGACAGCGAGCTGAGAAACGTCGTGGTCAAGAACCTGCTGTCAGTGTCTAATCAGAGTTTTGGGGATGGTGGCGGTGCAGGAACAAAAGAGAATGCAAGAAAGGCAGAGTACATGGCCCTGGGATACAGGAGTGACAAGTAAGCAGAAGCGAGAACGCAAGACTGGGTACAAATGATGTGGGATACATGATTGCGGGAAAGGCAAGAAAGGACTGGGGTGACATAGGAAAGTGTACCGCGAAGGTAACCAGCCCGTAGACCAGGAAGCAGCAACTACTATAGTAGTTTACTGCTGCCCGCCACGGATGCGTACCCTGGATAAGATATCTCTTCAACGGCGCAGTGTTGAACACCGAATGTACTCTCGCGACTGGAGTCACTACCCGCAGGCGTGAAGCTCCGAGATTGCAGTCCGACGACCACGAAATGGTCACATGCTGGTCTCGTCTCGCGCGAAGATATCGCGATGGGTATCTTCTGACTCTGACACTCAAGCGAGTGCATCAAGAACCCTCGTATAAGGAACCAGCCCACGTGGGAGTATGTGTTCAGCTCCTCGCGGATTGACAAAGTCGCTCCACCCCATAGAAGCATCTGTTGAACACGCCAGCCAAATGATCTGATACGCAGCCAGTCAAATGGGACGTGCAACTTCTTCAATCTCCGATCGCTCATTCAAATCCACGTCATTGAACGACGAGGATGTTAGCGCCCCGCCTCCATGCTACCAGCTGAGGCCTCCCCAGTAGGAGGCACAGAGACAGAACTCTGAGCGCCGTATGTGCCGCGGCGACCCAAACCTCAGGATAACGCACTCAAGTGCAAGGCACTCGAGCTGCTGAGTCGAGAAGCCTTACGTGCGCGGCCCAACTACTACGGGCTTGTATGTAGGTTGGGTAGATCATCTGCGAGACACCATCTGGTGAGAATGGTTGATGTCGGAAGAGACGGGCTGGAGCCAACCAGGGAGAGGATGGACAGACCGTGCTCGTCTCGCGCAAAGGCCCAGCAGGTAGAGCTGCCAATTGTGATCCACCTTCAAAGGTGTATGAGCAGCACTCCTTGTGCCACGCGCAGTGGCAAGCCACACTTGGATCCGTCGCGCTGCGCGCTTTTGATTTGATAGGAATCGGGCTCGATCGAAAGACGTCGCGTTGCGGGCGGGCGTTGGAGAGGACGGAGAGAGGTTGCTGGAGGCGACTCGTAGGAGATTGTGCCCTCGTCGATTCAGGTGTGAGAGTGTAACTGCATGATATTAGCGAAATGCTGGCCACGATGAAGTCCGAGAGTAAGCGGCTTCTCTCCCAAGGCAGCGCCACGGCGCATGGTATGTCACGCACAAGCTCACCAGAACAGAGGCCGCAAGAGCCTAAGATCTGTGGAGCGCGCGGCGTGTTGTTCCAGATGTATAATCAACACTATTTGTTGTACGACTTCGACTGTCCAAGCAACGTTGAGACAGTGATGACCACATGGCCATCCTGCCCCAGCGAAGAAACCCAACGCCATGGGGAAGGCGTGGCAGACATTTCGTCTCCGTCGAGCGTTGTGTGATCCTTGGATGTCGTGCGTTAGACTTACATAGTAGTTGGCGGTGCAGTGTAAGTCGGATGCTCTCGATGGCCGTCCGTGACGAGATGATGGGTCGATGATAAGTCTGTCGAAGCTCCTTCCACTGTGAGTTTATGTATCTCCCCATGTAGCTGACCGGAAAGAATCTTGTTCAGAGCAGCTGTTCGTGGGGAGAAGCGGAGATTTCAACGCTGGATCGCAACTCTGGCTGTGCTCGCGCGCGACCAAGAGGTTTGTTCCACGCTGTAGGCTCCTGTTCAATCTTGCGAGTCTCATTCGAGCGAAGATCATGTAGGAGGTTCAGCGCCGACGAATGATTGTCGCGTACGTGTATATCTAATCCAAGCTCGCCGCTATGGAAAAGATCTGGCCCAAGTGGAGCTTGATCTCATGAGCGCGAGGATGAGGTGGAGCTTCGGGTTATGTCGAAAGAGCGTAGTTCGACAATGTCCATGATATCGTGAGCGAATGTTGATCAAGCCGTGGTAGTTGGAGGCGGAGCCCGAGCCTTTGGCAGCCGGCCAAGCACGGCCCAGCAGGCAATGGAGGAGGTTAAGATCTGCGTGTCAAGGTCAAAGAAATGTACCGTATGAGTGTCGAAGGTGTGCCGTGTCAGTGCGCCGGGCGGCCGACAATTTCTGATGGCGAAGGCCAGATTCTGTTGCAAGTGAGCAGAATCTCTCAAAGCGAGGGCAGGGTTAGTCGAAAATGCTCTTCATGGGGAAGAACGCGAAAAGAGTTTTTGTGTTGTGACGCGCATGGAGCTCGGGAACGGAGTGAGCGTTTGTTATTGTGCCGTGCGGCCACACACTTTCTCTTCACCCCGCCACACACTTGAACTTCTTCACCACCACCCACCTCAATTTCATGTATGTCTATCTCTCTTGTCCGCTGCTTTGCTCTAGTTGCTTGTTAGAGGAGTAGAGAACGGTGCTAATTCGTGATTGTGATAGACACCACATCAAAACAAAAATCCATCAACATGGTGTCCACTCTGTTTGCGCGTTTGGCTTTGGCCGTGGCGAGCGCGGAGCTCGATGTATGTGCATAGCAATCAGAGGGCGAAGAGGAAAAGCTGACCAAATGATTAGCTCGAAGTCGCGCGCCGCAACCGCATGCGACTGCGGCAGATTGGCGGTCTGCCTGGCCTCGAGGCGGTCGACGCCCGGCTCCGTCGAGCTGTGCGACGCGCCGAGGGCCTTTTGCGCATACTGCGCCGTCAGTACCAAGCCGAGCTCGATCGTTTGGCTGGCTGTGAGTCTTCATATTCTTTAACATTCTCATCCCTGATATACAGTCTGGATTATTCTTGAATATTGGCTGATATACTATCTAGGAAAGCTTTTCTGTACCGCGGCTTCGCCGCCAAAACGAAAGAGAGCAGAGGAGTGCTGGCGCAAGCCCTTGGGGGATGTCGGGGTTGGTAAATTAAGCATCAATGAAAGCATTTCGTGTTCCTCTCATCAATCATCATGGCCCATGAACTGTTCATGATTGCTTGACACTTGATCAAATACTCGACACAGAAAACTGTCCTTTGATTCTGCATCGCTTGACACATGCGCGAATTTTGCCTAACGTATAATCTATGTAACGCATTCGCTCCTCTCATTGTTACCTGAAGCTTAGTCTGGAAGGAAACTGAGGCAAAACCATTCGATCCCGCAAGAAAGCCATGCCTTAGCAATTGTGCTGAGAGTCTGTATTCAGCGAATTAGCGCAAATCCACAAATGATTTACATATGTGCGAGGGGTACAAAAGACCGATCAGATAGGTGATGGTTGCATCAGTAGAACCACACGAGGGGTTTCTTGCAGCATCTGTTCTTATGCCCAGGTGTGGGGGCCATCATGTCGAAGAAGCGTGTTGCTGAGGCTAATAACGTACCAATAAGCCGACGTGGAAAGTCTCGCTGATATCAGAAACTACCATTCAACCAACTTGCATATCATCGTGCCTGGTGGCTCGTATCGTTGCGTGATGAGCTGCAATTGAAATGACATCGCCTTGTCGCGTTGACATGACACTCCTGCCAGTAGAACTACGCGGGTCAGCGAGAGCCATGAAGCAGATGTGTTATGAGGGGCGGAAGTATGGCTCAGAGTTCTTTTTATATTGCGAGCAGTGTCACACTACTAAACCATCATCCAAGGAGAGGTTAGGTAGATTCAACCTTAGCATTATGATTTCTCATCATCGCCGACGAGTTGGAAGACAAGAGATGGGTGACTGACTCTTTGGAAGATAAAGACGTCGCTGCTCCGTCCCTGGTTGCTCTCGTTGTATGTTGTGGTTCTGGCGCGAACATGTCAATGCCTGGCTGCGACGCCGAAGTCAAGCTGAGCATGTAGACTTGGCCGAGGAGGAGCTCATATTCTCCGTAGATGTTTTTTTCCATCCTTCATTGTTTGGGTAGTAATGAGCTGCCCTGGTTTGTCGCGGTGGAAGGTGGGTAGTTGAGGAGTGTATCGAGGCTGACATGCCGTTCTTGGTACAACTTCACGGGAGGGTGACCGAGTTCGCGGAGTAGGGAGCGCAACATTTGCTGGAGTCTGGCCTTGATCAACCTTGCCGCCTTTGATTGGTTGTTGTGCCACCACACGAGTAGGCCTGGAGACTATGAGGTCTCTGGGTACCGATCTATTGGTGGTGATGGTGCGGACGTCTACTGCAGGACTTTGCGATCCTGCCTCGAAAAGTGTGGCCAGCACTCCGATCGAAGTCGAGGGCCTGCCTGCCTCCAATATGTCAGCATGTTACATGTATCGATGAGCCTCGACAAAAGCAAATGGGTGGCACATTCCCGAGCTCAGATGGAGTATCTGAAATTCGTCCTCATAGCTGAACTATCCTGTAGGATGTCCAGGCTGAGTCTTCAGATCTTTCATCACAGCACCATTGAAGAAAACGAAGGGGACGGAAGACTTGCCAGAAGAAATAGCGTCGCGATGGTTATCGACTGTGAGTCCGTCTTCGCTTCATCCTAGGCTCGATGGCCGCAGACTACTAGACCCCAGCGGTGCGTTGAACCGCGGACTCGGCGCTGGAGACCTTTTAAGCCAGTAGGCGGGAAAGGGGCAGAAGCCGAAACCCTGATGCGAAGAGGTTGTGGGGTAGATGCGGTGAGGAGACAAGAAAGCGAAGAGCTGGGCGATGGGAGCGAGCGGAGGAGGGCCATGAGGTGGAGTGGCGGCGATTCTATTCACACGAGCATTAGTGAGCGCCTCGACAAGAGCAATTTGAGCCACCGAGCCTACCTGCCTTCAGTCGCGAGATCAGCGTCGATTGCTTTCCCGATTCTTCCTTGTTGCGACGTCCTGCTCGGCTCGCGCGAGGATCGCTCGGTACTGTGCCTTCAATATTGTCAATCTCTGGCTGGCGGAAGCTCCAAGCACAAGTGAAGACACACCTGTGTCATCGACCGGAGCCAGTCCAACAGTCTTCTCTCGGCGCGGAAAGCCTGCTCGATCTGTCCATGAAGCTCGAAGACCCTGCGCGCATCTTGCTGCACAGCGACGTAGAGCATTCGCAGGCGCGGGCAGCTCTGCGCTGTTTCGCCTGAGGCGAGAAGCAGTTGGATATCTTGACGCCTGCGCACGACGCATCTGGTTAAGCGTCGCTGCTGACGTAGCAGTTCGTTCGAATTTGAAGACATGGTGAAGATTGTGTGTTCTGTAGTAGTTTGTTGTGGTTGACGCTGAGGTGGACGGCTCGAGGTGCTTGGAGGGTCAAAGTTACAGGCGGCAGGGCAAGCTCGGTGTGTCGGAAATTAGCAAAACAATACACCATCAGCAAGGACGGTGAAGGACTGTGAGTCAACCACACGCATCATCTGCAGCTAGACTATACTAGTCGGCACCTTGGCTTGACCCAGCAATTACATATGATCAGTTTTCTTGGGCTACAGTATATAAAATAGACACTTCAAGTCTGCAACTCAGGTGTTAGATCAGATCAAACGAGCTACAAGTACGGCACATCTTTCGTTACCTCGACAGTGGCCAATAACGCACCACAGGAGAGGCAATGATAATCACTGCTCTCAAATGAATTGTTTACAGTATCCGATACGCAAATGCTCGTTGTGGCAAGGATACTATTATAGTGCAAAGTGAAGAGGCTGAATTCGACCACAAAACAGTTCCAAAGACGTCGCCTATGAGCTCCTTAGATCACTTCTTCAATGCACCAGCAAGCCGATGATATTGATGAAATGGGAGGGGGGTTTCAAAAATCTGGGGTCGACCGAGCCGAGAAGGTACTGGACTCAAACGAGTCCATGGCCTCGATCTGCACTAAGTGCAGCACGAAGAGGGGCCGGGGAAGGACTGATATTTATACCACCAGCTACCAGGCGCGCCTGTCCAGATCAATGTCTGTGCTCGCCCATCGAGATCAACGTCTGTGCTCGCCTTGTTACTGTGGGACGTTGCCTTGCAGAGCAAACGGCGCAAGCGCGTGATCTGGGCAAGCGAGATCAACAGCTCGCGCTAGGCTACTATAAAAGCCTCGCCCTCCCCACCGCTCTGTCCTCTTTTCAACGCGCTCGTTCATGGGTTAGGACTTCGGTCGCCTTTCGGAGGCCTGACCGCCTCCATCCTACCTGTGAGGGCACCCAGGTTGGCGTCATCCAGTGTGGACCTTCCTTTTTATTTTTGGCTTTCGTCCTTTGCTCACTGGGCTTGCTCACAGCAAAGGACACAGTGTCGCTGGTATTGCACTATCTCCAGACGTACGCAACTCTTTTTTCGTTGATCTTCTTGGCTACTGCTGAGAGCTCGAAGAAGAAAGCAACTGCAATACAGTGTCGTGTTGCTCGCAGTGAAACAGTCACCATTTCCACATGACATATTGGCTAAGTGCACTGGAAACACGCCGAATACTTTAGCCGTTGCACCTTTGGATTGAGATCGGCTTCATGTCATAGTATTGAATGCTTTGTAGGTGATTGTAGCATGTCTGCAGCATTCCTTTGAGTATAGAAGCCATCAGCGGTGGGGTAAAATGCGTACCAGTACGACATTTCAAGCGCATGGCCAATGGCGAAAAGCCATAGACACATACAAACGCGACCTTGAGTAAAGGCACTCTGATTTAGAATTCAACACCAGGAAATGATGGGTTACCTCACATGCGTTGTAGCTGGGCTGACGCTTCAAACGCAATATCTACTGCCATCTGAGTTATCACGGTCCATAACGGCTCAAGAGCGCTTATACAGTCATCGCGGGAGAAGCTTCAATCATATTCATTGGTATAGACAATGCACCTTGTGCCAGTTCCGGCTCGAAGTATTCACTGGAAGTCGCGTAACCAGAACCTCTTCCGGGTTGCGCATTCCCCGGAAGCCATCACATTGACCGCTGCTTAGCTAAGTCCCCAGATTCTGTAACACCATATGGGAAGAGTGCGCCATGGCAGACCGTGCATGAGAACTCGCTTGATGCCGACGTTGCATTGGTGGCGTCGCTGCCCTTGCTTTGTTGTATCCGAGAATTAGCGCCGCGCCATGCTACCGGTATGCAAGGGATGATGATGAAAAGCTTATCTCGACGTCTAAGAACATGAGAACCTGTATTATATTAGGAGTTATGGTTCTGAGATGTATGGGTATGCTCATAGGGTGGTGAGCTGTGCCGAGCCATAGCACATTGCGCACCCAGAGCTGGTCAGGAACAAGTGAAAGCCGCCGAGGCCATTCCGGGGGTCTGATCAGTTTTGTCACTATGTTAATAAGTGAGGATATACAACTGAGCCGTTCAGTTTGGCCCCGCCTGCCTACAGACTTTGTGTGCTGACTGGTCGTAATTGATGTCGTGTGAGAGCCAGCACAGCGCCTATTCTGACGCGTGTTGCAGCCATTCTCACAGCCGCTGTCTGGCGCCAGATGCTACGCAGTCAAGTCAGTAGATTATCTGAGATTGGCAGTGACCTTGGTTGCACGAGGCGGGCTATGGCAATTGTAACTGCAGACCCAGTGGGGCGCCTGCAGCTCCTGGGTCAAAGTTGCTGGCCCATGATGAGAGACACCCACATAGGCGGTTGCGAGCATGACAGGCAGCAGAGTGACCTTAGCTACACGATGCGCACTATGGCAATTGTAACTGCGCATCCAGTGGGGTTGCCTGCAGCTCCTGGGTCAAAGTTGCTGGCCATGATGAGAGGCGCCCACATAGGCGGTCGCGAGCACGACTGGCAGCAGACATGGCATCGAGCTTAAGAGCTATGCAGTCCACGAGGTGGAGCATCGCAAACTCCTCACATCCCGAGCCTTCCTGTCTGCTGTTATGTCTTCTCTTTTGATGCTGCCACCGCTTCCAGGTTTGCCCAATGTGCTGTCGCTGCAGACGTGCCGTCCTACACCATATATGCGACAAATTATGATAGAGCTGCCTGTGGCGATATGACGCGTTCTCTGCGAAGCTGGATAGATATGTGAACGTGTTCTCTGGTGTCGGGTGTCTGGTGGATCGCTGAAATCGTGTTGGTGGATGGGCGCTCACTGCACATCTGGGCGCGAGGCGCATCTAAGTATAAGGAGACAAGGCAGTATTCTTCGCAAGGTCATGCCAGGATGCAAGCCATGGGTCGATTGCGTATAGATCGTCGGAAGCTGGAGACTCTAGAGACTTCGTCCCACTTTTGAGCGTAGTGCCACACGGGCAAACTGCTGCTGGTGGCTTATGTCCAAGGTGGTTTGAAGAGCGGTATCGGGATTTTTGGCAGCCACAGCGGGCACGGTAGAGAAAGTAATGGCGCGATAGTGTTCGCAGACTGAGGGCACGGGGATTCGAACGCGTTGATTATGTCTAATTCACTTGAGTGGCTCTTCGTGTGAAAAGCAGACCTTCAAGGGCATTCGTAGGACTGCGCTGGTTCTAGCTCACCATTATTAGTTGTCAACAGCGTCGTCGACGTGAGGGTATGACGAATCGCGCGGTTGGCGAGCATGGAGCGAGATCGGGAGTTTGAACTGGCATGCTCACCGCACAACCGTGTCAGTGAGAGGTCGAACGCGCGCCGTGAAGCGGCGTCAAATGGTGCGCGCAACTGAAGCTCTTGGTATGCAGGCCATCAGCACTGCAGCAGAAGATTTGAAGCGGGATGCGGGGCGGCACACCCGTTTGGTCCGCGCAACTCTAGACGTTATCTTTGTCCATCGACGTTGCGCACGCCCTAAAAGCTCACCGAGTTGCTGCTCATATTCAATGTGCCATTAACGATACAGTCACATTCAGCGCTGCGCAATATCTCAACAACACAAGTTGCTCTACAGCTGGCGCTGACCTTGCCCGCTCTGCAAACACTGACAACACAACACTATTGCAGCGGGGTAGAGGTGACATCAGTTCATGAGCGACACATTCAAATTACTTCTTCTTCAAGCAACTGGCAAGCCAGAAGACTCAATGAAAAAGTCGCGTACACCTCAGATAGTGCAATAGAGGCGACACTGTGTCAATGACTATGAGCAAGCCCAGGGAGCCACCGACCAATTGAAAAAATTGTAGAATGTTGTTGACTGGCCTGGATCAATCGTGGAGAAGCTACCCACTCAAGTTCTCAGGCCAGCCAAAGGTGAAGAAAAGAAAAGGAAGAGAAGAGGAGGCAGTCGAGGTTTATATACCTCAGCACTAACGCCTGCCAAGGCCACTGTCCCGTGACCAGCGGAGGCCCCAGCTTCGGCTGAGCGCCGGCATCTGCGTGATGAATACGTCAGAGAGGTTCTGCCTTGATGATTGGCCGCTTGTACTGATCAGGTGCTCCCTCTGACTGGCCGTAGGTCAGTCTAGAAAGCCCTATAGCAGTCCATGACGTTTTATTGGTATAGGCCAGCGCAATTCCAGATTTGACAATATGCTGGAGCAGCCCTGCTGAGTCCATGTGATTGTTGTAAACACTTGATAGACTGCTCTCTGAGGGTACATCTAATGGCTGCATATACGCTACACTGTTTGTTGGCTGCTACACAACTCGACTCCCTGATTGACCTAAGCATATTTCCTGTTGCCGCACTTCTCGTACGCCCAAGATGAACTCGTCATCAGAGTATGCTGGAACATGACTATCATCACCAGGCCATGCCCACCGCCCAGGTTACCAGCTTCTTATATCACCCCAGATAAACAGCTATCGATTTCCAACCGAGAGAATTGTTCTTGCGTCCACTAAACCTTACGGGTGCACCCCCAAAGCCCATATTGTGCGTATGCCCCTTGTCGCTGGCGTAGTGCGAAGTCGAACATCCGTACATCTTCGTACCCATGCTGGCACTCGGTGAAGAGGCGTGAACCATAGATTGAAAGTTGGACCGGAATAGGAGGGCTGTATCGTGTACGAAGACGAGCAATGGCCAATTGCCGTTGGCGTGGGAGTGATAGCGGACGGTCGTTATGTCGAAGGAATCGGATCGGGATCCATCATCTCAGCTAAATGTCCAAGAAATCAGCCAAGTCCAACACGCGAGAACGATTACCAGCGAAAGGGATGTATATTCAGGTTCGCAAGGTGTGAAGTCATGGCTTGCAAGCTCACGTAATTCCAACTCATACATGATGTATCAATCATTCATCATGAAGTAATGGCAGGAGTATAAGAAGGCCAGTAACTCACCTCTGCAAAGGCCATGACAAGTGATAGTGGCGTAAGGCAATGTAATCATCGTGTAGGACGACATTTCAACCGCGCTCCGAGCTGACATCGCAACCTCCTGGTGTAAATTGACTGTCATTCGTCTTATTCCTCCGAAGTGCGACGGTAGTGTACGAAGGACACTCTCTTTCGAGGAGGTTGTTTCGGCGTCGCGCTCTGGGTGTTACATCTGAGTAGTAAGCGGTCAGCCGGTTTGCCCGTCATGTATCATTGACAATGGGCTACTTGAACGTCGACTCAGACAAGCTCTCCGGGTGATACCAGAAACAACCAATGCCAGGATATACCAGCGTGGCTGTACTCAACAGATCATGTACCGGTTGTTGTCATCGTCGTGGGTAGTGGACGGGCGCGTTGGTCGTACCTCGGTCGGGCTCTTGTCCTGAGTGTGACGGTTGTAGATTCCAGCAGGATGAGGCTGTTGAGAAAGGGCCGCTGCTGGTTGTAACTTTGGGAGGGCGTTCCGATGCGCTCCTGTTCATGCCAGCCTTGGTTCTTTGTCTCTCAAGCCACTTGTGTCTAGTCATTGATCACGAGCTCCTCTTAGTTTCCTCAAGAGTACTGATTTCTGGCGGCACGCAAAGCCGGGAGCTATTGCCAGAGTCCACTTCGCTGTTGCAAGCAGCGAAGTCCGAGTTGTCACATGTAGCTTCCAGCCGAGCCCAAGAAATGAAGCCCAGGTGTAGCCGAAATGGACGTTCACTCTGTACCGGCAACAGTACGTGAGATCCAGCGCCATGCGCCTTCTCGGCAAGGGAGACCCGTTACAGGTTTGTGATCTGGACTTCGACAACGACGAAGATGCCGAGCGAGACGAAAGACCAAGGGGCAGAACCGGAGCGAAAGGCGGCGAGGCGGCGGCGGGCAACGAGCGAGGACGGCGAGCGAGGTGTTGTGTTCTTCGTTAATCGTGTTAGCATATCCTCTGAAGTCAAGGTATCAGTGAGAACAATGTACCTTAAGCGATCCGCCCTGTGTTCCGACGGCGCTCGCGACGGCGGGCCTCGTAGATCTGAAGCGCTCTTGTTGCGGTTAGAACTTTGTCACTAATAAGGATATGGCAGAAATACTGGTCCGCAATCTCAATCTCGTGGCTCAGTCTCCGCACCTGATCCAGCGCGTGGTGTGCTCGGCGGCGCGCTTTACCCACAATGGGGTCGATATCGAATCGGCCTTGCAGCCTGAGTGCGCTGTACCGATCTGCGCAGATGTCGGCCTCTCTAGATTAGCATCATCTTGTATATTGTGGCGCTGGACATACGTGGCGCTGCCAGCGCGTGTGTTTTCGGCGAACCGTTGCCCGCCAATCTTCGAGCTTGGCTTTCGAGGTAGTGGTGTAGATGAAGGTAGTCATTATCGTGTTCGTGTTGTGACTTGCTGCCTCTTCTCTGTCAGTTTCTTTGCCTCTAAGCCGAAATAAACGTACATACAAAGTTAGGTTGTTGGGGCTGATGGGGTCTGTCTGTCTCCTCTTGCAAACAGCTGCGAGAGCCGCAGCCTTGCTCACGTGCACGCGCCCGGTCACCCACCCAACAAGTATAAAATTTGCAGCTCAACGCCTCTCTCTCGCCTTCTCCATCTCCTCACCAACACCACTCCACCACCTGCAAATCAGCCAGGCAAGTGACTTGCTATTGTTCTTGAGCGCCAACTTACACTGATTTGCCTCATAGACTTGCACGATCTACAGCACTTTGTGCTAAGCGACAACGCATCTGGATTGCTACAAAGCTGAGTACCCTGCCCCTCCTGCCCTTCGCGCTTCTATGAAGACACACATGAAAAGATCAATACGAGAGCGGCTGCCAGGAGTGCAGCGTTCAGTGCTGAGAATGTCTACACACCACTGAGTTGCACCTCATTAATCTTGAATGTCGACACGTTTTTGGAACAAATGATAACGCGCTCACAGGTCCTTCTCGACAACTCATTTGAACGCGACTCGCCTTTGTCGCTCGAAACAAGAGACCTCCAAAGTCTACGCGGAGTGAGGTGTACCAACGACGCCATCGGCTTTTCGTAAGCTTGATAAAAACTGGTGGTGATGCTGTTACGGAGTACTGCCTTCATTGTGGCTTCACTTCTTGCACACCACCTAGAATGATACTCGGTACAGACTGATCTTGACAAGTGCTTCGGTACTTCATTGTCTTGGTCTTTCGCATGCTGAGGACATTTATGTAGACATCAATGCAATCCATTGAATCCTTAGTGTGTGTATGAGGGCGCAAGCTCATTTGTTACCTCGAGACATACCACCTCCAAAACTGCTCTTTCGATCTGCTGTGCAGGCACCTCCGCCCCAACGTGACCATCACTGTCTTGCAACTTTCAGACCCGCTATTCAATCCTTATTGCACATAGCCGCTGTCCGTTCGTTGCTACCTGAACGCTCTACAGTCTCTGTTCACGACATGTTCCGAAGCGGTGGCAGGACGCGTCACGGATGTAACCCTCGAGTAATATGTTGAAAAATGCATTGCACGTAGTCGTGCCTGATATATATCCCTAGACTTTCCTGAGCGCCCAACGCTGCGAGCGTAGATATCATACCCCCATAGCTGCGCGATGTGTGGTGTTCAGCTGTCGCTGCGACGAAGTCAAACCGCGTTTTTCCGCCACTTGTGTGTGAGCTCGCCGCGAGTCGCAAAGTCTCTCCTGGCCGCTTTGTAACCAAAGTATTTACTTCTAGTGACACGTAGAGTCCTTGGTCGACGTTCAACATGCAAATCATGGTGTCCTTAAGCGCGTACGGTGAGGCGCGATGCAGGGGGCGTGGGACTGAAGATTGCGCAGAGCCAGCTTCGTCTCATCACGCTTCGGACGACCAAGCCTCCCGCATCGATCCCAACCGACCGCTTCCAACGTCAAACCTCCGCCACCCACGACCAACGAGAGAACCCTAGGTATACCAGGGACTATTTTCGAGACCCTGTTCTGCAGCTTGTGTCCTGGAGTCGCAAAGTGTGAAAGCCTAGGGAGCGGGTGCGAGAGCGGGGCAACGTAGGCGCAGGAGAAGCGGGTGCGCTGCGCTGATACGAGGCTGCGAGGAGGCGGCCTTGATCGTATTCTACTTGCGAACCGTGTAACTTGTTTCGAGGGTCGGTCGGGGATTGGTTGGATGGGTCTTGAGTGCGAATTGTTCTGCACCGGAGCGAAGCTGCAACCTAGGCTGTGGGGAACATTTAGCGGATGCGCATTCAGAGTGGAACCTTCAGGAACTCGAAATCAACTCTAATAATCAACTAGAGAGTTATGACGGACGACTTTGGGGGCGCGTACTGTTGGACCAGACAATTCAGTACCACTTCAAGCTCCGCGCACCTTGACAGCTCTCGACACCATCTCGAAGGCTACGGTGTTGTGCACCTTGAACTAAGCTGGCTGCCGGACCTTGAAGCGGCTCGGGACTTCTACTTCTACATCAGGATGGTTCGAGGATCTATATACAGATCTTGTCTGTGGCCACTTCGCTGGTGAGCTGCTTGCCGATTGGTGATGGGAGATCACGATCAACCCGGAGAATTGAGTTGGGCGCCATCTAGGAAGAGGGAAAGGGCATATACTGGTGGTCGTCAACATAGGTGCGCAGAAAGTTGCTGTCGCGGCATACATCTGCTGTAACAGCGCAAGGCCTGGCTCTACCACGGCGCCAAGACTCTAAGCGTCACTGGCTGAACTCGCCGCCACGCCAGCCTTTGACGCTTTGCAACCCCTGCGATTACACAGAGAATCATAATTTTACTATTGCTAACTGCCCAAAGGACCACGACAGGCCTCATGGCACCTACGATTACCAAATGCCGATCGCGCGCGCGAAGCGGCGGCCTCAAGAAGGAGTCCAGTTGACGCCACGCCATGGCTCAATGCGCCGGAGACCTGAAGTTCGTGAATTGATTTCTAAGGTGCCCAGAGAGTTCTAAGAGTGGGAAGGGACCCCTCGAAAGTTGGCGGCGGCTGAGTTCTGCGGAAACTCTGTTAGTTCGGAAAAGTGAAGTCTCAAGCAATGCAGGAACTGGGAAGAAGAGCTAACAAGAAGAGCAGCAACCGCAGCAAGACGCCGAATAATCTTACTTGATGGGAGAGTCCCAGTTGAAAGTAGAACGATCATCAGCAGCGAACGGCGAACGACGTCGGATACCATGACGGCCTCCAAACCTCGCGGCTTGCGCTTCCATCCTTCCGATCATCATCTTCCTCGGCCGTCTTCTCCAGACACTTCGAGAGCTGGCCGACTGCCTCCTTCCTACAACCAGACGTAACCATACACGGCGCGGACCCAACAAATTCCAAGACGCCCGCCTCATGACTCGAACAGCAATCCCAGGGCCCGCGCAGGGAGTAGGAAATGTGTCCAGCCACTCGGCAAGAGCCTCCTCATTCTGGAGGCTCTCATGGGTAGTCTTGTCGTGGCTCTGACACTTTTCGGATACTCTGACGGCACGGAAGTGGAGCAGGGCAGATACAAGGAGCGTATGGAGGGAGGGCTGAGGAGCGCGGACGGACAGAAGGAGGCAGAGTTTGTCATGAGGAAAGAAGACAGCACGTTGGGGAAGGCAGGTGCGACGAAGCGCAGCCGGGACGTTAAGATACAAGGAAGGAGAACATAACTCGCGAAGGCAGGGATAAGAGAGGTGGAGCCCCAGGCACTTACAAGACTTCTGCTATGCAGCTTCGTTCTGTTACTCTTTACGAGGAGCAGGTCTCGTATCGGAACGAATGGCGCAGTGCGCTCTGGCCGTTGCGCCGGTGGGAAGAATTGATGACGAGACCTTCGGCAACGGCATGTCAAAAGCACGCGAAACGTTATAAGACTGGACTTACCATGTCCTTCAAAACCGACGAGCTATTCGCACGCAGTAGCTTGTCTGAGGGCACATGCGCAACGGAACCAAACATAGGAGTTAGCAACGTGATAGATCTGCAAACGCCCGTCGAATCTGAGAGATTTGAATGAGCTGAACAGGCTGGAACATACCTCTTGAGTCTGCGAGAGACCACCGAATAGCGATATGGGTTAAAGAAACTCATGGTCATGCCGTTACTAGTAGATGTCAGTGGGCCTCAGGCGATTCTCAACTTGCGCAACGGGCTGTAATCATTCAACTGCCTGAATGGCTCCGAGAGAGGCACTGCTATCCACGGCAGTGTGGACGTAAACGAGGAGTATAGAATTCAGATCGCTGGGTATGGCACATCGAGACAGGCCACTACATCCACTTCAGAAGAAAGACGGCGGGCGATACGAGTTGGGAGCTGGAAGGGAGGCATGGTCAAGGTGTTCAACGATTGCAAGTCTTCCCTTTGCTGGGCTGTTTCCCAAGCTTGGTGAGGACAGGGACTGCATGCGAGGTACGACCATGCTCAAGACTGGTGTAATGCTCACTCTTTGCATCAAATCTGCGCTTTCAGCATCAAGTTCGGCAAACGATGATTCGCGTTGGAAAGGCAGCTCGCCTCGTGATGCTTCGCGGCAGTCGGATTCGGACTAAGAGGTAATGGCCAGCTTCTCAAAGTCCTCGTTGTGCGAAGGAACTCGGAAGCCGGGCGAAATGCAAGCAGACACAGTGGCGACTGTTTGTTGATTCCAGAAGCCTGTGAGTTGGATGCTGGTCCTCCATGTACAAATAATGTACTTGCTTCGTCAATAGACGGCCCACTCATCAAATGATTGATTTATTCGATTACTCATTGGTATTTCACGAAGGACCGAATGTGTTTAGTTCGAGAAATCGTGCTTGCTCTGATGAAGTGCCCATCAATAGAACTTCCATTGCGTTTGAATGGAGAAGCTTCCGCGTCGAGACAGTCAGGAATTCAGGAGCATCTCTAAATGCAGCTCAAGGCGTAAGGCACGCGGTGCGATTGCGTCTGTTGGCGAAGTATATCGTGACCATCGCCTGAACTTATCGCCTTCCCTCAGGCTGTGTAGGTGCCTGTATGTCCTCGTACACTGTGCAGAGATATCACTCATCCTCACTTCATCATGCTTCGATGCCAGTGGCATGAATTTGAGTGACTTAGCTAACATAGGCCCATGTATGACGAATGGTTCGGAATGCCCCGCAATAATTACAGCAGAATTCGGAGAAAGGCGGCGTATAGCACAGCTGTCTTGTCGTGGCGGATAATTCGGACTCATCCAAGCACAGCAGTGGTAATCGGCACCATTAGGTTGCCGTTATTAATAGCGCACAAATTAGCAAAAAAGTGAGCTTGCCAGGAATCGAACCTGGGTTTCCCTCGTCGAGTTCACGTTCACCTGGGTGGGGTTAATGTCTGACGACGGAGGAGCCTCGATCCAGACACACCCAGGTGGTACGTGAGAGCTTTGTTGAGGGCGTCTTAACCACTGGACTACAAGCTCTTCGACTTTTGATGAAGAACCTGCAAAATATTTGTTGTAATATGTGCGACTAGAACGTCTGCAGTGGAGGCGGGGTGGCGTCATTGCGAAGACTGCCTCACTACACCATGGTGAGAGTCGGCACACAGAAAACCACCATCACGACCAGCATCTGGAGTGGAATCCGAGTTGAGCGGTTTCGAGTTCAATGCCACGATTGTTGGTTCGGTAGTGCTCACTACCTTGGAGACCACAACATGCCGTGCATGTTTGCATTCGGTGGGCTACACGATTTCTGAAGAGACCGAGAACTCCAAGGATACTCGGTGTTGCACGAAATCAAGGAACTGCGTCACGCCGAGAGGCCATGATCGGACTGATGGCAGAGAAATGAGATGTCTCCAATCATCCCACTCAACAAGCCCAGAAAACTAGCCAAAATCCTGGGCTTGCTGAGTTTCGGAATCAGGTTACTATCAGGGTAGATTCAGTCATCTGCTAGTTGGGGGTGCCACAAGCTCAGAAATCTGGGGCTGCCAACTGTCCACCGCAGCCCTTGGCCTAGCGGACTTCCCCATCCGTTGATAGTGTCTTAACCACTAGACCACAAGCCCTTGCTTCTTTGATGAGCAACGTGGTACCCAGACGCTATCAGAGATGCATAGCCAAGAGCTTGGTGAAGACGTTGAGACTTTGCTTGGTGAGAGTCGGCAACCTTCACCTTTGAGCTTCAAAGTAGGGGTGGTAAAACTCAACACCGTCACTGCGTTTCAAAAGTTGAGATAGTTGTATGACGTGTCTCACAACACTGACAAATGCACTTCAAGGCATAGCATAGAGCATGGTCGGTCGCTGGCTGTACACCTCCAGCAGTGCCAGAACTCGGATTTGCGGAAAGAGATTCGGGGGCGTATAATGACGCTGCGGTCTGGGTCGAATAGTTGTTGCGTAGATAATTCGCCATCTTGTCTTTGAACATCTTCGGCGTATCTCAAAGCTAGGCCAGAATGACATGCTTTTCACTAAGTCCTGCCTGATTTATCTCCCATGCCAGTGGGATATAGCGTATTTGAGACCCCAGGATTGCGTAAAAGCACCATTTGGCATCAACAACCCTGACGTGAAGATTCGATCGTAACTCTCTCCGAAAATCGCCACGAGATATTGTTTGGCGGATAAGATGAAGGTCTTGCACACAGGAAGTTTCGCCTAAGTCGTCCGAAGTGACTTAGGAATTTCAAACACAGTTGGTCTCACAACCACCCATTCCCAAGCACACAACATTGCAAGGTCGGTTGTACTTTTCTGCACCATCCCTTCAAAGTGCTGCTGCCGCATCTCAGACTCCTAACCTTCCATAGCATTGTGACAGGGGTCAGGAGGGTCTCCACCGCGCATGATGCGATCAGCAGGATGTGTGCACATGCGCTGTCACATGCCAGCTATCTCGTCTCGCATGGCGCAACACACAGGTTCTGATTGGTGTGCAACGCATGGCGTTGCTAGTTGAGGGCAAATAGTTGGAAACTATTTCAGAAAGTCATATAAGCAGACCGGCACTCCGCCTGGTGCTGGACATGGCGACCAGCTTAGTTGCCCATCAGTTGATGTCGATCTAGACATGCTCACGTAGGGAGGTTCGCCGCTGCCCATTACACTGCAGGCTTGTCTTGTAGACCGCCGCCATGCCGTCGCAGCCAAAGCAGCGCAGGGCGGCAGGCGTGACGTTCTGGTACACATGATGGATCTGACTTGATGCATGGCTGAGACTTCAAGATGGTATCACGGTGGGGCGGAGTGCTTTCGTGCGCTGCCAGAGCAGGCTGCTCAAGGGACATGATCTGAAACTCAGCGCCGCTGACTTGTAGGCCAGTGGCCTGCTGCAGCGCGCCTTCCCACGCATTTGAGGACCCTGCAGAATTCATCCGACAGATATGCTGTTCGCCACTGCAGTGCTGCCATGTTTGCTGCGCATGATCTCACCAGCTGTCATGGTGCGCGAGCCTGCCGGCGTGCCTTGCCCGCCCCTGAGGGGCAGTCGCCATCTTGGCTGTGGCATTTCTGGCCGTGCAGGATGCTCTCGTGGTGCTGACACTTCCACACTCGCTGAGCTGGTTCTTGAGACCTCTGGCTTTCTTTTGGCACTAAGCATGTCTCGATCTGAGTTTTTTTTGGTGCTCCTCCTGCCTTCGCCGGCTTCGCGCTCCTTCTCAGCGCCTGCCAAAGACGCTGAGAGTCGGCGATGTGGCCTGTGCGCGGGGCCTTCGTGGTGGTGAGGGGCGGTGTTGGTCATGTCCAGCTGCAACTCCACCTTCTCACTCACAACACCAACGACACCACGTTTTGACATCGCGAGATTCGCGCAGACCATCCAGCGAGCTGAGTATCTTTCTGGCACCTTGCATGCGCCTCTTCTAAGCGTAAACCTCGAGCTTCTCCGAGCTCGCGGCGGCGGAGCTGCAACGTTCCAACAACGGGCAGACCTTCCCTTCGCCCCGCTCAAGGACCTCAGAGCGATACTTGCTTGCCGAAGACACTCTTCACAGCTTTTTTAACGCGCAAGGTATGTGCTCACTCTTCTTCTTTGGTACTGCGCCGCCTCCTGCCTCATGGCGGCCAGATGCAGCCTTGAGGCATCCCCGCATTGCGCAGCTATTCCAGCTCTATGGCCCTCAAGACCTGTGTCAAGCTGTTTAGACCGCTGCGGCGCCGCAGGAGCAAGCCACTGAGAGTTTGGATGCTTGCGGTGGGCGTGGACAGCATGGCCGGCTTTGATCACTTTGCTGACTTCGACCCCCGCCAGATCCTCATGATAGCGGCAGACGGCATCAAATAGACCTCTGCGGTGGCGGCAGACATCTTGTCTTAGGTTGCAACACCATCTTTGGTAAGCCAGCAGTCCTTCGCGCGCACAACGCTTCAGTCGCTGACGGTACTATAGTTGCTCCACATCCCACGGGCAGTCTCACACATGACCCGCACCACCATGCCTTGTTACGCATGCATGGCTTCCTGGTAAGAAATCCTTTGCGCGTATTGTCGAACTTGGTTTGACCTGTCGTAGGATGTGAAAGCGGACACCTTCCGACATGCAAGATGCCGCGTCGCAGGTAGCAAACTCGCCGGACCGATCGACCACCACGTTCTCAACACCATTCCTGTGGCTTTCTTCCGGCTGCGGAGCCTTTGGCCCCTCGTGCCACAGATTTACGACCTGCCTCCACCCTGGCAACACGATCACTCCGGGTTCACGAACCTCGTCCGCGCGCTGTTCGACCACAATCGGCGAACTCAATAACAAGGCGGAAGAGATGAAGTCACAAGTAGTCAGCGACACAGTCGTGTCTGGCGTATGAGTGCGATGCAGGCAGCGCGCACGTCGCATTCGCAGGTTGCTGTGATGGCGCGCACAGCTCAACATGAACCCAGACCTGCTCTTGTAGCGACGAGCGTCGGTCGGACAGCACTACTGGCACGTGGCATACCACCCACGGCTCTGACAGAACCACAAAACGAGAACCTCGCAAGTCCAAGATGGGTCGCGGGGGCTACGACGTCACGGAACTGGAACAAACCGACGCTGGGGAAGTCACCGAACCGACAGCATCAAGCGAAAGTGTCTCGGCCAGCGAGAGTTTATTTGCAAGACAGCGGTCGCCTGCCCTCCGGCTTCATTGTCTCTTGTGATTTTTAAAAGACTGTGCCCATTGGCGCAGCGACGACCAGCGCAAGTTCATCCGCAAGATGGGTCGCGGCGGTTACGACCTTACGGAACTGGAACAAACCGACGCTGGGGAAGTCACCAAACCGACAGCATCAAGCGAAAGTGTCTCGGCCAACCAGCGAGAATTTATTTGCAAGATGGCGGTCGCCTGCCCTCTGGCTTCTTTGTCTCTTGTGATTTTTAAAAGACTGTGCCCATTGGCGCAGTGACAACCAGCGGGAGTTTATTTGCAAGATGGCGGCTGCCTGCCCTCCGGCTTCAGGCTTCATTGTCTCTTGTGATTTCTAGAGAGCCATGGCTGTGGCTAAGAGGATCGATGGGAACTTGAGCAAGAAGGGTACCATCCATGCCGGCCAACCGATCGACAACAAGGGCCCAGATGCCGGCCTATACCACTCCACCGTAGAGATCAACGACTTTCCCCAAAAGGCTCGCTAGGCTGTCACGAAAGACATGCCTATTGGCGCAGTGACAACCAGCGAGAGTCTATTTGCAAGATGGCGGCCGCCTGCCCTCCGGCTTGGCTTCATTGTCTCTTGTGATTTTCAAAAGACTGTGCCCACTGGCGCAGCGACAACCAGCGGGAGTTTATTTGCAGGAGGGCGGCCGCCTCTGCTCTCCAACATTGAGTTGTCTTGTGTGATTTTTATAGGGACTGTGTCCCTTGGGCTGGGACGACCGCCATGTCTTCCCATGAAGCACCAACGCTGCTGGCCAAGTACGACAGTCCCTCATGTTCCTCTCCGCTGTCACCCGACCGATGCCGCTGAGCAGAATGAGAGTGATGCTCCTCTTGGCGGCACTCTTCCTGTTCAGAAGGAGAAGAAGTCCGCTCCCTTGAAAGACTTGTGTCGTGGGCGACCACACAAGCCGACCCACGGCATTCCTTACGAGCTGATCAACGAGATCGCATCGCACCTCGGCGAAGACGTCAACAACTACGTGCAGCCGACAGAAGCTTCATGTCGCCCGTCGAAGGGTCTTCTTACCACAGCCAAGGATATGCCAGCATGACAACCTTCGGAGGATTGGGGCGCCTCGTGCGGAACTGAGATTCGAGCGACGTCATGGTCGCTTCCGTCGAGTTCCTCCCTAGCCTCCCTGGCAAGATGGCTTCACCTAAGAAGGCCCCTAGACGACTCCGCCTGTATCAGAAACTACGTGCTGAGCAGGCTTAGAGTGCCAAAAATGTTCCGACATGGCAGGTTGGGCGTCCATCAATGGTCGTCCACCGTAAGTCCATTGTGAACATTGGCGTCGAGCCCATTCGCCGCGGTCACCAGCGCTGGGTCTGGGACTGCGCCTTCAGCGCTGAAAGCGCGTGCTTGGTGACCGCATGTAGCGACCACTACGCACGCCTGTGGGAGCTCGGCAGTCAGAGCATGTTTCGATCGTGCGGTTGCGGCATAACTGCGACAAAATTCCGTCATCCAGCAGCTCCAATAATGTCTGCTGAGGACGCTGAGTGTGCCCATTTTCGAAACTGGGGAGCAGTGATACCCTGCCACTCATCTCTACCTGAGCCGGACAAGCCAGATCGACGATCGAGACATTCCAAGGAGCGACAGTCTCGAGTGCTAGACTCATCCACCGAAAAGAGCTAGGGAGCCATACCAGCTCATGTGCTGATCACACACTCTGAGATTTTGCCCTCCGGCTGATTGAAAAGTTGTGACTTCGACGACGGCATAATAGAGCTTGGCCTTTGCCTTGGATACTGGATGAACAAACAGACAGTCGATGTTGATCAGGATGATGTTCTGGCCAAGGTTCTGAGGTTGAGGGCATGTACCCCACCTCCAAGCTGACAACACTGCTTCCTAATCGGAGCAGAATTTGGCTTCGCGAAGCCATGATGTCTTCAAGAATCTGGTTGTGACTCAACGACGCCAACTTATCACTAAAACTTCTCGGATTTGACAGACGTCTCGGAAACCTCCTTGACACATTCGGTTACCATTTTCCCTCCTTGGTGGTCACCACCAGACAAGGGGATTTGGGCACATCGTGCCGAGCTCTTCAGGCTCTTCGAGATACTCGGAGCAGTCTTGCAATTGTCGAACAACATGGCATGCGTCTTGTGCCGCCTGCTCCTCTCACACGAGGCTACGAGTGCATGTTTTGCAAGACTTGCGACAGGGCGTCCCCTCCACCATACACCAAGTCCTCACGGTCACCGTCGATGCGGACGTCACCACGTCGTGCACCCAGGAACCAGCGCCTTGACCACACATCATCGCCAGGACCACGAATCGGTGTATTCCCTTTTTGAGAAAAACGGCTGACGAGAGTGGAGGGAAAGGTAAGAATGAATCATCTTGCGCAGGCACTCCTGGTCGTTGATGCTGACCTTAAATGCAGTTCTCCTACCTCCCATCAACCTCAAGTTGTGTGGAGACACCGTGTCCTGTAACCAAGGCGTCCAAGCGACAATCCGATGAATCCATAGGGACTTGCTCGTCGGGTGGGAGGAGCTGTTCGGTCAATGATAGACCAACATCCCGTGGGGCGTCCAAGCGATAATCCGGTGAATCCATCATGACTTGCCCTTTGGTGGAAGGAGCTGTTCGGTCGACGAAAGCCCAGCTTCACGTGGATTACCAGGTCCTTTGCACATGCGATAGCAGTAATTCTTGCCGCGAAAAGGCCTACGCGGCGCATGGTGACATCGAGTCAAGAAGAAGTCGTAGAAGCCCTTGCCGTGTCCCAGGCGACCAAAGTTCGGATTGAAAACCCCTCCTGGTCTGGTAGGAACCAGCTGCCGTGGGACAAACAATCCGCTCAGCCAGCGAGAAAAGTGGACACCTTAGGTATTTGGACCTACAAGGCTCATGTCCAGTTATCGGCAAGTCGATGAAAGTCGAGTACGCGGTCGGCACCATCGAATCACGCCGACGTCTCGTACGACATCTCCTACCTGGACCACGAGAGGATCTTAATAGCAAAGATGACCTCGGACAGCTGAGCCCGACCATTGATGTTCGATGAGCCAGTTGTACGGCTCAACGGTGTTAACCTTAGCCATAGTACTGGGTAGTAGCAGGCAAGCTGCCGGTCATGGAGATGGCAAGTTTCTCCACTGCGATACCCATGAGTACTGCAGGTTGCGCGCCTGTCAACACCCAACACTACACCGAGCGTTCAATGCTAAGTATGCCGCGACTAACACTATTCGTGGAGCCAACGACCAGACTGATCGCAACGAAGCAATCAACGATTTCAAGCATGGCCTGCTCCCGGATCTCGATGTGCCTTGGCTTGACGTGGCAATCCGTCACAATTGTCCGACTGCTACATCACTACGTGCCTCGTTGTGGTCGCACGACCCAGCTGGTAACAAGAGCAGAGCAGTCACAATGGTTGAGAGTCCTGGCCAGGAGCGATTCGCTGTACACATCGTCAAAGCTCTCAAAGAAAGTGGCGCAGATGTACCCAAGGAGCTAGAAGACCTGGCCGACTACTTGTTCCAGATCGCTCAGTGTGGCGCCGAGAAGTACTATGGTGTTGGCTCTGGCGATGTGGCATTCGACAGGAATGCTGTTCCGCATATGTGCCGCAGCCTCGACCTCAAAGCTCAGAACATCATTGAGCGGCTTCTCGCTGTGGCACTTTCGGACGAACAGAAGCTGAAGATCCTAGATCGCCATCCCTATTCAATGTCCGACACGACATGCGATCACACGTTGCCATCGAGGTGTCAAGCCTAACTTGCTGGAGATGGCCACGGCGATTGGGCTCGAGAACAGCCGCGATGTGCACATCCGGGATCTGAGACCTTGTTGAGGAAGGTGGAGGATGCTGAGGTCCGGTCGGCATGAAGAGCACCTTCAGAGCCGTAAGAGGATATCGGTATGTTCACCCGCTGTTCTTTTGCCACAGGGTTACGCTAACTTGGGGTGCAGGGATTGCAGAGAAGAACTTAGATGTGTCTCAGAACAGCATCGAGGACATGGTGCTTGATCGGGGACGACGCAATCGGGTGTTGCAACCCCTGCTGACCCGGAGAGCCAAACATTTGAGCGCTGTCATTCGGGTGAATCGGGCTTGATATGTCAAGTGGTCGGGGAGGACGCAACCGGTCTTCATGGACCCTGCTGACCCGAGCTTCGGGACATGAATTGAGCTATCACCGTTACTGTGTGTACTTCAGTGAGGATGGCACCGGTGCGCCCCTGCCTAGCTGAGTAGACTACAGAGTGGAAAAACATCCCGTCCCTGGAGGGCTAGTCAACAGCCCTATGGGGCACCCTCTCAGGGACACCTCCGGATCTCGGAAGGCGTGGGGCAATAGGTGGTCTTGACGGGCCACGGTGCAAGTAGGGGGGAGAGGAACCCCGAAAGTACACAAGTCGGGTTGACCCGAGCAAACCAGTGATGACGGTATAGCGCACCTATGCCTAGTTGTGTCCCTGCTCGGGAAATCTCGCATCCCTCAGTCGACGAGGATTGCCAAGCCGTCTCTTCGGAGACACCTCGACGACACCTCTGGGCGTAGAGGGAGGGGCAGGATGTAGCGTAATGCGAACCTGCCTTATCATCTCCC
>TARA_R110002003_G_scaffold25_7_pt1 | contig 25946 bp, 20 predicted proteins | sample TARA_R110002003 | Tara Oceans TARA_R110002003 (sample SAMEA4396441) | marine metagenome | biome: Westerlies Biome; feature: [SRF] surface water layer (ENVO:00010504); material: water (ENVO:00002006), including particulate matter (ENVO:01000060) such as... | depth 5 m
TCGGCCGTAGACTACTCCAGAATCAAGTTTGATGCTCGATGACTTCATGTCTATTTGGTTGCCGGACGCGGACATCGTAGCGTAGTTGTATGCAGCGAGTCCGATAGAACACTCCACAATCTCCAGCTCTTTGAAATACTTGGATGGCAGATCGCCCTCGTCTTCCGAGCCGACAGGGCGTGCGCTCGGATTCCGGCGTGCGACAGCAATATGGAGGAAGTCGGCCGGAAACGGAGTCTTGTCGCGTCCATACTCGGCCTTGAAGCCAATGGCATTTGTCTTGATTTGTGTGCGGTACAGACTCTCAAAGTGCATGTCAATGGAGATCTTGCCAGGCGTCTTCAACTGATAAATGCCCCTGTTGTACGTTTCGTTCGAGGTTGTGTTGGCATTGCTGGCCAGCGTCGCTATGGTTACGTCTTTGCATTGACTCGTGAACCCGAGTGATACGTAAGAGTCGTGCCAAACACATCTCGAGTTGCACTTGAAATCGGGGCTTGAAGTTATGTTGTATACACCACGAAGTACAGCGCCTTCCATGGCTACGTCGACAGTGCGTGCTGCAAGCCAAGATTAGTCACTTGTGAAGCAAAGTTGCATGCCGATGTCTGCACTTACCTTCAACATCGAGTGGCATAGGCGAAAGCCATTTTGCACCACCTGTGTAATTGTGACTGATACTGAAAGACGCACCGCCATCTACAATTTCGACATTGCGAGTGTCGAGCCTGATGACCTGTTGCGCAAACGTGTCGACACCCAAAGCCAAAATGGTCAAGATGGCGCCCACGCTTGCAAACCCTGAGTGCCAGCGGACCTGCAATAGCAGCATTAACGATCCAAGTGGGCCGCGCGAAGCGTTTTCGAAAAGATCAAATTCTGTCAGCTTTCTCGGAGAAGTCATGAATCGAATCCACTTCGACTGGGCGATGCATGCGCCGATGACTAGCAAAGCTAGCGACTTCGCAGCTGTAATGAAGATAGCTATCGTCGCGTTGAGGCTTATGTCGAGCGTCCATCGGTCCAAAGGCTTTGAGTGCATCCTCGCAAGGATGATTATCACAGCCATAAGACAAGCCGCGCTTGCGATCGTCGCGACAGTCTCCCAGAACCAGAAGTACAGTGGCAGGTTGCATTTCCGCGATACCTTCGATGTGATTCCACTATGGTCGGTCGACGTGGCGCTTGTTGTATTGTCATGCGACCCCTCCAGCAATGGCTCTTTGGTCGTCGACATGACAATTTGCGATAGGTTGACAATGAGCGAGTGTGCGGAACCCGTGCCATTTGCGACGGGTGTTTGGGCTTTTTCATCATGTTGGAGAAGCCCAAGGCGTCCAATCCTGCAGATTTCGCATACAGTTTGTTTCAGATACTACGCGTGCGTCCAGTTACAAGCACGGGGAAGGTGGCGCAAGCACTTGGCAATGGAGATCACAATTGGGGCTAAGCGGCAAAAGTAGTGAATGACAGGTCTGAAGGATCGCAGAATTGAAGAAATGCGACCGAAACGTGCATGCATCGGGCCAACCCATATTCGGCCTAGATCCAACTCGCGCACGGTGAACACACGGATCTATTTACAGATCTTGGGGAATGAGACACGACAAGAACGACCTGTGGAATAACACGATCTTAATTGTGCGGATTAATAAGTCCCTGACTCTGGTCGACAGCGTGAGTACTCGATCCGATTGCAAGGCAATGCATGAAACTTGGGATAGGCAGCGTCTCCAGCCTTCATACTGTACCACCCTTTATCTCGACACTTCGTCGTCGCAAGACACTCCATCAGGTCATGCTCCCTAATACCAAGCTCTTCTCCACAACAGCGGTCTGAATGTATGCATTGTTTCTCCACCTCCCAAGGTTGGTTACGAGACAAGTGTCGCACATTCTTGTCACCCCACAGCGCCTTACCTAGACTATCATCAGCGTCTAGCACTGAGTCCAACGTGACGCAAGTACTATCCTGCAGGCGAAAACCTGCATGTCTAATACTTTGAACAGTTGACTTCCTTGTCTACACTAAGCGGGCAGCGGCTGAACCCTTATCCGCAGAAAAAGCCACTCGAATAGTCGATCGGCAATTGTGCCGTGCCGCGGCGACGCAACGTTGAAAAAGGTTGTGGTGCCCCACAGAGCACGCAGCTATGTCTATCCCCGCTTCCATCAACGAGCGCGCCGTGAGAAGAGATGGATGATGGTTTCAAGAAGCCGGAAGAATTCCTTGCCAAGGAGAAGGATGGGGAGGACCTCGAGCGCGCGGTAACAGCACCGCAGCTGGGGAAAGAGAAGGGCGAAGAGCTTGTGGCGGTCACGACTTCGGCGTCTGAGCGACTCCCTTTTTCCAAGGCGCGATGCGTAGCCCTTGTCGCGACTGTTGGGGCTGCACCGTTCTTGAGCGTATGTGCAAACAAAACGCAGGCTGGACTGCTGCTGATTTGGTGCCTTTAGACTTTTGCTGTTCAAGCTAGTGTGATCATTCTTCCCACCGTCGGCGAAGCTCTCGATATCCCCACGAGCCGACAACAATGGATTGTATCGGCATACAGTCTTACGTTCGGTTGTTTCCTTGTATGTATCGCCATCCAAGACCAAATGTAATGACGCTGACTTCGACATAGCTTCTATGGGGTCGCCTAGCAGATGTGTATGGCAGGAGGTCCATCTTCCTGTGGGGCTCCGTCTTCTTCACAATCACATCAATCATCTCCCCGTTCATTCCTAACGAGATTGGCTTCGACATTTTTCGAGGTCTCCAGGGCTTGGCTGCCGCAGCAATGGCTCCAACCGCATTAGGTATCCTAGGCGTTACCTCTCCTCCCGGCAAAGCCAAAGACATCGCTTTTGGCTGCTTCGGTGCAGGTGCACCTCTAGGCGGCATCACGGGCAACATTTTTGGTGGTGTTGTTGCTGAGTATCTAGACTGGAAGTGGGTGTTCTGGATCTTTGGCATCATCTCGGCAATTAGCACCGTAGCAAGCTACTTCGTCATTCCTTTGCCGCCACCTCAACCCGAGCCAAGTATGCGCAACACCGTGGACTGGATTGGTGGTACCATGATTACCGTCGGTCTCATCATACTGCTCTTCGCGCTCTCAGAAGGCAACGTGGTCGGCTGGAGCACACCTTGGGTACCTACGCTCATCGTGGTCTCCATGCTCATCATTTTTGCATTCGGATTCTGGCAGCATTACCTGGAGACCAAGACTCAGAAAAGACCCTTGATGAAGATGTCGATCTTCAAGAATCGGAAGTTCACCTGGGCAAACGTGCTCATGGCACTGTTCTTCTCCTCCTTCAACAATTACCTCATCTTCGCAACGTACTGGTTCCAAGACTTTCAGGGTCTATCCGTCATCCAAACCACTTTGCGTTTCCTACCGAACGGAATTACTGGCATTTTATGTGCACTAGTTACGGGTCACATCCTCTCTTCCGTGCGCGGCGACTACATCCTCACGTTCTCCACGATTTGCGTCAGCATATCTTCTCTACTTTTCGCGATACCCATCCCAGTCGACACCACATACTGGGCTTACGGCTTTCCCGCAATGGTGTTATGCGTCTGTGGTGCTGACACCATCTTTCCAGTTCTCACACTATTCGTGGCCAAAACACTTCCACCAGAAGATGCATCACTTGGCGGCGCACTCATCACAGCCGTTGGGCAGATTGGCCGTTCCATCGGTCTCGCCCTCGCAACAGCTGTTCAGACAGCCATCATCGCAAAAGAGAAAGGTCTTAGCATTGACGAAGTAGGGAATCAAGGCCATGGTTTGGAGCCCTGGGATGATGCGCTCAAAGTCGGCATAAGAGGCACAGCATGGTTCAATTTCGGCATGAGCATGATTTCAACAGCGGTTGTGTTGTTGTTTATCAGAGGCATTGGTATCATTGGAGGGAAAGGGAAGCGATAGACATGAATGTGGCACAGCGGAACGCCTTGCGACGATCGTCTGCAATGAGTTCTCGACGTGGACGTAAGCGCTAAATCAAGAACACTTCATAAACATGACCTCGCAATCTGAAAAACGTGTAGCGCACCTGAAAACTGACCAAAGTCAGCTTCGCCAAAGTCAACACGATACTTACATGTCAAATCACGCTGTCCAGTACTGACAATTGCCAACAATGTCTCTCCGCAACCAAATCTCAGCGTTCTATTGGTACTACGGCACCCTCATTGACCCACTCCTCTCCATTTCCGCAATCTACATGAGCTACTTCCAGCCCTCGCTGTTCATGGACCCCGGCTTCGCACTTTCCTCGCCATACGGCAAGATTTCGCCAGCGCATATGTTCCTCATGCACCAGTTCGGCGGCACGTTTGCGGCATGGGCATTCCTGCATCTGACTATGCTCCGCGAAACCAACGATATGAGAATCTGGACGCGGTTCCAGACCGCCTTGGCTTTCACTGATGTTGCGGTACTGTTTAGTCAGGTCAAGGCACTGGAGGCGCAGGGCAGGTTGGGGCTGGGGATGTTGAGGTGGGAGGAGAGCAGTAATGCGGTTATTGTTGCTGTTATACTGGCGATTAGGGTGGGGTTCGTTGCAAGTGTTGGATTCGACAAGACGGGAGCGGAGAAGAGGAACTGAATTGCGTAGGCAGAGAGCAAGGTTGACGATGGAGGGGTGACTTAGACAAGAGAGGCATATGAGGGGTGGTGTTATGAAAGCAGTATGTCGACCTTTGGAACGGAGATCGTGCAGCGCTCGGGCAAAGTGCGTCGTTGTTCAGCATGTTAGTCTTATAATAGGGAAAGATCGCGCCTGATATTCTATGCGGAAGCATATGGGTGCATTCATCGGGGGTCTCCAATTGGGGGTGGGATTACCTCGGGCGTACGACTTGCATGTAACCCCTTAGAGCTGCTTCAGAGTCTGCTCCTTTATACAGCGCAGTACCGTCAGAACTGGCAGACGAATCCAATAATAGTGTTTGGGAATGACAGGACTTCGTTATTCGCCGTTGAACGTGCAACGGTGCGGCGTTCGGGTCGTACACCAAGGAGCATGGCGGACACGGAAGGTCCTGACTGTGCCACCGTTGTGCATCGTCAATCTGCACCGCGCCATGGCGGTGAATGCACTCGGCTTTGGCTCGAGAGGGCGCAGTCTTCGATGCACTGTGAACCTGGAGACGAGGCTGCTCGGGTGTATGTGAAGAAGATTGTACCTCCTTCTCTTTCCTGCGAGCCTTCAGCTTTCACAAGCTGCACAGCTACTGTTACCTTGAGCGGTGAGTGCAACGCGTCCTTTGTGCAAGCTGTCTGAACTTAAGGTGATGATCATCTTCAAGGCGATAGTTTTAGACTTCGCAAAACGCGCAATGAAGGTCTGCCAGTGTTCGCCGGGATGCAGATCCCCCTGGAAATTCCCGCTCTGCCGTGGCCCCACCTCAGGCTGTCATCGTGCAACTTCTCTTTCATGTTGACATTACTTTGAAGCTGAGCTTCCAGAAAGCGTAGTACGGTAACGGTGCCATTGCAAGATCCGATATGACACTGACATGCATCATTCGATATTGTCAGGAACCAGGATGGGTGTTCTTCGGAGCGCCACATGCGTGCAAGAAAACCTGGGGATCGGCCGACTATTTCTGGAACACGAACAGGAACACGATTTTGCGACCAATCTCCGCCATCTATCTCGGTAGCTCGGCATTGATGACACCTCAAGATCCGACAATCCCATCTTAAGCCTGGAAATCGTCTAGTCGCATCAGCAAGTCGCTCCCAGAGGCCCGTATACATTTAATACGAACATGGCAACTCGGTGCCGATAAATGAAGCGCCAACCGCAATCAGCCTAGACACTTGTTATCATTTGTTGATAGGGGATTAAGCGTTGTCAAGCTTACTTCGCTCCAATACTACCCTGCAGGATCTTAACTGGATTTATGCTGGACTGAACATGCGTTGTTCCCGGTAGCTCGTATGAAGGGTTCACCGGACAGGTGACCCTGTGTCGCTGTCGGCCTGTCGCAGGGCTTCCCGTCCTGCATGTTGATCGTTATTGCATGTACAAATAAACGCTCAGCTTCCTGCAATCTTCCTCTCGCTCTGCGCGCTCGTTGCCCACATTCGCTTTTCAGATATAACAGTCGTTCGCTTAATACAATTAATACTTAATCATGAGGACCTCCTTTTTGTCAGCCACATTGGCTATTTCGGCTGGCGTCTCCGCTCTGCCACAGAGCATCCCGTCAACGCCTCTTGCGCCCGCGCTTCCCCTTTCGAGTTTCGATACCCAGAAGTTCACCAAGCTATTCACGCTCGAGGATATCTTCGCCGGCCTTTTCAAGAACATCACTGCGCCTCTCGAAGAGTCGTTCCGCACGTTTGCAACTGCCGACGATGTGAGCATCGCCGCAACGTGCTCCAACCCCCGCGTGCGCACGGAATGGGACTCGTACAGCGATAGCGACAGACAGGCTTTTGTCAACGCGATTAAATGCTTGCAGGGAAGAGGTCCGTCGGGCCAGTTTGGTCAGTCTCGATCGAGATATGAGGACCTTGTCGCGCTCCACCAGACATTGACGCCCAATGTTCACGGCAACGCCAAGTTTCTCCTTTGGCACAGGTACTACCTGTGGACTTTCGAGGACATCCTGCGCAGCGAGTGCGGCTTCGATCGTAACCTGCCGTGGTTCGACGAGACTCGATATGCTGGGCGTTTCTCGCAGTCCTCTGTTTTCAGTAGCCAGTGGTTCGGCGCCATTGGAATTGGTGGCAATTGTGTGACGGATGGCGTAAGTACAACCACTCTTCAGCCAGCAACGCACGGCTAACAAGCCCTCCAGCAATTCGCCAACCTTGCCATCAACGTTGGCCCCGGCGAGGACAACTACGTTCATTGTCTCGCACGCAACGGCGACAGCTCCAAGACTCAATACACATCCCAGGCTATGGTCGACGCGTGTAACGATCAGTCGCCCTACTCAAGCATGGCCAGCTGCGCCGAGGGTGGCGCGCACGCCTGGGGTCACAATGGAATTGGAGCGGTCATGCAGGACGTTTTCGCGTCTCCCGCTGACCCTGTCTTCTGGCTACACCACGCCTTCATTGACCGCAACTTCCGCATCTGGCAGAACCGCGATTCGTCCCGCGTGAACAACGTCGATGGCACTGATGCGGCTCAAAACCCGCTGACTCTGGATACAACCGTGAACGTCTACGATTTTCGCCCAACGGTGCAGATCAGGGATATCTTGGACACCACGAGCGAGAAGCTGTGCTACAAGTACAACTACTAACCTTGAGTGGCTGTCGAAACTTGTGGCATCCGCGTAATTAGTATGTAGCTTTTAGCTTAGCATCAGCAATCTGTTCTCCCCACCATCGTGGCTCCCGGTGTTATTCTTGTCGACGTGGGTCTGGTTTGAGCGTGATGGTTCTGCCATTTACGTGTACGCGTCTGTCGTTTAGCGGCACTCCGAAGAAGGTACCGCACAGTAGTATAGACGAGCTGCTCATCTGCAAGCCCGATTGGCGGTCAGAGTTCTTGATCGTGGTGCTAGAATTGCTTTACAACGTTGTCCGCTTCATGTTCCAATTCCCGTGCATCTTTCGAGCACTTCGGGCCATTCCGGGTCTAAATGTGCGTCGTGTTGCTCCAGCTCAAACCACAGGGCGTGCAATTTGAGATCATGCAAACTTGTTTTCTATATGCTGAAAGGCGACGAAAACGCATCTCATGTCGTGTGAAAGTAGAGCAACGACAAAGTTTGAAATGTAGGCCACGTTGAAGCTTTCGAGCAATCATATGTAACCTAAATGTCCCAAGGGCTATGCGAAGTGGGTTTAAAGAGTGTTCCCTGGCGTCGTATCTAGGCGACCCGAGACCTGCACGCTGTTGATGGAAGTCCTGGAATGATGTTCCAAGAGCGAAGGGGGTTTTCAAATCCCGGGTAGAAATCAGCCTATGACGCATAGAAGCCATGCTGTTCTATGGTGGTGACTGATCATCTTTCGGAATGATGTGCTTCCTGGCTTTGCGGAAGAACATCCAGTATACGGAGTTTATCCTTAACTTCTTGAACCGGCATTCAAGGTCTTGGGACCACGGAGATGTCTGAGAGTATGCCCACCAGGCATCGACTAGACCATCATCGTTTAGGCCCTCCTCGTGGCAGAAGACGGCTGGATCCTCAAGAATGAGACTGAACCCTGTTAATTTCTAGACCCTCGATGTATGCCATGTAATTCGCCGTTGGCGATTCAGAGCTCATGCAGGTCCTCATCCCTGGGACCAATGGCTTGGAATTTGAACCAGGTCTTGTCGGCCTCTTTCAATCTCGAATTTCTCCCAGATATTTCTTCCATTTTCGTCGCCTCTTCCCATGCTTGCTAGCTTGACTGATAATGCCTCTTTCATCGCTGGTGGGAGTGAACGCTTCGGCAAGGTACCGCCTCGATACCTACTTTACACGAACACAAGGACCTCTGCAGAGAAGGGTAACCATATCAAGATTTCGAAGTACTTAGCAAGATGTCTGCGTTTTTTTAATTAGGTCATGCGTGCCACCCTTGCTGTGCAGCAGTGAGAGATGCTAGGACTGAAAGGTTGCCCGGCTCCGATATCTGCATGGCATTACCTCCTCCAGCGGTCGGCCGACAGCTCCATGGCTTCGACATGATGTGCGATGACCGATCCACCTCCGCTGCGAAACGCTACTCGCCTGGTACCGGTGCGCTCCGCAGCGTGCACCACAGTGAGGGACGGGCATGACAAAATAGGGTGTCTTGAAATAAAGAGTGCGATTTTTAAAGATCAAAAGTAAGGCGTGAGGATGATAGCGCGAGGGAGGCCATGAATATAAGTTCGTGCAGGTTGAGATCAAGACGCGAGGGCGGACTACCGTACGGAAAGAAGGTGCGCTAGTGGCGCGCTAACCTAGCATAGCCATGGTGGCGCGCCGGAGCACTTTTGAGGGGATCCCTTCATAGGGGACCTAACCCTTTATTGCCAAATCGCGACTTCAGTGAATCCCACAATAATTACAGTCAACTTTCCAAGCGTCTGGTATATCTGGACGGTACTCATTCTGTCAAAAGACTTCTTGTTTTCACTCAAACACACTTTCCAGCCTCGCACCAATCACACCTTGCCTCGAATGTATACTCCTGCTCGCCCTTGCATTCGAACACCGAGTTCCAAGCCCCAGGTCCGTCCCAACAGTAGTCAAGAGGCCAAGGAACCTTCTTGCATGCGTGGCAAGACAGTGCGTCCCATTCGTATTGTTGATCGCAGTATTGATGGAGGATCGTCTGCTTGTTGACCTCTAAGTATCGTTAGATGGGCGACAACATACAAGCTGAGCAGCGCCGGCAGGATGGATGAAACACGGAGGCTTGTGGAGCGGAAGAGATGAACAACAGGACGTACTCAAGTCTTGCACAATCTGGCCGAAGCAGTATTTGACGCCTGGCTGGCAATTGGCTGCCTCGTTGGGCACTACTTGCGCAGGTTCAAAAGCTACAGCTTCCACTTCGTTGCCTGCTGGAGCATTTGGTGATGGAAGAGCGGCAGTGGTAGTGATGATGGTAATAGCCGCCCAGAGAAGCTCCATTGTCAAGGTCCTCAAAGATCTGTGCTTGTGCCGAGACTCAAGTAGCAATATGATATGGGGGAAAATCTCGTGTGACTTGGAAGTCCTGATTGTAGAAGGTCTGAAGGAGCCATGGACGCCTCATCATCTTCTTATACCACCAAATCGTTCCTGACAAGCGCAAAGAGCACGCACAAGAACAAGGCAGGCGGGAATGAAGAACTGGATGGCGACGCTTGACGCGACTGCCCAACGTCACGATGCCCACTTCCACCTTTGTGACACCGAACTGGTTGTATGAAGGGTCTTGCGTAACGCTACACGAACCCGTCAGAGGCACTGGCAAGGGAACAAGCTTGCGACCTTACGGCATCGAGCCACCCCTTCATTACGACGTGACAAGAGCAATTTGCAGATGAAGGCTAATGGAATCGATGCCTTGGATCTACTTAGCTAAGGTGGCTCACTTGACCCTATAAAGGCAGAACGGCACACATGTTGAGACATTGCGTCGGCGCGATCAATATCGAGGGGCAACGGTCATCTTTCGATCGAGTCTCTGTAACGATACAACACCCTCATGAACCATGTCGATTCGACGCACATACGAACGCGACGATAGCTGAGGTCAGGATGATTACAGGCAGACGGACTAAAGCCGGCAAAGATCGCAGCGCACAGTGAATCACGCTTTTGAAGATTGCATGCTGAGTACAACGCTACAAGGACGAGAACGTCAGGCAAATGAACAAATATGACCACAACTTCATACCAACCAATAAACCGAAATAACCACAACTCACATCACACCCTCGTACTCTTCCAAGCTCGTTTGCTCACCCACTCTGCCAGTCTCACCCCCAGTCACATCATCGAAGATCCTCTCCCCCGCCTTCTCACCCATCAAGCACTCCAACGCCTGCCCAACCTCCCTCAACACATCCTCCGCAACTCCAATCCACTCCTCGAACGTCACAATCTCAATGCCCAACTTCTTGCCCCCATCCTTGACGAAAGCCTGACACTTCCATTCCCTCAACGGTTCCGCATGCGGATACAGCGTCTCGAACTTCGCTTCCACCTTCTTCCCCTCTGCATCGTTGCCAAACGGCATCTCCTCAACCCATTGCGGCGCTTGATGCACCACCGTGTCGAACCAGCTCACTTCCTTCGCATCCCAGGTCGTGCAATCCTCGACGATCTCAGCAAAGCCCATGCCTTCATATGCAGCGGATTCGACATGCTGGTGCTGCACGAAGTTGAGCAGATCGAGATAGGTCCAAGTGGGCTTGAATGGTACGCGGAAGGGAATGTACTGCCACGTGGGGCCGAAGATACGGTCTGCGTTTGGTGCGCCGATGTTGCGCCCGCTCACGACTTCGCCGAACACGACGTCTCTGAGACCAAGGCGGCGCGCAAGGACGAGGGCCCATGCGGCGGTTGGGAGTGAGCCGATTGTGATGTTGGATGGGCGCGAGGAGATGTCAAACTCATGGTAGATATCTGCTGCCTTGCGGTGGGTGAGCGGGATGTCTGGCTTCAGCACAGACATCTGCGAGCCGGAGAGGAGTCGTTGCCAGTATGGGATGCTTTGCGGTATGTTGTTAAGCACGACGTGGTCAACGTGTTTGCTGAAGGCAATAGTTTCAGGCACTTCTGCTCCAGCGTAGAGAGCCGAGAGTTGAGCGAACAGTGTAGGTAGGCACATCTCATCGTATTGGGCGTGTGAGATGCGGAATGCGAGAGTGGAAGCGCCAGTAGTAGGTGAGCTGAAAAGCGTGAATGCGACGAAGGATGAACCGTGTGGCTTGGGAGCTCCAGTGTCCCTCTGAATGAAGTCTTGTGCGAAGGTGTTGATGTCTTCACCTTCAGGTACAGTGATCTCGTTGTACGGCACCTGCAGAGACGAGAGCACTACACCCAAATATTTGTCGCCATCCAACACAAACACTGTGCGAAGGACCTCGTTACGAGCCACAAGTTCCTGACACGCCTGTGCAAGTCTCGTCCGATCGGTTGGCGTTGTGAACTTGATCAATTCATACCGTAGTGAGTACCGGGGAAGATCTACAGTACCCTCAACAGCAAGTTGCTGAAGTGGACGTAGTGGGTAGATATTCGTGATATCCCATTCTGGGTTTTCCAGGTAGGAGCAGATGCGGTCGGCGCTGTACAGCGACGCCTCTTTGCCAAGAGCTGCATACGGCGCGTCGATCTGTACATTGGTCTGGGATGATTTTGTCTCCTGCGCACATGCCGCTAGATCTCCAATGGACTTGCTTTGGAACACCTGCGCGACGGTGATCTCTAAGCCTTGTGTACGAGCGTCGGACACAAGTCTCATCGCACCAATAGAATCGCCGCCCAGTTCGAAGAAGCTATCACTCGCGTTGATATCGGTCTTTGACATACCCAGGATACGACTGAGTAAGTCAAGAAGCCGGTCTTCATTTTCCTTGCCGAAAGATGCTGCTAGCTCAGATAAAGACTTGCTTTGGAAGACTTGAGACACCGTAAGGTTGAAGCCTTGAGCGCGGGCATCTGATACCAGTCGCATCGCGCCGATGGAGTCCCCGCCAAGCTCGAAGAAGCTATCGGTCGGATTGATATCGGTCTCTGGCATACCAAGTATACGACTTAACAAACTGCGCAACTTCTCCTCATTCGGCGATAGCGTGTCCGACTTTGTCAAGGCGCTGTCGGGTGCATGGTCACTGACGGGCGACATGCCGACGCCACTATCGCTCATGATATCCTTTGGCCTCAACTGTAGTGCATCTTGCTCTTCCTCTGGATCAAGGACAGCCAGGTCGCCCAGCTTGCTTTCCGGGTTGCCCAGGAAAGCGGTGACGATACGGTCGAGCACGACGAGCACCCTTTCCATGGCCGGCGCACTGATGCACTTCGAGTCAAAACTTGCCATGACAAGGAAACCGTTCTCGTCAAGTGTGCAGACAAGCATGAGTGCGTAAGTGTTGAACTTCAACGCCTCTCGTGCTGCCTCGGCATCATCAGCCGGGAGGAACTTGTTCGCCGGAGCATCTTCGTAAGTGTCACTTCCCCAGTTTTCGTCTTCCTTAGGATGTAATACAAGACCCGTGCGGAGGTCGCAAGCCCCGCGAGCATCCTTGCTCAAGCGTCGAATATTCTGCAGGCCAAGATGCTCATGTGGGATTTGTTGCACTGTTTGCGCATGGACAGTCTGCAAGAATTCGGAGATTGGGCGATCCAGACTGAGGCGGACACGCACAGGAATGGTAGTAATCATTGGGCCCTCGATTTGCTCGATACCATGCACTGGTGCTGAGCGTCCAGTGAGTGTCTCGCCAAAGATGATGTCCGGGTGACCCATGTAAAGCGATGAGACGAGTGCCCAGGCGCCACGAATGATGGTCGCCAACGTGAGTTTCGAATGTGCCGAAGTCGGGACATTGACGTAGTGCTCAAGTAATGAATCGGCTTGAGTAATGTACCCTTTCTGTGGTAGAGGAGGGAACTGATTTGGGCTCGCTCCCTCAAGTCGCTCCTTCCAATAGTCTTTCGCGATCGCAGGATCTAGGTTTGTGAGATGCTTGATAAAGTGCTTGAATGAGGCCGGGCGATTGGTGCCTTGACCAGTATAGGCGCGATTGATCCTCTCAAACACCAGAGGCATAGACCAGCCGTCGTAGACTGCGTGGTGCATTGTGATGATGAAATGCCCCTTGTCGCCCTCAACGTCCTCCACGATACCATAGCGGAAGAGGGCTTTGCCGAGATCCATGGTCTCATTGCGGTCTATCTTGAGGTACTCCGCAACGTCTGTACCATGCTCGCGAACTAGCTGCCCGTCTTTAAGTACGACTTGAAAGAGCCCACGACCGGCAACATTGACGATGCGTGTTCGCATAACGGGTAGATCTTCAACAGCCGTATCGAAAGCTTTCTTGAGCCTCGTAGCTGCATCGATTGGAAGCGTAGCAACACGTTGAGCAACATAAGCGTCGTTGAACTTTGCTGACAGAGCCATGAGGCCTTCCTGCAGCGGCGTGCACGGGTAAACATCTTCCACCGATGTAGGGTCGACGCCGCAAAGCTCAGCACATTCAATCCTGGCTCTGTCCGCGTCCCAATTATTTTCAAGAAGAGAAAGAGGCGGCACGTCGTTCGTCTCTTCCTCTGACAAAGGAGTTGCCTTGGCTGCCATAGCTGACAGCGTAGGATTCAGCATGATATCGGGCACATTGAGCACGATTCCATCCTCCCGAGCAGCAGCAACGAGCCTCATGGCACGTAGTGAGTCTCCACCCATGCTGAAGAAGTTATCGTTGGCGCTGAAGTCTGAATCGCCACCAAGAATCTTCGCCCATAGCGGTCCTAGTTTGAGCTCCATTTCAGTACTAGGTTCCTTCTTCTCTGACATTATGGCGTTGAAGCGCCTGAGGTCCTGTCGTGTAATGTAGGTGCCGATTTCCCTCAATCGCTTCCGGTCCGTTTTACATGACACAAGCAAAGGCATCTTCCAGAGCGGGATATATGCGCTCGGCACCATGTACCCTGGAAGATCCTTGAACAACTCCTTTGTCATTGCGTGCAGAGCTGCTTGGAACTTGTTGGAGAAGCTGCCGAAGATGTTACCATCGAGATGGCGCATGCCGCTCTTCTTCTGCTCGACGAGGAATGCGACAAGGGTAGCCTCGCCACTTCCACCAGGCTTGATGACTTCGGTTGCAAGCTGGCAGTCCGATGGCAAGTGCTTCTGCATGTTGTACTCGATCTCCGCGAGCTCGATACGCTGACCACGCAGCTTGACTTGTTGATCTTGACGCCCGACGAAGATGATCTCGCCATTGCCGTCGGGGTCGTAGCGTACCAGATCTCCAGTCTTGTAGATGCGTCCATGGCGACCAGGAAAGTTCTTGCTACCCTTGGTGAGGAAATCCGGATCGTCGATGAAGACCTCTTTCGTCTTTGCTGGGTTGTTAAGGTACCCATTCCCAACGATCGGGCCTTCGATGAGTAGTTCACCAACAGCACCGATGGGTACGAGCTTGTTATGGTCACCAGGCTCGGTCAACCACAAGGCGCAGCCCTTCGCTTTACCCATGGTGATGTACGGCTTTGAACCCACGTTAGCGTTGATGGTAGCTCCGACAGTACACTCCGAGGGACCGTAGGCGTTGACAACCCGCGTCTTCTGTGCCCAAGAAGCTGCGTCACTAGCAGATACACCCTCGCCTCCCAGTGCGATTGAGTCAAGGCTTTTCAGAAGGTCAACATCGAGGGTGCGGGCTACTGATGGGGTCATGCCAGCGAAGGTGACATGCATGTCACGCATTGCGCCACTGAGGTCGTTCATTCGACGCTCTTCGGATGGTGTGCATAATGTGCCTCCGTGAGCCAGTGTGCAAAGCATTGAGTCTATACACACATCGAAGGCATAGCTGGCAAAGTCCAGAACACGAGAATGTTGTCGGTAGCCCACATCGTGGGCACGTGGTATCGCACCAGAGGTATATTGGCTGTGTGTAATGATGCAGCCTTTAGGTAGGCCAGTGCTACCACTGGTGAACTGGATATACAGTGGCGCCGATGGTGATACTGTGGGCAGCGTTGTTTTCGGTTGCTGTTCTGCGAATGGGCTGTAAACCTTATCGAATTTCGACTCGGATACTGGGATAATAGTGGCAGACGGAGCTATACGAGCGCCCAGTGTAGATTGGGATTTTGCGCAGATGAGAAGTGTCGCATTGATTTGTTGTGTGATCGAGCGCAAACGGCCTTCTGGTTGCGCAGGATCGAGTAGAGCAAAACAAGCACCAGCCTTCATCACTGCGAGTACTGCAACAGACGTCCACCGAGACTTTTCGAACAGCAAAGGAACGATCTGATTTGGAGAGTCGTCCAAGAGTCGTAGGTTCTGAGCCAGATTGGTTGAATAGTCGTCAACTTGGCGGTAGGTCAAGTTGCCGTCCCACGCTTCTATGGCGATCTTGTCTGGTTGTTTTTTGGCCTGCTCGGAAACCATCTCATGATGGCAAACTCGTAAATCTGGTTGCATGGGCGTGTTCCATCTCCACAATTCGTCGAGCTCGTCCGATGAGATGGAAAGAAATCGAGAAACCTCGACATGGGAGTCAGTAAGAAGGGTATCGAGAATGGAAGAAAAGAAATATAGTTGAGCCACAGCCTGATGCTGTGACATAGTTGGAGGGAGCCATTGCGATATTGCATGTAGCGATCCTTGCTGTACGCTGAAAGCAACCTCGAAAGTCCACTGCCTCATGTTAGCGATTTCATGAAACATATCACGATGCTACTTGCCTCCAGCTTAGTTCCATCATTCAAGAATATTTCTGAGCCCTTTGTCACGGGGATGTCTCTTAATCGCAAGCCGCTAATCTTGGTTTGCAAGCTCTGAGCTGCTTTCTGGTTGGGAAGATCAAGCTCGGGCGTTCCTATGCATTGTATTCGCTCATTCCCAGAGCCCTTGTTGATGCCCCAAGTGAATTGATGAAAAGTATCGCGCTGATATCTTTGTATCAAGATGGCCCAAGCTGTGAGAATCGTGTCCAGCACTTCTTCTGACGCTAGGTCATGAGGCACTGTCATGCGCACTTCATTTGACTTCGATGGCTGGCTTTTGCTGGTTGTGGAGCATGGTGTATCTTCCCCATCATGTCGCGGCCTGGAGATGCCATTGCTGTAGGTCTGTTTCTCCCCAAGCATGTTGGCCACGTTGCCGAAGCGCACACTATGATCGACATTCGGAAGATGCATTGCTGAGGTATGACCGGAACGTCTTCTTTTGCGTTCGATAAGCCTGGGTTTGTCTTGAGGTAGTGATGCAAGTAAGGAGTGTGAGTCTTCGTTTGCTGAGCGGTCCAAGTCCCAGGCCTTCTCATAGAACGAGCCAAGCATCGCGAATGTGCGTGCTCAACAAGATCCCCACCTGAGCTCTTGACTGACAATCAAATACTAGCTCTCCACCCACTTGACCAGGTTGTGCCTCCGTGAGATCGCACATCTCTGCTTCGGCCAAGGCCTGCCGCTTTCGATAGCAGCCCTCGCGTCATTACACCCACGCTTTGGATGCAGGGTCTGTTGCAGTTGTGTTCGCATGTCGATGGCCCGTCTTTGCCTAAGTTAACGCTTCAAGCGGCAAACGGCAAGCTGATGTGGTGTATTGAATTATCCCTCTTTAGCCGTAACAAAAAGTTTTCTTCGCCGGTCATGCCAAACCCCACAATTTGTGAACGATCAGATAATTTGCAGATGATCTGATAACTCTAATTGCACGGCACCGTTGTCGGCCTGCATGAAACGTGGGCGGACCTGCCAATTGGGGTCTAAGCGCATGCGAGGTGACATCGGCAGCCACACACGATTTTCATCTGATAACGGCCGATTCTCGGAGTGATGCACTAGCAGGCATTCGTCGGCATGGGGTGAATGCATTTCTCCGGCAGGTACGTAATGTGCAGCATCCAGCGCATGCAGCAACGAAATCATCGAGCTTCCCGAAACGCTGAAAGGACCGATCTTGTACTAGTGAGCTGCTGCAAGACTCGCTTCGCATACATGGACGATCAGACACTTTCCGCCGATCACGGGCCGGGTCCGAGCAAAGTGAAGCCAGGCCCTGAACACCTTTGTCAAAATAGAGCAGCTTGTACTCGTTACAATGCCTTGTGGATGATGACGCCGGATTTAGCATCACGGGAGGGCTTCGCTTAGAGCGGATCTGATAGCTCCTTCATCTTCACCTGCGAGGGGGAGGCACAGCATTCCTGCCGGCGAAGGCGTCGAAAGTTTCCTCGTTAGTGCTTGTGATGTCTGTGGCTTGGACCAAAGCTCCGCTGGAGAAGGGTTAAGTGTGCGGGGTTCTCCACCCCGGTTGCCACGAAAAGGAATCGCTTCGCGATCGTCTGCAGTTCGTCTTGACTGTCGAAGTAGTCGACGTAACTCAAGCGCTGGTGTGCGTGCTTGGCCAACTGCCCGTGGTCACAACCCGCGTTTACTGCAGTGCGAATTTTCACTGACCCACTCAGTGTTCCCCTGCAATAAGAATGATGCAGCCGAGCCTCGTGTTGGTCTTGTAGTGTCTGACGAGTGCGAAAAGGCATATTCTCACGCCACAAATCGCTCAACTATACAACTGTTGGTCTAGAACCAAGACTATCCTGAACGCTTGTGCTGTCCGAGCGTATCGAATTAGCCGCCCTTCTGAGGTGCGTTGCGCATAACTTCGAGCTTGAAGTAAGTGATCATGGCGTGTGGTTGGTCAACACTCCGTGCTCGACTGACTTACCAGAAGGATACTACGCTGTCTCTCGCCCAAGCGCTACACGTAATGACTTTCGTGGTGCTGCCGGCTTTGGTGAGCGATATTAGCGAGGTGTACGATGCTTACTTTGCTGCATTCAAGGACAGTGCGGTCACCAGGGCACTTTTCCCGACAGCTTCAGCCGACGATATGACAGACCCAGCATCCGCATTTAGGTATGGTTCTCGTATATTCCACTTGTCGGGAGTCTGAGCTTTGGCCTCCTGCCATGGCGGCTGAACTGACAGTGGCTAAGGAAAGCACATACCTCTCATGTTAGCCAGTACTGGTCAAGAGACTCGTCGCAGTACACGCTCAAATGTGTCGATTCTGAGACGGGCAAGATTGTGGGAATGGCGCTGTGGGATATATACCTGACTCCAAGCAAGTGGTCAAGACCAGAATTGTCTTGGCTGGGAGGTCATGATAAAGAGAGGGCTGAGAAGCTGATTGCACCGCTTTGGGATGCAAGAGAGAAGTACTGGCTCGGTGAACGATATCTTTATTGCCATGTGATTGCTGTCCATCCGGCTTATCAGCGAAGAGGAGTCGGTCAGATGCTGCTGAAGTATGGCATCGATGTAGCACATCAGACGAGGTTGCCTATATACATCGAGAGCTCACGCGACGGCACGCGGTTGTACGAGAAGATGGGCTGTCGTAAACTCAGGATGCGTCCAGAGCCTCAAACTGAGCTCTCAATGAGTGAAAACTGTGCTGAGAAAGGCAATAACGAAGCAACGCTTTTCGTCTGGTGTCCCAAAAGCGAGGAAGGATCCTTACCAAAGGGCATTGAGCTAGCATGAAGCCACAAATGTATTTAACAGGAAGATGTTCCTGGACAAAACTGGACTACTGTGCCAACAACTCCAGAAGATGATTTGAGCGGGCTCTGAATACTTATGTGAAGTAGGTGCGGTGACAAGCAAGACGTCAAAGCCTGGGAGGCTTCGGTGAAGAATGTTGAACCACTAACCATGTTGCCCGGCGGAGTCAACCCAGCATCTGGTGGAGTGCGTTGACGCGATAGCTTTCACTGCGTTGCACCAAGTCTTCGTGCCTGCCTTGATCGACCACTTTGCCGCCCTCAACCAAGAAAATCACATCCGCGCGAGCAATGGTCCGAAGTCGGTGGGCAATAGCAATGACGGTCACACCATGACCTTTGACAGCTCTCTCGAGACCGAGTTCCAATGCTCTCTCACTCTCTGCGTCCAAAGCACTTGTGCTCTCGTCAAGTAACAGCAATTTTGGCTTCCTTACCAGCGCACGGGCAATTGACAATCGCTGCCTTTGCCCGCCAGATAGCTGAGAACCATTGGCACCGCAGTCGGTATCGTACTCTTGAGGGAGGTCCATAATGGTCTCGTGAATGTTCGCCAGCTTGCAGGCCTCCTGAATTTCTTCGTCGGAAGGGACATGACCTGGTCTCGCGCCAAGCGACAGATTGAAACGAATAGTTCCTTGGAACATTACGTTGTCTTGGGGCACATATGCGATATCATCGCGAAAAGATGTGTTGCCATGACGCCCAATGTCAAGGCCGTTGATGGATATATCTCCAGAAGAGGGAAGGTAGAATCGCTCAAGCAGTGCGAGAACGGTACTCTTGCCAGCACCTGAAGGACCCACTAACGCACAGAACTGGCCTGGTTGGACGGAGAGGGAGAAAGACGTGAGTACAAGTTTTCCCGGGCGTGCGGGATAGGAAAACTCTACATTGCGGAAGACGACTCGAGCCCCACCTTGCGGAGAAACCAAAGACTTCGACTCTGCAAATGCTTCAACGTCAGGTGCTTGCTCTTCGCTGTAATCTGGTGAAAATGGACCAGACGAAGTGCTAGATCGTGTTCCTAGGTCAACGAGCCCACATGTGCGCGATATTGCGCTCCTCGCCTTGGAGATCTCGGGAGCGAGGGTAAAGAGCTGTCCCCATAGCTGGGCGGAGACAAGCATAGCTATCAGAATAATGAAAAACTGGGTCTGGGTGTATCTGCCCTCGATGATGTTCTTTGACCCCCACCAGTACGCAAAGGCATAAATGAAGCCACCGCAGGAATTTGCAATCGCCAGCCACACATTGGTCTTGAAGCTCTGCTTCACCATTTCCTTACGCGGAGCTCTAAGCGATCGGCGGTACGTATGAAGGATCTCATCTTCGATCGAGAGGGCGTGGACAGTCCGGATATTCGATACGGCTTCTATGGTTACGCCGATTGACGAGGAAAAGGCTCCAGCGTGCTTACTGGCGAAGCGCCCTATGGCCCGAAGCTGCATGTAACCGGCTCCTAGAAGCAACGGGACGATCACCAGACATACAATGGCGATCCTCCATGCCACTATATGTGATAGAACGATGGCGGCTGCGAAGTTAACGAGCACCGAAAACAGAGTCCCAGTGATAGAACCGCTGAACCCAGCAAGCGAGTTGCCGTCCTTGGTAATGTATTCGAGTAGCATCGATGGGCTTCTGCCTTCCGATTCATGCCACTGCAATGGCTGTTGTAAAAGTGCTTGCAGCGACAAGTTGCGGACTGTATAGATGAGGCGCTCGGAAATAAGCCCGAAGACTGCCCAGCTTGTGAAATTGGCGAAAAACTCGATGCACGCGAGCATGAACCAAAGACCAGAAAGTAGTTCACCCCTGGAACGGATGTAATCGGGAGGGTTACATGGTGACATGGTGCCCATAATGTTTCCGAACAGCAAGCCAGATCCAGAATACTGCCCTCCTACAATCAAGGCCGCAAAGAATGCCAGGACAAGTAGTAACAGATAGGGCCGCACCAAGGGTAACATTATTCTGGAGATGGAGCCCGCGACGATCGCCCCATCTGATTGCTTTGATGCTGCTGAATATCCTGCCTCGTTTGGTAGAGGATTTGTAGTCTCATTTGACTTCAACAGCTGCTTTTCGTCGGCCATCACATCAACGCTGTTTGCGTCGAGGCTAGTCCTAGAGCTGGAAGTCATTCCGTCATTCGCTGGCTTGACAGATTGAAGTCGAATCATGTCCGCATACGATCCTTCCAAGCGGATGAGCTCGTCGTGGGTACCTTGCTCAATAATTTCGCCCTTCTTCATGACCACGATTTTAGCTGCATTGCGGATAGTCGACAGCCGATGAGCGATGGAGATCACCGTCCGTCCTTCGGAGGCGCGATCTATTGCCGCTTGGATCCGTTGTTCACTGGCAGAGTCAAGTGCCGCGGTAGCTTCGTCAAGGATCAGGATGCGAGGATCGCGGACGAGAGCACGAGCAAGTGCTATACGCTGCTTTTGACCGCCGCTAACTAAACTCCCGCTTGACCCAACGAGCGTCGCGTACCCGAATTCTAATCGATCGATGAAAGAAGCAACGTCGGCGAGTTCTGCAGCATGTTGGACCAACTGGATGATCTCGCCGATATCTGCGCTTGCAGCTTTTGTGAGCTCGATAAGATCGGCTCCACCTCTAGCTCTCGCTGTCATGTCAGCTAGCTGACTGCTTAGCAAAGTACTGCTGAGATGTACGTGTGCAGGTGAATTCACTAGTCCGAGAGCGATGTTCTCCAGAATCGACCGATCCAGCAATGACGGTTCCTGCTGTACAAGACTGATGCAACCACGCAGGGATTTAATGTTTACGTCTTTGATATTCTGGCCACCAAGGAGAACATCTCCCTCTTGCGGATCGTAGAAACGGGTAACGAGACTAGCAATTGTAGACTTGCCGCTCCCGGAGAGCCCAACAAGCGCTGTTAGGCGGCCCGAGTCGCAGGTCAGTGAAATCCTGTTCAAGACTGGATGTTCGGGCCTGGATGGGTACGTGAAAGTCACGTCGCGGAATTCGATAGAGCCGGCCAACTCTGTCGGTTTCTCAGAGATTGTTGACATGTTGTCGATGGTGGGCTGAGTCTCGATATCACTGCGCAGGCGCTCGAATGCCGCGAGCGCGCCGCCAAACAAGGGCAGCATGGGCGCAACCTGACTTAGTACGATGGCACCTGAGTAAATGTTAGTGGCATAACTTCAGCTTCTGAATCATAATCAGGTGCTTACCATCAAGGAGGATAAAGGTGACGGTATATATTTCGCCGATCGAAGCGTTGCCATTCCCTTCAAGCGCGTTGGCAACTTTGCGACTACCCTGCCAGTAACCCAAAGCACTGGCGGAAAACGCAATAAAGTAAAGCAGTCCAGCTTGCACCGCCGCGGCTGTGGCTTTTCGAATGCCTTGCTTGCGGGCCTCTCCCAGATGGTTTCTAAATTGCTCTTCAAGCCTTTCATTGGCACCCAAAGCGTGAACGAGGCCGATATTACTCAGTGCTTCCGACGCAATGGCACTGGCTGATCCGAAGCAAGCTGAGAGCTTTGCGGTGTATTTCGATACGAAGTGCCCGCCGACTGTGGCCATGAGAAGGAAAGCTGGGATGAGCGAGACCAGCATGCCAGCAAGTTCGGCATCTTTGATGAAACCCACGATGTAAGCTGTGACGCAAAAAGACACGCACGTGAGAGCAACGCCGACCTTCTCATTCGTCCCGCTCTCGATGGCCTGGATGTCACCATTGAGTCGCGATGACACCTCGCCAGCTTGGAGTTTGTCGAAGAAGGCCACATCTTGGCGAAGCAGGTTTCTTAGATACCGATCCCGAACACGTTGAGCCAGGCGCTGTGATGCCAAGTTCCAGCAAACCAGGTGCGTGTAAATGCACACGAAACTGGCAATGGCAATGTATACGAGCAGAAGGATTTTCGGAGTGATTGATGCTTCACCCGCGGCACCAGAGGCTCCTGATTGATTCGCGCATGTTGCGTTGTTGATTTCGTCCACGAGCTGGCCAAAGACAATTCCAATGAGCGGGAAAGGAACGCCCGCTGCGATTGCCGCTATGCAGCCGACGCCAATGAGGAGTTTGTCCAACCAAGTTGGATCCGCGTAGAAAAGAAGATGAAGGAAGCCAAAGAACGGCTTAATCGTTGCCCTTGAGGGCCTCTTGAGAGGCATTGGACATGAGAAAACGGGGGAAGACCGCAAAATGAACCCTGTGAACGAAGCAGGCGGCTACGGTCACGAAACTGGTCCACTGGACGTGAATGCGTAAAAGATGCTGAGCTCAGTCAGTTCGCACACAGACAAGTCTGCGGTTTGCTCAACAAAGCCCTGGACGATGTGACGGAATGGAAGGGGTTCTGCAGGCCCATCTGTATGGTCGCCCGGGACCTGCGCCCTGTGGCCGCCCCAAGCCGCGATGGCCAGGATCGACATAGCGCATGCATGCAAATTGTCGGCATAACGTCGACGGGTATAGCTCGTGATGAAGTGGATGCACGAAGGACGCTGGGTCCGCCTCGGGTGGCAATCTCAGTGGTGGAGCGTAGCGATCTCGGCACCTGCCAATCTTATCAGATGCATCAAAACTTTTCTGCGCATGGGCGCCTTGCCCGATTAGGAGGGTCTCCGTCATCAGGGCATGAGCACAAAAGTTGAGGTATTTTTCGAGTCACTCAACGCGCTGTGCTGGCTATGCTCGTGTATTTCTTCATTGATGTAGTGGTGAAGAATAGCATTGCTCAAAAATCTATGCTAACATATGTAAGACGTGTAACATCAAGGGGGCGCCGAGCACTTATATCCGTGCTTGAACCATCGTCGCATCCCGTCGACCCTCACCCTTCGGAGACAGCGCTTTTACAACTTGTCCGGCCATCACTGCTACGTCCTTCGCTAGTGACCGTCCGCCCTCTGTGTGTGCTGACATGAGGAACACCTGGCAGTCCTCGGCCGTTACGCCACGCTTGAACTGCACCTCCTCCAAACTGTCGCCTCGTAAACGGCAGCCAAGTGCAAGCGCGTCAAGGCTCTGAAGGAGCTCGCTGCTCGAAAGAGGACTAGTAGTCGTGTCCCTGATGATGACGTTCGACTTGGAGCATGGCCCGGCAGCATCCTTTCCGATAACGACGCGAAGGCCGTATTGTCCTCTACTGGCAACCTGCTTCTCGTACGCGCGCATGTAGATTGTCTGAACAAGATCGGAAGCCTCGCTCACTGATTGCCTTTTGCCATCGGAGGACTTAGCCCAGATTGAGCACAGTCGTGGCTGAGGCGACTTTTGCTCATGGAGAACCTGCAGAGGCTTGAGTGACTCGTCTTCTGTCACAACTGTAATGTTGCCCAATCGTGGGCATGTCAACAAATCATCCAGAATCTCAGCTGTCTGTGGCCTAGAACCAACCAAGGCCACGTTGAGTCGCGGTTCGTGGACGTCTCGCAAGTCGTTTCGTCTCGTCAAGTAATCGTCCATCGAGATGATCCTTTGACCACTGAGGAAGTCGGTTGAGGTCAAAGCTTGAGTTGACTTCGATGCACGATCACTCAAAGGTGAGGGTGCCAGAACACTTCTTGCTCGTACCGCTGACAACTTTCCCTCACTATCTCGCACGGCGATCTTCCATGCCACTACGACGTCGGCTTCAACTTCCGGTACAATTTTTAACACCTCGTTGCCATATCTGACGTGGTCCTCAAACTGCTCGGCGCACCACCGCAGGTAATCTTCGAATTCGGCTCGCAGCGGGTTCAGCCGATCGGAGTTGGCGAATTCAATGAGTCTTTTCCGTGTAAGGAGGTAGTTGACATAGGTAAATGCAGATCGTGGATTCCGGACCGTTGCAAGATCATACATGAAGGGGTTTTCCATGCGCGTCCGAGATGTGTGCGCCCCTGGATACCACAAGAAGACTGCCTTGCGCTCCAGAAAGAGCACCTTAGCAGGCCTTTCGGATTCCCGGTTGGCGATCGCTGTCGCGAGCTGGGCAGGACCAAAACCAATACAAACAAGATCGTACATTGCTGCATCAGTGGCAGTGAAAGAATCGGAGGCTGGCGTGAACGGCCTGTTCGCCGGGTCTGTGGAAACCATAGTGCAAAGTTTGAGGTAAAATTCCACACGCAGTGTTTGGAGTAGAAAAGTAACGGTCTCGACTATGAAGGAAGCAAGATGCTGGCAGTATGATACGATCAGAATAAGTTGTGCACAAATCGCATAACCTCGCGTATTGGTTGACAAGAGCAAGGTCTACCGGGGACAGGTCATAACAACATGTCACCGATGTCTAGCTACTCCATCTGTGGATGATGCATGCCACACACAACAGCAAGCATTCCGATGCGGGTGTTGCCACTAGTGCCCACATGGCGCGATCAGCGGCCACTCGGAGCACACCAAGCTAACGAGCATGCAATATCCCTGTCGGTCACCGCTGGCGAACCCACCTAACACTGCGTAATGAGCAACCTAGTCTACCAGATTTGCGGCCCACTATCGACCTCGGCTGAGGTGTTGCATGCATACGAGGTCAAGTAGAAGGGCTTCAGGTTTTGTGCTGCATCAGTCTCCACACAGAACTGCAAATACTTTCTTCTCATTACCATCACCTTCAAGCGTAGCCTGTTACCCATCATGGCCCAACAAGCAAAAGTCAACGCCATCCCTGAGCCATTAATCTTGAAACTCCCGCATCCGTACCTTACTGCTTATGAGGTCACATCTTCTACCAAGAAGGGCCATCCGGTCGTCCACCAGGTTCTTCCCGTCAAGACGGCTTCGAATGAGAAAGGACTCCCTCCACCCACGCTACTGCATAACCATGGAGTCACCTTCAGCGATATTGCATACTTGGCAGGAGATGCAGTACCGCCGACAGTAGACAACAGCTCCTGGGCACGCACGCGGAGATCACCCTACCTCACCATTTCCTGGAACGCAGATCGACCTTCTATACCACAGCTGTGGCTCATAGCATATGCTCTGGTCTCACTACACCCTTTGAATGAGCAGCTCCGCATTCTCTTCTCTGGAAAGGATTCAGAAACATTAGCCAAAGAGCTCTATGCTACTGGCCTTTTCCACCCGCATCCAAGCCCTTCAACTGTATCAGCATTGTACGACGGACATTTACTTCTGCGAGGCACTTTTTGGCAAGGCGCTGGATCTCCATTTGGGTCTCGTCCAGTATGGGCACCGCACCTTGACGCTGCGGGCAAGCCAATCACAACGCGTTATCCAGCTTTTCCTTTTCAAAATGCACCGTCTACTC
>TARA_R110002003_G_scaffold198_11_pt1 | contig 25928 bp, 18 predicted proteins | sample TARA_R110002003 | Tara Oceans TARA_R110002003 (sample SAMEA4396441) | marine metagenome | biome: Westerlies Biome; feature: [SRF] surface water layer (ENVO:00010504); material: water (ENVO:00002006), including particulate matter (ENVO:01000060) such as... | depth 5 m
TCGTCGCGGGGTTGCTAGCGGGAGGAGGCTTGGATGCTTGCTCGAGAAGTAAGCACGGGAGGTCAGCTCGAAGGACGTCCACATGTTCGTGTGGATGGTTCAAGACGATGACAAATGCCTACAGAGTGTCCGTTGCGGTGTTTGGGTAGGCGTTGAGTTGTTTGCATAGTCGCAAAATGCAAAATGCAATATTCGTGAATCTGCCTCGCTAAAATTTGGCACTCGGCACGCTTCAATTAAATGTGCCAAGCAGGTCTCTCAGGCAGTCAGCAAGAACCGATCAGACTAGGATCGGGAGATTATCTCTAACCGCCTCGAACTTAAGCGCTGACTACACCAGGCTTAGACCAACAACGAATGCCGATGCCGGGGCAGCGGTTGGACGATGGCATGAGCCTCCGATCGGTATTGACTTGCAGCAAGTCCATGTCCGTCTCACGTTGTACATATGTCCATGAGCGTCTTGCCCGCGCTCGATGTTCCTAGGTGAGTTGCTGGCCAATCGCAAAGAGCTGGCTACACGTTGGTTTAATCTATTCCCACGCGTTGGCGGCTCGAGCGAACGTCATACCGTTAGACGCTGGGTATCGACAAGCGGTAAGTATTAGCCGGCGCGTGGTATGGTAACACTGCATGCATCCCGCAGTAGCTTGGTGACCTTAGGACACGCGAGCGCAGTGCTAACCATGGCATTGGGGTCCCGAACCCTTGCAGGTCAGCCTTGCGCACGCGCAACCTCATATGGAAACAAGTTGCCGTCGTCTGATAGGACTAAATATTATGCCGATAGTGCTCGATAGAGACAGGAGGTGTGAATTTGCGAGGTTCCATGTTGGTTCGTCGTTACCACGTGCCATGTGCGGGTTGTGGTTCCTTCCGCAGCTTCAAGCGCCACTTATCGTTCCTCCTGCCACGCGATCGCACATATGCACCCCACTCTTGCAGAAGGATTGCAAATGTATCTTGAGGTCAGCGTGCGGCTGAATCTTTCGCGGCGTATGCTTCAGACTGAGATGTCTGTACTCGTCCGCGATCGAGGTCCGATGAGTCGAATCGTCACAAAGCAGCCTACCTGGGTAAGTGCAATTCCCGCGTCAACTATCGAATTATAGTCTTTGGCTTGGCATTGAGTTGCTTACAGCAGGGTGCGAAAATTGGCCAGCAACCGCTCAGCAACGAATCACATCGATGATCTAGAAGAGTTCGTCATGCGGGGCCGACTTAGGCCACCCATGGACCGTACGATCCCCTGTCCCTATTTCGCACAACGGCAGGGTTCTCGAGTTCCCGCAGCCGCTGCAAGCGAAAGTGGTGGTCGGCGATGTTATCGGGCGTATCCATGATGGCATTTTCCTACGCTTTACGCCCTTGCGCAATCGCGACGTCTGAGGACTTTCACGAGCTTGGTTTGTTGGTCGTTGCCGGTGGGTACTTTGAATGAAGAGAACAATAGCCATTAGGGTCTCCAGCGCTTAAGTCGGCGTAGGACGAAGTGCAGCCTCAAGAATCCCGACCCAAGAATCCCATCCCATGGACCGACTTGAGCACTAGTAACAAGCCCAAAAGCCACCGTGCTGTGATTTGCCCGCAATGCACTCCGGTTGCAGCTCGTGGGTTGATGCCTCCATCCTGGCGCAAGCCCTGATGTCTTCCTCGAGGATCAAGTGACAACGCTCATCCTTCCCGTCGCGCCGCCGGTTGGCCCAAGGGACACGGCAAGGCCCTGATCCCACAGGTTAGCAAGGTGGCTGTCGTGTCAGCCCTCTGTTGTGGGGCACACAACCAGACCCTTCGACTCATTGAATTCCGAATGCAGGGCAATGGCGTACCACGTCAAGAAAGTGGGCCGATGTTCCGCGACCTAGCGGTTGTCTCGCGAGCGCACCAGAGCCGACCCTGCACACGAGAACGCGCCTGTTGGATTTGTCAAAGATCGTCTCCAAGATTTTGGATCGGGCGGACAGTCAGATGCACGGCGATGGGACAGTCACACGAAATGACCGTCCGCTGGTCCGTCCGTGGCTGCGTCATGCTTGCTGTGCCGTACGCCTACCCTCGTTCATCAAGCTCGTCGGATAGACACAGAGACGGAGCTTATGCCGAAGCCACCAAGCAACTAAAAAATGGAGTCTGCACTCCAGCTATGACGCCCGTAACCATGTTCTGTAAATGGGTTGGGAAAACAAAAAGGCCGCGCAATCGCTACAGGTAATTCTTGGCATAGGGAGACGCCTGACACGGTGGAAGTCCGTCAAGCCAAAGTCTGCGTATGAATTACCGTATCCAGTAAGTGTTAGACGGTCATATTGCGGTCTGTTCCACTGTAGTGGCACACCCTACATTGGTGGCATATATCGTCACGCACGGAAACTCGAATCGTACAATCTCAGGTTCCATGTCATGTCGAGGCTTCGGAAGTTGCGAGCCGGGCTACTCCAGAGAAGGAAATGAACGAGCCCACGGTACTGTTCCGCTGATCGGTAATGGAAAGAATCGCTAGCATATCCCGACATTCTGGTTTGCGTCGTGGCCTGACTCTGACATCGTTAACACTAGTCCTTGCGCGTGTTGCGCGTTAGCACTGACTCTTCTGAGTGGATGTCTTTCAAATTTTGCAAGGCTTCCCGCCCCAAACGGCCCGCTAGTCTGACCCTTCCTCAGAACCGGTCGTCAAGAGGGCCCTGCAGTCACGGCTACCGCAGGCACCGCGCGCAGCCTTGTTGTGATGTCTTGGCACCTCGAAATTAGGCTAGATTGATTGGCCGCTCTGCTCACGAGATTGGACGACTAGCGGAGCCGAGTGAAGTTCTCGATTTCACATGGAAGATGTCATGGTGATGAAAGACTCGATCTCCGAAGTCGCGACGTTTCTAATTGTTCAAAATCAGCCTACTAGACGTTTGCCACAAGAAGTCTGTTATAGTATTGTTCCAAGTGAACAGGAGCATATGAACCTCTGCACGCAAATCAAAAGATGCTGCGTACGGAAGTTCCCTTGACTCGATTATGCTGTAAGATGCTGAGGGTGGCGTGTGCGGTTTGGGATGAAAGCTCGTTTTCGTATTTCCTCATCCAATGTCCCAGATCCCAGAAGTTTGGTTATAATAGAGGTATTGCTGCAAGGAGCCGATGCATCTACGGGGCTCCGAGCACCAGCTTGACGGCGGTTCTCTGGAATCCTCCCGTCCTAAATGCGGCAAACGCCCCCCTTGTGTCTCCTGTACCTGAGAACATGCACAAGCTTGCGCCATCGCCAGGTGGCCTATTTTGGTGGCGTATCTACGATATTGTAGTATAGAAAAGACGTATTGCTGCCTGACAGGTCCGACAGCTAGAACCCACAGTAAGCGCTCGCTTTAATGGGGTTCAATGACCAAGACGCCTGGTCTCGTGTAATGCGCCAAATGATCTCGAAACAATCTCGAAATTCCAAAGTGGTATGACATGAAGAGAAGAACAGAATGCATATTGACTCGCTAAACGCAAACAAAACGCCAATGTGATGCCCGGTTATCGATCCTGGTGTTGAGCCAGTATAGCTTCTGGTGGTGGAGATGTCGAAATAGGCCCGAAAGCCCTCGAAGAGTCCTGGACACTAGTCATGCGTACCGTCCGACTACTTCGGGAGGCGACCTTTAGTCTTGCTTTCATGGTGCGGTGCCTTTGAGCGAAAATCGCATGAGTCGTCCGCGTTGGACAAACTGACCGTGCGCACGAGCTAAACTCGGGCGCCTGAGCCGCGCACTTGCCGGCCACTCGAGTACTCGCGATGACCCGAGCTTCGTGAAGCATCCCGGATTCCTGTTGTCCGGAGCAGATTGCATTGAGTTTCCTTCAATGGCTTGACTCTGACGGCCTCCGCGGCTTGCACTTGTCGTGTGCCATGTGGCCATTCCTAGCAGTAGTCCGCGTGAACTCTGCTCCGCATCTCGGACAGTAGCTCTTCGAGGCAGTGCCTGACTTTTCGCGCTGATGCCGAAGGAGGTTGCTGAATGTGGAAAACTGTCGACCATTGCACCCGTGTTCCCAGCACTGTGGCTTTGGTCTTGAGTTCAAGATACGAGGCATAACGGCACTGCCTTGAGTACCCGGGGATGGCGAAAGTGGGGGAACATCACCAGTAGGTTGCTGTTGAATGCCTGGCGGTGATCCGTACGATGGGAAGGCCGCAGGTGTGGTAGATGTTGGGGGGTACATTGTTGGCAAAGGATGGTAGTCACTGACTCCATACGTCGCGGGAGGATACAATGGTGGCCTGCGACAGATGAGCAAGGTTTCTTCCAAAAGTCAACGTATTGGCTTACGATGGGAAGCTGGAAGCGTTGCCCCCCAGAGGCTGACTAGGGACACTCCCATGCGAAGGGGGATAAGCATAGCTTTGCGCTGTGGTAGCCAGAGGCGTGGAATTCGAGCGTAACGAGCTCAAAGGTTGCTGTTGTTGGTAGGGACTTCTACTGAGAGGAGGCTGACTCTGATATGAAGGGTGCACCACTGGGTCCTCCGGCCTTCTCTGATCATGCGCAAGTGCGGGACTGGATGCGTACGAGGAATCATATGGACCCGATGTTGAGGATCGCTGCTCAGCGTATCCGTGCTGGCTGGCTGGCGGGTAGTTCTGGGGGTAAGATGGTGGGGAACCGTAATGGTGCATTCCATATTGCGAAGGCGCCATCATGAATCCTAATGTGCTGTAATGATCAGCAAGTGCGAAACATATACACTTCCGACTCGCCCTACCTCATCTCTTGCAGGTCGATGAACGGAGTTTGTGACTGCTGAAGATCCGCCGACAGCGGCTGCTCAAAGTTCTGGCTAGCAGATGCGCGAGGGAGAGAAGAAGGCGTAAGAATCAACACAGAAGGGTGAATGTGTTGGTCGTTGGGATCTGCGTTTGATCTCGAATTTGATGCAACCGCTGAGCCGGAGTCTTGCAGGATCTCGTAGGGAGTAAAATCGGGAGCTCGCACCAAAGTAAAGTCTATAGCCGCTTGTACGCCAATGTCAATGGAGTGCGAGTTACCACTGATCTGAAGGTCGTCGGTGAGATGTTGAGTGTCCCATGCGGGTGGAGATTGGTGCGATTTCTGAATCTGAGGTGCGGGAGAATCGTGGCGAGGCGTGGACAACGTTGCGGCACGGCGGGGGCGAGCACTCCTCAACTCGGGGATCTCTTGCGGCTGTACTGAGATGTTTTGGTTGGCGCGATTCCTAAGTCTTCGTGAGATTGTGGTTGTCTTTGGGTGATGTTGTTTGGGAGACCATTTGGTCATGTTCAATGGCAAAAGGGCAACATCTGGTATGGGAAATCTTGGTGGGGTAACGTACGTCTCTGTACCTCACTTGCGGATGGCCGAGTGGGCGTATACGAGCCTTATGGAGATGTCATCGCAAGGCAGACTTGGGTATCTGAAGCATGGTGTTTAAAGGTGGCCTGCGCCCTAGCATGGGGTGTACTTGTATTTGCGGCTATAGGACGTCTGCGCTCCAGTAGTTTACATTTCATTGCAACGGCGCAGCGCTGTCCCGGCCCTGCGGCTGGAGACTGGTTGGAGCCTCGAAGGATGCCCATCCCGGTATGACCATGGCCAAGCTCCCCGACCGTTTGACTAGTCCTTGTGCACGCCCACGCGATGGGTGCCTGGGCCGTCGTGAACCTGGCTCTAGGAAAACGACAAGCGTTTGTCTTCCGTGACTAGACCCAGCATCTTACACGTGCTGCTCAGGACGGCACTGAACAGCAGGAGCGTGATGCCTTCGCGGATCTGGCTGCCGGACTGTGTTGATGCAGCCGAAGCGACTGACAGCACAAGCTCGTTCTGACCAGAGGGATGTATTATCGCCGGTTATGGCGCTCGCAATGCCGCAACAGTGGCCGCTGATGGGCGTCCAAAGACGCATTTCCTCCATACAGACGTTGGTGGCGGTTATGGATGCCGCGCGTGGGACGCGAGCCATACCGTATTCAGCTTGGTGTTTCGAAGAAGCCTGTCAGGCATCAAAGCGTTAAGCCGGGATGGGCAGCGAAAATACGCGACGCAAAGGATATGGGGCCAGTTGAGTCGATTGTCATCAGATGCGGACCCGGAGCCCATCTCCAAGCCTCGTCTTCAGCACAGGGCTAACACCGCCACGGCCCACGGCATCGTCACATTTCATCGGCTCCAAGATGGCGTATGGTGCTGCCCGCGCCGCTGCCTGTCGCTTCTATATCTATATATATCCCTTTCGCGATAGCAGCTGCCGAGCACGTGCAACCCAGAATGGTGATGGCGTCACGCCGGGCCGGTGCACGTGAGTCGGAAGGGTTGCTGTCATCGGCTTGAGCCGCAGCGGCACCAATAACTTCTGGAAGCCATGTCGAACACTGCGCCCGTCAAGAAAGGTATGCGTGGCTTTCGAGTCCGGGCCTGCATGCAGAAAGGGGGGTGTGGTAAGATGTCTGAGGTTTGTGATTCGGTTGCAGCTGCAGGCGAGGGCTGACATGGATAATTCCCGCCCCTTCTATCGTCAGGGATGTCGTTCGTGTGGAGACTGTGGCTCGGGGCCGATGGCTGACGATCCGTCCGAACCACTGTCGAGATGGAAGAGCACCAACCTTGGACACTTGTGCGGCTTTTGGAGAAGCAGGTCGATTGTGGGGTGCTCGCTGCTTGTGGCCGTCACTTGCCATGGGTGAGCACCATTTCCATCGTTTCGATCACACCATCCCAAGCAATATCAATCTAGAGCGCTGACCCTGCGCCGCAATTGCCGACATTCACAGACCGTGGCATTTGAAGCATACAGCTTCTGACATAAGCTGAACGCTGTAGCGACCTTTCTTAGGCCGTGGGTCCTGCACATTCATGTTCAGCTTTTCGAGCAATAATAAACATACACCATCGCAGCAAGTAGCCAACCATGAAGGAGCTTGCCTGGCATGTGTCTCCTTTCGGTAAAACGACAGACGTTTCGTTTCCAGAGGCACAACATGACCATGAATTACCCCGACTCCGTCCCAAAATTGCACAGGAGCACTCCATTTGCCGCGTCCCCGAGCTCAATTCGGTAAAAGAAGACGTCTTCTCGCAAGGACCAGCGAACATTGATGTTTGCCCTATAGTGCTGGCGTCCATTTTCCGGATAGAGTCGAGGCGTATGGTCACATATTGAAACGCCGTGGTCAGCTGTGTCTGTTGTGCTTGATCGCCGAGGAAACTTGATTAAGCCCGCACGGTAGAGGCGCAGTTCCGCAGGCATGAACAGGGCAAGTGGGATGAACTGACAAACAGGGCTCAGATGCTGGTCGATGGAAGGCCTGATAGTTGGCATTCTGCATCCACAGATGCTAATGCGTGTCAACGCTTGCAGTCGGTAGCGCCGTCGAAGGATACCCAGTGCTACCTCAAGATACATCAAACACAGACAGTTCGCAATCGTACCATGAAGAGATCAAGCGCTTTAGTGATGGGAGAGGCACAGGCCAGAATACAAAGCGACACTCGCATCACGGCCCGCAGTATTCTGGCAGGGCATAGATCGGCGGCGTTACGATGCGCTTGTCACCACCTTGTGTCGGCCCAAGTGTGTAAAGTCCGGCCAGGCGTGCACCATTCTTACGTGCCGCGCGCTTCGAAATACGAATTTGAGTCAAGCGCAGTCATGCAGGCACATCACGAACGGCATCAGCCGCTCGGAATGTACTATCGGCAGCCGACATCCGCAATAGCAATGAACAACACCATGGCTAATTTTGGGACATCTTGGTACTCAGGGTTGTGTATGGGCTTCCAATAGGCAGCACTGTAGAATGAACTGGAGCCACTGAAAGAGAATGCGAGCATACCATAGGCGACAGGATTCGTGAATCCCAAAGGATCGCGAGAAGGAAGGAACCGCCAAGCATACGATGCTGCTCCACTTCGGATTGGAGCCCACGATGAAGTATTAAGGCTAATTGGGACACAAGTACCCGGCTCCTTAGCAAGGGACAACGGACCGTTGACGTTCCTCCTTGAGCTTTATCTTGGGGTATCCTTGGTCCCAAACAGGAATGTCAGGCACCACGACTCAGGAGACCCGAAACCAGCCGACTAAAGCGCAAGAGAGCCACTACAATTCTCAGCTTCGCGACTTGTACAGTCTTCCCGCAATTACTTTCTCTTCTTCACCCTCAGGTGATGAGTGGATTCGCCTGACGCATATTTCGGACTTCGGATCACAAGAGCGCCCGAGAAGCACCTAACTCTGGGACATAGGCAACAGATTCTCCTCTTGCGCATGCACATCCGATATTCTCGGATGACACCCGAGCCAACACGTGAGAGCTGAATACTGTGAGACCCTCGTGTAAGAGGCTATTCCAAACCCAGACCTCATTGTTTGCTGTGAGCATTCAAGCGAGTCAATTGCCTGCCTTACGGGCTCACGCCAATCAGTTCGGGCAAATCTAACGCCCGCAATTCCCCCTTCCTACAAAATATTCGGCGAATAGTAGTCTCCGTGCTCCACAATGTCTCCGGAGATGAGAGACTAAAGTCTCCGGAGATTAGGCACAATCACATGCAATTGTGTCTGAGCAAGCTTTGACGAGAAGTGCGAGATGTTGAGGCGCATAGCTGGATTTTACAAGAACAAACTAGAGCTCTGCAGACAAATGAGTCGCAAGCTGTCCTTAGAAGAAGCTCATTAACACACCAAGAAGTACCTCAAGCTGTCATCGGACTCTATCGCCAGAAGTACAATAGGTATAGGTTCTGATTGTACCAGATCAAGTTGGTACTAGTTTCAAAGCAGAGCACTTCGAGCAGCCACTCAGCACTGGTGGCACAAGCAGACCTTGAATCCTGCAAATGTTTCCGACTCTTTAAAAAGAATGTAAGCACTGCGGAAAGCTGCATGGTCCTGTAGACGTGGTGGCTCCCTGCAGGATAACGGAGGTTTTGCGCATACTTACTCGATGAACTCAACCGCAACACAACCGAGAGCAACGAAGGCAAGACTTCCAAAGAGCGATATTCGAATCTCTCAGTTATGAAAACTAATCTTGCAAAGAACCGCTTTGTTTCAACCAAAGAGCACAGCAGAATTCTTCTTAATTGCGCTTCACATTCTAGCACAGACATATCGATCAAAAGCAACTCTAGACCTATTCTCCTCGAATGCACAGTCCACGATTGCAGAGCACCGTAATATACTTGAATAATGTATTCAATTCCCCATGCCCAATACTACCGAACCCATCTACTCCGGCGGTATAGCCTCCAACGCCCTCCGAAACGTCTCTACCAGCTTCCCCGTCTCCTCTAGACCAACACTAAACCTGATCAAATCCTCTTCAACGCCCCAACTTCTACACTAACAGTCACGTTAGCATATGATCCCTGCCCTCAGATGGGATTGATAACTTACCCAGTCCAGCTCTCCATAGTGTGCCAAAATGACATACGGCGAACTCAGAGTGAAGTTCGTGCCTAGACTCGGGCCTTTCACTGTGTCGAGGTTGTCGAAGAAGGCGACGGCGTCTTGTTTGCGATAGAAGGTGGCGGAGAGAAGGCCGCCGTAGCCCCCGTTGGGGTTGCGGCATCTGTCGTAGTTGGGGCGGGTTGGTGAGGTTTTGGGATAGTTGACTTGTTTGACTGTGGCGTGGTTAGCAAGATATGGGACAAAGGTGATGGTGAGACGACTTCGTGGATGTGCGCTGAGGACCTCAACGATGGCTTCGGCATTAATGCCGATGCGCTCGATGCGCGAGACGAAATCGCGGCTGTTGCGCTCGAGAAAAATGCTATCTTCGGCCCAGTGGTTGTCGACGTAGTCTTGGTTCCAGATCTGCTTGAGTTGACTGTAGCTCTTTGCTTTAGGATTGAGGACGAGGCTGCTGGATATCAGTACTTCACCGCATGCGCAGTCAAATTGGATGACTTACCCTCCGCCCATGACGTTGCTGTCACCACTGAAGACTTTGGTCAAACTGCTCACAACAATGTCTGCGTATGGAAGGACGTTGACGTTGATGAAGTTTCCTACAGTCTCGTCGACTACTACGCAGAACTCGTACTTGTCGGCGAGACTGCGGATGCGCTGCAGGTTGGGTGACCGAAGAAGCGGGTTTGTCGGGAACTCTGTGAATAATGCCATATAGCGTTCGCCGCTTTCTAGGCGCTTTTGCAGATCGTCCAACTCTTCCTCGGACCCAAAGCCGTAGAAGAGTGAACCAGGACCGAATTTTTCGGTGATCTTGAGAGTGTCGATATATGGAAAACTATAAATGTAAGCATGGTTGAGGGGATTGTGACAAGATCTTACCCATATACAATGGCTTTGAGCTGGCCCTTGGCTTGCAATAGGTTTCTGTGGGTGTTGAAGATTGCGCTCATGCCGGTAGGATATAAGTAGACATCATCCTCCGAGAAGCCGGCAACGTGCCTAGTCATTGCCGCATCCTTGTCGAGCGCAAGGGCCTCTGTTAACCCGACATCTGCTGTGAGAGATCCTGCAATACGCCTTCGGACTGCCAGTTTCGCATTCTTCGTCATCGACAGATCCAAGTTGCGGCCAAAGCGTTCTTCAACAAACTGGTCGGGATCCTGTACTTCGCCATTTGTTGAGATAGGCATGCTGTCAAGGTCGATTGAGGTCTTCTTCTGATACCGCCGTGGACCCTTGCACACACGCGGTGACGGTCCAAGACTTGCAGGTTCAACCAAAAGCCCTTGACGGAAAAGATGGTGACAATACTCGGCTCTTCGGCTCGAGACACCATCTCCAGAGTGCTGCCAGAATTGTTTGGCGATACTGAAACGATCCTTGGGAAATAGTACAGCTGACACTTGAGGCGAAATCATGACGAGTTCTTCTGAGCGTGCCTTCTCTGCAGCAGGGACTAGATCAACAATCCGAACTTGCGCGTCCGGTGCGAGCCGGATGAAGAAGTCTCGACATCTTGATGCAATGGCATGTGTCGGAAAGAGCATGGCCGACTCGTCCGGGAGTCCATATTTGTTTACTATAGCTGCGGCAAATGCCTGGATTTGCTTGTGTATGAAAAATCTACATGCATGTTAGCGACATCGAAGCCAACAACAACTCATAGCATACCTAGGGTAACCGGTCTTCATCTTGCTAATGACCCACTCCTCGCCCTCCTCGTACCCTACATTGGCCCGCCATGTGGGTAGCGAGACGCTTACAGCCTGTGTCGAGTTAGTCTGCGATTTGCATCGAACCATGGCTTTTCACGCACGTGCTCCGTTGCCGGTGGTAGACTTTCTCCGACTTCGACGTCGTTCTCCAGGACCATTGGCGACATTTTCAGGTTCAATGAATGAGGTTATGGAAGTAAAAGTAATAGAGATGGGATACAGCCAGTAAAAGGTATCGCAAATGACATACCTCGAAGGCAATGACTCTAATGGCAAACTGGAAGCTACACTAGACTGCTAGCTCCGATGCCGGCAATTGCGACAGTCCTGACATGCAGGGACAAGGCCAGATTTAAGCTTATCGATAAGACGCATGGACGCACGGTCCACACTCTATTTCTCCACAACCAAGCGGACCGCGAGCTTTTGTTGCAAGATTCGCAACAATAGTAACCAGTTGTGCGCTGAGGCTAGTGACTTCCCAAGCCTTTGGTATCGGGAATGCCAACTTGAAGTTCTCGACCAAGCTCGTCCAAGCCCTCGACATCACAGCTAGCTATATAGTAACCCGCAAACAAACAACACCAGATGGACAATCTCACACCATCCGACCTCTTCTCGCCCTCCAAAGCGCGACAACAACGCGCACAAGCCCAAGACTGGGCACACATAGACTCATGGCTCTCCTACAAATACTCGGGCCGCTCCGTACCCACTTTCGAGCGCAACGAAGAGACACTCAAAGTCCTCCGTGAACTGTCAATGGCCAACGAGCGCGCAGACGAAGAACGCGCTATTCTTGAGCGCGTAGAACGAGAAGCCCTCAAAGAACTAGACGAGGTATGACGCCTCCATAGACACACGAGCACTGCTCACGAACGGTAGGTCCACCACCATCCCAACGACACTCTCCTCCTCCAAAAGCTCCAAGCCAGTCTCACACCAGATGGCGCCGTCGCGCTCGAAGCACTCGCATCGACATCCACCGTCCTTAACACGCCCACCGCAAACCCAGAAACCCTCGCCCACGCACTCATCCAACACACCATCACCACGCAGAACCTGAGCAACCAACTCGCACACATTGAAACACTACAAGCGTACCTCAGTAAACAAAACAGCCTGCTTCACACGCAATTGAACGCGCTACAAAGCAATCCCGCGTTCGCGGTACCGAGTAGCCTGCAGCGCCAGACCACAGAGCAGACACGACAGGCGAAAAACCTCCGGACGAAGATCAGGGAATACGAAGACAAACTCTCGTCATTGCAGTCCTCGCAAGCGCGCACAATGACGCCGGGCTCCAAGTACATTGGGTCTGCGGAGGCAATTGGCGAGATGCTGGAGCAGCAGAAGGCTCTGGACGAGTTGAGGGACAGGGTGGAGGCCTTGGAAAGGGAGGTTGGTGAGTATGCTGGCTTGCCGGCAGATAGGGAGGCTGCGAGGAAGGAGGTGGGGAGGTTAGAGGTGGTGGCAGATGAGGTGAGAAGGAGGAGGGATGGGGCGTTTGAGGGGTTGGTTGGGGGGTAGGGTGGATGGGGGTGATTGGCGGGCGGGTTGTGATATTGACTAGAGAGGATCCAATGGAAAGTTGCTAGGGTGTGACACGCACTGGAAGGCTTTTCTAGTACCATGAAGTGTACATCTCAGACGTTGTGGTATCCTATGCACTGCGCCACCCTAGAAGTGATATCAGTGTACATGCATCTCTAATTTCTACTAACACAAAGATCTAACTCATTGCCACTCCCGGAATAAAATAGCCATGCAGATGTCATGTATATATACAATCCCCCTCCGCAAAAAAAGCTTATTCCTCCCCAACCATACCCGCCCTTTCACGACACACCCCCTTCCAATCGCGCTTTTAATAACATGCGCATGCGCCACCTTCGCGCCCACACTCCTACTCCACCCACCCTCATTTTCCATCGCGTCGCTTGCCAATTGCTGCTGTAACGTCGCGGCCACACTAGCACTCGCGCTCGTTTTAGGCAGAAGACAACTGAGGTGGAAGACGTGGCCGCATGCGAAGCCGACGAGGGTATCGCGGGACAGGGGTAAGGGGCCGTCGGCGATTTCTTCTTCTTCGGGCGTGGGAAGTGTGAATGGGCGATGGCAGCCTGTGCAATGGCCTGGTGGTGCTTCGCCTTCAGGGGCTTCTGCTGGTGGTGGATCAATATGTGCGGCGTTGGTTGTGGAAGTGACGGCAGTTGTGTCATTGTCTGCCTGGGCAACGGCTCTTGCTGCTCTCGCGGGATCGACGCCTTTGGGCTCGACGTCAACTTTCCTTCCGTTGCCGTGGTCGTGCTTCGCATGTGCGGGTGTGTCGTCACATGGTTCGACTTCAAACTTTACTCCTCGCTTCTGCCCTGCGCGGAGAGTGTCCATGCCTGCTGCTACTTCACCGCGAAGCACTCTTGCGACGCCTTCGGAGATGGAGTGTTGGATTTCGTACTCGCGGACCATGCGGCCGATGCCGTCTCGCAAGCCTTCGATTTCAAGGCCTTCTGGAATTCGCCGAACGAGTTTGATGGGATCGATGGCCGTGCCGACTTCTGCTAATAAACCACGAATGAAATGTGGCTTGTCCATGGAGTATTCCAGGAGATCGTTCCAAAGGTCGGAGTCGTCTTGCTCCTTTGCAAAGGAGATCGCGAAGCTGACATCTGAGAGCTTTTCGATGATAAGATACAATGCGCGCTTCGTCTGGCCTGTTTTCGAGAGGATGTGTCTGGTGGTTGTTAGCAAGTTGATCCCTGAAGGACGCAGAAGTGCCACTTACACAAGCTCTGGGATGTACTCTCGCCTCTCACACTCAGCAGTTGCTTTGCTCAGATCGTAGCTCTGGCTCTTCCTTAAGTACTCCATGAGCAATGGGCGATCGTACTCGGCAAACAAGTCTACCATAAGGTCCGCGAACTCCTCAGCAACGATCTTGCCATCAGCGGCTAGGCGATCCTCAGCGACGCGTTCTTTGGCTGTCTTCGCTTTGCGCTCATGCATTTCGGGCTTCCACAATCGCCTAAGGTAAAAGAACAGGAAGGGCTTGAATGGATCCTTCTTTTGCTGAAGCTGCGAAACAACATCGCCAGCAGGGATCGTCCCACGACAGCCTTCTTCGACGAGTACGTTGATGGCTTCCAGTGAGACCTCCTCCAGCTCAGCTAGTGGCGCCGAATCCATCTGCTCTTTCGTGATCCGCATCATAATGAAACCAGGAATATCGTCTCTCACAGCCTCCACTAGATGGAAATCCCGAATGAGACTCATTGCGGCGTCCGCATTCTGCAGACGGATGTAACACCGCAAGGCTTCCCTCTGACGACCGCTAGCAAGGTACAGCTTGGCCAAGCCATCTTGTAGTATTCGCCAGTCTCTTCCTTGCACGTCGCCTTCGACAGAATCTTCAGTAACATCACCAGCAGATAGCTTGCTCTTAATCGCCTCGATGACACTGTTAATGTCATAGAGGTCGGTATCCCAAGCCTCCAAAACGTGCTTAAAGCGTATCCGGTCATGGATGATGTAGTGCCCAAGGACGACTTCGTATACCATTGATGGTAGGGGCGGCTGCATCGACTTCTTGGGTATGTACGGAGAAATCTCGTTGAAATGATTCGTCTGAGCAAACTTCCAAACCCAATGTTCCCATCGAGCTGACGTGCCGAGAACGCGACCTGCGACTTTGCCGGCCTGTTTCCAGTCACCAGAGGTCACCAACTGCTGTACCCACAAGTCTCCAATACGCCTCTTTTCCTTTTCCAAAGCCGAGTTCTGATTAGCTTTGGTAGCGGAGACAGTTGTTTGCGACGCACTGTCATCGGCGAAGAACTCCTGCAGGCTTCCCTGCTTCTTCATTGGTGTGCCCGCTGGGGACGATTCGGCTGGGGGCAATGAGGCTGAAGACGCAATGATTTCTGGATGGTCTTCCAGTAACTCCCAAGCGTCTTTGTAGTTCTCGTGCTCCAATTCCCACTGGAAGTGGTCGGAAAGATCGCGCTTGATGGCAAGCACGCAATCGTACGGGCTGTGTATGAACACCTTCAGCCCAGCTGTCGCTGCATTTGGATGAATCTGTGCAGGTCTTTTGGCAGGCGTCGATGTCGATGCATTTCCAGCACTCGCAGACGACATCGATGGTGCCTGAGGTGGAGTTCTCGAATCCGACCCAAATGGCATGTTGATAACGCTGGCTCCGGTGCTAAAGATTCGCGCTGCGCCAGCTCCAACATCCCAGATGCCACCTCCGATAGCTTCTAGCGCACTCCGTTGCGCAAGAGTCATGGTCTGTGGATGAGGCACATACAAGGTGCCCAAGTGATAATCAGCAGCAGAAAGGCTCTCGTATCTGCTCACTGTCAACGAATCGACTTCTATCTCTTCTTCGGTTGCCGGATTGATCAGCTTAAGCTCGGGAGACAGGCCATTGGCCCTCCGGTGCATGCCTCGTCGCGGTGTTTTATCATCTTGGCTGATGGGATTATCGTTGTCGTCGCGCGTTCGATATGCAAGAACAAGAAGCAAGGAAGGGGTATAAAGCGATATGCCAGAAACAACACAATCCTCGAGAAATAGAAAATGAACAATTTCAGCACTGCCGGCTGATCTTTCGCCAACATGTTTACCCGTGCCTGGTCCACCAGAATACACGCGGATGATCCAAGCAGCATCTCCCCATCCGATGACCAACTTCTCAACTTTCTTCCTCTTTGCGCCATGAGGTTGAGGGACCCGTTGGTGGGGAAGTGTTGATTCGGTCTTGTCAATGTGGCCTCCATTCATGCTCATAATAGCATCGTCGTCAGACTCGAGGGATTGGTCGTCCACCCATTCCATTCGCGCCTTCCATACGCCGGCCATTTCCTGCCAAATTCGACGATTTGGTTTTTCGATGAAACCAACGCGTTTCCAGGCAGAATCTGAGTCGGCACTATCCAGGTGTATGTCGGTTCGCATAATGCGTATTCCATACTCATTAGACCAGGCCACGAACTTGCCAGAGAGTGACCATTTGATACCAGATATGGCTCCTTCGCCCGAGTGGAGCACGGTATCTTTGCCTCCATGGCCTCCGAGTCCAATAGCGCCGAGCCACCCCTGAGCCGCTTGCGCTGCCGAACTCGTGTTCGCATTTGATCGGACTCCTATCTGCCCACCAGACGTGTGGATGAGTTCTCCAGCCAAGCCTCCCGAGAGGTAGGATCGGTCAGACTTGTACTCTGGCGACAGTGCCACTGCTTGCACTGGGCGTCCAAAGTTCCGCAGGGTGACATCTTTTGGATCCACTAGCGACGAAACACAAACATGGCCATCTATTGAAGCGGAGCCAATGTATATTTGGTTGGAGGGGATCGAGGGCACTTGTGCCTGTCGCGGTGTACGAGGCGACGCTGCTAGGCCCGCAGGTGACGATGTCTGTCTGGAGGGAGTGTCCAAGCGGTCAGATGATTTAGAGGGCGAGGTAGACGGCACAAACGGTTGCGACGGTAGCAGGGGCGATACTGACAGCGCCGTCACCGAGGCAGACGGATGGGCGTTGTAGGTGCGAAGGATTTGGAACGAGGGGATGTTGATAGCGTGCTGACAGTATTAGCACATGCACACAGTCCTGAGAACGGCATCGAACTTACGATGTTTCCATTATGTGTCCCTATTATCTATCTACGCTTAGTATGCATCCGTGAGACGTGACAGCTCCAGGACTATCGCCGTACCATCTTGTCCCCCGCAACCATAAAGGCGCTTGTCGCGTCGCCATTCCTGTATACGGGCAGCAAGCTGCTCGTCAGGCGACTGTACTTCAGCTTCGGCTCCTCATCCGCATCGTCGTCGTCATCGTCGTCGTCGTCCGAATCCTGCTCTATGCTGTCTTTCCCGTTGCTGGCCACCTTTTCAAGGTGCGACTGGTCGCGTGCCGGCGTCCGCGGCGCGTCTTCGGTCGCTTCCGCAGCCATGCTGGTGGCATGAGCTGCGGCGGTTTCGGCGAGCTGTGGTGGTGGTGAAGTGTGGAGTTGCAGGTCACGATGCCCTGCCGTGCTTGCCCATGCATCTAGCCGATGACGCGCGCTAGAGCCGAGCTCGCATGCGTACAGGGATCAGCTCCCGCAGATACTCCACCAGTGCAGCCTTTCTTCGTGTTACCCTGCTGAACATTCACCGGAAATATGGTCGAGCTACAGTCGCACTGGCGATGAATCACCTCCGTCCTCAACCACTCAATGGCCTAATAAGAGGTCTCGCCCATGCTCCACGCATCGCAAGCCCTGCCTTATCTCGTCCCGCACAGCAAAAATGCCTTGTTGCCGCTCGATGCTTTGCTACCACCCACGCATGGCGCAAGAAGATAGACTTCACCCAGAGACAAGAGGAAGAGACAGTAAAAGATGATCTAGGGAACGAGAACCGGCAAAAGACAGGTCCCAAAGCCACTCGCAAGAATGCTGGCAAAACATCGTCCCTACGGAGTGTAGCCGTCGAAGCGCAAAGGTCACGCTCCTTCGTCAAATCTCGTGGCAGACAACGCTTCATCGATCCCGACGCCGACACCAAAACCGTCACCGCATACTGTGCCGCCGAGACGTACGACATCTCCGCTGCAGCGAAGTTTGTGAAAGCCCAAGGTTACGAACTCGATCCATACCAGACCGGCCTGTACCCTCAGGTCATCCATGTGCAAACGAGCGACCGACCGTCAGAAGTCAAAGACTTTCAACAAGGCGACATTTTCATCTTCGCATCAGGCACCGTAGTCACATGGAACGTCCGCGAGCGCGAAGCCCTCAAACTCGTCCAACAAGTTCTCCCCGCCGCAGCAGAAGGCTCACACCTGGACCTCCTAGAGACAGAAGATCTAGAGTATCTCGAAGACCCCAGCAAAGAAACAAGCGAAGTCGTCGGTGACACCATCGTGCTGGGCACAAAAGCTGAACCCGCGGACCCTGACGACACCATTCTCTCCGCCGACGCCGCGGGTCAACAGCGCCACGAAATCGACACCATCCTCGCCAAAATCGCTTTCTCTTCCGGCCTTGCCCGCAGCACCAAACTCGCCGTCCTTGAGACCCTACTCTCCTCCTACCAACACTCCACCCGCTCCATCCCATCTATCCTCTCGTCCGCCCGGCCCCTCACAAAATCCTTCACCCGGTCCTTCATCCTCCGCAAAACCGGCGAACTCCTCTCTATCCGCGCCCAACTCAATCTCTACTCCGAGCTTACAGACTCCATGCCCGACATCTTCTGGGACAGCCGGCACGAGCTCGGGCTCGGGGAGTACTACGACCAAGTCGGACGGGCACTGGATGTCGGCGTGAGGATCAAAGTGCTGAACGAGAAGATTGGATTTGCACAGGAGATTGCAAGTGTGTTGAGGGAGCAGTTGAGCGAGAAACATGGGTTGAGGCTCGAGTGGGCGATTATTGCGCTGATTGCCGTCGAGGTGGTGTTGGAGTTGTGGAGGCATGCGAGTGAGCGGTGGGAAAGAGATGGGGAGGGGAGTACGGAGTCGTTGGTGAAGAGATATTTGGAGAGGGTGATGGCCGAGGAGGACGAGAAGGCACGAGTGAGATTAAGAAATGAAGATGGAGGAAAGGCTGTTTCGTAACAACATCAGGAATTCGGGCGTGGATTGCTGTTTTAGTGATGGCTAAGAAGTGTAGTTAGACGCTGTGATACCCCACTCAATAGATTTCAATTCCAATCACACAAAAGAAACAGATTTGTTGATGCTACACGCAAGCTCATCTCAATGTGGAGCTCATATTTACAAAAATTCCAAACCCCAAGCCTCATGCCTATTGATCGTCAATGACGTGGAGATACTTCTTCTCTTCCCTCTTTTCCTTCTCCGACATTGGCGGCAAGTCATAGTATGATGAGCTCCGGTAACTCTTCAAGTACTCATATGTGAGGCTCTTCAACTCCACTGGCTCGATTTCGAGATCCTTGAAGGTTTTGGCCTTGGGGTCGATAACCTGATCGATAAACTCCCGTTCAACCTCATCACCGGAGTGAATTGGCCACCAGAGGAGCTTGTTGGCGTATGTTGCGACAGGCTTAAGAATGCGCTTGGGAATGTTGACGTGGCCGCGCTTCTTCATGGCCTCCTTCTCGACCAGCTCATTAAGCTCTTGCATGGAGTACTCGGTAGGTCCATAAAGCTCAAAGGTCTCAGCCGCTGTGTTGTCGTCGTGCAGCATCCTCTCTAGCGCCATGCCGACGTCGATCACATGAACAGGCCAGAGGCGTTCTTGCAAGTGGTTGGCGGTAACAAGGTTCGAAGGGTAAGCAAGACGGTGGAGTAGACGATCCTCGTAGCCGTACATTGGCGCAGGTCGAACAATGGTGGTTTCTGGGTAGATGGAGCGCGCTACTTGCTCGCCCTTGGCCTTGGTGCGGTAGAACTCGGACGGAGAATCCAGCGATGCACTGTGCGATGAGACTTGAACAAATCGGTCAATGTCGTACTTTGCAACCGCCTCCACGATGCGCTCAGTTCCTGCGACATGAACATCCTCCAGGTCGAAGTTCTTGGTGGGGTAGTCGCGACCAATGAGGTTGTAGACAATGTCAGAGTGTCGCACGCTCTCCTCGATAGACGCGGTATTCCGGAGATCCATTTCCATGAAGACGACGCGGCCCAGATCTCCAGCAACTTTCAAGTGGCGCTTTGCCATCTCCTCTCGGAAGGGGACTATAACTGTGCATCCTGACCGCGCTGTTGTTGCCATCAGTTGCTGTCTAAGCTACAATGCGATGTTCCCACGTACCCAGTCTATTCACGATGTATCGTCCGAGGAATCCAGTGGCTCCGAAGACCGTCGCGGTGTATCCTGTAGATGTGTGAGCATTTCGTCGTGTCGGTCGAGTGCGGCCTTTGCGTACCTCCCAGTGCAGATCTCCCGCCGGATACAGTCAAGATGGGCTTTCCAGTCCTTGGAGCAAATTAGCGAAGAAGGCAAAGCCTCTTTTATCCACCGCGTACCTGGTTATCCTGACGTCCGAGTTGATCTGTGAACGAGAGACTGCTGAGGTGGAGAGCTTTGCCGCGCGCATGGACGGGAATGAGGCCGGCCGCGCCGCTCCAGCGCGAGCACATCGGAGAGGCAGAGCCATGTTGGGGCAGTCAATGGCTTGTGGGCGTGTCGTATGCTGCTATGGCGAAGCTCCGTGATGAACAGTCGTCGGCATTGCGTCGAGGCTTGGCACACGCTAAGTCGTAGCTTCCGCATCGCCTTCCACAGCAATACATGCCGCACTCACACGCACATCCGCCTTACCTCGCTTTCTCGTCGCCACAACCACTTTCTTCGCATACCAGCTACAAGCCTTTAAGTCTCCCCGATTCACACATCACCTCTGCAACATGGCGATGGACACAGACACAATTCCGAACCTGCTGGGCGACGCGCGGGACCAGGCACCGGAGGAGCTGCAAGAATACTTCATCGCCTTTGAGGACTATTGGGAGCGGAAGTTGTGGCACGAGCTCACAGACAAGCTCATCGAATACTTCGACCATCCCGAGAGCGCAAAGCAGCGGATACCTTTCTTCGAGACCTTCATCAAGAGCTTCGCAAACAAGATCAACCAGCTCAAGCTTGTCACTCTCGGCCTGAACGCAGCGACACAGTATAAGGGTATGTCTGTGACATGCCAGCCTTCGGGAGTCAGCTGACACTCGTAGATGACAAGGAACGCCTTACCTTCGTCGACAACCTCGCAAAGAGCGTCAACAAGCCGGCGTCACAAGATGCATACGTTTACGCCACAGTCGCTGCTGCGAGCATACAGCTACGGTTACGAGACGAGGAAGGCGCAAAGAAGAAGCTTGATGAGTGTGAGCAGATATTAGAGGGCTTTGACTCAGTGGAGACTGTGGTGCACGCTTCCTTTTACCGGGCAAGTGCAGAATACTACAAGTCGAAGCACGAGTTTGCGGCATACTACAAGAACGCCCTGCTGTTCCTGGCTTGCGTCGACCTGCAAGAGCTCGAACTACGCGAACGACAGTCCCGCGCATACGACCTTAGCATCGCCGCCCTAGTGTCAGACTCGATTTACAACTTCGGCGAATTGCTGCTTCATCCCATCCTCGACTCGCTCGTCAACACCCCCCACGCATGGCTACGCGACCTTCTCTTCGCCTTCAACCGCGGCGATCTGATCGCATACGACGTCCTCGCCGGCAACATCTCGAAGGTACCCCTCCTCAAGGAGCACCAAACCTTCCTCTACCAGAAGATTTCGCTGTCAGCCCTGACTGAGACCGTCTTCCGCCGCCCACCACACGACCGCGCCATGACCTTCTCTGAGATATCGCAGGAGACAAAGGTGCAACCGAACGAGATTGAGCACTTGATCATGAAGGCGTTGAGCCTCGGCCTGCTACGGGGCCAGATCGACCAGGTCGCCGAGATCGCGCGAATCAACTGGGTACAGCCAAAGGTCTTGGACATGAAGCAGATTGAGAGCATGAGGGGCAGGCTGAAGGAGTGGGATGCCAGCGTCAATCAGCTCGGCAACTGGATCGAAGGTGTGGGCAAGGATGTGTGGGCCGCTTGAAGAGTGCGTCGTCGACGGTGACATACAGCACGAAGTAAGCCGTACAGCAGGTTGTCTCCGCACTTGGCTGCACCAGGTGCAAGCCGTAAGACAGACACAATACCTATCATGTAATCCTAGATGCCGACCAGCTTGGTCAGCCTAGATGGTCAATGAACGAGAACAAACACCATGAACCACATCCCAGAATCGTCCATGAACAGACTTGTGGCTCATTGAACAAGCATCGTGCAATTCCACGAAGAAAATTCGGCGCAAGAACTCAGCATATTCAACATAATCATCCCTACATACGAAGTACCGTACACCCCTAGAAACCCCATCTAATCAAACAATCCCCCAGCAACCACCGTCGCGCCCACAATCCACGCCGGAAGCCACACCAACCACACAATAACCTGCGTCCACAAGCCCCAAACATGCCACCCAGTCGCCGCCAAAGTGAGTACTTCGCCCAGATCCACGCCCAGTAGTTTCGTGCTCCACTGCGCCACCATGATTGGGTTAAGCACGACTAGAACTGCGAGTTGCAGCCACGTCAGGGCCGCGGATTTGGTCTTCCTGACGAACGATAAGGGTGTGGTAAGGACGCCAATGAGGAAAGACAAGCTGAAGTTCAACGTTGAGAGCGCAGCCAGGAACATGCCCAGCAACAGTAAGCTAAAGCATTGGATGAGGGTAATCTGTTGCTGCGGCAATGGGTTCTCCGGCGCATAGTAGAGTACGAATGCCAGGCCGATGGGCGCCAGAGTGGAAATGTTTGCGGCGGTTAGGAAGATGCCGTGGAGGAAGTCGGTGTCCCAGTAGTTGAAGTAGTATAGGGGTGCGAGGCCGATGGCGTGGATGAAGAGCAGGATGAGGACAGGAGTCAGAAGAGCGCGTTCAGTTATTGTTGTTGCGAATTTGGGGACGATTGTTACGGCGTCGCCGTCTTTGACAATTTCTGTCTCGGTGGACTCTGGTGCAACTTTTGTGTCTTTGGGGGGCGCGGATTCGTCGTTGGCGACAGGTTCCCTCTCGCCTATGTACTTTTTCTTTTCCTTGTTCCAGGCTTTGATGGCTGGTTTCGTGGAGGCTAGGTTGGAGCCTTTCTGGTCTGGCCGTCCGCTCTTGACCCATAGTGCCATTGCCATGATGCTGAAGTTTACAGCGATCAGCATGGCCGAGGGGAGGTATGTGCCAATGCTGACGAAGCGCTTGGACTGAAGCAGGAGGTAGAAGAAGAAGCTTTGGTGGAGGTGCTCGAGGAGATTGTTCAAGCTGCGGAAAATAGACTCCACGGTCCGTCCTAACGACATCTCGTCGTGCCATCCATCGCCGACGGTAACCAGAGTGATAGCATCAACGTGGTACGGAATGAACGAAGAATGAGGCCCCGTCGCATGGCCGGCTCCTTGGGAGATCATGCCACGAAGCATTGTCAACAGCCTTTCCTTGTAGCTGTCATCGTGCGTGAACATGCGCTGAATCACGCAATCGATACCCATTTGCCCGCCCGCAATTTGCACGGCCGTGTTGAAGAGGTCCAAGTTGGGGAGCTGGCCATTGACTCCGTCATACACAACGTGCAGCTTGTCATATCGGTGTCCCCATGGCCCGGCCGGGTAATCAACCGCGACAGCGCCCTGCAGTGCTCCGCTCTTGATCGTCAGGCTCTCGACTTGCGACTCGTCATGGCCATTGTGGTACGCATCAACCCAGGCTTGCGGTCCGATGGTGCTGTCGGCAGAGATCAGGAAGATGATGTCTTTGCTCCAGAGACTCCAGCGCTTGAAGTAGCGAGCCAGTGTAAGGACCAGAGCTACACCAGAATTGTTTATTTCACCGTCCATGTTCTTCCATGCGCCGATGAGGACAATGGCTTCTGTGGCGTCGGCACGGGGACCTTGAAGGATCGCGTAGACATTCTCGTTTGCAATCGAGTGGTTCGAGAAGGTATAGTTGTACTTTTGCGTTGCGACTTTGAGGTTCTGCTCGAGGAAGATGCTCTCCAGGGCTTTGGATCGTCTTGCATGATAGTTAGCCATGGGAGCATTCTTCAGACGAATGGTATGCTTACTCCTCCACAGATTTATCAATGAGGCCGTGCACCTCGTGCCGATAAGCTCTAAATACATCATGCTCGCTACCAGTGAAGTATGTGTGCACCTGCCCCGGTAGAAGAGCGTTTTCCGAGACATACGTTCTCCGCGAGTATCCGTCGAGAGGCAGGACGAGAAGCCATGCGATACCGACGACGATGCAGAAGGCAGACAGGTAAGGCGGGATCTTGAGTATGCGGGCATCCCGCCGGAGCGCCAGTATTGAAGCTTCACATGTCAGCTTTGATAGATGTTGGAGTATCGGCAGCACCTACACAAAAGGGCCATTCTGCTGTCCTTCAATTGTGCGCAAAATGAAAGGAGAGCAAGAGAGAAGGATGCTGCGATATCTCCAAGTCCCAAGCGACTTGCCCTCAAAGCAGAAGGTGCTAAGGTGGTGGTGGGAGTGAAGGCGCGCTAGTGAATCGCCGCGGTCGTCGCGAAACTCTAATTGGTCAGCGTCATCTTCCACATCTTCGTTCCTTGACGCGCCCCATTCTGTCTGACATCCGACGTGATCCACCATGCCTTCCTTTCCGCAGTTCAATCCGACGCGGATACGTTCCTACATCTTCCGACTACCGCTTTGTACGAGAGTTCTTGTTGTCGCCATACTAGGGCTATGGATCGCGGCGATCCCGTTTCCGTGGTTAAGGGAGTTTTCGCGGTTGGAGCCGGCTAAGATGGATTTTTCTCAAAGTAGGTGGAATTCCTGTTAAGCAAAAAGGATGGAGAGTTTGGAAAGTTTGGGCCCAAAAGTGGGAGTATTTGGTCTTTATTCGCCGTGAGGGAGCCCAACGCTCCTCCTGAAGCTTACGGGACACCTCGAATGCGTGGAGGTGCGCAAGAGCATCGAGACAGCCCATGGAATTTCTCCAAGACCCTTCCGTACCCATAGAGAACTACAAACGCTGACCGTCTCACTTGCGCAGTGCACCGACTCAACCTCTTTCCGTTGATGCATCTCAACTTCTTCCACATGATCTTCAACCTTCTCGCTGTAACGCCCCTCCTCGAGCGCTTCGAATCCGAGTTTGGTACATTGGTCACACTGGCGCTGTTTACAGGGCGTAAGCAATGATCGCCATGATAGGTTGACGCATAACATTGACACTGGGCAGCGTTCGGTACGATACCAGGTGGCATATACACATTGTTAGAGAAGTTCGTTCTGCGTAGCAATACGATTGTCATGGGCGCAAGGTATGAGAAGCCCATCGCGCACGAGTTTTAGCTCTCTGGCTGACAATCACAGTATATGGGTGTTCTTGCTTCTCTCCGCTGAGGTTATGAAGACACATAAAACGAATCCCAGCTTCAAGTACGGCTCACCTCACACGTCTCACAAACTTTCGAACTAACAAATCATAGCGTCGGACCTTACAAGATTCCTACCTGGAGCACACCACTCATCCTTGTCGTCGTAACCAGCTTTATCGTGCCGAATGTTAGTCTGATAGGCCATCTCTGCGGCGCAGGCATCGGCTACCTTTGGGCCTCGGGCTACATCAAGTTCCTCGTCCCTCACGAGAAGATCCTACGGTGGATTGAGACGAAGCTCAACCTACTCGGACGATTACCACACTATGTCAGTGTTGATCAGAAGACGTATGGCCGATATGGTGTATTGCCAAGTTCGGTTGCACCTGTAGCGTTGGGCAACATGCCGAGGGGTCCTGAGCCTGGGCAAAGACTTGGGCCATGATTATTCCTCACAATTCTGAGGAGCTGTGCGCCTGCATTGCTAGATTTATACTTCGGTGTCATGATGTAAGCGGCGTCCGGGCGTTTTGGATGAGCGGATGTAATGTAAAGAGCATGGAACATAATGTATAGATTCTACAACCAATTATAATGATAAAGTAAGCCTGAAAGCCTGTTGTTCCCGCTCCTGAAGCCTAGTGTAGATGCTACTCTCGATAGACTTCAGCCCCTGTCTACCCCTCATCAGACTTTTCAACCCCACTAGACATTCACGCTTGCCCCACGACACCAACACTGCTCCAATAAACATCCAACACACTTTTTGCACAGTTCGTGTTTTCCTGCTGGGGAAGGCTACTGACTACAAGTCTGTGACAATTTTCAAAAACGTCACCAACGCAAATTCACAAGTTTGCAAAGTCTCGTTGGTGTAGTTGGTTATCACGTGGGTCTC